>Ga0008837_100173_pt1 | contig 92801 bp, 81 predicted proteins | sample HotLakConsUCCSLE_FD_65500 | JGI IMG/M metagenome (GOLD analysis project Ga0008837, IMG submission 65500) | Hypersaline microbial mat communities from Hot Lake, Washington, USA - Hot Lake Consortium UCC-SLE | ecosystem: Environmental > Aquatic > Non-marine Saline and Alkaline > Hypersaline >...
GGTTCGTTGCTCATATCATCCTCCTGATAGCTGCACTATAGCCTGTGCAGCTCTGGAGGGGGTCACTTCAGGATGGCTATACCTTAAGCGACCAAGTAAAGCTTGCAATGGAATTAATGACCGCTTCATTTTTTGAATCATCATCCAGAGCACGATTTCTAACCTTGGTTTTAGCCGCAGAATCAATTTTGACCCCAGAATATAGATCGAGTGAAGTTCAAAGTGTTGTCGATGATCTGAAAGCTCGAACAAAAAGTTCTAATCTAGAAGAGCAAGATAAAAATTCAATTCTTGGAACGTTGAATTGGCTCTACAAGGATTCTATTTCACAAAGCCTTAAAAAAATGGCTCAATCTCATTTACATGATCGAACCTATGGAGGATTCCCGTCTGATAAGTTTATTCAAAAATGCTATGAGGCCAGAAGTAAACTGGTTCATTCTGGCGCAGTAAATGAGTCAAAGCACAATATTGGAACACTGGCTGCAAATCTTGAGGTATATATGAAGGACATGCTAACAAAGTTGGCTTCATTATGATTCGGTATACTTAACAAGGCCAGCCAGAGGGGCCAAAAAACCGCCGCTGCGCTCTGGTTTTTCGGCCCCTGCTGGCAGCGTTCAGTATCAGGCAGATTTTCACCTTAAGGAGTAGAGTGTGTCGTTGTTAGATTCATATCGTCTGAATGTGACGAGAAAACGAGAAGAAATCGCCAAGTTGCAGCAGGGAAAAGCAAAAGAGCAAACTAAAATTTACAATCTTTCTGGAAAGATAAACTCTACTTCACAAGCGTTGTCTCGCACGAGCAGTACAAGCACTGCAAAATCTAAATTACGTGAGATCGAAAGACACCAAAAGGATCAGGCGGCAGCGGAAAAGAAAGTAGCTGATTTTGACAACAAGATCGCACGAAAGCAGAAAGAACTTTCTGATGAGCAAAAAAAAGTGTCAAGGGAAGAGGAAAAAGATAGCAAGCAAAGACAAAGGGAGTCAGAACGGCAAGCTAGAGCACACCAATCCCGGATGAACCAAATAAATAGCACTCTCGATAAGCATGAGGGCTTGCACCGGAGCACTATTGCCACTCTGAAGACACTTCAAGACCTTCCAGAGAAAATTGTAGTTCTATTCCTCGCTTCGAATCTTGCTGATGCCCAACAATTGAGACTGGATGAGGAGGCACGTTCCATTGGCGATATGATTAGAAAGGCCAAGCACAGAGATTCAGTTTCATTTGAGAGTAGATGGGCAGTTCAACCAATGGATGTTCTGCAAGAAATAAATGAGTTAAACCCTACAATAGTTCATTTTAGCGGCCATGGGTCAGACCCTGACGAGATAGTATTTCAAGATGCCAATGGCAATGCAAAACTGGTTAGTAAAGAAGCTATTGTACAAACCATGATGGCCTCATCGAGTGTTATTCGTTTAGTTTTCTTTAATACGTGCTATTCCTATAACCAAGCGGAAGCAATCACTCATCATGTCGAAGCAGCCGTTGGGATGAATACCAGCATTGGTGATGATGCGGCCAGAGTATTTTCATCACAATTTTACTCTGCAATAGGATTTGGGTTTTCCGTCAAAAAGGCATTTGAACAGGCTAAAGCCTTGGTGATGATGGAAGGCCTGAACGAAGAAAACACACCGGAGCTTTTTGTCCAAGAGGGGCTGGACCCGAATAATTTAATCATAGTGCGTCCAATAGATCTGGAATAGAAACTTTTGGAATCAGCAGGATAAATACTGAACAAGGCCATGCACCAGACTCCGGCGCTAGCGCGCCTAAGCTGGTGATGGCGGCGTTAAAGCGCTACATCATTGATACCTTAAAGACCGCTCTTGGCCGGGCAACGACGGCCCGAAATAGGCCGTCGTTTACCCTCATCAAACTTCTGTATGTTCTGCCATTTCCAACGCATCATCTACCTCTACTTCTATCCCTAGATACCCGAAAGTGCTTTCCAACTTCATGTGACCCAGGAGTAGTTGCACTGCCCTCAGCTTTTTCGTGCGACGGTATATCAACGAGCTTTTGTGCGACGCATCTAGACCTATTTCGGTGATCCAGCCTTCCACAATACGGGCATATTGGCGCGTTGAAAGATGCTTTGCGCTATTGATTCGGTTGGAAACAAGTAATCTTCGCTTTGGAGCTGAGCAAGCTGTATCCAGCCGATAATAGCGATGTGAGTCTGCTCAGTAATTTCGCACTGGACGGGCCGATGAAGAGAGCAGGCCTCCAGGCTCTGGCAACCCAGTGGGTTGTACGTCAAATCACGACGAGGCTCAGCTCTACGGCCCCTCGTGACCAGGCACGAAACCGCCCAGCAGGCGGTCGATTTCCTTGGCAGGCATCGGCCGGTGGAAGAAGAATCCCTGGATGAGATCGCAATGCATTTCGCGAAGCAATGACAACTGTTCGGCATTCTCGACGCCCTCGGCCACTACTTCCAATCCCAACCGATGACCGATGAAGATGGCACCCTCCATGATGGCCCTGTCCTTCGGCTGTGTGGGAGCGTCGTGGATGAAGGAGCGATCGATCTTCAGGGCGGTGACTGGGAAGTGCTTGAGATAGCTCAGGGAGGAATAACCGGTCCCGAAGTCGTCGATCGCAATGCGAATACCGCGATGGTAGAGGCGACGCAGGTCTTCGAGGAGGGTCTCGTCGGCTTCGATCAGCACATTCTCGGTCAATTCGATGCCGATATCCCGCGGACCTAAGCCGTGACGCTGCAGCGTGTCCTCGAAGCTTTTGAGGGCATCGGGACGCACCAGTTGTCGACCAGAGACATTGATGTCGATGCGATGCTCATGAAATCCCTTGGCGCGCCATTCCACCTGCTGGCGGCAAGCCTCTTCGATGACCCAGTCGCCCAGGCGATGGATCACACCGGAACGCTCGGCCAGCGGGATAAACTCGGCAGGCGAGATTGGCGGGCCCTCGGCAGGCTGCCAGCGTAGCAAGGCCTCAAGATTCTCTATTCGCCCACTGGCCGCCGATACCTGGGGCTGGTAGTGGAGGGAGAATTCACCGTTATCCAGGGCTTCCTCGAGTCGCGCCGAGAGATAGTGCTGGCGAACCAGCTCATCATGGAGCTTCTGTTCGAAGAAACGTACAGCACCCCGGCCCTCCAGCTTGGCACGATTCTTGGCAACATCGGCATTACGTATCAATTCGCGTGACGATTCACCATTCTCGGGAAAGAGCGCCACCCCCAGGCTGGCCGTGACGAGACGCTCCCGACCATCCAGGACGAAAGGTTCACGAAAGACATTCTGGACATGACGAACGACCCGTCTGACATCGGGGGCCAAGTGGACGCCGGGAAAGGCCAGCACGAATTCATCGCTAGAAACACGGGACACCAGGTCAGTGATTCGCTGGCACTCTCTCAGTCGCCGCGTCAGCTCAATGAGCAGGCGATCGCCCTGATCATAGCCAAGGGCATCATTGATCTCGACGAAGTGATCGATGTCCAGGTAGATGGTTGCCAGGCCATTGCCCTGGCGCCGACAGGAATCCAACAGACTGTCCAGGTCGACCTCGAAGGTCTGGCGGTTAGGGAGATGGGTGAGCCTGTCGAAACGGGTGGCGAATTCCAGGTCACGGTTGGCGCGCTTTTGGTCGGAAAGATCGACATCCACGCAGAACATCAACGGAGAGTCGGTATGCTCATTGAGCATCAGATGCTGCGAAAAGACCGATACCAGTTCACCTGTTTTATGCTTGAGCTCGAGTTCATCGGCGGGTATCTCGACGCCTTCTTTGATCCAGGCATCATGCGCTTGGATCATCTCGTCACGCATGAAGGCAGGAATGATCAGATCTTCCAGTAACTGTCCCTGGGCTTCCTCAGCGGTATAGCCATAGAGACGAGTGCTACCCTCATTCCAGTAAATCACTCGCCGATCGCGATCATACCCCTGAACCGCCACCTTCGGCAGACTCTCCAGCAGGGCGCGGAATCGCTGCTCACTTTCCAGATACTGGCGGCGTACTAACGCGACTTCTTCCCTGCCGGCATCATGCGAATCGACGCCATCCGTTGAAGGTGTCTTTGACACCTTCAACACGAGCGCGCCGGAAAACCCCCTGCGGTTCTTCTTCAGGCGTTCCGTATCTCTGTGATGTCGGGAATCGCTTGCAGCCATGGGATCCACTTAAAGAAAGAACACTGCCAAGAGCCATCATAATGGCAACAATAGGCACTTTGTTTTGATTATCCTACACCTATTTATAGGAGAATCTACATATATACGTCTTCAACGGTCTGATCCTATTTTTAAAAAAAGCACGCTTTTTTAGTACATTTCTTTGACATTTACTTGCAAATCTTTTCACTTTTCTCTTGTTGACCGCGATGTTTACACCGGCAACACCGGGCAATTCCGCCCAGTTAACAGGAGAATCTCAACATGAAACTCGATACTCTCAAGCATGGTTTTGACCCCACCTCCATGCCTGCCGATTCACTCGCCGATTATTGGCATCCGGAAGTGACTGAGGCGCTGAAGCATCAGGATTGGGCGAAAACCGATATTCGCAAGCGAATTGATCTGACCGCCTGGCAGGGGTTTACCGCTGATCTGCCGCGCGATCCCTATGTTAATCAGCGATGGAAGCGTATGTCATGGCTCGCCCTTAATGATCAGGGAGATGTCGAGGATATGGGCCAATGCCCCATGGCTCAGGGAGGGGCCTTCAACGACGCGGAAAGCATGGCGGATCGCCTGCGGTACTATGATCCGCTGACTCGGGAATTTATGGGACGCCCCGATGTGAAGGCCTTCGTTCGCGCCTGGGCAAGGCTGTGGAATATCGGTGCGCATGAACCCATTCTGATGCAGATCACCGGGGTTCGCGGGGAAGGCAGCATCGACCCCCTTCAGGGTCAGGGAATTCATGCCGATGGCTGCAAGGCCCTAAGCATTCTGGTCCTCAATCGAGAAAACGTGGCGGGGGGTGAAAACCACCTCTACGGCGACAAGGCTGGAACGCAACCCTTGGTCGATATCACTCTGGATCCAGGTGATATCCTTCATCTGAACGATGACCGGCTATTCCACAGTGTCGACGGGATCGAACAGCTCGACAGCGAAGCACCCTTCGAGCGGTTCATCATCATCATCAACAGCCGCTTCGTGGATGACTTCCAGAACCGGATGTTGCGTCGCCACTTCCCGGAAGCGGTCCTCAATGAGAGCCACTGACACTCTCGGTAAATTGAGAACCTAGCAATACCTACGCCCCCGGAACTCCGGGGGCGTCTTGGTTGTGCGACAGGCATTGCACGCAGCGCCCAGCAAAAACCACCCAACTACCTGATAATACTGGTTATCCATAACCTATGTTAAGTGGGTGATGTGGGCATGTGCATTAGAATAAGGTGAAAAAATCATTTGCCTGAGAGGTAATAGCGTGGCTCTCCTCGATACCGTCGTCATGCGGGGTCTTAGTCGCCAAGGTGCGTTGTCTCCTGAAGACAAGGCCTTGTTGTTGGGGCTTGAGCTTAGCCCTCGGCGCATGTCAGCCAGCGAGGTACTTTGGTTGGAAAACGGGGAAGCTGATCTGTTCGGCGTGGTCAAGGAGGGCTGGGCATACTCCTATCGCAACCTGAAAAATGGTTCGAAGCAGGTGCTCAAGTTCTACCTTCCCGGGGATATCATCGGCATTCGCGATTTTGGCTTCACCCGCCGACTGGCAAGTGCGGCGATGATAAATGAAGGCGTTATCTATCCGTTTTCCTATCAGCAGCTTTTTGAACTCTTTGGGCGTTCGAACCTGGCCGTTGGCATCATGGCCACCGCGATGCGTCAGCAAGCGTTACTTTCCGAGCGGCTAATTTACCTCGGCAAATATACCGCCCACGAGCAGCTGGCACATTTTCTCTACGAGATCTATTTGCGTCTCAAGCGTATTGGGGCTGTGGAGGACAATGGCTTTCTCATGCCGCTTACCCAGGAGCTCATTGGCGATGCGCTGGGGATGAGCCCGGTCCACGTGAGCCGGACCTTCTCGATGCTGCGCGAAGAGGGGCTAGTTGTCCGGGAGCGCCACCAAGTAACGTTGCCAGACCCCGAGGCGTTGGCCCGGCTAGTCGAGTTCAACGACAGCTATATCGATGAATTCCTGCCGGCCACTTTTTCTGAACTGCTAAGAGCTGCCCCATAAGGCACCCATCGCGAAAGTACGCGTCGCGTCTGTTGGTGGGGCTTTTAGATTTAGCAATAATGTTGATAGCGGTTGAGTAGACTTGCCGGCCCTTGGGGGCCGGCCTTGTCGGTAAAAGCCCCTGACATCAGGGAGCGATGCGGTTGCTGGCGTCGGTAAAGCCGGCCAGCGAAATATCCAGGTCCATGCGATCACCCTGTGGACCAAACATGCTGAGGGTGGCCGTAGTGCCGTTGCGGAGCTGCTCTAACATCGATGACTCAATGGGGGCGTCGGCACGGCACCCTTGCTCCTGGCAGACCTGATAGGGGAATTGGATCGGCTCACCGTCATCCACGCTCATTTGCAGGCCCGGGGCCAGACGCACCCCCAGCGGCACGAAGAAACTCATTACCGGGCCTTCGGCCTCGGGTGGGTAGTCGAGCATTACCTGCATCAAGGGCTGGTCGCTGTCAGGTTGCGTGACCAATTGCGCCATTGCACAGGGGCTTGGGCCTTCGCCATTACGCTGGCAGCGGACCTCCCAGTCCTGGAACGACTCGGTGGTTACATCATCACCGGAAGGCGTCTCTGGTTGTTCTTGGCTGAAGGCGTTGGCAGACATCATCAAGATCGATAATAGCCCCATCGTGCCTAGGCCTTGCTTCAGAAAGTGCAGCATTGGCGTAACCTCTCGTTGGTTTACTCATGGTGGATAAGAATACCTACCATGCCTGCTTGCTCGCTTAAGGTCGAGCCCCTTGGTTCTCGAGCGTGTGGCTGCCTCGCTTGAGCAGGCGGCTTGATTGTCAATCTTCGCACCATAAATGGGTGGTCATCACAACGCGCCAATGCGTTCGGGGCAGGGTGTACGCGTGGAACTCGTTTTGGTTAAGCGTAGACTTCATTAGAGCTGCTCACACAGCGCTCGCCGCCCCTATAAAGGCGTGTAGATACTTTCAAATGGCACAGCCGACAACACGGACATAAGACGCCCAGACGTTACATTGCCGAGAACGCCGCCGTTCTGCGCACCGCATCGATATCGTCCTGAAGCGGCATGGCGTGTTCTGAACGGGCCAGTGCTCTGCGTGAATGGTTTTTGGCGGCTGCCGCCATCGCCTGGTCATCTGATGCGGCCAACGCATTCAGTGCTTTCTGCAATCGGAGCGATACCTCCACCATATCCGCGCCGTCCCGGGCAATGGCCGTAAAGGCATCGTCGAAAAGGTCGTCGATCAACAACTCGGGCACGGCGACACGGTCATAGGTGATCGCCTGTAACGCGTCTTTTTCAACGGGGGATTGCCAAAGCGTTAACAGGCGCACCAGCGTGCCAATGACATTTATTGCGGTGCCTGGGTCATTGATACCCGGCGACAGCGCCTTGTCGGCAATTTCGGATAACGCCAGAAGCCCGAAGCGGGGATCATCTTCAAAGGTACGGCTTGAGCCAATCGTGAAGGCGCTGCAGAACGCCTCGGTTTCAAGCGTCTTGCCTGGCTGAGTGTCGCCCACGATGGAAAGCAGCGGGAAGTGCGTATGCACAAAAGTGCCCGGCAGTGCCGCTACCGTCACACGGCAGTCGTGAGCTTCCGCACAGCGTTGTAACGTCTCCAGGTCAATATGCTGGACATAACCCACCTGTGACGCACACACCTGGACACCTCCTTGAGCCGCCTGATGAGGGAAGGCGGTCAAAGCGCCAAGCGAGGGCGCATGCCGACGCCGGTTCAGCGCGTCCCCTGCGGCTTTTTCCGCTTTTTCGATGGTATTCACCACTCTGCCTAGCCGGGCGATCCTGTCTACCCAGCGAACGAAGGTAATGATGACGATGGCAAACACCAAAAGCGTCAGTGCGAAGACCGCAAACCGGCCCGCGGCGTCAAACGTGTCGTTCTTGAGGGTGATGAGCGACACAATACTGAAGATGAAGGCGCCGATAAACGCAGACAATGCGTTCTGGGTGACGTCATCGGCAATAACCAGCGGTATGGAGCGGGGCGTGGCCCCGGTGCTGGCGGAGGCGTAGGCGGCCACCATGGACCCCACCGCAAATGTCGCAATTACCAGCATGCTCGACGCCATGATGGTCAGTAGCGACTCGATGGAGTCCAGAGTGATATCCGGCGCCACGCTCGAAAGCCCCAGCGTGTCGGCAAGCATGGCGATGAAGGTGCCGCCAAAAGAAAGCACGCAAAGCAGCAGTGGCTTGACCCACAGACGCTCGTTCAGCCGACTGAAAGCAAAGCGCAGCCTGTCCAGGGTGAACCGCTTTGATTGAGCCATAGTGCCATCCTCTGTGGTTTGGCTCAGAACCCTGAGGCCAGCTGGTGGAGCTCTCCGGTAAACCGGTTTGCAGAGAGTGTACGCTCTCCCGAGATGCACAGGAACATAACGAGCACCACATAAGCCAGTCGCAGCCGCGCTGTCGAAAAGTGCATTTAATCGGCTAGTTGTGTAAGGATTGACCCATAGCAGGCAGCGGTCGCTGGTATTTTGTGGGCGCGTGTCAGCGGGCATCTAGGAGATATTCAATGCAGTTCGATATGTGGTTTATCTATCTTGTCAGTTGTATCGGCTTGTCGCTCTCGCCAGGCCCCAATGGGCTTCTCGCGCTGACGCATGGGGTGCTTCACGGAAGTCGCAAGACGCTGTTTACTATTTCAGGCGGCGCGATAGGCTTTGTTATCGTCATTGCCCTTTGCATGTTTGGCATCGGGGCGCTGATCAAGTCGTCGGTTATGTGGCTTTCCATTCTGAAGTGGGTAGGGGGCGCGTATCTCGTTTGGCTTGGCATTCAGGTATGGCGCTCACCGCCGATTTCCACGACAGCGCATCCTGACGAAATGGTGACCAGCAGTTGGTCGCTTTTTCGCCAGGGGGCGCTGGCGTCGATTACCAATCCCAAAGTGTTGCTGTTCTTTAGCGCTTTCTTACCGCAATTCCTTGACCCGCAAAACAGCCTAGTGCACCAGTTTGTCATTATGGCGGCGACCTTCGTGATGACGGAATTTTTGGCAGAGTTCATTCTGGCAAGCGCCGCTAGCCGTATTCGGCATTGGTTAGAACGTGCCGGGCGAGGGTTTAATCGCGTTTGCGGGGGTGTGTTCATGGCCATTGGCGCAGCGCTGCCGTTACGGGCTTGAAGCCTGTGTCGGCAAGCTTTGCAGACAGATAAGCTACGCCGAGGTGAAGGGTGATGTCCGAACACTGGCTATTGCTGCTTTTAGCCGACGCCATGTTAATTATTCACGTGCTGTTTGTGGCCTTCGTTGTGCTCGGCCTGTTTGCCGTATACGCAGGGTATGTTCTGAAATGGCGTTGGGTGCGGAACAGAGTATTCCGTATCGTTCATTTATGTGCCATTGGTTATGTGGTGGTGCAATCCTGGTTGGGCGCCGTCTGCCCGCTGACTACCTGGGAAATGGCACTTAGAACCGAAGCGGGCGCGGCCACGTATTCCGGGTCGTTTATTCAGTATTGGCTGCAGAGTCTGCTTTACTACAGCGCGCCGGAATGGGTGTTTGTGGCGGGTTACAGCGTGTTTGGTGGCTTGGTGATGGCGAGTTGGTGGGTGGTGCGGCCTCATCGGCGTGTTCGCCCGCGCAAGGGTGTGTACTAGACTGTCTTTATCAAGTCGCGATAGGGAGTCAAGACATGCGCCACCTATTCGTGATGCGCCACGCCAAGGCCAAGCAACCCAGCGGGGATATGGCCGACCACCAACGGCCGCTGCGCAAGCGAGGAAAACGCCAGGCCGCGGCGATGTCGCCGGTGCTGCAGCGCTGGCAAGCGTTGGAAGGCGAGGTTTACGTCAGCACGTCGGCGCGCACACGGGCGACCTTCGACGAAATTGCAGGGCGACTGCCTGACCGCCCTCTGGCGAACTCGGCGCACTTCGATGAAGCCCTTTACACCTTTGAGGGCGACGCGCTGATGAACTGGCTGAAGGCGCTGCCTGAAGGGGCCGAGCGGGTATTGATTATCGGCCATAATCCGGCGCTGGTGGAGCTTGCCCGTTGGCTCGATAAAGTGTCGCCGACGAAGCTGTCTACCGCCAGCGTGCTGCATTTCACGCTGCCGCAAACGCCCTGGTCGGCCATGGAGCAGGGCGGCGCGACGCTGGTGGGGAGCCTTAGCCCGGAAGCTGCGAGTTATCCGCTGTTCAAGCGCCGGGCGCCCAAGCCGCCTGACCCTAAAAGCGATATGGCGGCGCGAACCCGCGCCATGCTTGCGCATCAGTGCTGGATGATCAAGGCGCTGGAGCCCGGGGTTATCGCGGGGGAGGATCCCGAGTTTCTGCACCAGTACCGGGTAAACCTGCGTCGCAGCCGGGCGGTGGGTGAATCCCTGCGTTCCGTTACCAAGGTGCCGGGGCTCAAGAAGCAGCTCAAGGCGCTCAAGCACCGTGCCCGGGCGACCAGTGACCTCCGCGATCTGGACGTGTTTCTGGAGGATCTGGGCAATCTCTCACCGCCGCTTTCCGTCAATACTCGTATGGACCTTCAACAATGGCTTCAGGCTTGCCGTGCGGAGCAGCATAACGCGGTATGCCAGCTGTTGAGCGCACCTGAATATGCCGAGCAGTTGCAGAACTGGCAGGCGTTTATTGCCTCTGGGGAGGTCAAGAAGGCGCTGTCCAAGCTCACGTCGAAGCGCATCAACGCAGTGCTGGATAAACGTATCGCCGCCCATGATGACGATTTGGCGCTACTGGCGTCCGATGCCTCCGACGCCGACTTGCATGAACTACGCAAACGAGTAAAGCGCATTCGCTATCTGGCCGACCTGACGCCCGCGACGTCCAAGCGGTTTCTCGCTCAACTTAAGCACCGCCAGCGCCTGCTTGGTGACTTTCAGGATATCTGCACTCGACAGGCCTGGCTGGATGCATTCTGCGCCAGCCTTTCACCGGACTCGCAGCAGAAGCAGGAGTGCCATCAATGGCGCGCTTCGCTGGAAGAGCCAAAGCAGAAACTGCGCGAGGAGATCCTTGCGTTTGTGCCACTGGTCAACGTTGCCTCATAGCCTTGCCAGCATAAGATAGTCAATATATGATTCGTATATATTTTGTATTCACTTCATATATTGGGTGGTGTGATGGGTATCGTTAAGATCAATGATCAGTTGCATGAAGATATTCGCAAAGCGAGCGCCGTCATGGTGCGCTCTATCAATGCGCAAGCCGAGTATTGGATCAAAATAGGCATGCTCGCCGAGGCCAATCCAACCATGACGTTCTCTGAGATTATGCGCGAGCAAATGAAGCAAGCCGATGTGGATGTAAGGAAGGTTGTCGGTGCCTAGTGTGATCCTGAAAAGTGAACAGGAGCTGCGCGTAATGCGTGAAGCCGGGCGCCTACTCGCTTTGGTTTTCAGCTATCTGGATAAGCACATAGTGCCCGGCGTATCCACCATGGATATCAATCGTTGGGCAGAGCGCTATATCTTGGATGATTTGCAGGCACGCCCGGCGAGCAAGGGGCAATACGATTATCAATTTGTCCTGAATGCGTCAGTCAACCATGTGGTTTGTCACGGCATTCCATCGGAAAAGCAAACGCTCAAGTCAGGCGATATCGTCAATGTCGACATTACCCTTGAGAAGGGCGGATTTATTGCCGATTCCAGCAAGATGTACCTTATCGGCGATGTAAAACCCTATGCAAAGCGCTTGGTGGATAAAACCTACGAGGCCCTATGGAAAGGCATACAAGCGGTTAGGCCAGGCGCAACGCTGGGTGATGTCGGCCATGCGATCCAGCACCATGCTGAAAAGCATGGTTATTCGGTTGTCCGGGAGTATTGCGGCCACGGCATTGGTCGGGAAATGCATGAAGAGCCTCAGGTGCTGCATTATGGGCATAGAGGCAAAGGGTTGGTTTTAAAAGAAGGCATGGTGTTTACCATCGAACCCATGATTAACCAGGGAAAGGCCAAGATTAAAACCAAGAAGGATGGATGGACGGTGGTGACCAGTGACAAGAAATTGTCTGCTCAGTGGGAGCATACGGTTGCGGTCACATCCTCTGGCTTCGAAGTGCTCACTCTGCGCGATGAGGAGCGTATTGAACCCGTATCTCAATAGTCGCCGTACCCCGTTGCCTACCTTTAGCTGGCTTGGCGGCCAGTATTGCTTTGCATTTAGCTTAACGCCTGCATGGCCAGACACTCATCTGGCGAAGTTCATTAGCTGCGTTAAGCTGAAATGACCGGGTGTCTGTATAGCTATGTGAAGTTTTTATGGCTAAGCGCCTGAACAGCAACGTTTTAAAGCCAAATGAAAAGGAGGTCGACGATGGCTAAAAAACCCAAAGGTAGCGGCAGCGGTGCATCTTCAGGTGTGAGTGAGTCACTCAACTCGGTTTCCTGCGGCACCGAGAAACTCCTGCTGGCGGCAATGGAGCGTGGCGGCAGTTGCCTCGAAACGGGGCGCTTCCTGATCAGCTACCGCGAGGGGCGAGTGGAAGAGGGCATCAGAGCGCTGAAGGCACAAAACTTTCGGGTGGCCGATGCCCGTGACTTTGCCGATCAGGCGGTCAGCCTGGAAGACGCCGGGGATGCCGAGGCGATGGTATTCCCGGAGCTTGGCGTCGCGCTCGTCGGTGGTGATGCCCTACAGCAGCATGGCATGAGTGTTTTTGATGAGATCTCCGCGGAAGGCCCGATAGAAATTATCGAGCCTGAGTATTTTGCGTTTTCAGACAGCGCTGATGCTAAACACGCCGAGTACCTGCGGGGCTTTCTGCGGGCAGCGAGTGTTATCGCTCGCGATCTCGGTGTTGATCTTGATCATGATGAAAGCGACGAGGCGCGTGTAGCAGAAGAGATGGCAGTGACGTGGGGGTTGGCCCAGTGCAAGGTGGCGCAAAGTAGTTTTTCTGGCGCAGGTATTAAGGTGGCTGTGCTTGATACCGGGATGGATCTTGGCCACCCGGATTTCGCTGACCGGGAGTTCGTTACCCGCTCATTCGTCGGGGAGCCGGTTCAGGATATCAATGGGCACGGAACGCACTGTATCGGCACCGCCTGCGGCCCAAAGGTGCCCGATGGAAACACCCAGCGTTATGGTATTGCGTATGAGGCGCAGGTGTATGTCGGCAAGGTATTGACCAACTCCGGCAGCAGCACAGGGGCGGGCGTACTTGCAGGCTTGAATTGGGCGATTGCCAATCGCTGTGAAGTGATCTCAATGTCACTCGGCAGCCAGAGCCCGGTGCAGGCCGCCTACACCCATGCTGGCGAGGCGGCGCTGCGTAATGGCTGCCTGATTATCGCCGCCGCAGGCAATGCCTCTGCACGCACTGGCGCGCCCGCCAACTCGCTTACCGTTATGTCCGTGGCGTCTCTCGATGAGAACCTGACGCCTTCCCGTTTTTCCAATCATGGCAAAATCGAGATTGCCGCGCCGGGGCGGGATGTTTTTTCTTCCTGGCCACGGCCGAGTCGTCATAAAACGATTAGCGGCACCAGTATGGCAGCGCCTCACGTGGCAGGCTGCGCGGCGCTCTGGGCGCAGTCTGACTCGTCACTGCGCGGGATGAAGCTGTGGCAACAGTTGGTGGCGTCGGTGCAAGCGCTGCCATCGCGTGAATCCCGCGCTGGTGCAGGATTGGTACAAGCGCCCTAAGAGAGGATGATCGATGCCGAAGATAGCGCTATGGATAATTACTATTTCTAACGATCAATCGATCAATGACATCGCCACACGCCTTAGTGAGGAGGGGTTGACCGTTAAGGAGATACTTGAGGAAATCGGCTGTATTACCGGGTCGGCAGATGAGGTCACGGCTGAGCGGCTGAAACGGGTCAAAGGGGTGGTGGATATTGCCCCTGATATGCAGATTGATGTGGGGCCGCCGGGCGCTGAAGAGACCTGGTAAGACAGTTGTCTATTTGCCAAGAACTGGGTGAAAGGGAGGTGGGTTTGGACGAGTCATTACAAGCGCTGCTAGTCGAATTGGAGCAGTTTGGTCAGGAAAACAATGCCGCCATCGCCGACCGCCCACGACGAATGCTGAATATTACCCGCGATACCGGGGTCCTTTGGTAATCGCGGGGGCAAAACTGGGGGCTTTTCTGAACAGAAAACCGCGCGTTGGTTTATGGATGGATAGAAGCCTAGGGGCGCTGTTTGTGGCTTTAGGAGCACGGCTCGCGGCTAGTGCTAGGTAGCTACGCAAGGTACGGATTTCCAGAGTCAGCGATTTCCGCACCTTAAAGCGGGTAGTTCACGTAGCATCTAGGCTGGTTCGGGCATGGGAGCGTCCCGGAACGCCACCTGCAGTTTATCAACCAGAGCTTCAACCTTGGCTAACGCCTCGGCAACAGAAGCGGCCAGTAGCTCACCCCCCACTTCCTGGCCTTCGATAGCAATGTAGTGAAGCCGGGTAATGCCGATAAAACCAAGCGCAGTGGCCAGGTGTGGTTCCAGATGGTTCATATGGGCCATTTCTTCACCTGGAGCCATATTCACGCCACCTCTGGCGGTAAGAATAACCGCATGCCTTGGCCGGTCATCCAGTTTTGGAATGTAAGGGTCGGTCGGGTTGCTCTCATCAATATCCACTGTTCGGCCAGCGCGCACTACTTGGTCGATCCACGCCTTAAGGGCGGCAGGCATTCCGAAGTTGTAGAGAGGCGTTCCTATCACCAAAATATCCGCTGCAATCAGTTCATCAACCAGTTGATTGCTTTCTGCAAGCGCGTCCTTCATCCAGGGCTCTAGATCCTCCTCGGGCGTGAAAGCAGACGCAATCCAGTCGTGGTTAATAATCGACGGCGGGTTTTGACCTATATCTCGGTAGGTAACGGTGTCTTGCGGTCGTCCTGATTGCCACTGACTGACAAACTGAGAGCTCAAATGGCGGCTGTGAGAACCGTGATTGTTTGTTCCAGCAATGCCAGGGCGGGCACTAGCGTCTATGTTCAGAATATGTGTCATGGTAACGTCCTAGTTTGAGTTAAATTCATCTATGATTAACAACAGGCTCAGCGTAGGCCGAGCCTACTAGCTGGGACAAACGATCTTTTCTTACCGCTATAGATGAGTGAAACTCATTCATGAGCCATCGCCACTTACCTTCTCTTTCAGCACTACGCGCTTTTGAAGCCGCTGCCCGCCATGAAAGCGCCAAGCAGGCGGCGCAGGAATTGTCCGTTACCGCCACTGCGATTAGCCACCAAGTCCGCGGACTCGAAGAGGCTCTGGGCATCTCCCTCTTTCTGCGTAAACCGCGGCAGTTAGAACTGACGCCTCAAGGCCGCGAGCTGCAGCAGGTGTTGGAAGCAGCCTTTGATAACATCAGCAGTGTTGTCGAGCGGTTAAGCGCTGTACCTGTTCGCCAAACCGTTACGCTCTCTACAACGCCAGCGGTTGCGGTGCGCTGGCTGCTGCCTTGGGTGTGTATGCTGCGTGACTCTCATCCGAATATTGATCTGCGCATTCACGCCTCCCATGAGCCAGTAGCGCTGGACGGGGTAACCGCAGACATTGCCATTCGCTATGGCGATGGCCGTTGGCCCGGGCTGGTGGCGGAAAAGCTGTTTGATAACACCTTTATCCCCACCTGCAGTCCGCACCTTGGCCTTAATGATGCAACACAGTTGCCGTTGCACCCATTGATTCACTTCAGCAGTCAGGGGGCCGTCTCTTCGCCTTTGGATTGGGCTGCTTGGCAAAAACAGGCAAAAGTACCTGGGTTGGACGTCAACGCCGGGTTGGTGTTTTCCGACGAGACACATGCCATTTCGGCTGCGGTTGGTGAGCAGGGCGTAGCACTGATGAGCCGCCAGTTGATTAAGGATGAGCTGGAGGAGGGGCGCCTGGTGCAACCTTTCGGCCCGGAGTTTGAAGGCAAACCGTTCTTTCTGGTCTACCCGGAAAACCGCGAGCATGATCCAACATTACGGGCTGTTCGGGAGTGGGTGATGGCGGTTCCGGGTGGGCTGTCTGGGGTAACCAACTGACGTGTACTGCGCTGGGCTGTTCGCTAGGGATCGAATTGCACTAAAACACACCATCATCTTCGTGACCGGGCGGCCCCTATGCCTCACACTGCCATTCTGTCCCTTTCGGATGCATACTCTTGAGTAACGCTGCCTGGTTTGTATTGATCGGAATCCTGTTGATCATGATGGGATTGCGTTCCCCTTTTCTGCAACGTATGCGGCTGACGCCGTCGATTGTCTATCTGGCCATTGGGATCACCCTGGGGCCGTCGGTGCTGGGCGCCTTTCACTTTAATCCGCTCAAACAGGCGCACCTGCTGGAAGTGCTCGCTGAAATTGCCGTGCTGGTGTCGTTGTTTATCGCGGGCATGAAAATGCCCTTGCCTTTCAGGTGGCGCGAATGGCGTGTGCCGGTGAGGCTGGCGTTTGTCTCCATGTCGATCAGCGTCGCCCTGACTGCCGCCTTCGGCTACTACATATTGGCCCTACCGCTGGGAGCGGCGGTGGTGCTCGGCGCTATACTGGCGCCTACTGATCCGGTACTGGCCACCGACGTACAGGTTCGCCACATGGGCGATAAAGACCCGCTGCGGTTCACGTTGACCAGTGAAGCGGGCATGAATGACGGCAGTGCCTTTCCGTTTGTGATGCTTGGGCTTGTCATGCTCAGCGCGCCGGTCAGCTTGGACATGCTCCAGGGCTGGCTGCTAAAGGATGTATTCTGGTCCACGTTGGTAGCGCTGGTGGTTGGCGTGGTCATGGCGCGTTTATTGGCCCAACTGGTGTGGAAGCAACGTTTCCTGGTCAGCGAGGGGCCTTTACTGGATGACTTCCTCGGCCTGGGGCTGATCGGCGTGGTCTATGGCATCTGCCTGCTGCTGGATGCCTGGGGCTTTCTGGCGGTTTTTGCAGCGGCTATCTCGCTGCGTCAGGCGGAGCGCAAGCTGGCAAATGCTCATACACCCGCCACAGACGTACCGCCCGAGCCTGCCGTGGCGGTCCTCGACGAGGAGGCAACGTCCCAACACGGTACGCAAGTGGCAGAAGGCTCGCTGGTATTCAAGGAATCCCTCGAGCGGCTGTCCGAGTTGGTGCTTGTCATACTGCTGGGCGGCATGCTGTTTCTTGATTCGTGGAGTTTCAGAGCCGTGGGGCTGGCGCTCTTTCTATTTATCGTTGTGCGTCCTGTCAGTGTCTTTCTTGGCCTGCTTGGCTCGGGTGCGCCGATGCGTCTGCAAATGCTGGTGGGCTGGTTCGGCGTGCGCGGCATCGGGTCGATCTATTACCTGATGTTCGCGATTGTCTTTGGACTGCCGGAAGCGCTGGCGGTGGAATTCATTCACATTACGCTGGTGGTGATCGTGCTCTCGATCATCATCCACGGACTTACCGTCAAGCCGATGATGTCAAAGTGGTGGCCTTAGACTGAGAAAGGGCGCCCGTCTATCCTTGCCAGTAAGCCCCTTTGGCTAGCGCAGTAACAGGAACAACACAATGGAAGTGATTGGCAATACCGTGGTCTCCGAGTTTTCGGATTTTAACGATTTAAGTGAATTTGTCGTGGTAGTGCTGCGGCTTTTGATGGCAGCCCTATTGGGTGGCCTGCTGGGGTTGGAGCGCGAACAGATGGGTAAGCCAGCGGGCATACGTACCCATATGCTGGTATGCATGGGGGCTGCGCTGTTTATCTTGATTCCCGCGCAGGCGGGTATTTCCGATTCAGAGATGAGCCGCGTCATTCAGGGTGTCATTTCCGGCATTGGTTTTCTTTGCGCCGGCACCATCATCACCCGTAAAGATGAACAAGGCACATCAGGGCTGACCACGGCGGCGGGCATTTGGTTTACCGCCGCCATCGGCATCGCCGTGGGCCTGGGGCGCGAGCAGACGGCTGTCCTGTGTACGCTGCTGGCCTGGCTGGTGCTTTACGTGGTGCCTTTCTTCTCGCGTTCCATCAGCAAGAAAAAAGCGCAGCGAGGCGAGGACACTGACGACACGCCCGATGCCTGAAGGGCCAAGGCACCCGTTGGTGTAACGGTGTCAGGTGTGCTTCAGCTATATCGGGACGATTATATCTCGCTTATTAAGGCGATGGGTTCACAGTCCAGGTTTATCCTGCCATGGACCAGGAGGGTGCCAGACTTTCCGTAGGGGGTCACTGGCTTGTGTCTCCATAAGCGGCGCAAGAAACGCCAAAATCGCCGTTACAACGTCGGAAAACGCTTCCGGCACATGGGGCTGGCCAAGACGCTTGCGGAAAGCCTGCCATTGTGGCTGCTTGATAGTCATGAAAGTGGAAGAAAAGGGACTAGCTTTAGGCAGTTCAGTGTTTCTGTTTGCAAACGTTCTCTCTACAGCCCCTGACAGATTTGCTAGCGTGAAAGCGTATTGGCGGGAGAGTAGCCAGATATCGTAAAAATCTTTCATCCGGCTATTCAGTTCACCCAAATTCACCATTGCCTGAAATTTTTCCGCGATGGAAGATTCCGGTGTGTAGCAGAGGATTTTGTCAGTAGGGAAGTCCAGCAACGCTGGTAATGTTTGCCAGGAAGGCAACGGAAAAACAATATCGCCGAAGCCTATATCCAGTTGCATGGGAATTCTGGCGTTACCTAGGAATCCAGCAAACGTCACCCTCAGCCCCTGATAGTCGGCATCTTCAGTAATGGTTTCCGCGCGCAACGTGTTTGAGTCGAATGACAAGCCGTCATCAACCACCTCAGTGGTCATCATGTCACGCACCTGAGCTAGAACTGCTTCAGGGTTGTTGCTTGTTTGGCCAAGCATGTCGATATCCCGTGTGGGGCGAATATCTGGCCCTTGCATCGCCCAAAGCAATAGGGCCCCTTTAAGAGTAAAGCAGCGGTTATGCGCCGATTGGCTAAGTCGATATAGAAACCGTTCCATGGCGTAATATTGCAGCAATTCTTGAAAGGGCCTTTTCTCTTCTCGAGATTTATTCAATAGTTGCTGGCGTGCAGAAGCAGCGATGTTTTTAGCCACGATGATCTCCTTTCACTCTGTGTGGGCTTCTTTCAGAGTTTGGCTTCCACATAAGGCGCCATGACCTTGGCGACGCGACAAACTTTGGCGTATTCCATTAGCTTTCCAGGCCGAAAGGTTTTACGGACGCGGTAAAGCTCCAAGGCTTCCAGTACCACATCCATGCCGATGCGATTACGAAACTTGAAGCAGTCAGCCAGCGTTTTCTCGGGGTTGTAGACCTGCAGCGAAATCCCATCCACAACCACCTGTTCTATACCCTCGCTGAAGGCTTTCTCTGAGAACCGATAGCCGTATACAGGAGGGTAATCCAGAACGGGCAGACGAGTATTTCTCTCCACCGCCAGGTGAACCGCATGGGGGATTTGCGTGGTAATTCCGTGCCAGTCGAGCGCGGAAATCAGACACAGTACGGCATGGGGGAAACGGGTAGCGGCAGCTACCAGATCCGGATTTTCAATAGGCGGTAGATCAGCCAGCCGGTAAAGGCCGCGACTGACGGGTTCGATCAGCCCTTCATCGCGTAGCCGATAGAACTGGTACCGGCTGATTCCCTGCGTCAGAGCTTCGCTAATACGCAGTTGACCGCCGTGTTGGCGGAATACGGCTTGGACATACCCCCGGAAGGATTGGCAAGCATCGCTAGCAGACAAATTGTCACCACTTATTGATATATGGAAACAGTTTGTCTGAATAAGAAAAGTGAATCAAGTTCTAGGCCTATTCAAGCTTGGGTTTGCGCTTTGCATAGCGGGCACGTTTGGGCTTAGCGCTTTTACGCTTGGCGACGCCTCCCGTTTCTCCCTGTGCGGTATGCAAACTGCGTCTCAGCTTGCCGGCGTCGCTATGGGTGAGCAGGCCGCGTAAATCCTCCAGCAGGGCATGCTGAAACGCGTTGGCGTCGTCCTGCTGCTCGGCGATGGCGCGTAGGCGCTGCTCCCAGAGGGCAGTCCGTTCCGGCGTGCTTACGGCGCTGGGCAGGGCGGCGATGAGCGCGCTGCCCAGTTTGGTGGCGCGCAGAGCTTTCTGCTTGCGGACCAGGTAGCCGCGTTGTACCAGGGTTTCGATGATGCCGGCGCGGGTCGCCTCGGTGCCCAGGCCGTCGGTGTCGCGTAGCGTACGACGTACTTCTGGGTCATTTACATAGCGGCCGATGTTCATCATCGCCTTGATCAGGCTGGCATCGGTGAAGGGCTCCGGCGGGCGGGTTTCTTTCTCCTCGACGCCTGCCCCTAGCGCCTGGCAGACTTCGCCCTGGGTCAGCGTCGGCAGGGGTGGCGTGTCTTCCCGGGTGGTGAACAGCGGCTTCCAACCCGGGTCGAGAATGCTCTGGCCGCGGGCGCGGAAGGCCTCATTGAGCAGGGTGAATTCTGCCTTCACTTCAAAGGTGCGCAGCGGGCGGTAGAACTGCGCCATCACGTTGCGCACGATCAGGCGGAACACATGGCCTTCGGTGGCGGATAGCTGGCTGAAGTCGGCCGGTTTGCCGGTGGGGGCAATGGCATGGTGGGCGCCTACCTGCTTGTCGTTCCACGCCTTGGAGCGCAGTGAAAAGTCGGCACCGCTGAGCCACTGGCGCAGGGTGTCGTCGTTCTGGCAGGCGCCGGTCAGGCTGCGCTGGGCAAGCGGTAGGTGTTCCTCGGGCAGGTACCGGCAGTCGGAGCGCGGGTAGGTAATCAGCTTGTGCTGCTCGTAAAGCCGCTGGCAAATATCCAGCACCATCTGCGCGGAAAGCCCGTGGCGGCGAGCGGCGTCGACCTGCAGGGCGGAAAGCGAGTAGGGCAGCGGCGGTGTCTGGCGCTTTTCCTGTTGCTCCAGTTGGGTCAGCTCTCCCGACGCACCGGGCAGCTGCGCTGCCAGCGCGTCGGCGGGGGCGCGGTCGATCAGTCGCCCCTGATCGTCCAGCGGCTGATGCGCTTTAGGCGCCCACCAGGCGCGCAGCTGACCCTGAGCCACCTTGAGATCGACCCATAGCGGGTAGAACGGATGGGGCACGAAATCACGAATGGCGTTATCGCGGCGCACGATCAAGCCCAGCACCGGCGTCTGCACGCGGCCCACGGAAAGCACGCCGTCATGGCCCGCCTGGCGGCCGGTAAGGGTCCAGGCGCGGGTCAGGTTGATGCCGTACAGCCAGTCGGCGCGGGCGCGGGCCTGGGCTGCCTGGTAAAGCGGCTGGAAGTCGGCGTTGGGGCGCAGGGCGGCAAGAGCTCGACTCACCGCCGGGCGGTTAAGGTCGCTGATCAGCAGCCGCTGCACCGGGCCGCGATACTTCATGTGCTCGATCACTTCCTGGACCAACAGTTGGCCTTCACGGTCCGGATCGCCGGCGTGAACCACTTCCTTGGCCTGCTTGATCAGCTTGCGAATCACCGCCAACTGCCCGCGGGCCTTGGGGCGCGGCGCGAGCTGCCAAGTAGAAGGCACAATCGGCAGCCGGTCGAGCCGCCACTGTTTGTCGGCGGGATCGTAGGCTTCCGGCGCGGCCTGTTCCAGCAGGTGACCCAGGCACCAGGTCACCGTGGTATCGCCGCAGGTAATCGCGCCGTCCTGGCGCTGGGCGCTGCCGGGAAGCGCATCGGCAATGGCCCGGGCCAGGCTGGGTTTTTCGGCGATAATCAAGCGCATGCGGGCTGGGCCTGAGTGGTTGAACGTAAACGTTATGGTACCAGACCGCAGGCGGCCTTGAGCATCCTGCAAGGCTGTCAATGAAATGATACATACCCTTTATTCGTATAGCTTTTGTATAAATATGAATGATTGCGTAAGCTGTGGGGCAGATGGTCAACGAGGCAGCTGCCATGCGAGATCGCGGTAGGACACGACGTTTAATGGGATTGGGGGCGCGCACCGGCGGAGCGCTGCTCAAGACGCGCCTGGGTGGCAAGGCGGACTGGCGGGCGCTCGGCGAAGCGCTGTTTGAGGGGCTTTCCGAGCTCAAGGGGCCGGCCATGAAGCTGGCGCAGATCATGTCCCAGTGGGATGACCTCTTGCCGCCGGACCTTGCCGAGGAGCTGTCGCGCCTTCAGCGCCAGGCGGAGCCGATGCCCTGGCCACGCATCCGCGAGGCGCTTGTGCTGCAGTACGGCAACCTGGATTCGCACTTTCGCGAGATCGAAGAGCGGCCCTTTGCCAGTGCTTCCATGGGCCAGGTGCACAAGGCGGTGACCCTTGAGGGCGAGACGGTGGTGCTCAAGGTGCAGTACCCGGGGCTTGCTGACGTGCTGGAAAGCGACCTCAAGCAGGTGAGGCGCATCATGGGGCTGGGCCGCTGGTTCAAAGTGCCCCAGGCACGCCTGGACGCGCTATTTGAAGAGCTGGCCGCGGGGCTGCGCGACGAGCTCGACTACCGCGCCGAAGCCGACGCCATGGCCCGCTACCGCGAACGCTACCAGACCGATAGCCGGCTGGTGATCCCCGAGCCACTGTTCGAACTTTCCGGCGAGCATGTGCTGGCGATGCGTTTTGTGGGGGGCACCCCCCTGCGCGATCTGGAAAGCGCCGACGACGACACCCGCCAGAAAGTCGCTGGAGCGCTGGCGGATTGGATCACCGAGGAGCTCTTTACCTATGGGGAGCTGCACGCCGACCCCCACGCGGGAAATTTTGCCGCGGATGAACAGGGCCGGCTGGTGATTTATGACTTCGGCGCGGTGATTCCGGTGCCGGAGGCGCGTCTTAAAGCGATGATGCAGCTGCTGGAGGCCACGCTGGCCCACGACCCCATGGCCATGGACGAGGCGCTGGTTCAGATGGGTGGCCGCCAGGGGCAGGGCGCGCCGCTGGCGCTTTACCGTGAATCCGCCGAGTGCGTCGCACCGCTGTTTGCCCCCGGCGAGCAGGACTTCAGCGACGTGCGGGTTCACCGCCGCCTGCGTGAATTGACTCCCAAGGTATGGGCGGCGATGGATCGCCTCCAGCCGCCCGCCGAGACGTTGCTGCTCTCTCGCGCGTTGAACGGTCACTACTGGAACCTGGTGCGCCTCAAGGCACGGCTGGACATGCATACGCGCACCCAGCCGCTGCTGGAGTGGGCAGGTAGAGGTTAGCCAAGGCTCTTTAGCCAGAACACCATCGTCTTGTGGGTTTCCTGCGCCTCACCGATGTCTTTCCAGGCGAAGGTAGTGGTCAGCTCGCCGTGGCGCTGGTAGCCCTGGGCATGCCAGAAGCCGTGGAGCGGGCGATAGTCCGCTGGCTCCGCTGGGTGGCCGCTTGGGCGTTCCACGGCGCAGAAGGCGGCGATCTCAAATCCCTGGTATCTGGCATGTGCTTCCCGCTCGGCCATGAACCGCTTGCCAATGCCCCGGCCACGGTAGTCGCTCAGCAGTACCGATTCGCCGTAGTAGAACACCCGCTCGGGGTCGATGCCGTTGGCCTCGAAGGGGCCGCGAAATTCGTCGACTTCGTCCCTCAGCGGCTGCCCGGTGGCCGCGCCTACCAGGGTGTCACCGTCGAAGGCCAATACGAACAGGCTGGCGGGGTTCTCCGCGTAGCGGCCTAGATAGTCTGCTTCGTAGCCCAGATCGCCGTCGTAGAGGTAGGGGAAATCCCGAAATACCCGAATACGAAGCCGTGCAAGCGCGTCCAGGTGGGGCGTGATGGCGTGGCCTTGGCAGGCAGTAAGGGTCAGTTCGTTCATGGCATCGCTCTGAGTGGTTAAAACGCTGCGTGGTGTGATGAATGGCTGCACCCTAGCAGCCCGTGACGATGACGCCAATCCTCTCTGTGTGCCCCCTGTCGGTCATGCTAAACTATGGCGCTTTTGAATACGGTCTTTAATACAGTGGAGACGGCAATGCTGGCGGTATGGGTCGATCAGCTGCTGGGATTTGCCTCCGGGGCACTCTCGGCAATCAGGCAACAAGAACATTATCCGGATTTCATGACCTGGGTGCGTGCCGAAGGGGCGAGTTATTTTAACGACGACCTGGCCACCGCCCAGGCGCTTGCGCCCATTCTGTGGTCGCAAACCCCGCTGGAGCGGCTGGGCTTTGCCTGCGAACCTCTTGCCACGCCGGGCCGCAACGAGCCCTGCTGGTGTGATTCCGGTCGCAAATTCAAGCAGTGCTGCTCGCAGGTCGAGTTTCCCACGGACATTCCCGAGCAGATGATGTGGATGCTCTCGCTGCGCGAATGGAAAGGCACGACGCTGAAAGCCGCGCTGGAGAGCCAGCGCGCGCTGCCCCAGGCACTCCTCGAGGCCGGGCTGATTGCCGCCGAAAGCGGCCAGAGCGGCCGCGCCATGCAGATTCTTGAATCGCTGTTCGACGGCAGCGACTGGTCGCGGCTGCCCGAGCAGGCAGAGCCTGCCTTTGAAATTCTGTTGGATATCTATCAGGAGCGCGGTTTTAACCGCAAGCGTGCCGACCTGCTGGATGAAGTGCTCGAGCGCGGCCCGCTGTTCCTGCGCGGCGTGGCGCTGGAGCGGCTGTGCCTGACGCATCTGGACAACGACGACCTGGATAGCGCCCGGGCGGCCTTCGTCAAGGCGCAACAGGCGCTGCCGGATTCGCCCACGCTTGCCTATATCGAAGCCATGTTGCTGCTTCATGAAGGCCACGAGCGCGAAGCCAAGGAGCGCGCCAACTTCTGGTATCGCCGCCTGGTTCGCCAGGGCGACCTGGACGAAGAACAGCTCGACTTCCTGGCGGCGCTTGCGGATAACCCCGGCGCCACCCTTGCGGATCAGTTGCTCAGCGCCGAAGAGGACATGGCAACGCCGCTGATTTCGCTGCAGGCGCTGCTCGCCGCCTTGCCGATCGCGCCCAAGATCGACATCCAGCAAGACCCTGAATCAGGGCACCTGGCGTATCGCACCAGCGCCCGCGAGGCGACGCTGTTTGCGGCCTGGCACGAGCAGTTTCAGGTGATGGTCGATGACGACGTGGCGCTGGGCTTTCGCGGCGACCCCTGGGGCAACGCCGTGGAGTGGATGTCGGCACTGTGTGCCCACCCCGAGTGGTTGGATGCGCCGCAGGTCGTGCAGGACCTGACCCTGGCCTTGACCAGCCGGTTCGGCAGCCTGCCGTGGATGGCCCCCAGCTTGCTGGCACCCTTGGCTCAGCGGCTTTCCCGCTGGCTATCCCAGGCGCGGGCCGCAGGCGACGGTAGCCTGCGCTGGGACGATGCCGACAACGCCATACTGCTGCGCATCGGGCTTGCGTTGGTGGTGGGTATGGAGCGGGGCGCGCGTCAGCACTCCCGCGAGCTGGCCGAGGAGCTGCTGGCGATCGACCAGGAGGACAGCCTTGGCCTCAAGGAACTGGTGCTCGATCAGCTGCTGCGCGACGACCGCAATGAAGAAGCACTGGCGCTTACCGAGCACGCCCGCGACGACGGCTCTCTGGAACTGGGCCTGCTCATGGGGCGCACGCTGGCACTCTACCGGCTGGGCCACCGCGAGGCGGCTGAACGTTCGCTCAAGGATGTCATGGCCCATAACCGCCACACCCTGGACATGATCTGCGCCGAAAACCCACGGCCGGTGATGCCCCACGCCGACGGCCAGGTAGACCCCGGTTCCCGGGCCGAGGCCTGGCAGTATCGCACGCTGATGCGCGATCAGTGGCGGACGACGCAGGGGGCGCTGGACTGGCTCGACGCCCATCGCCCCGCGAGTCGTTAAGGCTCAGTGCTCGCTACTTTTGGGGCGGGCACCAGCTGACGGTCGCGGTTGATCCAGATTGCCAGGGCAATGGCCGGCAGGCCGAGCAGGGTGGCCAGCACGAAAAAGCTGGCGTAGCCCTGACCGGTGACGACCAGCCCGCCAAAGCCGCTCAGGAACTTGCCGGGTAGCGTCATCAAGGATGAAAACAGCGCGTACTGGGTCGCAGTGTAGGCGCGCGACGTCAGGCTGGAAAGAAAGGCGATAAACACCGCGCTGGCCAGGCCGTTCGCCAGGTTGTCGCCGGTAATCGTCAGTACCAGCATGGGCAGCTGATTGCCGATCAGCGCCAGGGCCGCAAACAGCAGGTTAGTGACCATCACGATGCCAGCGCCGAAAATCAGCAGCGGCCCAATGCCGTAGCGTGCCACCAGCAACCCGCCGAGAATTCCCCCCGCAATACTCATCACGATACCAAACACATTGGTCACGTTGGCGATGGTTTCCAGCGAGAATCCCAGATCGATATACAGCGGGTTGGCCATTGAGGCCATGGCCAGATCGCTGATGCGAAATACCCCGATAAACACCAGCAGCCACAGCGCCTTGACCCCGTAGCGGGTGAAGAAGTCGGTGAACGGGCAGACAATGGCGCCTATCACCCAGGCCCCGATGCGGCGCAACAGCTTGGGCTGGCCCCGGCTGGCGCGGATAAAGGCACGGACTTTTGGCTCATGAATTAACTGCACGGCTAACGAGGTGCGTTTGGGTTCTGGACGTATCAATACCGTGATCACACCAACGCCAACCAGCGCCGCCATGGTGAGGTAAGCCACCTGCCACGACACGGCTGAGGCGACATACAGCGCCAGCGCCCCGGCGGCAATCAACCCGCCGCGATAGCCAATGATATAGGTAGACGCCATGGCCGCCTGTACGTCGTCCTCGGCGGATTCGATACGAAAGGCATCGATGGCGATGTCCTGGGTGGCGGAACCGAAGGCCACCACCAATGCAAAGGCCGCGACCCAGCCCAGATTACCTACTGGGTCGAGCCCGGCGAGGCCGACGAGCCCGCCGGCGATCATCACCTGGGCGAGCAGAATCCAGCCGCGGCGCTGGCCGAAGTGGCGGGTGAGCACCGGCAGCGCCAGGCGGTCGACCACCGGGGCCCAGAAGAACTTGATCGAGTAGAGCATGCCGATCCAGGCGAAAAAGCCGATCGCCGCGACCTCCACGCCGTCGCTACGTAGCCAGGCGGAGAGCGTTGAGAACACCAGCAAAAAGGGCAGCCCGGCAGAAAACCCTAAAAACAGCATGGTAATGACCGGTGCGCGCAGATAAATCGCCAGGGCAGCGCGCCAGCTGCGTTGGGGAGTGGGGATGGGCATTCAGGGTGACTCCTGGGTAAGACGGTGACAATGGCCTAATGATAAGCTATGCCCACGCTTGGACACACAGGCGACAGCTTACCGGAGAGGAGTTTTGTATGTCGATTTCAGCGCATCGCGTGGTGACCCTGCACTATGTCTTGAAAGACGTGTTGAGCGACGGCGGCGAGCAGGTGCTCGATGACTCCCGGTCACGGGATAAACCGCTCGAGTATCTGCACGGCCACGATAATATCCTGCCGGGGCTGGAAAATGCCCTCGAAGGCCAGGCGGAGGGCGCCGAGCTTAGCGTGACCCTCGCCCCTGCCGAGGCCTATGGGCTGTATAACGATGCGCTGGTGCAAACGGTGACGCGCGCCTCCTTTGGCAATGCAGACCTCAGCGTCGGCAGCCGTTTTCAGACCGAGGGCGAAGCCGGTCCGCAGATCGTCACTGTGCTCGATATCGACGCAGACCAAGTCACGGTGGATACCAACCATCCCCTGGCGGGGCATACCCTGCGCTACCAGGTAAGGGTGCTGACTATTCGCGAGGCGACGCGAGCCGAATTAGCCAAGGGCCACCCATTGCCCCCAGGTACGGAACACAGCAAGGTGGAAGATCGTAAGGTGTTGTAGCGCCGTTAATCCGTTGACTAGCAAGCCAGCGCTGACTGGTTTACAGTTTTTACCGTAAACCTGGGGCGATGACACAGGAGATACTGCCGGATGCAACTTGCCTTATTGATGGGATTTTTGATGGCGGCGGTAGCTCCGCTGTTGCATCGCTGGTTCGGTGACCAGACGGCACGTGTCATGGCGGCGTATCCCGCCTTTCTGGCGGTCTGGTTGCTGGGCATGGCTCCCGAGATACTCGCCGGCGAGTCGCTGCTGCTGGAGTGGGCCTGGGTGCCGGGGCTCGATATTAGCCTGACCTTCTTTATCGACGGGCTGTCTTGGCTGTTTGCCATGCTGATCACCGTGATCGGCGCTCTGGTGTTGGTCTACGCGGGTGAGTACCTGCGGGGCCATCGTGATCTTGCCCGTTTCCTGGTGATTATCACCGCCTTTATGATGTCGATGCTGGGCCTGGTGCTTGCCGACAACCTGGTGACGCTATTCGTTTTCTGGGAGCTCACCAGCATCACCTCCTATCTGCTGATCGGTTTCAACCACACCGACCCAGAGGCCAGAAAGTCGGCGTTGCAGGGATTATTCGTTACTGCGGGCGGGGGCTTGGCCCTGCTTGCTGGCTTCGCCATGCTGGGGGTGGCTGGCGATAGCTGGTCACTCGTTGAGCTCAACAATCAGGGAGACGCCCTGCGCGAACATGCCCTCTACGCGCCGCTGCTGGTCTGCGTATTGCTAGGCGCTTTCACCAAGTCGGCCCAGTTTCCTTTCCATTTCTGGTTGCCCAACGCCATGGCGGCGCCCACCCCGGTCTCCGCTTATCTGCACTCGGCGACCATGGTCAAGGCAGGCATCTACCTGCTGGCGCGCCTGCATCCCTCGCTGGGCGGGACCGAACTTTGGGTGATCACCCTGTCGTTGGTGGGTGCGCTGACCATGGCCACCGGGGCCTTCTTGGCCATCCAGCACACCAATATCAAGAAGTTGCTGGCCTATTCCACGGTAATGGCGCTGGGCACCCTGACCATGCTGTTGGGCATCGGCACAGAGTATGCCCTGACCGCCTTCGTGGTCTTTCTGCTCGCCCATTCACTTTATAAGGGGGCGCTGTTCATGGTTGCCGGCATCCTCGACCACGAGACCGGCACCAAGGACGTCACCGCTATGGGCGGCTTGCGCCAATTAATGCCGCGCACCGCCGTGGTCGCCGCGGTGGCGGCAGTTTCCCTTGCGGGCCTGCCGCCGTTGCTTGGCTTCCTGGGCAAGGAATTAATGTTCGAGTCGGTGCTTGAGGCCGAGGCGTGGCGCTGGGTGATCCTGCTGTTGGCCTTCACAGCGGCCTTCCTGACGCTGGCGGTGGCGGCCATTGTAGTGCTGCGCCCCTTTGCCGGAGCGCGTCGCGAGACGCCCAGCGCGCCCCATGACCCACCCCTGGGCATGCTTGTCGGGCCGGCGCTGTTGGCCGGGCTGTCGCTGGTTTTCGGTCTGGCGCCTGGCCTGCTGGATGGCCTGGTATCGGCCACTGCCTCGGGGATCGGCACGGCTGAGGTGTCGGCGCAACTGGCGCTGTGGCACGGGGTCAATCTGCCGCTGATACTGTCGCTTTTGAGCCTGGCGTTGGGCATCCTGGTATTCCGCCACTGGGATCGAGTGCGCGCCGTCCTGGCGAGGTTGGAACCCATCATGGCCCGTGGCCCCGAGGCCGGCTATGAGGCGATGATGCGTGGCCTGGTGGCGGTCGCCGAAGGGCAGACGCGGGTGCTGCAGAATGGTTACATCCGCAACTACCTTGTGATGACCCTGCTGGTACTGTTGGGCCTTGTAGGGCATGCGCTGTTTTTCCGGCATTCGCCGAGCTTTCCTTTCTCGGTGGACGCCTATTTCCATGAGGTGGTCACCGCGGGTCTGATGGTGGCCGGCGCGGTAACGGCCTGCGTGATGCGCTCGCGCCTGGCCGCGGTGGCCGCGGTGGGGATCATGGGCTTCTCCATCGCCCTGACTTTCGTGCTGTTCAGCGCGCCTGACCTGGCCATCACCCAACTGCTGGTGGAGACACTGACGGTGATCCTGCTGGTCCTGGTGCTGTTTCGCCTGCCCCGTTTCGCCACGCTTTCCACCACGGCGGAGCGCCTGCGCGATCTGGTGGTCGCCTGTCTGATGGGCACCATGGTCACGCTGCTGATGCTCTCGGTGCTGGGTGGCGAGCGGCTGCCGAGGATTTCCGACTACATGGTCGAGAATAGCCAGCCGCTGGGCCATGGCCACAACATCGTCAACGTCATCCTGGTCGACTTCCGGGCGCTGGACACCCTGGGCGAGATGTTCGTATTGGCCCTTGCGGCCATGGGGGTCTATGCCATGATGCGCTTCCATGCTGAGGACTACGACGCCAAGCCATCGACCCCGCCGGAGAGATACGATGATTAAACCGGGCACGCTGATCCTCACCGTCGCCGCGCGGCTGTTGATGCCGTTGCAGCTGCTGTTTTCGGTGTTTCTATTGCTGCGCGGCCACGACGAGCCGGGCGGCGGTTTCATCGCCGGCCTGGTAGCGGCGGGGGCCTTCGCGCTTTACCTCTTCGCCTTCGGGCGTCGGGCCATGCACGCCATTCTCAAGGTCTCGCCGCGCGATCTGGTCGGTATGGGTCTGCTGCTGGGGGTGCTGTCGACGTTGCCTGCCTGGTGGGTCGGTGACCCTTTCTTTACCGCCCAGTGGTGGACCATTCCGATCATCGACTTCAAGGCCTCGACGCCGCTGATTTTTGACATTGGCGTCTATCTGGTGGTGCTGGGCTCCGTGCTCACCGCCATCAGTGCTCTGATCAAGACCGACCAAGAAGACCAACCCGACCCTGAGGAGGCCACATGGAACCATTGATGGCTGTGTCCATCGGCGTCCTGTTCGCCACCGCCATCTACATGATGCTGCGCCGCTCCATCGTCAAGCTGGTGATCGGCCTGATGCTGCTGTCCAATGCGGCCAACCTGTTGATCTTTGTCACCGCAGGCATGACCCGGGGCGCACCGCCGTTGGTCCCCCCGGGCATGAGCGCCCCTGAGGGGGTGGTCGCCGATCCGCTGCCCCAGGCCCTGGTACTTACCGCCATCGTCATCGCCTTCGGCGTACTGTCCTTCGCAGTGGTGCTGGTGCGTCGCGCCTGGGAGATCGTACGCGCCGATGACCTGGATAAGATGAAGGATACCGACACGTGATGCCCCAAATCGCGCTGCCCATCCTGATCCCGCTGTTCGCCGGCGCGGTGTCGCTGATGTTCTGGCGTTCGCGGGGCATGCAACGCTTCGTCGCCGTGGCCGGTACCGGTGGCCTGCTGATCACCGCCATCTGGTTGCTGGCCACGGTGAATCGCGAGGGCATCCTGGTGATGCACATGGGCGACTGGCAGGCGCCATTCGGTATCAGCCTGGTGGCCGACCTGCTGGGTGCCATCATGGTGGTGCTCACCGGGATCATTGGCTTTGCCGTGGCGCTTTATTCGCTTGCCACCACCGGGCGAGGCCACGAAAAATTTGGTTACTTCCCGCTGATGCATCTGCTGCTGGCCGGGGTGGCCGGCGCCTTCCTCACCGGCGACATTTTTAACCTTTACGTCTGGTTCGAGGTAATGCTGGTGGCGTCCTTCGCGCTGCTGATCCTCGGCAGCGAGAAGGCGCAGATGGAGGGCGCGATCAAGTACGTGACCCTGAACCTGGTGTCCTCGGTGATCTTCCTGGTGGCCGTGGGCCTGCTCTACGGCATGGTCGGCACCCTCAACATGGCCGACATCGCCCGGCGTATCGCAACGCTTGAAGACACCGGCATGGTCGATGTCCTGGCGATGATGTTTATGGTCGCTTTTGGCATCAAGGCGGCGGCTTTCCCGCTGTTCTTCTGGCTGCCGGCCTCCTACCACACGCCGCCGGTAGCGGTGTCGGCGCTGTTCGCCGGGCTGCTCACCAAGGTGGGGGTCTACGCGCTGTATCGGGTGTTTACGTTGATTTTCAACCAGAGCCCCGGCTATACCCATGAGATCTTGCTCTGGGGGGCGGGGCTGACCATGCTTTCCGGGGTGTTGGGCGCGGCGGCCCAGTACGAGTTCCGGCGCATCCTGTCGTTCCATATCGTCAGCCAGATCGGCTACATGATCCTGGGCCTTGCGCTATTTACGCCCTTGGCGATCATTGGCGGTGTCTTCTATATCATGCACCACATCATCGTGAAGACGAATCTCTTCCTGGTCAGCGGCATCGTGCGTCGCCTGCGCGGGACCTACCAGCTCAAGCAACTGGGCGGGCTGTATCGCAGCCATCCCTGGCTGGCCGTACTGTTCTTGATCCCGGCCCTGTCGCTGGCGGGCATGCCGCCGCTGTCCGGCTTCTTCGCCAAGTTCATCGTAATACGTGCGGGCGTCGAGGCCGAGGCCTGGGGGGTAACCTTTATTGCGCTGCTGGTCGGCCTGCTGACCCTGTATTCGATGGTCAAGATATGGAACGAGGTATTCTGGAAGGATGCCCCGGAGGAAGGCGAGGTCGATCCCTATCCGGCGGTGGGCCAGCGCGAGATGTGGCTGATGACCGCGCCCGCGGTGGGGCTGGCGCTGTGCACCTTGTTCATCGGCCTCAACGCCGAGCCCATCTATGCCCTGGCCGAGGCCTCGGCGAACGAGTTGCTCGATCCGTCTCGCTACATCGAGGCGGTGCTGGGTGAAGGTGAGGAGGTGATGCCATGATCGGTGCCGCCTGGAACCTGTTGCTGGGGTTCGCCTGGGTGGTGCTCACCGGCGACTTCAGCGGACGCAACCTGCTCGCCGGCCTGCTGTTCGGCTACCTGGTGCTGGCGTTGATTCAATCCCAGGTACCGGCGCTTGCCGGCCACGCCCAGCGCTTGCCGCGGCTGATTCTGTTCATCGGCTTCTTCCTCAAGGAGCTGGTGGTGGCCAACTGCAAGGTGGCCTTCGATATCATCACGCCGCCCTGGTACATGAAACCGGGGGTGATCGCCATGCCGCTCAAGGCGAGCAGCGAATTTGAGATCGCCTTCGTTGCCAACCTCATCTCGTTGACGCCGGGAACCTTGAGCCTAGACGTCTCCGACGACCGCCGGGTGCTCTACATCCACGCCATGTTCCTCGACGACGAGGACGAGTTGCGCCGGGGGCTGGCCGAGCTCGAGCGCCGCGCCCTGGAGCTGTTCCATTGAGAGTGTTATTGAGAGTGCCATTGAGAGGAGGGGAGCCGTGTCGACCGTCATTCTGCTGAGCCTGGCGCTCATGTGCCTGGCGCTGTGCCTGGCCTTTGTGCGTCTGTTCAAGGGCCCCAGCCTGCCTGACCGGGTGGTGGCCCTGGAGCTCTTCTCGTCGATTCTGGTCGGCACCATCGGCCTGGTGGCCATCGCCACCGACGTGCCCAGCCTGCTGGACGTGGCGATCGTCATGGCGCTGATGGCCTTCATGGCGGCCATCGGCTTCGCGCGCTTCCTGGAACGCGGAGGGCCCCGCGATGATTGAACTGCTCAAGGGCGCGCTGATCCTGATTGGCGCCATTTTTATGTTCCTCGCCGCCCTGGGCCTGGTGCGCATGCCTGATTTGTTGACGCGCATGCATGCCACCACCAAGGCGGCGACCCTGGGCGCGACCCTGATCATGCTGGCGGTGGCCCTGCACTTCGGCGAGGTGGCGGTGGTTGCGCGGGCCTTCGGGGTGATTCTCTTCATCATGATGACCGCGCCGGTGGCGGCCCATGTGATTGGCCGGGCAGGCTACTTTGTGGGGGCGCGGCTGTGGAGCGGTACGGTCAAGGACGAGCTAAGGCCCAATTACGACCCTTTGACCCACGAGCTGAAAAGCGGTCTCGAAACCCAGGAAAACGCCAAAAGGCACCCCCGGGAGACCGGTCCGGATTGACCTTCCTTGCCCGACGTTACGGTTTCTCGATGGTGTTGAGTTAGTAGCCGTTGAAAGGAAAAGTAATCTTGAGAATGGTAAAGTTACTTTATCGTTAACTATTGAGATGTTTTCTCTATGGCGGCTACCGTTCTCAGGCGTTACATGCGTTCGTACCCATGGCGTTCCTGGGTATTGGGGGTAGGCCTCGGCGTGCTGCTGACACCGACCACCAGCATGGCAGAGACGTTACGCCTGATCGATGGCGATGACATCAAGGCCATCAGTGTCGATCAACTGCGTCAGCAGTCCAACCATCAATTTGACCTGTTCGATCCTTACCAGGGCGAAAGCGTGACCATGCGGGGGATGCCTTTCAAGGACTTTCTCACCCGTCACTTTGGCCGCGTTCCCACCACGCTGAGCTTTACGGCGTGGGATGGTTACCAGGTGACGCTGGATGGCTGGGAAGATGCCAACTGGTATCTGGTCACCATCGAAGACGACCAGCCTTTGACCCTGCGTTCGAGGGGGCCAGTGCGCCTGGTAGAGCGAGATTATGCGAACCGGGACGTTAATAACCTGCGCGAATTCAACAACTGGATCTGGATGATTCGCAGTATCGAAGCCGTAGGTAGTTCATGAGGCCATCCTTTTTCTCAGCAAAGCGTCGTGAACCGCCCAACCGGCCCGGCGGCCGCTACGTGACATGGCTTTCTCTTAGCCTGCTGAGCTTCATGGCGTTGATGACACTGATCATTTTCGAAGCCCGCTGGGTGTTTCCTGATATTCAAGCGTATTTCAGCCAGTCGGGAAATTTGACCGGCCAGCAGTTGGCCACGCGCTCGCGCCACTATTTGCAGAATGCACAGGAGCGACTGTTGGACGTGCCTGCGCCAGAGGCCCGTGTGCAAGCGATCACCGACATTGAACTGGCTTACGGACTGTTCGATGTGGATATCTATCATCAGCATTATGCGTGCACCGCTGCCAGCTTGGGCGTGCTCGATGAAACACTGGCTGCCCTTGAGGGAGATAGCGCGTTACCGGTCGTGCTTGCCCGGGAACTGTTCAACCCCATCAACTGCCTGACGGAAATCGAGATGGGGCAGCTCGACCGGCGTGGGGAAGTCATCACCGAGTTTGCCGATAGAACCGGCTGGCATCATCAGGTGCTTATTTACTCCAGCGTGCTGATCTTCTTTGTCGGCCTGTTGTTCTGGTGGCTGCATGAACGCCAACTGCGCCGCGCCGAGAAGGCTACCCAGGAAACGCTCACCTGGATGGCGCGCGCCATGCAGGATCCGTTGACCGGGATCGGCAATCGTAGTGCACTGCATCAGGATGTAATGCAGCAGCAGTCGCAGTCGCTTGGGCTGGTACTGGTCGATATCGATTTTTTCAAACAGTATAACGATGCCATGGGGCATCCGGCCGGCGACACCCTGTTGCGCCAGTTGGCGCAGCTGATCGCCGATGCCTTGACCGGCGAGGCAACTCTGTACCGCCTGGGCGGCGATGAGTTTGCAGCCCTGCTGCCTTGCGAAAACACAGCGACGCTTGAAGCCTATTGCCAAACGCTACATCGTCAGGTTCGGCAATCGCAGTTCGCCCATGTTGCCCACCCGGATAAAAAACAGGTCACGCTGAGTATTGGTGCCACCTGTTTCGTGGCCTCGGAATCCGGGTTTGCCAACGCCTATGCAGCGGCGGACAAGGCGCTTTATCAGGTAAAAACCTCTGGCCGGGATAACTGGCGGATCATTGACGTCGCATAATATCTTCGTATAGCGGTGCCAATCGTTCCAGTAGTTCGTTTTGTTCCGCCAGGGGGACGCCTTCCTCTTCCATGGCATCGGCGAGGTACTCGACGACGCGGTTGAAGTGCGCGTCATTGATGCCCATGTGCTGATGGGCACGATCCATGGGCGGCCCATCATACTGGCAGGGGCCGTCGCTGATATCGCACAGCTGCGTAGCAAAGGCTTCCGCGAAGTGGTCGATGTTGGTATTGGCAAAAAAGACCACGACCTCGGGGTCGTCTGCCACGCGATACAGCATGTTCTCGACCACGTTATCGATGGTCGACATGCCGCCGAGTCGCGTGTAAAGCGATGGCTGGGTGGCATCCTGGGCCGCACAGCCTGTCAGCCAGAGTGCCATCAGCAGGGGAGTGGCGTAGCGGTGAACGTGCATGGTGGAATTCTCCTTGGCCGGTCAAAAGGCCGCCTGCAGCGACGCATAGGCGCCGTTCTGCGAGGCAAGCCCGGCGATATCGCCAAGTGACAGCCAGGCGGCGGTGAGCGATACGTGCTTGTTGAAGAAATACGCGCTGTAAAGGCTTTGCCAGTCGTCTTCTTCGGCAGCACCGAGTAGATCGGGTTTTTGGCGGTACTCCATGCCCACCACCCATTTGGGCGTCACGAACACGCCTAGGCTGCCTTCTGCGACCCACTGACGACCGCCGTTGTCGCCGCCAAATCCCAGCAGGCCGCCCTGGTTGGCGTCCGTGTTACGCAGGGTGGCGTTAAGCAGCAGATTGCGCCCGGCGACGGCGTTGAACACCAGTTTGCTGGCGCTTAGGTACACATCGTTGCCCTGGCCTTCCTTGGCGCCCAGCGCCTTGGGAATGCCGTCGTCGGCCACCGACTTGTGCTGGAAACCCGCGCTCCAGACGCCCCAGGGGTGATACAGCACATCGCCGAACAAGCGGACCTTGCCGCCTACGATCGTTTGTTCCAACTCGCCGCCCAGTGTTTCAAGGTCCAGGGTTTGGCGTGCCAGCGAGACCTCGACGCGGTCATAGAGGTTGGCGCTGGCAGCTTCGACGGTCAAACGGTAGTCATCCAGCCAAGCGCGGGACACCGAAGCCGTGGCGCCGACTTCCTGCTCGCTGGCCGTGCTGGTCAGCACCGCCCAGGGTGAGAGGCCCCCGCCTGCGGCTCCCTCAATGGCGCTGACGCCGCCGGTGCCCAGGATCCGGCTGCCGGCAAGTGCACTGCCGCTGAACAACAGCGCTGAAGCGATAGCCAGGAAGACCAACCCTCTGATCAGCGCCGGCGGGGATGAGTTACGCATAATGAAGTCCTCACGGTCGTCGCAGGGTAAGTGGGGAAAGAGGCTTAATGGGTGAAGATGAACGGCTCGACGCTGTTGAGCCAGGGGGTTACCTCGTCGCTGGGCATGGGTTTGGCAATCCAGTAGCCCTGCAGATAGTCGCAGCCCAGACGGTTGAGCAGGGCGGCGCTGGCGGCGTTTTCGACCCCTTCGGCGACGATGCTCAGGCCCAGGCTATGGCCCATCTCGATGGTGGAGCGCACGATCGTCAGATCATCCTCCTGGGTGTCCAGCTTGAGCACGAAGGACTTGTCGATCTTGAGCTCGTTGACCGGCAGGCGTTTGAGCTGGGCAAGCGAGGAGTAGCCGGTGCCATAGTCGTCGATCGCAATCGATACGCCGAGCTGACTGAGTTCATCGAGCGTTCTCGCCGCAGCGTCGATGTCCTGCATGACCGCGCTTTCGGTGACTTCCAGGCTGAACTGATCGGCGGCGAGCTGATAGCGTTCCAGCAGTTCGGCCAGCTGTGGGGCAAGCAGGGAGTCGCTAACGTCGCTGGCCGAGAGGTTGACGGCCACGCTGACGCGATAGCCCTGCTGCTGCCACTGATAGAGCTGGGCGGCGACGTGCTCGAGCATCCATTGGCTGAGCTGGCGAATATTGCCCGAGCGCTCGGCGAGCCCGATGAATTCGTCCGGCGGTATGAAGCCAAGCGAAGGGTGCCGCCAGCGCATCAGCGCTTCAAACTGACATACCTCCCCGGTTTGCGTTGCCACTTGGGGCTGATAGGCCATCCACAGTTCGTCATTGTTCACGGCGTCGCGCAGGTCGCGTATCAAGGTCAGCTGGCGTAAATGGCGTTCATCCTGGCCTTCGACGTATCGCTGGTGGGCATGGGGGTGGTGGCGCGCCAGGTCCAGCGCGATGTCGGCGCGGCGCAACAGCAACTGGGCATTCTCACCGTGTGCGGGGTAACTCACTTCGCCCATGGCGAGCGTCAGGCCGATCATCGATTTATCCAGCTCGATGGGCATCGAGAGCTCTTCGCGCAGGCGGCGATGCCATTCGGGCGTGGCGTAAGGCACGTCAATCAGCAGTAGGAATTCATCGCTTGCCAGGCGATAGGCCGACTGAACGGGCGTCGGCTGGGCCTTTAGGCGCTGCGCTAGGGTCACCAGAACATGATCACCCAGCTCATAGCCGAAGGTGTCGTTGATATTGCGAAAATCCTTGATGGCCAGCCGCAGCAGGGTGAAGGGACGCGTGCTTTGTATGCGCTGATTGATGTCCTCCAGGGCACTCATCCGATTGGGCAGATTAGTCAGCAGGTCGTGGCGGGATTGATGCCGCAGGGTGGCTTCCCGCTGGGCAATATCTTCCTGCATCGAACGCAGAGTACCGGCGAGCAGGCCTGCCTCGCTGCGCGAGGACTCTTCGGGAAGCGCGACGTGCTCGCCTTGGCCGATTCGCCGGGCGGCGTCGGCCAGCGCCACCAGCGGACGGCTGATACTGCGGGCGCTCCAGGCGGCCACGGCAAGCGCAAACAACAGGATAAGCGCGACGATGGCCAGCAGTTGCCACTGTAGATCGTCGTAGGCCGCCAACAGCTCGTCCCGCGACAGCTGAATCAGCGCAAAGGTCTGGTTCTGGCTATCGCCATAGAGGGTGCTTGAGTAGGTCAGGTAACGGTCGTCCGGGCTCATTTGGCTGGTGCGCGAGTAGTCACCGTCCATGGCGTTGCCGCCCAGGCGAGTAAGCGTCTCGGTTTCAGCCCGGGAGTGGGAGCTTGCGATAAACGTCCGCGTCTGGGGGGTGGCATAATTGACCACGCTGATTTCAAGGCCGGTGAGCGCGTTGATTTCTTCCACCACGGCATCGTCGATCAAAAACCCCATGCCCACCCAGCCAATGACGTTGGGGGCATAGACCGGCAACATGACAAATTCGTAGGGCTGCCCCTCGGCGATGACGACATCGACCGCCGAGCCTTGCTTACGAGCGGTGTCAAACAAGGCGGGAAAGGGCATCGGCGTTCGCGTTGGGTGGTGGCTGCTGGCAAGCAGCTCGCCGTCCAGGTCGCTGAGCAGCACGATGTCGGCATCGGCCCGGTCGCCATGATTGGCAAGGACGGAGCGAAGCGTATCGTTATCCTGGGATGACACGGCACTTTTAAACCCGAAGTCATCCGCCAGAATCGTCACGTTGTCGCGTAGCTGCTCGCCACGGCTCTCGAGCACCAGACTGAGTACCCGGGCGCCCACCTCGAGGCGTTGGTTGCCTTTGTCGAACGCATCCTGCTGGGTGGCATGCAGAAACGCGAGGCCGGTGGCCAGTTGTGACACCACCACCACGGTCAGTAACACGAGCATCAGACGGGTACGAAAGCGCATAACGGGTTACCCGATCTCTAGCTTGTGACCATCCACTAGGAGGCCTCGTTGAAACGTTGTTGCAGGGAGGAAGGCTTTCTGCCCGGCTGGGGCGTGGCGTTCAGCTCAAGGGGCACCGACAGCTGGTCGGCCGCGGTGATATTACCTTCCCACCAGCGCTGCTGGCTGTCGTCGAGCCGTTGATGCCAGACCCGAACGCGGTGCTCGCCCGTCGGCAGTGAGGGCAGGGTCACCTGACCCGTACTGTCGGTCAGGGCATAGAAGGGCGCATCGCTGACCACTATAAAGGCTTGCATGTGGTCGTGAATGTTACACCCGAGGACCACCACACCCGGCTTATCGAAGCTGACGGGTGGCGGCGTTTCCTGAAGGTAGAGGTTCAGGTCGAACGTCTTGGCGGGTGAAAACGAGTAGACGTGATGGCGTGTGGAGTCATTGTTGGGAAATTCCACCTCGCTCATCACCGGGATCGCCAGCACTTCAGGGTGAAACGCTGCTTCACGCTGCGACACCTGCTCCACGCCAGTGTCGGCTGAGGCGTCGTCTGGAAAATATACTTCGACCACGGCGTTGGGCAGTGGTTGGCCGTCGGCATCGGTGACGCTGATGCGGGTATCGCTTGCCAGGCCAGGCGGGCTGACGCTGACCAGCGCCATGAGCATGGCGGTGCCTGCAAGCGTTCGATACACAGCTTTAAAACACGCCATACGTTCCCTTATTGTTCGCCTTATTAACTGATCCCTATCATGCGAGTTTACACCCGAAATGTCATGCGCCTTTCTTAACGCTTGGCTCACTCTGGCGTTGCGGCTCGCTTACTGCCAGTGATCCCGCCAGGCATGCAATACCCGCTCGGGATACCAAGTGTCACCCAGGCTACCGTTATAGCGTGCCAGGGCGCGGGTGAAGTCGCCATTTTCCACGGCAAGATAGTGGGCAAGGATGGTACAGCCGTAGCGCAGGTTACGCGGCGGGTGACTCAGGTCATCCACCGGCAACCCCAACTCCTCTACCCAGAACGGCATGATCTGCATGAGCCCCACGGCCCCAGCCGACGACACTGCATCGGCATCGAAGGCGCTTTCCACATGGATCAAGGCCAGCACCAAGGCGGGTGGTAGCCCGGCCAGGCGCGCTTCCTGATAGAGAGTGGTTAACAGTTCGCGGCGTTGAGTCGGCGCGGGGATAAAGTCCGACAGTGGCGCGTCCATGCGGTCGCGCCATTGGCGCATCAGCCACTGTTGTTGAGGCGTTTGTTGCTGGTGGGTGTCGGCCAGGGTCGGGCGAAGCGATGCAGGCAAGGATTCCGCCTGCGCGACCGGGCTGATCATCGCCCAGCCAACCACCAGGCTGGCCGCCAGTACCGGCCGCGCCATGGCCTTGGCGCGGCCGAAATGCAAGTTACTGGGCGCTGGGCGCAAGACCGGCTTTTTCGCGCAGAAAATCGATAATCTGCTCGGCGGGCACCATCGTTGCATCGCTGTCCCGGCGGCCCTTGTATTCCAGCTCGCCGTTATCCAGGCTGCGGTCGCCGATCACCAGGCGGTGCGGCACGCCCATCAGTTCCAGGTCGGCAAACTTGACGCCGGGACGGGTGTCGCGGTCATCGAGCAGTACATCCAGGCCGGCAGCGCTCAACGCCTGGTAAAGCCGCTCGGACTCTTCGCGCACGCGCTGGGATTTGTGCGCGTTCATCGGCACCAGGGCGACGTGGAAAGGCGCCAGGGCATTGGGCCAGATAATCCCGGCGGCGTCGTGGTTTTGTTCGATGGCGGCGGCCACCACCCGGGTGACGCCAATGCCGTAGCAGCCCATCCAAGGGTGGCTGGTCTTGCCGTTATCACCCAGGACGCTGGCGTTCATGGCTTCGGAGTATTTCTTGCCGAGTTGGAACACATGGCCGACTTCAATGCCGCGCTTGATCAAAAGTGTGCCGTCACCGTCGGGAGACGGGTCGCCCTCGACCACGTTTCGTAAATCGGCAACGGTCGGCAGCGGTGTATCGCGCTCCCAGTTGATGCCGAAATAGTGCTTGTCTTCAATGTTGGCGCCGGCGCCGAAGTCGCTCATCAGGGCGACGCTGCGGTCGATGATGATCGGCAGCTTGAGGCCCACCGGACCTAACGAGCCGGGGCCTGCGCCAATGGCCGCGCGAATTTCCTCTTCGCTGGCCATGGTCAGCGGGCTCGCCACCTGGGGCAGGTTTTCCGCCTTGACTTCGTTGAGCTCGTGGTCACCGCGGACCAGCAGAGCGACCAGATCGTCCTCGGTGCCCTTGACGATCAGTGTTTTGACGGTCTTCTCGATGGCCAGGCCGAACTGCTTGACCAGCGCGGCGATGGTCTTGGCATCAGGGGTGTCGACCAGGCGCATGTCTTCCTGGGGCGCGGCGCGGGTTGCATCGCTGCCCAGCGGCGCCGGCAAGGCTTCGGCTTTCTCGATGTTGGCCGCATAGTCCGAGGCGTTGGAGAAGACGATGTCGTCCTCCCCTGAATCGGCCAGCACGTGGAATTCATGGGAGCCCGTGCCGCCAATCGAGCCGTTGTCGGCAATCACCGGCCGAAAGTCGAGCCCCAGGCGGGTGAAAATGCGGATGTAGGCATCGTACATCGCCTGGTAGGTGTCTTTCAGCGAGGCTTCGTCCAGGTGAAACGAATAGGCATCTTTCATGATGAATTCCCGCGAACGCATCACCCCGAAGCGCGGGCGAATCTCGTCGCGGAACTTGGTCTGGATCTGGTAAAAGTTGACCGGCAACTGCTTGTAGCTGGCAATTTCCTTGCGTACCAGGTCGGTAATCACTTCCTCGTGGGTGGGGCCCACGCAGTAGTCGCGCTCGTGGCGGTCCTTAAGGCGCAACAGCTCAGGGCCGTACTGTTCCCAGCGGCCGGATTCCTGCCATAGCTCGGCCGGCTGCACGGCGGGCATCAACACCTCCTGGGCACCGGCACGATCCATTTCTTCGCGCACGATGGCTTCCGCCTTGCGCAGGGTGCGAAGCCCCATCGGCAGCCAGGTATACAGGCCCGACGTCAGGCGGCGGATCATGCCCGCGCGCAGCATGAGCTGGTGGCTGATCACCTCGGCGTCTGCCGGGGTTTCTTTCAAGGTGGCAATGAGTAGTTGGCTGGCGCGCATGGGCGAGAGCATTCCTTGGTGAAGGGGCGGATCCGTTATCGTTCGTTGGGGCATTGTAAGGCCAAGCGGGTAAGGCGGCAAAATTGCGCGGCACGCAAGGGCGCTGACGTGGCCGTGCGGTGTGGTAAACTCAGTTCGTTTTACCCTACATAACATTGATTAATAACGGGGAGACCCTGCATGCAACGGACAGTTAAACGGTGGTTGAAAGGGGCCGTCATCGGCGCGTCGGTTATCGCCATTAGTGGATGCGGGACCATTTTTTATCCGGAACGCAAGGGCCAGTTGAGCGGTGATATCGACCCAGCAGTGGCGGTGGCCAATGGCGTTGGGCTGCTGTTCTTTATCGTCCCTGGCGTGATTGCCTATGCCGTCGATTTCTCCAATGGCACGATCTATCTACCCAGCCGGACGAGCGGCGATATCGACACGCAACCGCTGGACGACAACATGGACATCGCCGCGCTTGAACAGCTGCTGTCCGAGCAGGCGGGCCAGCCGGTTACGTTACAAAGCGAGCTGATGAAAGTCGAAGAGGTGGATAGCTTGGACGAAGCCCTGGCGATGGTGCGCATGTCCGGCGTGATGGATGACGATCGCCTCTCGGCCATGTAGTGACGCCCGCCCGCGTTGACCCGGCGGCAAAGCTGTCAGCCCCGTTTGGCGATTAGGTAACGGGTGAGCATTCCGGCGATCAGTCCCCAGAAGGCGCCGCCGATGCCCAGCAGAGTGATACCCGACCCGGAGAGCAGAAACGTCACCAGCGCGGCGTCGCGTTCGTCGGGCTTCGCGAACGCATCGGCCAGCCCGTTGCTCAACGTTCCGAGCAGGGCAATACCCGCCACGACCGCCACCATAGGCCCGGGAAGCGCGGCAAACAGCGCCGTCACGGTGGCAGCAAACACCCCCAGTAGCAGGTACAAAAGCCCGGCGACGATGCCGGCCGGGTAGCGGCGGCTGGGGTCCGGGTGGGCATCCGGCCCGGTACACACCGCGGCGCTGATGGCGGCCATGTTGAGCGCGTAACCGCCAAAGGGCGCCAGGGCCAGGGTGGCGCCACCTGTCGCGATCAACAGCGGCGAACTGTTCGGCGTATAGCCCGCGGCGTTCAACACGGCCATGCCCGGGACGTTCTGGGTGGCCATGGTGATGATAAACAGCGGAATCGCCACGCTAATCAGCGTCGCAAGCGAAAACTCAGGCGCCATGAGCACCGGAAAGGTAGGCGATAGCGGCAGGCCCTCAATCACCAGTTGCCCGTCCAGCATGGCCCACACCACGCCGGTCAAGACCACGCCGGGCACGGCAAGCGTCGGCCAGTAGCGCCGCCCGACACCCCACGCGGTCAGCAGTGCCAGCGGCATGAGCCAGTGCTGTTCGAGCTGGGTAAACACCTCCAGGCCGAAGTTGAGCAGGATGCCCGCCAGCATGGCGGACGCCAGGCTGCTCGGAATATGCCGCATCAGCCGTTCGAACAGTCCGGTGATGCCGCACAAGGTGATCAAGCCCGCCGAGACAATGAAGGCGCCAATCGCTTCTCCAAGTGGTACGCCAGGCAGGTTGGTCGCCAGAAACGCCGCCCCAGGAGTCGACCAGGCGGTCACCAGCGGCATTCGATAGCGCAACGACAGGCCCAGAGAGGTAAGCCCGACGCCAATGCCCAGCGCCCACAGCCAGGAACTGGTCTGGGAGCTGGAGGCGCCAGCGGCGGATGCCGCCTGGAAGATAATCGCCGCTGAACTGGTGTAGCCGATAACCACCGCGACAATACCCGCCGTCACGTTGGAAAGCGAAATATCGCGTTTCAGGCAGGGCGTATGGGTAGCGGGCGTCGTCTGCATGGGGGTACTCGCTGGCGGCTGGCTTCAAGAAAAACGCAAACGCCCGGCCCTGTCGATGGAATGAGCGTTATAGCGCACAAATGAAGCCTATCATTGTGCGTTATAACGCACAATGGCAGTCAGCGATCCCTTTTACGCCGTGTTCAAGCGTATTGAGAAGGGTTGGGAACGGTGGGAAAACGCGGCGGATGCGCTTCCATAAAGGCATGGCAGGCACGCAGCACCCGCACGTCGTCGAACTTGCCGCCCGCCAGCTGGAAACCCACCGGTAGCCCGTTGTCGGTAAAGCCGCAGGGCACCGAGGCGGCGGGCTGCTGGCTGAGATTGAAAGGGTAAGAGAAGGGCGCCCACTCTTCCCAATCGCGCATATCGCAGCCCGGCGGCACCTCCTGATTGATTTCAAACGGCAGGACGGCTACCGATGGCGTCATGATCAGGTGGTAGTGCTGATTAAAATGCTCGAGTTGCTGGGTCAGCAGCGCCCGATCCGTCAGTGCACGAAAGAGGTCTAGGGCCGACCACGCTTCGGCCTCACGGGCATTGGCCACCATGCCGGGGTCCAACTGCTCGCGCTGGGATTGATCCATCTGCCGCCACTGGTCCAGCGAGGCGGTGAACCATGTCTTGCGGAAGGTATCCAGCGGCGAGGAGAATCCTGGGTCCACCTCGACGACCTCAGCCCCAAGCGCTTCCATCTTCTGGGCGGCTTCTTTCACCCGGCTGGCAATTTGTGGGTCAACGTCGGCATAGCCGAGATCCGCCGAGTAGCCAATGCGTAATCCCTCAAGGCCCTTGTCGAGGTCAGCGCCCCAGCACTCGGGCTGCCCGCGGGTGGCGTAAGGGTCGCGGTAGTCGTAGCGGCCCATTACATTGAGCATGCTCACCGCATCGCGCACCGAGCGCGTTAACGGCCCAAGGTGCGAAAGGCTTGGTTCCTTGGCTGGCGGCCACTGGGGCGTCCAGCCGAAGGTGGGCTTGAAGCCGAATACCCCGGTGAAGGCTGCGGGGATGCGGATAGAGCCGCCTGAATCACCGCCCTGATGCAGCACCCCCATGTTGAGGGCCGCGGCCGCGGCGGCACCGCCTGACGACCCGCCGGGGGTAAGACGCGTGTCCCAGGGGTTGGTGGTGGCGCCAAACACGCGATTGTCGGTGACGGCTTTCCAGCCAAATTCGGGCGTATTGGTCTTGCCGAGAAAAATCGCCCCGGCCTCGCGGAGCATGCGCGCAGGGGGCGCATCGGTATCGCAGAGCCCCTCGGCGCTAGTCAACGACCCCGAGCGGCAGGGCATGCCGGCCACTTCGGTCAAATCCTTCATCGATACCGGAATACCATCAATCGGGCTAAGCGGTTTGCCCTGGCCCCAGCGCCTAGCCGAGGCCTTCGCGGCCTGCTCTGCGCCTTCAGCATCCACATGGACGTAGGCGTTAACGGCCTCGTTGAATTGGTCAATGCGCGCCAGCGCGGCACGCGTCGCCTCCAGCGGCGACGCCCGGCGCGTTTCGAAGAGGGTTTTGAGGGTTTGCGCATCTAACGTACCAAGGTCCGTATCACTCATCTCACTCTCCATGTTAGTCACGACTCAGAGGGGCTATCCAGAGCCTAATGTACGGGACGATCAGCGTCTAACCCGTCCCCGCGCATTTCTTACCACCAACGTCGGTTACCGGCTTATGTCCTGTGATAAGTGGTGGACAAAAATTTTCTTGGCAGTGGGTGACCTAAGCCAAACTTATGAATAAAGTATGATGAAATGAGCAAAACAAGCGGGCGCGCGAGTTTTGGATATGTTGCCAAATGGTCGGTTTTTGACTTATGAATCAGTGGGTTATGGGCAACTAGCTGTAGAAATAATATCAATAAACGCGCAGGCACGTTCAATAATGTTATGTGGCGGGCTGTATAATAACTCTTAGCCCCTTTTGAGAGAGGTTCATGATTCTATACAAATACATGTCCTTCGGTGCTGCGCGAAAGGTGATCGATACCCTATCACTAGGTTTTTCATGCCTTGAAGATTTGAACGACCCTTTTGAATGTACAGCCTTTGGTTTTAAAGATAGCGATGCGCCTATAAGCGCGGAAACCGCCACGTATGCTTGTAGAAACCGTTTCTCGAGAAAATACGGTGTCTTATCGTTGACTCGTCAGCCGTTGAACGCGCTTATGTGGTCGCATTATGGAGACTCTCACCAAGGGGTAGTTCTTGGGTTCGATTGTGAATCGGCCGACTTTTCAGACCCGCAAACCAATGTGATTCCAAGCCAGTATGGAGAGGTGATTTACTCAGCTACGAAGCCTCACAAAGATCTACCCGTGATTGGCGAGCATGAGCTAATGAATATTGGTGGTAGCCTTCGTTTTGACTCGAATGCCTTCAATCTAATGAAGAGGGCTTTTCTGTATAAGTCTCTCGAGTGGGCATACGAAGAAGAGGTCCGTGTTGTAAAAAATATAGAAAATATCCCCTTCGGCTATCACTCAGGTGGTGGTCGCTATCGCGAATGGAATAAAGTGACTGTCTCTGGTCGACCTCTATACTGCTTTGATGTGCCGGAGAGCTCGCTTAAAGAAATTTACTTGGGGCGACATTTATATAGAAATGTTACCAAGAGCGGTCTTATTACCGATGAAGAGTTGAAAGGTGTGCTTCAATCTTGGGGGAAAAGAGATATCAAGATGATGCAATGTGAACCCGATGTTCACTCGTGGAACCTCGTTGCAAAACCATCTATCAATAAAAGCTAACCAGTGGTTGTTGGCAGACGCGCCTACGCTGGCGCTCCGGCACGCCAAAAAGCCAGGGCGTTAGCTGTGATTGCCCTACCCGCAAAGTGATACTATAGTGTCACTATCTATTTGTATCAGGGTGAGCCCATGAAAGTTGAGCTTGTTACGAACCTCAAACGTCAAGCCACAAAGATTTTGGCAGATCTGCACTTGTCGAAAGAACCGGTACTGATTACCGAGCATGGTCAGCCATCTGCATATCTTGTTGACGTACAGGATTACGAGTTTATGCAGCGCCGGCTTGAGCTGCTTGAGGGGCTCTCACGAGGAGAGCGTGCTGTACTTGAGGGAAGAACGTACAGCCAAAGTGAGGCCAGGGAGAAAATGAGTAAATGGCTGAAGTAGTCTGGACGGAGCCCGCCCTTCAGCAACTGGATGCCATCGCTGAGTACATTGCCCTGGACAATCCTGCGGCCGCAAGCGAGCTGGCCCAGGAAGTTTTCGATAAGATCGAGCCTTTGGAAAATTTTCCTCAATCAGGGCGGATTCCTCCTGAACTCCCCAATTCGGTATACAGGGAGGTAGTGGTGACGCCGTGCCGCATTTTTTATCGGGAGGATGAGAAGCGGGTTCTCGTCCTCTATGTCATGCGAGAGGAAAGGCAGCTTCGTGCGTTCATGCTCGCAAACAGCTGACTAGGCGCGTCACTCGGATGTCTTTGTCTCCGCTTCGTCAAAGTCACCGGTGCGCTTCGGCGTTAAGCAGAACAGGAAACCACTTGGAAGTATCCCCTGTTACGTTGAAGGACGGGCGGGTGGTGAAAGCTCTCAGACTCTGGAGCCGCTACGCATAATGCATACCCCGCGGTCGACCGGATGCCAAAGCATGCCGCTTTTTGTTCGCTCCACGTGCGCTCAGGCGCCGGTTTAAAATGACACTACGTATTCAAGGAGCGGTTTCATGACTGCCGAGCCTCACACTCTTGCAGCGCATATCGCCGCGACCGTGAAACAACTGCGCCGTGAGCGTGGCTGGAGCCTTAGCCGCGCGGCGGAGGCCACTGGCGTCAGTAAAGCCATGCTGGGCCAGATCGAGCGCGGCGAGTCGAGCCCGACCATTGCCACCCTGTGGCGGATGGCCAGCGGCTTTCGCGTGTCGTTTTCCAGTCTGTTCGAGGCTGGCTCAGACGCCGTGACAAGGCCGCCGCACCCGTCTACCTGGCAGGACAGCGCCGGTATGCAGGCGCAGGTGCTGTTTGCCTACGACCCACTCCTCGGGTTTGAAATGCTGGCGATCGAGCTGGCGCCGAATTGCGCAAGCGAATCGGCACCTCACGCGCCCGGCGTGGTGGAGCATATCGTGGTGATCGAGGGGAGCATGGCGCTGCGCATCGACGACGCCTGGCAAACGGTGACGGCGGGCCAGGGCGTTCGCTTCGCCGCGGACCGGCCGCACGTTATGCGCAACGATGGCGACACACCGCTGCGCTTTCATGATGTCATTCATTACCTGCCAGGTGCTGCGCTGACCGAGGCCGATAAATAACGCTGGAAGGCCTCGGGTTCATCGGTGATCGCGCTGACAGGCCCCCAGTCCCAGAGCGGATGAAAAGCGTGGGGATCGTTAGGGGTATAGCAGAGCAGCGCGTAGCCCGCCTGGGTAATGGCCTCGGCCTGCGTACGCTTCAGGCGTGACCAGTGGGCGTGCAGGCTGAAGGCATCGACGTCGGCACACAGCGTCCGCCACTCCTTGGGCAGGCGGTTGACCAGTACGCCGAGCGCAAGCCTGTCGGCCGGTGCAAAGGTGCGGCTGTGGCGTAGCGCCGTTTGGTCAAAAGATGACAGAACAAGCCGCTCGGCGGGCAAGGCGTCGAGCACGCTCGGCAGTACGCGGTCGACCAGCGCGATGGGGTCGTGGCCGCGGTTGACCTTGAGTTCCAGATTGACGCTCATCCCCAGCTCGTTGAGCAGTGCCAGCATGGCCTCCAAGCTTGCCATCCTTTCCCCGGCGAACGCAGTGTCAAACCAGCGGCCAACGTCGAGGGCCTGCGCCTGGGGCCAGCTCATGCGCCGCAGCCTGCCGCGACCATTTGAACAGCGGGCAACGTCGGCATCGTGCCAGATCACAGGCGTGCCATCCCCCAGCAATTGAACGTCGAGCTCGACCCAGTCAACTCCCGCCTGATGAGCGGCGCGTACGGCCGCGAGGGTGTTTTCCGGGGCGGCGGCAGAGTAGCCACGGTGGGCAATAAGCGTGGGCAGCGTTATAGCAGGGTGCATGAGCAATGTTCCGTTAGCCGTCGGTCATCAACAAAGCCTTACTCTAGCATGCGCGTTATGACAGCCGCGTTGCGCTGGCGAGCCGATAGCGTTAGCTTGCTAGTCTGTCCCTCATCCAACAACAAGGAGTTTCCTGTGTCCCAAGCACATGTGTCTCAACGTATTCAGTTTTCACGTACCGGCGGTTCGGAGGTGCTTGAACTGGTGGATGTCACGCCGGCAGCACCGGCCGCGGGCGAAGTCCGCGTGGCCAACAAGGCGATTGGCCTTAATTTCATCGATATTTACTTCCGCACCGGGCTGTATCTGGCGCCTTCTCTTCCTTCCGGGCTGGGCACCGAAGGCGCGGGCGTGGTCGATGCCGTTGGTGAAGGCGTTACCCACCTGAAAGAAGGCGACCGGGTCGCTTATGCCCAGGGGCCGCTTGGTGCCTATGCTGAGTTGCATACGCTGCCGGCGTCTAAAGTCGTCAAGCTGCCGGACTTCATCGACTTTGAAACCGCCGCCGCCAGCATGCTCAAGGGGCTGACGGTGCAGTACCTGCTGCGCCAGACCTGCGAACTCAAGGGCGGCGAAACGATTCTGTTCCACGCCGCAGCCGGTGGAGTGGGGTCGATTGCCTGCCAGTGGGCCAAGGCGCTGGGCGTCAAGCTGATCGGTACCGTCAGCTCACAGGAGAAAGCGGATTTGGCCATGGCCAACGGTGCCTGGGCGACCATCAACTACACCGAAGAGGATGTGGTGGAACGCGTACGCGAGCTGACCAACGGTGAGATGTGCGACGTGGTCTACGACTCGGTAGGCAAGGATACCTGGGAAATGTCGCTGGACTGCCTCAAGCCACGCGCCCTGATGGTCAGCTTTGGTAACGCGTCAGGCCCCGTCGACGGCGTGAACATCGGTATTCTCAATCAGAAAGGCTCGCTATTTGTGACCCGCCCAAGCCTAAACGGCTACGCGGATACCCGCGAGCGCTTCGAGATGATGTGCGAGGATTTCTTTGCCATGCTGGAAAGCGGCAAGATCAAGATTGATGTGGCCAACCGCTATGCGCTTAAAGATGTGGGCCTCGCCCAGGACGCGCTGCAAAGCCGCAAGACCACCGGCTCAACCATCCTCTTTCCTGAGCAATAAGTCAGTTTAGAAAGTGGCGAAGCCTACCACTGCGCTTGCGGGTGGCAGTGGTGGGTCCGGTTCAAAATCAGGACACGTCTACGTACGCCCCCATGTTACGCATACGGGTTTCGAAGTTTTTGACATTATCGACCAGATGATCGGGCCCAAACGCCACGCACTCCGCCAGTATGGCCTCGCTTAAGGTGATGGCGGACAGAATCGAGGGGAAGAAGTGGGGCGTCGCATTGGCCACGGTAAAGGTCATCAGCGAACCGGGGACCAGCGGTGAGCGCAACGTATCGGTGATGGCGATGGCCTGAACACCGTTTCGCCGGGTGACCTCCAGCGCCTTGACGGTTTCTGCACAGTAAGGTTCAAAGCCAAAGACCACCACCAAATCCCGTTCATTGAAGTGATCCAGCTCGGTCAGAAGCCCGCCCTCCAGCCCACGAATAAGGGTGATGTTGGGCATGGCAATGCGGCCTACATAGGCAAAGTGATAGGCGCAGGCAAACGTATCCCGAAACCCCACCACCGCCACGTTACGCGCTGCCAGCAGGTGCCTGGCGGCGTCGCGAACCCGCGACTGATTATCGGCAGTAAACAGGCGGCCGATGTTGTCGAATGCCGCCTCGCCGACGTTCACGAACAGCGGGTCGTCCGGCTGGTTGGCCTGGTGGCGAAGCCGACTGGCGCGCCCGGAAAGCTCCACCGGCGGCGCCTGGACAGAGGATTGAAACGCCTCGCGGAACGGTTCATAGCTTTCAAACCCCAGGCGCTTGGCCAGGCGTACCAGCGTTGAAGGTGTGACCTGGGCGGCGCCCGCCGTCTTGCGTATCGACTGGAAAGCAATGTCCAGTGGATGCTCCATCACGTAGCCCGCGGCCTGCTTTAACTGCGGGCTTAAGGTTGGGTAAAGCACTGCAAGACGTTGGTTGATGGCGTCCAACGGTGTGGTGGAGGGGGGCTCTCCATCAGTCTGGTAGCGCGTCATGTTCGGCCTCCGGCGGATAGTGGGCTGCAGTGTAACGCATCGTGCTGCAAATGGTACATTTGTATCTATTTTGGATTTTATGGGTACATATGTATTGACGCGCGTGGCAAGGTCTCGCTAGCATGCTGATTGACACATTTGTTTCTTATTGGTTTTTTAAAAGAAACGAATGTATTGATCCGCCGTTTCTTCTCGTTGACCAGGTAACCCAACCGTGATGACCACGCCGCTAGATTTGCTTTCTTATTCGCATCTTCTCGTCACCCATCAAGACCATGTGCTGACGGTGTATCTCAATCGGCCTGACAGGCTCAATGCGGTGGTGGAAGCCCTGTATGACGAACTGCTTGGCGTGTTGGCCATTGCCCAGCGCGAACGGGATATCCGCGCGCTGGTGATCACCGGGCAGGGGCGCGCCTTCTGCGTCGGGGCTGACATGAAAGCCCACGAAGGCGCGGGGCGGACGCTGTTCCAGCGCCGCCAGTACCTCCAGTTGGGTAACGACGTGGGCGAGGCGATCGCCCAGTTGAGCAAGCCGGTGATCGCCGCGGTGAACGGCTATGCCCTGGGGGCGGGTGCTGAGATGGCCGTGGCCTGCGATTTCATCCTGATGGCCGACGATGCCCAGATCGGTTTTCCCGAAACCAGCATTGGCACCTGCGTCGGGGGCGGCGTTTCCAAGTGGCTACCTCAGCTGGTCGGCCTGGCCCAGGCGCGCCGGCTGCTGTATACCGGCGAAAAAATCAACGGAGCCGAGGCCACGCGGCTGGGCCTGGCGCTGGCCAACTATCCGTTGGATCAGTTGATGCCCGAGGCCGAGTCACTGGCGTTGCAGCTGGCGGGTAAGGCGCCGGTGTCATTGGCGATGTTGAAGCCGCTGGTCAATCGCGCCGCGCAAACCGATATGCCAAGCCAGCTCCAGCAAGAGCTGGACGCGGTGTTTACCTGCTCGACCACCGAGGATTGGCAGGAAGGTGTCAACGCCTTCGCCGAAAAACGCACGCCCCAGTTCAAGGGGCGCTAGGCGCCCGCGCCGACACGCATTGTCGATTGTCATCTTTCTATAGGTAACGCCATGCAATCCATCGAAGGTCACCTGCCTTCTCAAAGCCCGCTGCATGCCATTCTGGCGCCGTCGGGCATCGCTGTCGTAGGCGCATCCTCTGATCCCACCAAGCGTGGCTACAAGGCCATGGTGGGGCTCAGCAAGGGCGGTTACCGCGGTAACGTGTACCCGGTCAATCCCAAGGCGACCTCGATTTTAGGGGTCAAGGCCTTTGCGTCGATCAGTGACATCCCGGGCACTCCGGCGCTGGCGCTGATTTGCACTCCCGCCGCCACGGTGCCGGACCTGATCGCCGAATGTGGTCGTCGCGGTATCAAGGGAGCCGTGGTGTTGGCCAGTGGCTTTGGCGAGACCGGTAAGGCCGGTGCGGCGCTGGAAGCCCAGATGATGGCCAACGCCCAGGCCCATGGCGTGCGCATCATTGGACCCAATACGTCTGGGCTATTCAACCTGCACCACCAGGTCAACCTGCTGGCGCTTGACAACCTCAAGACCGGCGACATCGGAATCGTCTCCCAGTCGGGCAACATGCTGCTTTCGCTGGCGTTGGAGGCCCAGCATAACGGTCAGGTCGGGTTCAGTACCTACATCGGCCCGGGCAACCAGACCGACATCGGCTTTAACGATTACCTGCGCTATCTGGGGGAAGATGAGCACACTCGGGTGGCAACGCTTTACGTGGAAGGCTTCCGCGACGGGCGCAAGTTTCTCGACGTGGCGCGCGAGGTCGCCGCCATGAAGCCCGTGGTGGTGTATAAATCAGGCGCTACCGAACAGGGTCAAAAAGCGGCCAGCTCGCATACCGGCGCCTTGGCCGGCAGCTACCAGATGACCGTTGACCTGCTGCGCCAGGTTGGCGTAAGCGTGGTGCAGTACTCCGACGAAATTCTCCCGGTCGCGGAGGGGCTTGGCCGTTTGCAGAAAGCCGCCGGTAAGCGCGTCGCGGTGATCGCGGATGGCGGCGGCCAGGCGACCATCGCCGCGGACCGGCTCGCCGAAGCGGGGCTTGCACTTGCCACGCTGTCCGATCACACCCAGGCAAGGCTCGAGGCGCTGTTGCTGCCCCAGGCGTCGTCGTTGAACCCGGTGGACGTGGCCGGCTCGTCGGATGCGCATCCCTCGCTGTTGGCGCAGTGCATGGCCGTCGTCGCCGAGGATGACAGCGTCGACAGCATCTTCCTGGTGGGCATGTTCGGTGGCTACAGCCTGCGCTTTGACGAGTCGCTATTGGAGGATGAGATGCGCGGTGCCGACGCCATGCTGGCGCTTGCCAAGGCCACGACCAAACCGCTGGTCATCTACAGCCTCTACGCACCGGTCAAGCCGCCGCCGCTGCAGCGCTTGCACGAGGCGGGCCTGCCGGTTTATGCCTCGATCGAACACGCGGTTCGGGTGCTCGCCGCCCTGGGGGAACGCGGCGACTATCTGGCAAGACACGAAAGCAGGCAGGTGGCGCCACCCGCGCCTGCGTCCGCCACCGGAAGCGCATTGCTGGCGAACGCCCGGGCTGAAGGGCGCGATCTGCTCGAGTTTGAAGCCAAGGCACTGCTGGCCGAGCACGCTATTTGCGTCCCTGACGAGCGGCTGGTCACAAATCTGGAGGAGCTTGCGGAGGTGGCGGCAGACTTTGCTGACCGGCCTCTAGCAATGAAAGTGGTCTCGCGGGATATTCTGCATAAATCGGATGCTGGTGGGGTGAAGCTGAACCTTGTGGGCGAAGCCGCGTTGCGCGATGCTTACCTGACGATTGTCGCCAACGCGCGTGAATACGCCCCCAGCGCTGTGCTCGACGGGGTGTTGGTGACCCCCATGGCCGACAAGGGGGTCGAGGTTATCGTCGGCATGCTGCGCGACCCGATATTTGGCCCGGTCCTGATGTTTGGATTGGGCGGCGTCTTTGTCGAGGTGCTCGACGATGTCGCGTTTCGTGCGCTGCCGATCACCCAGGCCGACGCCGAGTCCATGGTGAATCAGATCAAGGCGCAAAAGATGCTGGCAGGGGTCCGGGGCACCCAAGCCGTCAGCAAGCCGGCGCTGGTCGAGTTATTGATGCAGGTTTCGCAGCTGGTGGAGGCCTATCCATCGATTCGCGAACTGGATCTGAACCCGGTGATCGCCTATCCCGACCACCACCCCAGCGGGTATGCGATTGTCGATGCCCGAATTATTGTGGAGCGTGATCAATGAGCCAGACGTTACCCGTGCTAACGGATGCCACCCTGACGCTGGATAAGCGGATTGCCACCTTGACGCTGAACCGCCACGACGTGCGCAATGCGCTTACCGGCACTGCGCTGGTGGATGACATTGTGGCCACCGCCGCCTGGGTGAATCGCGCTGATGACGTCTCGGTGCTGGTGATCACCGGGGCCGGGACGGCGTTCAGCGCTGGCGGCAACATCAAGGATATGGCGCGCCGCGACGGCGATTTTGCCGGCGATGTGGCGGAGGTGGCCAAGCGCTATCGGCGGGGCATCCAGCGTATGCCGTTGGCGCTCAGCGAGGTAGAGGTGCCGATTATTGCAGCGGTTAACGGCCCGGCGATTGGCGCCGGCTTTGATCTGGTCAACATGGCGGATTTACGTATCGCTTCGCGCGAGGCGCGGTTTGGTGAAACTTTTCTCAATCTGGGGATTGTCCCCGGTGACGGCGGTGCCTGGTTTCTTCAGCGCCAGATTGGCTATCAGCGGGCCTTCGAGCTCACGCTGTCCGGACGCGTCATCGATGCCCGGGAAGCCCTGGAGTACGGGGTGGTGCTCGAAGTGGTCGAGCCCGAGGCGTTGATGGAGGCAGCGATGACGCACGCCGCGCGGATTGCCGCTCAGCCACCCAAGGCGACGCGGCTGACCAAACGGCTGATGAAAATGGCCCCGGATATGGAACTCAAGGCATTTCTGGACGTGTGTGCGGTCTTTCAGGGGATGTGCCACAACGAGCCCGAGCATCTCGAAGCCGTTCAGCACATGCTGGCGCGCATGAAAACCTGACGCCCTGACAGCCCCTGACGTTGTCTCAACGTGTCTATCGCCTGGTCTTGCCAGGCTTTTTTGTGTCCGCAGGCGTCAGTAGAAACGTCTAATATTGGTTACCCGCACAGCGTTATCTGATTTAGAGTGGTGGGAGCCATTCATTTAAGTTGGTCACGTTGGTTCATAGGGAGGTGATGTAATCATGGCAATTGAGGACGTGGGGCTTGCACCGAGCACCCTGGTGTTTATGGTGCTCGGGCTGACGCTTGTGGCCTTCATCTGGGGGCGGTTTCGTTACGATCTGGTAGCCCTTGCGGCCCTGTTGGGCTCGGTCATGCTCGGCTTGGTACCCGCGGAAGAGGCCTTCCTAGGCTTCGGGCATCCTGCAGTGATTACCGTGGCCGCCGTGCTGGTGCTCAGCCGTGGGTTCGAGCGCTCTGGCCTGGTGGATGTCATTGCCGGACAGGTCTTCAAGGTCGGCGAGCGGCTGGTGCTTCAGCTGCTGGTGCTGGTGGGCACCGTGGTGGTGCTGTCCGGCATAATGAATAATGTCGGCGCGCTGGCGCTGCTCCTGCCGGTGGCCATGCGACTGTCGCGTGAACACAATACCTCGCCGTCGCTGTTGTTGATGCCGTTAGCGTTCGGCTCGCTGTTGGGCGGGCTGATTACCCTGATTGGCACTCCCCCAAATATCATTATTTCCAGCTACCGGGCCGACGTGTCGGACGGCAATTTCAGCATGTTCAGCTTTGCACCGGTGGGCATCGTCGTGGCGCTGGTGGGGTTGGCGTTTATCGTGCTGGTCGGCTGGCGCTTAACCCCCAAGCGTAGCGGACAGGCTTCCGCCGCGGATATGTTTGATACCGCCAATTATCTGGTGGAGCTCAAGGTGAGCGAAGAATCAAAAGCCAAGGGAATGACGCTCCAGCAACTGCGCGATGAGCTCGACGAAACCATTCCGGTGCTGGCCGTGGTGCGCGACGACAACCGTCAGGCGGGTTATACCTTCCATGGGATGCTTCAGGCCGGGGATATCCTGCTGCTGGAAGCGGGCCCTGAAGAACTCAAACTGCTTGAGGACAAAGCGGGGCTGAGTGCCGTGGCGGAGCTCGATGAGGACGAAGCAGACGCCGATTCCGACGCGGCTGAAACGTCGGCGGAAGACGGTGATGCCCATCCACCCGTCGATACGGAGGGGCTTCAGCTGGTGGAAGTGGTGGTGCGCAACGACTCGATGATGCTCAACCGCAGCGTGCGCCAGTTGCGCCTCAATCATCAGTTTGGCCTGCACCTGGTGGCCGTGGCGCGCGATGGCACGCGCCTCAAGCAGCGGCTGCGCGACGTTCGCTTCAAGGCCGGCGATATACTGCTCTTGCAGGGGGAAGAAAATGAAATAGCCGAAAGCCTGCCAACGCTGGGCTGCTTGCCGTTGGCAAACCGCGATCTCAACCTGGGCCAGCCGCGTAAGCTGATACTCTCGCTGGCCATTTTTGCCGCCGCCATCGTCGCCATGCTGCTGGATGTGCTGCCTGCGGCGGTGGCCTTGAGTACCGCCGCCCTGATCTCATTGCTGATCGGTGTGCTGCCGTTACGCGAGGGCTATCAGGCGATCGATGGGCCGGTCATCGTACTGCTGGGGGCGATGATACCGGTGGGTGAAGCGCTTGAAACCAGCGGCGGGGCGGACCTGATCGCCCAGACGCTGTTGACCTGGGGGAGCGACTGGCCGGTGGTGGTCACGCTGGTGGGGCTATTTATTCTTTCCATGCTGCTTTCCAACGTGATCAATAATGCCGCGGCGGCACTTCTGATGGCGCCCATTGCGGTAAGCTTGGCGGAGGGCTTTGACGCGTCCCTCGATCCTTTCCTGATGGTCGTGGCGGTTAGCGCCTCGTGTGCGTTTTTAACGCCGATCGGCCATCAGTCCAACACCCTGGTGCTGGGGCCGGGGGGCTACCGGTTTGGCGACTATTGGAAACTGGGCCTGCCGTTGTCCATTGTGGTGCTGGTGGTGGCCATGCCGATGATACTGTGGGTCTGGCCGCTGGCGGGATAACCTTCGCCCGTGATCATCGATAAGCGTTATTTGATGAAAATTTTGCTACGCTGGTATGTTTTAAAGTAAACAGTTTTAAAGTAAATACGTTCTAAAGCGAAAAAAATAACGTAACGGGACGGCTTATGAATCAACAGTTTCGTCAAGACGCGATCATCGAGCTGGTCCGCCAGCATGGTTACATGAGCATCGAGCAGCTCACCGACCATTTTGCCGTGACGCCGCAAACCATTCGCCGTGATCTCAATACCCTGGCCAACGATGGCCGCGTGAGGCGGGTTCATGGCGGGGTAGGCATCGAATCCAGCACGGTCAATACCGCTTACAGCACGCGCAAGACCCTGCACCTGGAAGAAAAGGAGCGCATCGCCCGCTGTCTCGCCGAGCAGATTCCCAATGACGCCTCGCTGTTCATCAATATCGGTACCAGCAACGAGATGATTGCCCAGGCCCTGCTCGATCATCAGGGGCTGGAGATCATTACCAACAACCTTAACGTGGCGGCGATTCTGCAGCACAAGGAAGACTTTACCGTGATCATCGCCGGTGGGCAGGTCCGCTCCCGGGACGGCGGGATTATTGGCGAGGCCACGATCGACTTTATCAATCAGTTCAAGGTCGATTACGGGATTATCGGCATCAGCGGCATCGATGAAGACGGTTCGCTGCTCGAGTTCGACTATCAGGAAGTGCGCGTCGCCCAGGCGATCATCGCCAATTCCCGGCGCGTCTATCTAGCCGCCGATTATTCCAAGTTCCACCGTAACCCGGTGGTCCGCCAGGGGAATATCGCACAGCTGGATGCATTGTTTACCGACCGCAAACCGCCGGAGGCCATTCAACGCCTGCTGACCCAGCACGATGTTGCACTACACCTCGCCTGAGCGGATAAAACGGTAGGTTTCATACTTGAGCATTGCGGGCGGCTGGCGTAGCCTTAAAACATAATAAATCGAAAGCAATCACGCAAAATCGAAAATACCCAACAACAAAGCGAACGTGTTATGACCTCCTTTATACTTGCCATCGATCAAGGCACGACCAGTTCCCGCGCCATTCTGTTTGACCGCGAAGGCCATGTCAGCGCCGTTGCGCAACAGGAATTCACCCAGCACTATCCCCACGACGGCTGGATCGAGCATGATCCCGAAGACATCTGGGACACGGTGGTCGCCACCTGTCGCGACGTGGTCAAAAAGGCGGCGATCGACGTCGACCAGATTGCCGGCGTGGGGATCACCAACCAGCGCGAAACCACCATCGTGTGGGACAAAAATAGCGGCAAGCCGGTATACAACGCCATTGTCTGGCAGGACAGGCGAACCTCGGCGTTATGCGAGCGGCTACGCGCTGACGGCCATACCGAGCGGGTCCAGGCCAAGACAGGCCTGCTAATCGACCCCTACTTTTCTGCCACCAAGCTTGCCTGGGTGCTGGACAACGTCGAGGGTGTCCGCGCACGAGCGGAAAAGGGGGAGTTACTGTTCGGGACGGTCGACAGCTTCCTGATCTGGCGACTGACTGGCGGGCGCCGGCACGTGACGGATGCCACCAATGCCTCGCGCACGGCGCTGTTTAACATCCATACCCAGTGCTGGGATGACGAACTGCTCGAGCTGTTCGATATTCCAGCGTCGTTGCTGCCCGAGGTGAAGGACTCGAGCGACGACTTCGGCACCATGGAGGCCCGCTGGCTGGGGGGCGAGCTGCCCATTGCCGGGGTCGCCGGCGATCAGCAGGCTGCGCTGGTCGGGCAGGCCTGCTTTCAGCCTGGCATGGGCAAGAGTACCTACGGCACCGGCTGCTTCATGATCGTCAACACCGGTGATACGCCGTCGCTGTCGCGTAACCGGCTGCTGACCACCATCGGGTATCGGCTCAACGGCAAGCCCACCTACGCCATGGAGGGCAGTATTTTCGTTGCCGGTGCCACCGTGCAGTGGCTGCGCGACGGCCTGAACCTGTTTGCCGACGCGGCGGAAACCGAAGCGCTTGCTCGCAAGACGCGCAGCGGACACAGCGTTTACCTGGTGCCTGCGTTTACCGGCCTCGGCGCACCGCATTGGGACCCCAAGGCCCGCGGGGCGATTTTTGGGCTGACCCGCGACACCGGGATCGCGGAGATCGTCGCCGCCGGCCTTCAGGCGGTCTGCTACCAGACGCGGGATCTTCAGCACTGCATGAACGACGATATGGAAGCCACGCCTGGTAACCTGCGGGTCGATGGTGGCATGGTCAAGAACAACTGGGTCATGCAGTTTCTGGCCGACATGCTGAACGTGCAGGTGGACCGTCCTACCATTCTGGAGACCACTGCATTGGGGGCTGCCTACCTGGCGGGGCTGCGTTTGGGCTGGTACCAGACGCTTGACGAGATCGAGGAGCTCTGGCGCTGCGAGCGCAGCTTTACGCCCAGCATGGAAGACGCCACGCGGGAATCGCTCTACCAGGGCTGGCTGGATGCGGTGTCCCGCGTCCGCTCCGTGGATTGAATCCCCCTTTTGTATGCACGCGCACGCCGCTATGGCCTTTGGCCGTAGCGGCGTCGTTTTATGATCCCCAGCATATTAGCCCTTCGTCGACTGGTGTCATCGCCAGCATGGCGTATACTGCTTCGCGCTTGCCCAGGTTCCCTGAGTTCGCCTCCTGCCTTGTCGGCGCGTCATGCGCCCATATGTATCCGCTGTGAAATTCTATAACACCCTTACCGCCTGATTGCCGTGTATGTAGTCAAGCTACAACGCCGCCTGCGGCCAATGACGCATTGTGGCTTTTACGGCAGTGCACCATAGTGAAGTCATGGATCAGGGCGGTGTTTCGTTATCCCGGTATGTCGGCTTGATCCCTGCTACAACCGAGGCGCTTCTGCATTACCCAGGCGCTTCACGCGAAGGTCTTGTAACGCTTGTGACCCCATCGCAGTCACCGAACTGGACACTTATCCGGTCCAGCATGAGTAGCAACGTCACCATTCGTCACTAACAAGATGGCTGCTTAACGATTAATGACAATAGTAAGCAGCGGATGACCATACCATGAGGGTTTAACCATGAACTGCACCGAATTAAGCCAACAAGCCGACCGTATCGCGAATACTTTCAGCAAAATGGACCTTGCCAAACTGGTGTTGGCGCTAAAGGGTCAGCGCGAGTCGCTTCAACACGCAGTTGAAGTGATTGACACCATCGATAATCGCATGGGTTACACCCTTGAGGAAGCCTGGGACGAGGTGCTGGCAGGCGACTCTCAATTGCTGGTCGAGAACGAAGAATAACGTCTAGCCAAGCAAGACATGAAAGCCCCCTGACGGTCTCCGTTAGGGGGCTTTCATCGTTGGGCGGGATGGTAACAAGCGCGCATTTATGAAGTGACTTCCTGCTTGGGCACATAGGGCTGAGCGGTATCGCGATGTTCGGCGAAATACGCCTCAAAACGCTGATCGGCTTGTTCGCCAAACAGCACGCGACAGGCTTCTCTCAAGCCTTTGGAGTTGCGCAGCTGCTCGTGATGGACCACCAACGAGACTTTTGCCCGGCGACGCAAAAAATCTTCGAGCTGTGTGATCATTTCGTGGTCGCGGGCATGCTCGAGTTCGCAGCGGATGTACTCGGTGCCTTCGATCAGAATGTCGGCCTCGGAGGGATCCTGGCGAATCTTTTCCAGCATGGGCATCGCCTGTTCGGCGTAACGCCGCCATAGACGCGATGAAAGGGGCTCTGACGACGTTGCGGCGGTCATGGCGTCCAGGTCCATGCGCTTTGCGTGATCCATGAACTGCTGCTTGACGGCGTTGGGTGGCTCGCCATACCAGCGGAAGCCCTGATCGGGTAACGCGACGCCCAGTTTCGCCACCGCCTCGGCGATTTCATCTCCCACGTTGAGGCAGTCAGTCAACTTGCCGCCGAAGATACTGATGTGCGCGCTATCGCCGTTGGTATCAATGACATGCTTGCGCGACAGCTGCAAAAAGTCGCGGTCGCTTCCCTGGTCGGATTTGATCGCCAGCGGACGCACGCCGCAGCGGGTCGAGATGATATCCGCCTGGCCCAGGGGTTTGTCGAGGGTCAGGCGTTTATTGATGTTCTCCAGCACGAAATCGATGTCTTCCGCGGTGACTTCCACCTCGGGGTGCTCCATATGCGTGTCGGTGGTGCCGATGCAGGTGCGGTTTCCCATGGGGATCACGAAGAACAGCCGGCCATCGTCGGCAAAAAACGCCAGCACGCGTTTTGTTTCCGTCAGCTGGGGGACGATCAGGTGAATACCCTTGGAATACAAGTGCTGGTGGCTGGTCTTCTGCCCGGTCAGCGCATTGTGCTGGTCCACCCAGGGGCCCGCTGCATTGATCAGGACCTTGGCGCGAATATCAAACGTCTCGCCATTCATCACGTTGCGGGCCTTGGTCACCCAATGATCGCCATCTCGCTCGGCGCCCAGTGACTCGACATAATTCGCGGCGATGGCGCCATAGTTAAGGGCGTGGCGGACGAAGTTGAAGACGAATCGTGCATCGTTGTCGTGCAGATAGGCATCGGAATATTCAAAGCCCCCGACAGAGTCATCGATGCTGATAATCGGCTCTTCCTGCTTGATATCCTTGGGCGACAGCAGGCGAGGGCGCTGGGTGAAACCATTGCCCATCAGCCAGTAAAGCCAGGTGCCGATCCATAAATAACGCGGCGAGTGACGAAATCCGCGGGTGATGTTAGTGAGAAAGCGGATTTCCTGGACGGTAGAGGGGTAACTTTCAATCAGATGGTTACGGCTTTTGCAAAGCTTTCTCACCAGGGCAAAATCTTTGCTTTCCATATATTTGATGCCTCCCCAAACGAGATTGGAGGAGTGCATGCTGGTGCTGCCGGCAAAGTCGCCTCGATCGATCAGTGCGACCTTGGCGCCTTTGCCCGACAGCGCAGCGGCGGTGGCGGCACCGTTGATGCCCCCACCAATAATCAGTACGTCGAAGTGTTCGCTGTGCAGTTGCTCTATATTTCGGTTACGCAGTTTCATAGCGGATCCAAATTAGCAAAGTAAAAGCCCCGTTCACGGTCTCCGGATGGCCGTTCACCCGCTCAGGTAGCCTAATGGCGGTGTAACAACGTGAAACCGGATGCTTGCGGCGCAAGGGCTACCGTGGTGTCGGTAGAGGGTGCCGCCGATGAAGCCGGAAAGGGCGGGCCCTAAGGCCCGCCCAACCGGAATTAACGCGTACCGGCTGACATCCATTCCTCCATCATTTCGTCGTAAGGCATGGTAGTGCCTTGTGGCATTTCATCATCCAGCTTGGCTTTCGGTGCGCCGTCCCGATCCAGCCAGTACTGCGGGTCGCGCTCTTCGTTCAGCACGGGGGCGTAGCTATCGAAGACGTTGGCACGGGCCAAGCGGTTCATGGTGCTATCCAGGTCTGCCGCCAGGTCATCAAGACCTTCCTGGGGCGTGACTTCGCCACTCATGACGGGTGCGAGGTTCTGCCACCACAGCGGCGCCATGCGCGGATAGTCAGGCACGTTGGTACCTGTCGGCGTCCAGTTGGACTCGTTGGGGCTGCGGTAGAACTCGACCAGGCCGCCCAGTTTGGGTGCCATTTCGGTCATCTGATCAGAGAAGATGTCTGATTCGCGGATCGGCGTCAGACCATGCATCAGCTTTTCAAGCGAAGCGGTCTTGGAGACGGTGAACTGGGCGAACAGCCACGCAGCGGTGCGGCGGTCTTCCGGGGTGGAGTCGAAGAACGTCCAGGCACCCACGTCCTGGTAGCCAACCTTCATGCCTTCTTCCCAGTACGGACCGGTGGGCGAGGGGGCCATACGCCATTTTGGATTGCCTTCGTCATCGGTCACGGCAACATCCGGGTCAGTCATGTCGGCAGTGAACGCGGTGTACCAGAAAATCTGCTGGGCAATATGGCCCTGAGCGGGCACCGGCCCGGCTTCGCCGAAGGTCATGCCCTGGGCTTCTTCAGGCGCATAGTTGGCGAGCCAGTCAACGGCCTTTTGCATGGCAAAGACGGACGCAGGTGAGTTGGTGGCACCACCACGGCTGACGCTGGCGCCCACCGGTTGGCTGTCTTCGTTGACACGGATACCCCAGTCATCAACCGGGTTGCCAAACGGCACGCCTTTGCTGCCCATACCGGCCATGGAGAGCCAAGAGTCGTGGAAACGCCAGCCTAGCGAGGGGTCGCGGCGGCCGTAGTCCATGTGGCCGTAGACTTTCTCACCGTCGATTTCGCCAACGTGCTCGGTGAAGAATTCGGCAATATCTTCGTAAGCGGTCCAGTTAGTCGGCACGCCCAGGTCGTAGCCGTAAATCTCACGGAACTGCTCCTGGAAGTCTTCACGCTCAAACCAGTCATGGCGGAACCAGTAAAGGTTGGCAAACTGCTGAGTGGGCAGCTGGTAAATATTGCCGTCTGGCCCGGTGCCGTACTGCAGGCCGATAAAGTCGTCAAGATCCAGGGTGGGCAGGGTGTAGTCGGCCCACTCGTTTTCCATGGCGTCGGATAGGTTGATGGTGGTGCCGTAGCGGATGTGGGTACCGATAGCGTCGGTATCGTTGACGAAGCCGTCGTAGATACTGTTACCCGACTGCATCTGGTTCTGCATGGTGTCGACGACATCGCCTTCACCGATGATGTTGTGGGTGACGTTGATACCGGTCAGCTCTTCGAAGACTTCGGCGAGGACTTCGCTTTCGTAGACGTGGGTCGTCAGACCCTCGGCGACGGTTTCAATATCCATATCGCGAAACGGCTCGGCCGCTTTGGCAAACCACATCAGCTCTTCGATCTGTTCCTCACGGCTCAGGGTCGAATTCTGAAAGTGCTCATCGACCAGCCGTTCGGCAACGGCGCGTGCATCATGGTCGTCCGCTACTAGCGTGCCGGAGGCCAGCAGTAAACTGGCGGCGAGGGTAGTGAGTTTGAACTTGTTATGTTGCATATTAACCTCGTTTTGTTGTGATCTTCCCTAATGGCGAATCCGTCCTTGAGACCGCTTTTGGTTACTGAGCCGGGTTACCCCCAGCGCATTAGCACCAACAGCCAGACAAGCGAAGCGGCTAGTGCTAACCAAATTGATAATGAGGTATAGCCAATCACGCCTAGATGAATAAACGCAGCGGAAAGCAGGCCAACAAACAGCCGGTCCCCTCGGGTCGTCGAGATTGGCAGAAAGCCCTTGCGTTCGATTGTGGGCGAGACAATCTCCCATACCGTCATCCCGGCCAGCATGGCCGCGATGGCAGAAAAGAAAATAGCAGTGGGCACCGTCCATACCATCCAAGACATACGTCACCTCCTCAGGTACGACCCAGGGCAAAGCCCTTGGCGATATGGTTGCGAACGAAGTAGACCACCAGAATACCGGGCAAAATGGTCAATACACCGGCGGCGGCAAGCGTGCCCCAGTCGATCCCTGACGCAGTGGACGTGCGCGTCATGATCATGCCAATAGGCTGTGCACCGGTAGACGTCAGCGTGCGTGCTAGGAGCAGCTCGACCCACGAGAACATGAACAGGAAAAACAGCGTGACGCCGATCCCTGAGCTAATCATCGGGATAAAGATTTTCACGAAGAACTTAGGAAAGCTGTAGCCGTCGATGTAGGCCGTTTCGTCGATTTCCTTGGGCACGCTGCTCATGAAGCCTTCGAGAATCCAGATGGCCAGCGGAATATTGAACAGACAGTGCGCCAGCGCCACGGCAATGTGCGTGTCAAAAAGGCCAACCGAGTAGTACAGCTGGAAGTAGGGCAGCAAGAACACTGCCGGCGGCGCCATCAGGTTGGTCAGCAGCCAGAAGAACAGGTGCTTGTCGCCAATAAAGCTGTAGCGGCTGAAGGCATAGGCGGCGGGGAGCGCCACGCAAATGGTGATCAGCATGTTCATCAGTACATAGGCTATCGAATTGACGTAACCCATGTACCAGCTTGAATTGGTAAAGATGCCGATATAGTTATCAAAGGTGATGTTTTCCGGCCACATCGTCATGGAGCCCAATATGTCGCTGTTGGTCTGCAGCGACATATTCAGCAGCCAGTAAATTGGCAGAATCATCAAGACCAGATAGAGCCCCAGCAGCAGTCGTGAACGGAGCCTGCTTCTTGTGTTGCGCTTGCGCCGCTGTGCTGGTGTGATGCGGCTGAATATATTGTTGTATTTTTCGCCCTGTTGGACGTTGTCGAGTTGATAACTCATGTCACGCGCCTCCCTGGGGATTACGGTCTTTTTGCATGTGCATGATGGTGGTGTAGAACACCCAGCTCACCAGCAGGATGACCAGGAAGTAGATAATGGAAAATGCAGCGGATGGTCCCAGGTCTTGTTGACCAATCGCCATGGTGGCAAGCGACTGACTTAGGAACGTCGTTGAGCTGCCCGGTCCGCCACCGGTCAGCACGAACGGTTCGGCATAGATCATGAACGAGTGCATAAAACGCAGCAGCACCGCAATGACCAGCACATTGGTCAGTTTGGGAAGCTGGATGTAGCGGAAGACGGCCCATTTGGAAGCCCGGTCAATGCGCGCCGCCTGATAGTAGGCCTCGGGGATTGAACGCAGGCCGCTGTAGCAAAGCATGGCGACGAGCGGTGTCCAGTGCCAGACGTCCATCAGGATGATGGTCAGCCAGGCATCCGTACCGTTGCGGGTAATGTTGTAGTCAACGCCCAACTGGCGTAGCCCCCAGCCCATCAAACCGATATCACCTCGGGTGAAGATCTGCCAGATGCTGCCGACCACGTTCCATGGAATCAGCAAGGGCAGGGTGATCAGAATTAGCACGGCCGACGCCTGCCAGCCGCGCTTGGGCATGATCAGCGCAATGCCGATCCCCAGCGGCACCTGAATGGCCAGGATGGTAAGCGAGAAAACGATCTGACGCAGAAACGCTGCCTGCAGCCCAGGGTCGTTGAGCATGGTCTTGAACCATTCGGTGCCGGTAAAGAAGCGGGCGTTCGCCCCCAGCACATCCTGAACCGAATAGTTGACAACGGTCATCAGCGGCACGATCGCGGAGAACGCGACCAGGATCAGCATGGGCAGTACCAGCAGCCATGCGCGGTTGTTATGGACTTTATTCATGATCTACCTCGACTCGGTACTCATCGACGTAAAGGCTCAGTTTGTCGTCGGGAAAACGGATGTATACGGTCTCACCAAGCGGTGGGTGATCCTCTGGGAGCCTGGCTTTAAACGTTTGCTGGTTGAGTGAGAAGGTGAGAATGGCGTAGGTGCCCAGGTCCTGCAGGTTTTCCTTTTGCACCGCCAATGTGTCGGATTCGGCGCTGGTGCAGACCTCAATAAATTCCGGGCGTATGCCGAGCTTGACGTTATTGCTTTCAATCCGGCCGAGTGTGCGTAGATAGCGATCACTCAACGGAAGTGGCTGCTCGCCGAAATAAGCGGTGCCCTGGGCGTAGTTGAGCGCGAAGAAATTCATACCGGGGCTGCCGATGAAGTAGCCGACGAAGGTATGGGCGGGGGTCTCAAACAGTTCGCGCGGCGTGCCGAATTGCACCACCTGGCCTTCGTACATCACGGCGATCTTGTCGGCGAAGGTCGAGGCCTCGAGCTGATCGTGGGTCACGTAGATCATGGTGATGTTGAAGCGCTCGTGAATTTCCTTGAGCTTGCGGCGCAGTTTCCACTTCAACTGGGGGTCGATGACCGTCAGGGGCTCATCGAACAGGATCGCGGTGACATCATCGCGAACCAGCCCCCGGCCCATGGAGACCTTTTGCTTTTCATCGGCGGTCAGGTTCTTGGCCTTGCGCGATAGCAGCGGGGTCAGGTCGAGGATGTCGGCGACTTCCAGCACCTTGGGTTTGACCCGGTATTCCGGGGTGTTCATGTTGCGCAGGGGAAAGGCGAGATTGTCGTACACCGTCATGGTGTCGTAGATCACCGGGAACTGGAACACCTGCGCAATATTGCGCTCCTCTGGGGGCAGTTCGTTGACCCGATGGCCATCGAACATCACGTCGCCCTCGGTGGGCGCCAACAGCCCGGAGATGATATTCAGCAGCGTCGACTTGCCACATCCCGATGGCCCCAATAGCGCATAGGCGCCGCCCTGATGCCACACGTGCTCCATGTGACGGATAGCGTAATCCTCGGCGGATTGCGGGTTGGCGCTGTAAGTGTGCGCGAGTGATTTAAGCACGATCTCAGACATGCGCGACGCCCTCCGTCTGAAGCACCGGGGTATGCACGGTGCTGCCTTGTTCATCGAACACGAACAGTTTGTGGGTGGGGAAATAGATCTTGATAGGTTCGTCCACCTTCAATTCATGAATGCCGGAGAGATGCAGCACCAGCGGGAAGTGCGGGTGTCGAACGTGCAGAAAGGTTTCCGAACCGCTGATCTCGGCAACGTCCACGGTGACCGACAGCTCGAGATCATCGGGCGCCCGGGGCGTCAGGCTTAAATGCGAGGCGCGGACCCCAAAACGGTAGTCGCCCGGCGGCAGTCGGCGCAGGGCGTTGTCGCAGGCAAAGTGGGTCTCGTTATCGAAGGTGATGTCATTCTCGGTGAGCCGTCCCGGGATAATATTGATCGGCGGTTCCGAGAACATTTCGGCGCTCTGAATACCGTTGGGCTCGCGATAGATTTGATCGGTGGGGCCGTACTGCAGCAGCCTGCCCTCGTGAAGGATAGCGGTGTTGCCACCAAGGGCCAGGGCCTCGTTGGGCTCGGTGGTGGCGTATACCGCGATGCAGTTGCGCACCTTGAACAAATCGCGCAGCTCGTCGCGCAGCTCTTCGCGAAGCTTGTAGTCCAGGTTGACCAGCGGCTCGTCGAAAAGAATCACATCGGCGTCCTTGACCAGCGCACGGCCCATGGCGGTCCGCTGCTGCTGCCCCCCGGAAAGCTCCTGGGGGTAGCGGTCAAGCAGATGTTCAATATGCAGCATTTCGGCGATTTCGCCAACGCGCTTGTCAATCTCGCGCGGCGCATGCTTCGCGAGCTTGAGGGGGGAGGCGATGTTGTCGTAGACCGTTAAGCTTGGGTAGTTAATGAACTGCTGGTACACCATGGAGACGTTGCGGTTACGCACCGAAACCCCGGTGACGTCCTTGCCGTCCATCAGGATGCGTCCTTTGGTGGGCGGTTCGAGCCCGGCCATCAGGCGCATCAAGGTGGTTTTGCCGGCAAGCGTTCTACCCAGTAGCACGTTAAAAGAGCCAGGCTCCAGTGCCAGGTCAACGTCGCTAATATAGGGAATACCGCCCACGGTGTGTGCGATATTTTGCAAATGTAGGGACATGCGAATCTCGCTAGCGTCGTTGTTATTGGGAAGTATCTAGCTTTCGTTTACGAAATCCTAGTTGATCGTTTTCGAACCTGCAATGCCTTTTATCGCTTTCGTTTGCTTAAAAGGCATGAAAATTCGAAAATTAAACGAAAGTCTAGGATCAAAAAAAACCGGCCGCGATGGGCCGGTTCTGGTCAGCGCCAGGGTGACGCTATTTTACGCTGGCGGATGCCTCGCTGGAAGGCGCATCCGACGTGGTCGTTGGTTGATCAGCGCCTTTGGCGTTGTGGTCAATCAGCGTCGATTTATTGGTGGCAAAGGTGTCGTAGGGGAAGTCATCCACGGTGAGCATTTCAAGCACTTCCGCCTCGAACTCGCGCATGAACTGAGCGTCTTCTTCGCTGATCAGCTCTATGGCCAGCGCGGCTTCTACGCGGGCCTCAGGATGCAGTGCCGTCTGCGGCAGCTCGCCCTTGGCATAGGCCTTGTTGACCGTGCGATAGATCGCTTCAGCACGGTCGTAATCGACCAGCAGTGCGTTATAGCGCGCGAGCGGGTTGCGCTGTTCGCCGTCGTCGGCGTCCCAGGTGTTGTGCAGCAGTTTGCTGCGTAACGCGCTGTGGGTGGACACCCGCGTGGCGATATCCCGTGCATAGTCATCGTGGGGCTTGTCCCAGCGGCGACCAGTCGGCATCACGATCACTTTCAGCGTTTTGCCCAGCGCCCGGTTGGGCAGGTTATCGAAAATTTCCACGAACGCCTGCTCAGCGCGCTGGAGCAGGAAGCGGCAGCTGTAATGCAGTAGGGCTTCTTCGCCTTCCACCTTGTCACCCGCCTGCCACTGCTTGAGTACCATTGAGGCCAGGTAAAGGTTGGAAAGCACATCGCCGAGGCGCGCGGAGAGCATTTCACGCTTTTTCAAAGCCGAGCCGAGGCTTGCCATGGCCGCATCGGCGCACAGTCCAAAGCCTGCCGAGAGACGCGCGATATCCTGGGCGTAGGCGGTCGCCGGGCCGTCAAACGGCACCTGGGGTTTGCCGATGCCGAAGCCCAGCGTAAAGGCGCGTGCTGCGTTGCCAAAGATAAGGCCCGCATGGCTGAAGAACGCCTTGTCGAACGCCTTGATATCGTTGGCGTCTTTAGCAGCCAACTCTTCGAGCACGTAGGGATGGCAGCGAATCGCGCCCTGACCGAAGATCATCAGGTTGCGGGTCATGATGTTGGCGCCTTCCACGGTGATCGCCACCGGGTTGGCACTGTAGCCGATCCCCAGGTAGTTGCGCGGGCCCAAGGTAACCGCCTTGCCGCCGTGTACGTCCATGGCATCGGCCAGGATGTCACGCTGGAATTCGGTCAGCTGGCTTTTCAGAATCGCCGAGGGGACCGCCGGCTTCTCGCCGTGGTCGATCAGGTTGGCGGTCTGGTAGACCGTCGCCTGGGAGATATAGCCGAGCGCAGCGATTCGCGCTAAAGGTTCCTGCACGCCTTCCATTTCCGCCACAGGCACGTTGAACTGACGACGTACGCGGGTGAAACCACCGCTCCAGCCCAGCGCATAGCGCGCGGTGCCGGTGGCGCCGGAGGGCAGGGTGATGCAGCGACCGATGGAGAGACACTCGACCAACATGCGCCACCCCTGACCGATCATGTCGGGGCCGCCGATGATGGTATCCAGCGGAACAAAGACGTCCTTGCCCTTGATCGGGCCGTTCATGAACGGGCTTCCGATCGGGTGGTGGCGGCGGCCGATTTCCATGCCATCGGTATCGCGGGGAATCAACGCCAGGGTAATGCCGCGGTCTTCTTCCTCGCCCAGCAGGTGGTCGGGGTCAAATAGCCGGAAGGCAAGACCGACAACGGTGGCAATGGGCGCCAGGGTGATCCAGCGCTTTTCGAAATTGAGACGCAGACCGAGGACTTCTTTGCCGTCAACCAGTTGCTTGCACACGACGCCGGTGTCCGGCAGCGAGGTGGCGTCCGAACCGGCACGCGGCCCCGTCAGACCGAAGCAGGGGATTTCACGGCCGTCGGACAGGCGCGGCAAGTAGTGGTCTTTCTGTTCCTGGGTGCCGTACTTGAGCAGCAGCTCACCTGGGCCCAGCGAGTTGGGAACGCCGACGGTGACCATCAGGGTTTCGTTGGCCGAAAGCTTTTGTAGCACCATGGACTGCGCTTTGGCAGAGAAGCCAAGACCGCCATACTCCTTCGGAATAATCATGCCGAAGAAGCCTTCTTTTTTCAGGTAGTCCCACAGCTGCTGGGGGAGGTCGGCGCGCTCAATGGCGATATCCCAGGCGTTACACATGCCGGCGGCTTTTGCGCACTGGTTATCGAGGAAGGCTTGCTCATCGTCGCGCAGGCCATCGTCTTTGAAGTTGAGCAGTGTGTTCCACTGGGGCTTGCCGGAGAACAGTTCGCCGTCCCATGACACGGTGCCCGCTTCCAGCGCAGTACGCTCGGTGGCGGATACCTTGGGCGCGACCTTCTTGAACATGGCAAACACCCGGGGAGTGAGCCATTTACTGCGCAGCGCCGGGAGGCCGGCCACCGCCACCGCGGCTGCGCCGAGCAGTAGCAACACGCCGATAACGGTTGCGTCGACCAGCAGGCCCGCCAGGCCTAACACGCCAAGCACCGCCAGGGCGGCGGTCGCCCCTGCTTCGCGGCGCATCACCGCAAGCAGGCCAACAACCGCCAGCACAATCAGTAATAGGGTGAGCATAGAGCCTCTCCATATGTTGGGAAAAGAAAGTGTTGAGGATAGAGCCGTGTGGTGGATGACCACATTTAAACAGATGTTTGAATATTGGCAGACCTGCGCTATCCAGTGCAAGCATTTCACTACGAATAGACGACATAAAAAAACGCCGCGGCGTTTGCCACAGCGTTTTAGAGTTTTGCTACCGGACCTTGGTTCAGTGTTGTCTTGCCGGCGCCCCATCGGCGACATAATAGTCGACGTTGGCGCGGGGCAGAGGCTCCCTATCGCGAATCCGGTCGGCGATCTTTTCCGCCAGCATGATGGTTGGTGCGTTGAGATTGCCGGTGGGAATCACCGGGAACAACGAAGCATCGACGACGCGCAGGCCTTCCACGCCGTGTACGCGGCCCTGGCCATCGGTTACCGCCTGGTCGTCGTTGCCCATACGGCAGCTTCCGCAGGGATGATAGGCGGTTTCGGCGTGCTGTTTGATGAAGGCATCGAGCTCGGCATCTGATTGCACGTCCGGGCCGGGGGCGATTTCGCGGCCACGGTAGGGCTCAAAGGCCGGCTGGGCGATGATCTCGCGGGTAAGGCGAATGGCATCGCGGAATTCTTCCCAGTCCTTGTCCTTGGCCATGTAGTTGAACAGGATGCTGGGCGCGGCGTGGGGGTCTTTTGACGTCAACCGGATACGTCCGCGGCTTTCGGAGCGCATCGAGCCCACGTGAGCCTGGAAGCCATGGGCCTGCACCGCGCTCTTGCCGTTGTAGCTGATGGCGATGGGCAGGAAGTGATACTGCAGGTTGGGCCACTCTTCCTCATCGCGGCTGCGGATAAAGCCACAGGATTCGAACTGGTTGCTGGCACCGATGCCGGTCCCCTTGAACAGCCATTCGGCCCCGATTTTTGGCTGGTTGTACCATTTCAGCGCCGGATAGAGCGAGATGGGTTCCTTGCACTCGTACTGAATGTACATCTCCAGGTGGTCCTGGAGGTTTTCGCCCACGCCGGGTAGCGCATGGACCGGCTCGATATCGAGTGCTTCGAGCAGTTCGGGGTTGCCGATGCCCGAGCGCTGCAAAATCTGCGGCGAGGCAATGGCGCCACCGCAAAGCAACACTTCGCGACGCGCACGGGCCTTTAGCGGCTGGCCTTTGCGCTCATAGCGAACACCAACGGCGCGCTTGCCGTCGAACTCAATCACATCGGTCACCGCGTGGGTTTCGATGGTCAGGTTGTCGCGCTGCTTGGCGGTATCCAGATAGCCACGCGCAGTAGACGCGCGGCGACCGTTGGGCGTCACAAAACGGTCCATGGGGCCGAAGCCTTCCTGCTGGTAGCCGTTGACGTCCTCGGTTTCCGGATAGCCTGCCTGCTTGCCGGCCTCGATAAAGGTGCGATACAGCGGGTTGTTGCCGGCTTTGGGCGTGGTCACGCTCACCGGGCCGTCACCGCCGTGATAGTCGTTTGGGCCGATATCGCGGGTTTCGCTTTTCTTGAAGTAGGGCAGGCAGCTTAGGTAATCCCAGTCTTCAAGGCCGGGCTGTTTGGCCCAGTTATCGTAATCCAGCGCGTTGCCGCGGATATAGCACATGCCGTTGATCAGCGAGGAGCCGCCGAGCCCCTTGCCGCGGCCGCATTCCATACGACGACCGTCCATGTGCGGTTCAGGGTCGGTTTCAAACGCCCAGTTGTACCGCTTGCCTTGCAGCGGGTAAGCCAGGGCAGCGGGCATCTGGGTGCGGAAATCAAAGCGATAGTCAGGGCCGCCAGCTTCCAGCAGCAAGACGCTTACGTCGCTGTCTTCGGTGAGGCGGGTGGCAAGCACGTTCCCCGCCGAGCCAGCACCGATAATGATGTAATCAAATTCGCGTGGTTGAGACATAGTGTATTACCAAAGCTGAAAGTGAGGCGGCGGCGCTGGTGGTAGCTTTCCGCGAGGGCGCTGTGAACCCCTCCCTGGGCGCTACTTTTCCCATCCCTGGGAAAAGACCCTCGCTCCAAGCTACCTCCAGCGCCCCTTTACTAGTGAGCTCGTGTCATTGGCAAAGATTAAAACACTGACTCAAACGGCCCCATCTCGATCTGTACGGACTTGGTCTGGGTATAGTGATTGAGCGTCTCGACACCGTTCTCGCGACCAATGCCCGACTCTTTGTAGCCGCCGACCGGCATCTCGGAGGGCGACTCGCCCCAGGTATTGACCCAGCAGATACCCGCTTCCAACTGGTGAATCACTCGGTGGGCACGGTTCAGGCTTTCGCTGAAGACACCGGCGGCGAGGCCGTAGGTGGTGTCATTGGCGCGGCGAATTACCTCGTCCTCGTCATCAAAGGCGAGTACCGACATCACCGGGCCAAAGATCTCTTCCTTGACGATGCGCATGTCATCGGTGCAATCGGTGAAGACCGTGGGCGCCGCCCAGGCACCGTTGGCCCAGCTGCCGCTGTTCCAGTCTTCGCCGCCCACCAGGACGCGTGCGCCTTCGGTTTTGCCCAGGGCAATGTAGGAAAGCACTTTCTCCTGATGCTCGAAGCTGACCAGCGGGCCAAAGTTGACCGCCGGGTCCATGGGGTCGCCCGCCTTGATACGCTTGACGCGCTCGACCAGCTTGGCCTCAAAGGCGTCTTTTACGCTGCGTTCAACGAATACCCGCGTGCCGTTGGTGCAGATTTGGCCACTGGAGTAGAAGTTGGCCATCATGGCAGCGTCGGCGGCGCGATCCAGGTCGGCATCGGCGAAAACGAGTAGCGGCGATTTGCCTCCCAGCTCCATGGTGACGTCTTTGAGCGTCGACTCGGCCGCCGCTGACATGACTTTTTTGCCGGTGCCGGCTTCACCGGTAAACGATACCTTGTCGATACCTTTATGCCCGGTCAGCATGGCGCCCACGCGACCGTCGCCCTGTACCACGTTGAACACGCCGTCGGGGAGGCCGGCTTCGGTGAAGATTTCGGCAAGCTTGATAGTGGTGAGCGGCGTGACTTCGCTGGGCTTGAAGACAACCGCGTTACCCGCGGCCAGCGCCGGGGCGGCTTTCCAGCAGGCGATCTGAATCGGGTAGTTCCAGGCGCCGATGGCGCCGATCACGCCCAGCGGCTCGCGGCGGGTGTAAACGAAGGAACTCTCGCGCAGGGGAATCTGGCTGCCCTCGATCGCCGGTGCGAGGCCCGCATAGTACTCAATCGCATCGGCACCGGTGACGATATCGACGCTGGCGGTTTCGCTGATCGGCTTGCCGGTATTGAGGGTTTCCAGCTCGGCCAGCTCGTCGTTGCGCTCGCGCAGGATGGCAACGGCGCGCAGCAGAATGCGCGCGCGTTCCATGCCGGTCATGGCGGCCCACTGGCGTTGGCCGTGGCGCGCGGCCTCAACCGCGCTGTCTACGTCGGCCTGGCTGGCCTGGCCGACGGTTGCCAGCAGGCTGCCATCGAATGGATTGGTGATAGTAAAGGTATCGCCTGAGGTGGCTTCTACCGGGCGACCATTAATGTAAAGGGGCTGCACGTCTTGAACGGCCATGGTGGTCTCCTTAATAAGATTCGGTGATGGATGCAGGCTGTTGGCACCCATGGTGAGCCAGTAATTGGTCCAGATAATGATGTGCCAGGTGGCGGGCCTCCGCGGCGTCCAGTCCTTCCGGCGCCAGTGCACCGCGAAGCCAGAGGCCGTCGATCATGGCCGCCAGGCCACGGGCGGCATTGCGCGCGTCAGGCCTTGGCATTACCCGGCGAAACTGATGGCATAGATTGGCGTAGAGCCGACGATCGTTAACGTACTGCAGACGTAGCAGCATGGGTTTATGCATGCTGCTGGCCCAGAAAGCGAGCCAGGTCTTGGCTGCCGGGCCGGTTACCTGGGTGCGGTCAAAGTTGCCTTCAATGATGGCGCCGATGTGGGCGCGCGGCGAATCGTCTTCCAGGGCGTGGCGGCGGATCGACACCGCGTTGTTTAGGTCGGTCAGAATCTGGCGCATAGTGGCTTCCAGCAAGCCATCCTTGCCACCGAAGTAGTGACTAATGATGCCTGCGGAAACCCCAGCATGACGGGCGATGCGCATAACGGTGGCTTCCGCCAGACCGACTTCATCAATGGCCGCCATGGTGGCTTTGATCAACTGCTGGCGGCGTATTGGTTCCATTCCCACCTTAGGCACAGCTTCCTCTCCTCACGTTGAATGCCTGTTCGTCCCCTCAACTTGAAAAAAAGAGGTAGGCATGGTTACCTAGATATAGTCGCATTTTTTTATTGAACGTTCAATCAATAAAAAGGTGCTGCAATTATCCGCCAAAACGATAACGTCGAGCGGGTATTAGACAATTCGATGAAAAGGGGATGATGAATGAAAAAAACACGTTTAAGTATGATGGGGGCGATGGTTGTCACGGCAGGGCTTCCCACCCTGGCCATGGCGAATGAATGCACCACGGTGCGTTTTGCCGAGGTAGGCTGGACCGACATTACCGCGACCACGGCGCTTGCCAGCGAAGTGCTTGAAGGCATGGGCTACGAAACCAGTGTGGATACCGTCTCGGTACCCATCGCCTATTCGGGCATGGAAAACGGTGACTTCGACGTGTTTCTGGGCAACTGGATGCCGTCTATGGCCTCCATCAGCGACCCTTACGTCGACAAAGGCACCGTCGACCGGTTGACCGCTAACCTCGAAGGAGCCAAGTACACCCTGGCGGTGCCGCAATACGTGTATGACGCAGGCATCACCTCGGTGGAAGACCTGGCCGAGCATGCTGATGAATTCGACCAGCAGTTGCACGGCATTGAAGCGGGCAACGACGGCAACGAATTGATTCAGCAGATGATCGATGACGATGCCTTCGGCCTTGGCGACTGGCAAATAGTCGACTCCAGTGAAGCTGGCATGCTCGCGGAACTGAACGCACGCGTACCCAACGAAGAATGGATGGTGTTCCTGGGCTGGGAGCCACATCCCATGAACACTAACTTCGACATGGCCTACCTTGAAGGCGCAGGCGACTACTTCGGCCCTGACCTGGGTGGCGCGACGGTGTATACCAATGCGCGCGGCGGCTACGTTGAAGAGTGCCCCAATGTAGGCGAATTGCTCAACAACATGACCTTCACGCTCGAGATGGAAAACCAGCTCATGGGTGAAATCATGGACGAGGGCGAAGATCCCCGTGATGCCGCCCGCGCTTACCTGCAGGAAAATGACGAGCTGCTGGAAGAGTGGCTGGCAGGCGTTGAGACCAACGACGGCGAACCTGCCGAAGAAGCGGTGCGTAACGCCCTGCAATAAGCAGCACTTACGGTGAAGGGCAAGCCGATTCGCGGCTTGCCTTTTGCCGTTTAGGTAGGCACAATATGCCCTCGCTGAAGTCGGAAAGGCTACGTAGCTCAGCTGGTTAGAGCACATCACTCATAATGATGGGGTCCCCTGTTCAAATCAGGGCGTAGCCACCAGTCAGCGAAGACAGACTTATCAATGAGTCAGTCGTTATGGTGGCCCCTTAGGTCCTCCCGCAACGCTAAACCGCAAACCCCGCCAGGCCCGGAAGGGAGCAACGGTAGTGGTGGCCGCGTGTGCCGGGATGTGGCTTTTGGGGCCGCCTCCATTTCAGCCCCTTGTTTTACTGTTTGTTTGTCTTGCAAGCACTCCTATCGCAGTCTCTTCTCCTATTTTTCTCCTCCCCAGTTACGTTTGTTGGGCGTGCGTCGTCTGTGCGTCTGGCGATAAGCCGCGTGTGATTACCGGCGAGCGACGCTCTGTCCACCACATCCAGATGATCGACACCAGCGTGATGCCGAAACACAACATCCACACCGTGGTGGCGATTCCGGTGATATCCACCAGCGCCCCAAACATGGTGGGTAGGAAAAAGCCGCCCAACCCACCGGCCAGCCCGACAATGCCGGAAACAAGCCCCAGGTTTTCGTGGTACTCGTTGGAGAGGTACTTGAATACCGATGCCTTGCCGATCCCCCAGGCAATACCGACCACGAACAGTGCGGCGGTAAACAGCCATACAGGAATGCCAAAACCGAACTCAACACGTCCCGCACCACCTGCGGCTTCAACGCTGTACTGCGTTTCCGGGTACGACATAATAAATAGCGCAACCAGGCTTGCCCAGAGGCACGTCCAGGTAACGTTGTGAGCGCCGAAACGGTCGGAGAGCCAGCCCCCGAAAGCCCTGATTACCCCGGATGGCAGCACGAAAATGGTCGCGATCACGGCGGCCAGCTGAATGCCAAAGCCATATTCGTTCATGTAGTAGCGCGTTAGCCAAAGCGATACGCCCACATAGCCGCCAAACACAACGGAGTAGTATTGGCAGTACTTCCAGACTTTGGGATCGTTGAGGATTTTTATCTGCTCGCGCAGTGACACCTTGCGGGTGCTGCGATGCTCTGGATTGGTAAAGGTGAAAAACCAGAAGAGGATGGCAGTGACCAGCATAATAGCGGCATAGATATTAGGCACGGCCTGCCAGCTAAGCATCACAATCACTGTAGGGGCGATAAACTTGGTTACCGCCGCACCTGCATTACCTGCACCGAAAATCCCCATGGCCAGGCCCTGACGGTCTGCTTCAAACCACTTGGCCGTGTAGGTGATGCCCACTGAAAAAGCCCCGCCAGCTAGACCGATAAAACCACCCAGCACCAGCAGTTGCCAATACTGAGTGGCGAACTGAACCAGCCATACGGCGGGAATAATCAGTAGCAGAATGATAAAAAAAACCGGGCGCCCGCCGTAACGGTCGGTCAAGGCGCCTAGCGGCAGGCGGGAGATGGCGCCGGTCAAGATAGGAACGGCGGTCAGAATGCCGAACTGGGTGCCATTTAAGTCGAGCTCTTCGGCAATGGGCACGCCAATTTCACCAAACATCGTCCACACCATAAAGCACATGGTGAAAGCAAAGGTGTTGGCGATTAGAACCGATGTCTGCTTAAAGCGATGAGAAGCCATGATATTTCCCTTTGGTCGCAAGTGGTGTTAAAGGAGGTGATGGCCCCCACTAGGGATTCTTTACGTAAGCGTCTTTACGGAGGTAAAACCACCAGTTAACGACCAGGCAAATAGTGTAGAAGACGGCAAATCCGTACATCGCAAGCTCAGGTGTTCCCTCTTTGATTTGATCGCCAATCACCCGGGGTGCAATAAAAGCGCCGTAGGCGGCAATTGCCGAGGTCCAGCCAAGTACCGGCCCTTTTTGCTGGGCATTGAAAATCACCCCGATGCTGCGAAATGTCGATCCGTTACCGATACCACTGGCGGCAAAAAGTACGATAAACAGCGCCAGGAATAGCCAGAAATACTGGTTGGGGTCCGTTGAGTTGTAGGCGAGCATCATCACGTAGCCACTGGCGATAGAGGCCACGACCATGATGGCTGAGATCACCTGGGTGACAATCGAGCCACCCACTTTATCTGATATCCAGCCGCCTACAGGGCGAATCAAGGCACCCACGAAGGCTCCCATCCACGACCAGGTGAGCGCGCTGGGCGCATCGGGGTTGGTCACTCGTGTCATGCTACCGTCGCTGGCGGCTTCCATCATGTTGCCGAAAATAATATTGATCGAGAGCGGCAACGCTGCAGAAAAGCCGATAAAGGAGCCAAAGGTGAGGATGTAAAGCACCGTCATGGCCCAAGTGTGTTTGTTGGAAAAAATGCCAAACTGTTTTTTTATTGCCGGCTTGATCTCGCCCGGCAGCAGCCGGAGTAGCGCGAGGGTTAGTACGATGGTCAGTGGCAGGGCAAACCACATATTGATGTACCCGAGTGCCAAGACACCCGCTATCGAGGTCAATATCCCCACCGCGTATAGCCCCAGAATCTTGCTGAATGCCTGCAGAGGGTTGCCTGGGTTGGGGGAGATGGGAAGAAGGTTGTTCATCCCAAACCAGCCGGCGATTGCCAGCGGTACAAGAAACAATAGCCATACAAAACCGGCGTTTTGAATCCAGGTGTCGGTGCCAGCCTCGATCCGACCGATGAGCGTGCCGCTCGCACTTTCCAGCGCCATGGGCTCGCCTGCCAGCGCACCGAACAGGCCGACCGTCATGACCAGTGGCACGAGAATCTGCATGGTGGTCACGCCAAAGTTACCCAGCCCGGCATTCATGCCTAGCGCATAGCCTTGCTGCTGTTTGGGGAAGAAGTTGGAGATATTGCTCATCGAGCAGGCGAAATTCCCGCCGCCAATGCCTGAAAGCAGTGCCAATGCCTGAAAAACCCAAAAAGGTGTTTGCGCGTTCATCAGCGCAAAACCGGTGCCGGCCGCTGGTATGATCAACAGCGCGGTGGTTAAAAAGATGGTATTGCGACCGCCGGCAATGCGGATCATAAACGATGCAGGGATGCGCAGTGTGGCTCCTGCCAACCCGGCGATGGCGGTGAGAGTGAAAAGCTGGTCGTTCGAAAAAGGGAACCCCAGATTTTGCATCTGGGTCGTGATCATCCCCCACATCATCCATACCGCAAAGCCGAGCAGGAGGCTCGGAATGGAAACCCACAGGTTTCGGTTGGCGGTTCGCTTACCTTGCCCGTGCCAGAATTTCGGGTCCTCTACGTCCCAGTGTTCAATATCGGCATTGTGTTTGGCCATTCGCTACCCCCTTTGGACGCAAGTGCTGCAACGTGCAGTGCCTTGCAAGATACGCCTTGGCCTATTCGGGGAAAACGGGGGTAATAAGCAGGGATAGCGGCTGGCTACCACCAAGGTGGTAGTTGTATTATTATCTTAACATGTTGTTTTTATTTGGTTTGGAGTGTTTTTTAAAAGTGAGGGAAGCGCGAAAAGTCGCCGCTGGGTATTTCGGGGTATCCACAACGAACCGCTTCAGCTCAAGCCTTCCTGCACGGCCCAGACGGCGGCCTCTACCCGCGAGCGAAGGTGAAGCTTTTTTAAAAGGTGCTTAACGTGGACCTTGACCGTGCCTTCGGTAATACCCAGTTTGCGGGCAATCAGCTTGTTGGACATTCCTGCCGAGAGTTCACGCAGTATTTCCTTCTCGCGCTGGGTCAACGAGGACGATGAAGGCGCTGGAGAGGCGCCGCGCTGGTTGCGCAGCGCCTGAGCCAGCAAGGCGGTCAGGTTCTCGCTGATCGCCATGCGTCCCTTGGCGGCCTGGCGCAGTTGATGAACCATATCTTCGGGTTCCATGTCCTTGAGCAAATAGCCGTCGGCGCCGCCGCGCAGCGCATCCACCACGTCAGCCTCCTGGTCCGAGACGGTGTACATTATAATGCGACCGCTGTAGCCCGCATCGCGAAGGTGCTTGAGGGTTTCCAGGCCGCTCATGTCGGGCATGTTCATATCGAGCAGCAGCATGTCAGGCTCGAGCGCAACGGCCTGCTGGATTCCCTCCTGCGGCGAACCGGTCTCGTAGATCAGCTGCAGATCATCCTCCATATCCAGCAGTTGACGGACGCCGCGGCGCAGTAGCGGGTGATCGTCTATGACCATGATGGTGGCGATCTGGTCCACGGCGGAGCTGGGAGTGCTCATAAGCGCGCTTCCTTGATGAGTCGGTTGGCCTGGGGCGTAAAACACAGATAAACGCCGGTTCCGCCCTTGGGGCGGTTATGAAAGGTCAATTTGCCGTTAATATGACTTGCCCGATCGCGCATGATCACCAGCCCGAAATGCATGGGTGGAGACTCGGCTTGCTTGAGTCCAACACCGTCGTCCTCGATGGCCAGGCGCAGTTCGGCCTGCTCAAAGGTCAAGTTGACGCTGGCCCATCGGGCGTTGGCGTGCTTGAGCGTATTGGCTAACGCTTCACGGGTGATCTGCAGGATGTGCACGTCTTCGTTGGCGCTTAGCAAATGGGGCGGTACGGCATAACTGAAGGCTACTGGAAAACCCAGCCGCTCGCTGAATTCATCGACGGTATGTTGCAGTGCCGCCTGCAGACCCGGTTTATCTAGTGACAGCCGGAATGTGCTCAATAGCTCACGCAGTTGGCGATAGGCACTGTTCAAGCCGTCGCGTAAATCGCTCATCACGTTGCTTTGTTGCTCAACGGGCACTGCCTTGGCCTGCATGCGCTCGAGCCGGGCTACCTGCATCTTGAGATAAGACAGTGATTGTGCCAGCGAATCATGCAGTTCACGGGCGATAATGGTGCGTTCCTTGATCAGCGACAGCTGCTGCTGCTCTTCGATTCGCTGCTGCAGGTAAATAGCGGTGGCCAGTTGTCCGCATAGCGTGTTGAGCAGTTGGTGGGTGGTATCGTTGATAGGGCTTGCATGGCCAACGGTCAAATACCCCAGGGTTAAATGCCCCGCAGTAATGGGTAGTTGCAGCTGATGAGTATGACGATCAATGCGCGAAGCAGGGCCGTGAGTCGAATCATCCAACCCGATATGCTGAGCGGGCTCCAGGCAGGCCACGCAGGCCAGGTCGCGGCAGTAACGAGGGCGTTCAAGCGAGTGGGTGGCAAGAATTTCCATATCGCTGTTGTCGTGTGAATTATGCAGAGACAGGGTAATGGGGCCAATGGCCAATAATGCCTCAAGTTCGCGGAGCATCGGGGCGGCGCTTGAGCAAAGGTCGTTGCCACCGCCATAAAGCGCGCAGCTGCCGTCATGAATGATTTGCAGCGCCCGGTTATGGCGTTCGAGTTCTGCCTGCTTGCTGAACACCCGTGACTCGAGTTCCTGGTAGCTGTCGCCAAGTTCCGCGGCCATCTGGTTGAACATTTGGCCCAGTTGACCTAGCTCATCTCGGGAATGATCCGGCGCACGGTAGCCAAAATTGCGCTTGCCCACTTCACGGCTGAGCCGCATTAGTCGCCGTAGTGGCTTGATAAAATGCGCGCGAAGGTCGTAGAGCGCAGCAGCCAAGAGCAGACCAATTACTATCAGGCACCCCATCTGCAGTTGGGTCAGGAAACGGATCTTGTCCTGGTTATGGTCTTCCAGAAGGGTTACAAAACGGTCGATATCGGCGATATAACTCTCGAGGCTGGTGATCGCGAGGCGAACGTCGCGACGGTTGCCGTCTCTTGCGCGCTCGATCAGTGGGGCAATATCGCGCTGCCATTGGGTGGTCAATGAGGTGAGTGACATCTCGGCCTGATCCGTTGACGAAACGCCCGCTCGGTCAGTTAAAGCAGGGCTTGCCAACCGTTCAGAAAAGCGTGTTGTGGCTCGGTCAATCGCAGTCTGACGTGCGGCACTGTTGGGGGGCGACGGCTGCTGAAGCGCCTGGCTGATTTGCGCGCTGTAAAGCCTGAGTGAGCCGGCCACGTTAATAGCTTCCGCGTCGCCCTGGCTGCGGTGGGCGATCACAATGGTCGCGCTGATACTGGCAATGGACATACTACCGATGATCAGCAGTAACGCGACGATTCTGACGACCAACGAATGGTGTAGGGGTTTCATGTCACTCCCGGTGCGCAGATAAGGCATCTAGGGTGCGGTATTGGCCCGTTCCCCTTTTATTTAATCAAGTAAGTGTAATGCTTCTTTGTGGGGATAAGAAGGGTATCCAGGGCGAGGGGAAGCGTGCGCTTATTGGTCGGCATAGGCGTTGGGGCGTGTGACAATAAAACTGGCAACGCCGATGAAAAATATAGCCATACCCACGAGCAGTAAGTGGTGGGCGCCGCTGGCCAACAGTATCAGCCAACTGCTCGTTAGCAGCGCCAAAGCAATGATCTTGGCCCGTTTAGGAATGGCCCGCTGTTCGTGCCAGGCGTGAAGGTAGGGACCCATGCGAGGATGGTGATACAGCCAGTGTGCCATGCGCGGAGAGCCTTTGGTGGCGGCCCACAGCGCGAGCAGTAAAAACGGTGTCGTGGGTACGAGAGGCAGCACAATCCCGGCGATGCCCAGGCCGATACACAGGTAGGCAAGCGCGCACCAGGCTATCTGTGTCAATCGCATGGGGTCTCCTTTTTCGTTACGTCCCAGGTATTAGCCAAGCCAGGATAGCGGCGAACGCTGCGCGGCTGCCCCCAACATGTAGCCAAAAACACCCACCGCTGCCACCGCTGCCATGGCTTTCACCGTCGGCGTTCTGCCGCGCTTGATGGCGACCGTGCCCAACAGGATATAAATAACCAGCGCGGTGATTTTAGCGCTTAGCCAGGGTGGCAATGGCCAGAAATTTAGTATAACAGCCAGCGATACCCCAAGGGCCAGCAGGGCCGTATCGATGATATGCGGTATCACCTTTACCCAGCGCGCCTGAAGTACGCGTGCGTCCTTGATAGACCAGATGGCGCGCAGGATAAAAAACGCCAGGCTCGCACAAGCCGCGGTGATATGTAGGTGCTTCAGCAATAAATAATGTTCCGCCACAATCGTCTCCTTGTGAATCGCCGACAGTAGAGATTGCCTGCTTAACCATCATGGCCATCAACGCGTGCAGAGAAGAGCAGGACGGTGTAATGCAGTAAAAATACCAGATAGCTGATGCCCCAGGCGATGATGGCCGCGCTAAACACCCAATGGCTTGACTGCGGAAATACCACCAGCCACACCGAACGCAGCAGCCCTGCGATTAGCAGGATGCCAAGCGCCGCGCCGATCCCTGGAAGCGTCTGGATAGTCCGACCGGTGTGGCCCAGCGACACCCGTGCCATCATGGCGAGCATCATCGTTGCCATGGCGCCAATCGCCAGCGCGTGCACGGCGGTTTCGACGCGCTGGCCGCTGACTAGCTGCCATGCCCACAGCAATAACCCCAGGGGAATAAAGGCATAGCTCAAGTGCAGTCCCCATAAAAGCGGTTCGCGCCAGCCAAGCCAGCCTTTCCACTGGGCTAATCGCCAGGCATTACTTAAAGCGGCAAGGACCATTAATGCGGCCATTGACCGGTCAGCCCCCAGCTCGCATAACATGCTGATCAGCTGTAGAACGACGATGGCTGTCATGCTGCCAAGGCTCAGCGCCTCGAGTAGCGGGGAGCGCTCAGGTTGAGGAAAGCCCAGTTTGCGCGCTGTGAAAAACGCAATCACGCGTCCGCCCAATACCACCATCAGCAGGGTAATGGTCAAGACAGCCAGGTGACCTGCCTCGCGAATTAGCAGGGCGTTGCCGTTTATCACCCCGAAGTGCATGGCGGCATTGGCGGTGCCCAGCAGCAGTAGCACCGGAAGAAACAAGAGGTTGCGCCATAAGCGTACGGCAACAACGCTGCGCGCCATGATGATCGCAACCAGCGGTAGAAAGCTCACATCCACCAGCAATAATAGCCAGCCGTGTAGAGAGGCGGCGTAGGCCAGCAATACCCTGGCGGCGAGCCATAGCACCACCAATCCCAGTAGCGTCCAGCCCGACACCCCGGACCGCCCCGTCCAGTTCTGTACCGCGGTAAGCAGAAAACCGGCGATAACGGCACCCGCAAAGCCAAACAGCATTTCATGCTGATGCCACCACAGCATGCCGCCGTAGGGAGAAAGCCAAACGTTGCCGTGCCAGAAGCCCAGCCATACCAGCATGGCGAGCAGGCTAAAGAGCGCGGCAAAATAAAAGAAAGGACGAAAGGCCAAACGCAGTAGCGGTAAGCGATCAGAAAGTTGACGTAAGCTCATAAGCGCGCCTTTAAGTGCGAAACCCGAATAATTTAGAGGGCTACTATCCTATGCCGATGCCCTTACCATCATTGACGCAGGTCAGTCACCGCAAGCGTTTTTCGTCCACTATCCCCAGTGGTTTGGGTGCTCTATCACCTAAGGGGTAGGGGCGGGGTATATAGAGGTAACTGGGCAGAAATCGCCTGTTTAATCCCCCACAATCGATTTCCAAGACGTCTGCTATCAGGCGATTGCTTTCCTTTGAAAAGCCTGGAGATCGACCATGAGTCATTTCATTGACCGGCTAAATTTTTTCCGTAAGGCCCGCGAGCCTTTCGCGAGTGAACACGGTGAAGTTCGCCAAGAGGACCGCCAGTGGGAAGATAGTTATCGTCGCCGCTGGCAGCACGACAAAGTTGTGCGCTCTACCCACGGCGTCAACTGCACCGGCTCATGCAGCTGGAAAATCTACGTCAAGAATGGCCTGGTGACCTGGGAAACCCAGCAGACCGATTACCCGCGCACGCGGCCCGATCTTCCCAATCACGAACCGCGCGGCTGCCCTCGGGGCGCCAGCTATTCCTGGTACATGTACAGCGCCAACCGCTTGAAGTACCCGTTGATCCGCAAAGCCCTGCTGAGCCTGTGGCGCGAAGCGCTGGCCGAAAAAACGGACCCGGTGGATGCTTGGGAATACCTCGTTAGCGACCCAGCGAAAACCCAGCAGTATAAACGTGCTCGGGGCATGGGCGGGTTTGTGCGCGCTGAGTGGGATGAGCTCAACCAACTGATCGCCGCCTCAAACGTTTACACCGCCAAGCAATACGGGCCGGATCGCATCCTCGGGTTCTCGCCGATCCCGGCGATGTCGATGGTCAGCTATGCCGCCGGCAGTCGCTATCTGTCGTTGATCGGCGGCGTATGCATGAGCTTTTACGACTGGTACTGCGACCTGCCCCCCGCCTCGCCAATGACCTGGGGCGAGCAGACCGACGTGCCCGAGTCCGCCGACTGGTACAACTCGGGCTATATCATCGCCTGGGGGTCCAACGTGCCGCAGACCCGCACGCCGGATGCACACTTCTTTACCGAGGTGCGTTACAAGGGCACCAAGACGGTCTCGATCACGCCGGATTACGCCGAAGTCTCCAAGCTCACCGATGAATGGATGAGCGCCAAGCAGGGTACCGACGCCGCGCTTGCCATGGCGATGGGACACGTGATTCTCAAGGAATTCCACCTGGAGAATCCAAGCGTCTACTTCACCGATTACGTGCGCCGCTACACTGATATGCCGTGCCTGGTCGAGCTAGAGATCCGTGAGGATGGCACCATCGTGCCGGGTCGCCAGCTGCACGCGTCCGATTTCGCTGACAACCTGGGCCAGGACAATAATCCCGAGTGGAAAACCCTGGCCTGGGACGAAACCCGCGATCAGCTTGTGGTGCCGCGGGGCTCGATTGGTTTTCGCTGGGGCGAAGACGAGGCTAATCAGGGCAAGTGGAATCTTGAGTCGCTGGATGCCGAGGGCGGCGAGATCAAGCCGCTACTGACCTTTGTGGGTCATCAAGATGACGTTACCCGCGTGGCGTTTCCCTACTTTGGCGGCATCGAACACGAGCACTTCAATCATGTCGCCGGCGAGAGCGGCGACCGTCTCTATCATTGCCTGCCCGTCAAGCAACTGACCAAAGCCGATGGCAGCAGCGTAATGGCAGTGACGGTTTTCGACCTGATGTGCGCCAATTACGGCATCGACCGTGGCCTGGGCAACGAGGGCGAAGACGACGGCGCGACGGCTTACGATCAGATCAAGCCCTATACCCCCGCCTGGCAGGAAAAGATCACCGGCGTCCCTGCCGAGCAGGCGACCCGGATCGCCCGGGAGTTCGCCGATAACGCGGACAAAACCCAAGGCCGATCCATGATCATCGTCGGTGCCGGGATGAACCACTGGTACCACATGGACATGAACTACCGTGGCCTGATCAATATGCTGATCATGTGCGGCTGTATCGGCCAAAGCGGTGGCGGCTGGGCGCACTATGTGGGCCAGGAGAAGCTGCGCCCGCAGACCGGCTGGCTCCCGCTCGCCTTTGGTCTTGACTGGACGCGACCGCCACGGCACATGAACTCCACCTCGTTTTTCTATAACCACTCGTCGCAGTGGCGCTACGAAAAGCTGGAAATCAAAGAAATTCTCTCGCCGCTGGCGGATACCTCACGGCATACCGGCAGCCTGATCGATTACAACGTGCGCGCCGAGCGCATGGGCTGGTTACCCTCCGCACCGCAGCTAGGCACCAACCCGCTGCGCATTGCTGAAGCGGCCAAAGCAGCGGGAATGGCCAGTAAAGACTACGTCGTGGAGCAGTTAAAGAAAGGCAAGCTTTCCTTTGCCGCCGAAGACCCCGACAATCCGCAGAATTTCCCGCGCAATATGTTTATCTGGCGCTCCAACCTGCTCGGCAGCTCCGGCAAGGGGCATGAATACATGCTCAAGTACCTACTTGGTACGCGCCACGGTATTCAAGGCAAGGACCTGGGCGACTTTGGCGGCCAGAAGCCCGAAGAGGTGAAATGGCATGAGGAGGCACCGGAAGGCAAGCTCGACCTACTGGTGACCCTGGACTTCCGCATGTCGACCACCTGCCTGTATTCCGACATCGTGCTGCCCACCGCCACCTGGTATGAAAAAAACGACCTGAATACCTCGGATATGCACCCGTTTATCCACCCGCTGACGGCGGCGACCGACCCCGCATGGGAGTCGCGCAGCGACTGGGACATCTACAAGGGCATCGCCAAGGCGTTTTCAACTGCCTGCGTCGGTCATCTCGGTGAAGAAACCGATCTGGTCACGCTGCCGCTTCAGCACGATTCCCCCGGGGAGCTTTCCCAGGTGGATGTCAAAGACTGGAAAAAAGGCGAGTGCGCCCCGATCCCCGGCAAAACCATGCCTGCATTGATGGAAGTGCAGCGCAACTACCCCGAAACCTATGAGCGCTTTACTTCCCTGGGGCCAGCGCTTGAGAAACTCGGCAACGGCGGTAAAGGCATCAACTGGAATACCGATTCTGAAGTTGAGCTGCTCGGCAAGCTTAATAAACGCAAGCTTGAGGGCTCTGCAAAAGGTCGGCCATGCATTGAGTCGGCAATCGACGCCGCCGAAACCGTATTGACCCTCGCCCCGGAAACCAACGGTCAGGTGGCGGTGAAAGCCTGGGGAGCGCTTGGCAAGATTACCGGACTGGATCACACCCATCTGGCGAAACCCAAGCAGGAAGAAAAGATTCGTTTTCGCGACATCGTCGCCCAGCCTCGCAAGATTATCTCCAGTCCGACCTGGTCTGGCCTGGAAGACGAGCACGTTTCCTACAACGCCGGGTACACCAACGTTCACGAGCTGATTCCGTGGCGCACGGTGAGCGGTCGTCAGCAGCTTTATCAGGACCATGCCTGGATGCGTGACTTTGGCGAGAGCCTGCTGGTCTACCGTCCGCCGATTAACACCAAGGCGGCCGAGAACTTTCAGCTTCCGGTGGATAACGGTTTCAAGAGCAAGGCGCTCAACTTTTTGACGCCGCACCAGAAGTGGGGGATTCACTCGACCTATTCGGACAATCAATTGATGTTGACGCTCAACCGGGGTGGCCCGGTGGTGTGGCTGTCCGAAGACGATGCGGCCGACCTGGGTATTGACGACAACGACTGGCTGGAGGTCTTCAACGCCAACGGCTCGATTGCCGCCCGCGCGGTGGTCAGCCAGCGGATCAAGGTCGGCATGGTGATGATGTATCACGCCCAGGAACGCCAGGTGAACGTGCCCGGTTCGGAAGTGACCGGTACCCGCGGGGGGATTCACAACTCCGTTACCCGCGTTTGCCCCAAGCCGACGCACATGATCGGTGGCTATGCGCAGCTTGCTTACAGCTTTAACTACTACGGCACCGTGGGCTCTAACCGCGATGAGTTTGTGCTGGTACGCAAAATGAAGCACATCGATTGGCTCGATGGCGAAGGTAACGATTACGTCCAGGAGGCCGTCAAATGAAAATTCGCTCGCAAGTAGGCATGGTCCTCAATCTTGATAAGTGCATCGGCTGCCACACCTGCTCGGTGACCTGCAAAAACGTCTGGACGAGTCGCGAAGGCGTCGAGTACGCCTGGTTCAACAACGTCGAGACCAAACCGGGCATTGGCTACCCCAAGGAATGGGAGAACCAGGCCAAATGGAAGGGCGGCTGGATGCGGCGCAAGGACGGCAAGATCGAGCCGCGCATCGGCGGCAAGTGGCGGGTGTTGGCCAACATTTTTGCCAACCCCGACCTCCCCGAAGTGGATGATTACTACGAGCCGTTCACCTTCGACTATCAGCACCTGCACACGGCCAAGCAAAGCGAGCATCAGCCGGTGGCGCGCCCGCGCTCGCTGATTTCCGGCGAGCGGATGCAGAAGATCGAGTGGGGCCCGAACTGGGAAGAAATCCTCGGTACCGAGTTTGCCAAGCGTCGCCGCGACATGAATTTCGATAAGGTGCAGGCCGATATCTACGGCCAGTTTGAAAACACCTTCATGATGTATCTACCGCGACTCTGCGAACACTGCTTGAACCCTACCTGTGTGGCGAGCTGCCCCAGCGGCGCGATCTATAAGCGCGAAGAAGACGGTATCGTGCTGATCGACCAGGACAAGTGCCGCGGCTGGCGGATGTGCATCTCAGGCTGTCCCTACAAGAAGATCTACTACAACTGGAAAAGCGGCAAATCCGAAAAATGTATTTTCTGCTATCCGCGCATCGAATCGGGCCAGCCAACGGTTTGCTCAGAAACCTGCGTGGGCCGGATCCGCTATCTCGGCGTGCTGCTCTACGACGCCGACCGTATCGAGGAGGTGGCAAGCGCGCCCAGCGAGCAGGATCTTTACCATCGCCAGCGTGAGATCTTCCTCGACCCCAACGACCCCGAGGTGATCGCCCAGGCAAAACGAGACGGTATCACCGATAACGTCATCCAAGCTGCGCAGGAATCGCCGGTTTATAAACTGGCGATGGACTGGGGGCTGGCACTGCCGCTGCACCCGGAATACCGCACGCTGCCGATGGTCTGGTACGTACCGCCGCTGTCGCCGATTCAGTCCGCCGCGGAAGACGGCAAGGTCGAGTTCGACGGCGTGATGCCGAAAATCGAGTCGCTGCGCATCCCGGTGAAGTACCTGGCCAACATGCTCACCGCCGGTGAAGAAGCGCCCGTGGTGCTGGCGCTCAAACGCCTGATGGCCATGCGACTGTATATGCGCGGTAAACACGTCGAGGGTGAACCCAACACTGATGTGCTCGACCAGGTGGATCTGACGCCAGCCCAGGTGGAGGAAATGTACCGCTACCTTGCCATTGCCGATTACGAAGACCGCTTCGTGATTCCCACCAGCCACCGCGAAATGGCCACCGATGCGTTTCCCGAGCGCGGCGGTTGCGGCTTCAGCTTTGGCGAGGGCTGCCATGGCGAGAGCAAAGCCAGTCTGTTCAACGGCCGCTCCAATACAGAAACCTTGGTCAAGCCAGTTGAAACCTTTGACCCCAACGCTCAAGCCGAGGAGGCTCGTCATGGGTAACGCTGCAGAAAACATGCTGCCTGACGAGCAGGATGAAATGTTGAGTTTACGCGTGCTCGCCCGGCTTCTGGATTATCCCAGCGTTGATCTGCAGCAGGCGGCCGCTGAGTTGAGTGAGATCATCGACGCAGAGCGTCGCTGGGGCGCGCCGTTGCGCCAGCAACTGATCGATTGGTGTCAGCGCATCGCCGACACCGATCTGCTCGACCTGCAGGCAGAGTACGTTGCGCTATTCGATAAAGGACGGTCAACGTCGTTGCTGCTGTTTGAGCACGTGCACGGTGAGTCTCGCGATCGCGGTCAGGCGATGGTCGATTTGATGAACGAGTACCAGTCCGCCGGGTTTGAGCTCGATGCGCGTGAGCTGCCGGACTACCTGCCGCTGTTTCTTGAGTATCTCTCCACGCGCCCGGAAGGGGAGATTGCGCGTTGGCTGGGCGAAATTCGTCACATCCTCGCGCTGCTGATGGCGCGGTTGGAAGAGCGCGAAGCGGACCACGCCCTTGCCCCTTATGCATTACTGGCGCTGATTGGCGCTGAAGAGGAGGTCAATCAACACCGTGACGAGGTGAAATCCGAGGCGCCCGATGATACGCCTGAGGCACTGGATGCCGTATGGGAAGAAGAAGCGGTGCGTTTTTCTGCCGAGTCCGATCAGGACTGCGCGCTGCAGTCCGCCGAAGGGCGTCGGCTTGCCGAGCGCAAGCGCAGCGTTCCCAGCGACCCCGTGACCATCATGCCCAGTAGCGCTAGCGCTGGCCCTCGCTCAAGCGATCGCTAAAGGAGAACCGTCATGTTTAGCGAATACCTGCAACATTTGATCTATGGCTACTACCCGTATCTGGCGGGCACGGTCTTTCTGGTCGGCAGTCTCATGCGTTTTGATCACGGCCAGTACACCTGGAAAACCGGCTCTAGTCAGATGCTGTCAACGAAACATATGCGCTTGGGCAGCAACCTGTTTCACATCGGCATCATTGTGATCTTCTTTGGTCATTTATTCGGCATGCTGACACCGCACTGGGTATACGCGCCTTTTCTGCACGCGGGCACCAAGCAGCTTATTGCCATCGTGGTGGGCGGCGCGGCGGGTATCGCCTGTCTGGCAGGCGGCGCCATCCTGCTCCATCGGCGGATCTTCAATCCCCGCGTACGCGCGTCTTCAAGCGTGATGGATACATTGATCCTGGGGCTCATCGTCTCTCAGGCAGCGCTTGGACTGATTACGGTGATTTTCTCGCTGGGCCACCTGGATGGCGAGATGATGTTGACGCTGTCTAGCTGGGCGCAGTCGATCGTTTTCTTCAGCGGGGGTGCAGCGGATTACATGACCGAAGTCTCCTGGATCTACAAGCTGCATATCTTCCTGGGGTTGACCATCATCCTGCTGTTCCCCTTTACCCGGCTGGTCCACGTTTGGAGCGCGCCGTTTGGCTACGTTACCCGCCGTTATCAACTGGTGCGTAAAAGAGGCTGAGGAGTATTTTTATGCAGATGATCGATATTGAACAGCTTCCCGGTGAGGCGACCTCGCCGGCGGTGAGTGTCGGTGGACAGCTCGTTTCGGAAGACGAGATTGCACAGGAAATGCAGTACCATCCGGCGGATAGTGCCGGGAGTGCCCAGTTAAAAGCCGCCCGGGCGCTGGTGGTCCGCGAGCTGCTGCGCCAACGCGCAGCCGCCCTTGGGTTGCTTCAAGAGGTTGACGATGCGGATGACGAGGCAATTGCCGCGCTACTCGAACAAGAGCTTGCGGTGCCAGAACCCTCTGAAGACGACTGCGAACGGTTCTACGCCAAGCATCCCGAACGTTTTTGCGAGCCGTCGCGTGTCAACGTGCGCCACATTCTGCTGTCGGCTGCGCCCGACGACGCCGAGGCACGTGATGCGCAGTATCATCAAGGCGTCAAACTGCTGGAGACGCTCAGCCAGACCCCTGAGCGGATGACCGAGTTCGCCCAGCGCTATTCTGCCTGCCCCTCCCACGAGCAGGGCGGGGAGCTTGGCTGGCTGGTCCCGGGGCAGACCGTGGCCGAGCTTGACCGCGCGCTTCAACATCTGCCGGAGGGTCTGCACGATCGCCCGCTGGCGTCTCGCTACGGCTGGCATCTGGTCATGGTGGACGCACGCGAGGAAGGGCGGCAGTTGGCCTACAGTGATGTGGCCGATCGTGTACGCCTTAGCCTGCACGAACAGGCGACCCGCCGCGGTCTGCGGCATTACCTGCTGGCGCTGGAAGCGGATATCGGCGTGGAAGGGGTGGCACTCGACGATGACAGCGGTGACTCGCTCATGCAGTGATCACCGCTGCGTTATTCAGGAAAATCTAGTACGCCCAGGTCAGTGCCATCAGTACGCCCCAAGCGAGCACGCCTGCCGACATGATGGTATAGGTCGCCGACATGGTGGCCATATCATGGTCGTGTCGGCCACAAAGCGCTTGCAGGCCGTGATAGATCAGGCTGCACGAGATGCCCAG
>Ga0008837_100181_pt1 | contig 88606 bp, 78 predicted proteins | sample HotLakConsUCCSLE_FD_65500 | JGI IMG/M metagenome (GOLD analysis project Ga0008837, IMG submission 65500) | Hypersaline microbial mat communities from Hot Lake, Washington, USA - Hot Lake Consortium UCC-SLE | ecosystem: Environmental > Aquatic > Non-marine Saline and Alkaline > Hypersaline >...
CCGGCAATCACCTGCGCGATACCCGCCACCACCCAGGTCGAGCATATGCGCGAGAACATGCGCGCCGGCCACAGCCCCATGCCTTCGTCCGATGCCCGGCAGCGCATGGCTGATTATATTGAGTCGCTATGAACGCGTGGGCAAGCTACCAGGTACAGGACTTTATTCCTTTCACGGCGGAGGTGTACTTTCGCCTGATGGAACGCATGGGCGAAACCTTCTGGCCGCTGCAATTACTGACCCTCGCCCTGGGCGCCGCCACCCTTGTGCTGGCGCTGACACACCGCACGCGACTCGCCTGCCTGCTACCCGCCCCGCTTTGGGCCTTTGTCGCCGTGGCGTTTTTCATTCAGCGCTATGCAGAACTCAACTGGGCCGGGGGCTATGTTGGGGTCGCTTTTATCGCCCAGGCCGGGCTGCTGGTAGTGATGGCGCTGACGGGATGGGGCGTGGATAACGCAGCACGCGCAACACACCCACCGGTTATTATAGGCATCGCCGTCACCCTCTTCGGGCTGATCATCATGCCGTTGATAGCCCCGCTAAGCGGCGGCACCTGGTATCAGGCGGAAATGTTCGGCATTCATGCCGACCCCACGGCGGTTACTACGCTTGGGTTGGTGCTTATTATGCTGCGTGGGTTCGCTCTCTGGATCACCGCCATCATCCCCGCACTCTGGCTGGTCGTTTCAGGCCTGACGCTGCAGGTGCTGGGTTCGGCGGGCGCTGCTGTGCTGTTCGCCGTGGTGGCGATTGCGCTGATTGGGGTGGTTTGGAAAAGCTTGTTGAGCGCTGGTCTGGCTAAACGTCAGCGCGTCGATTCTTAAAACACATTGTTAGGGCTTGCCTTTGTTAAGGCCTAAACTGAAAACGAAATACATCTCTGCATTCCCCGCCCAACTGCGGCGCCCGGTAAAAATTTTCGGTTCTTCCCGTGACCACGAACCCTGCTTTGACCAGAGCCGCTTGAGCGGCAGCATTTTCCACGTCTGTGAAAGAGCTAACGCCTACAGCCTGCCCCGTTGCGAGCAAGTGCTGGGCGGTAAGCGCCAAAGCCTCTGTTGCGAACCCAAGCCCTCGGTATGGGGTGCCAATGCCGAAGTGAACAGCCATTGACGCATCATCCTCGGCGACGATTATCAGCCCTACAGCAGCACTGTCTCTAATTGCCTCTATCACCCAAACGCACATGCCATTTGCTACCAGGCTTTCAGGATTCGAGAGCTTCTTGAGCATTCGCTCAGTTTGCTCGACGTCACTGTGTGGTTGCCGAGCTAGATACTTCGCTGAGCCAGAGTCTCCCGTATAGATGTTAAAGATCGGTGCGGTATCCTCGGGCCTGTAGTAACGCAATCCCAGCCGTTCTGAAGCAGTGATCATATCTCCAAGCTCTTCTTCAGAGTATGCGCGGGTGGCGCGATATAAAACGACAGCGCCGAGGCAAGCCCCGGCGCTGATATCGCACATGGCAAAACAAATTGACGGTTAGAAGCGGAAACCGGCTGATGCGGTAAAGGTATCGATCTTGTAGTCGCTGTCGAAGTCGTAGCGCTCGTATTCGGCACGAACCAGGAAGGGGTCGAAGTTGAACTGCGCGCCGACACCGTAGACCGGATCGGTGCCGTCCTGATCTTCAAGATCAACGCTAGCATCGCCAAGGTTACCGTCGACGTCGGTTTCCCACTTGGCTACACCGGCCTTGGCGAAGGCGGTAAACCAGGGGGTGATGGGCAATTGACCGACCAGACTCGCCCCATAGGCGTCGGATTCCAAATCGGTATTGGCACCACTGTTACCTTCTAGGCGCGTACGACCCAGATCGGCATAGAAGATTTCGGTAGCGAAGTAAGGATTGAATTCGTAGCCGACGAAACCTTTAAAGACGTTGTCTTCGTCATCATCCACATCAAAGTCTTCAGCGCCATCGGAGATGAAATCGTCGACATCGTCGTTGTCGTTCTCCAGCGAGCTAAAACCGGTACCGATGCCCAGATAGAGCCCATCAGCATTGGGTGCGGCGAAGGCCGACGGTGCCGCGGCGAGCAGAGCGGTAGAGGCAAACGAGGCGGTAAGTAGGGTTCTGAGTTTCACGTGTATTCTCCTTGTGACGACTTGCTAAGAACGATTCTATGAATCGTTATGGTATTAAAAGGCGATCCTGCCTTGACTCACGCAATGTGACAGTCGTTTGATTGGCACGTATCAAACATAGGCAGAACGCTGTTCGATAACAAGGAAGATTCGGTTACGGCAGGTAAGTTTTTGTTGGATAAAGCGCCTCTACCGGGAATCTAGAGGCGCTTCGGTCATCGACTCAGAGCGGAAAACAGTTCGTTTTTAACGTCGGCGATCAGCGGCGCCGGCTAGCGGTGCAGCTTTTGTGAAAGCGAAAGGTGTGACGCTTTCTGGCGCCCCCTGCATTGTTATGCCACTACAATGCTAACGACATGGCTCACCACATGCGCAAACGCGTGAGCGATAATCGCCGCCTCCAAGCCGTATCGCCAGAACAGGTAGCCGAAAAGCACCCCAAAGACAGCGTTCGCGCCGACGACGAACGCCGCCACGTCAGCCGTCAACGTCCCAACCTGCGCTGCAGCAGCTGGCAGGTGACCTGCGCCAAATAAGAATGCGCTTACGACAATGGCGAACCAGATGTAGACGATCTGTGGTGTACCTTTTCGACGTTGCAAGAGTCGCCACGCCATCCAAACCAGCACCGTCATTAGCCCCCACCGTAAAAGCAGCTCCTCCGTGATACCGCCATAGAGAACCCGGGCGACGAGTGGCACGGTGAACGGCTGCTCCACGTCAGCAAGCTCCGCAGGGGCGTAGCCGCCAATCGCAAAGAGCCCAACCCCTCCCAGCAACCCGCCAAGAAGCCCGGGAAGCAGTTGGGGGCGGAGTGCTGCCACTACCGACTGACGGGTTACCGCTGCCTCAAACGCGGGCGCACTGAGGCCAACCTTCGGTGCAAGCAACACGCCCAACCACACGACAAGCGCGACAAGTAGCCCGCTCTGCGCGATGCTCGCCATCAAAACGAACCACGAGGGTAAAGGGAGTGACGCGTCGCCCAACACCTGGGGAAGTACCGTGACGGTTAAGGCAACCACACCGAGCATGCCTGCCAGGAACAGGAGCAAGCCGAGCTTGAGTCGCGGAAATCTGATGGTGTCAATCATAGTCATAGGCACATCCTGTGGCTCATTATCCCGCGATAACCCTACCCTATTAACTCAACGAAACCACGTCGCGCAGTGCATTCTTGAAGTGTGTGAAGGCGGACGTTTGCTGTCGGCGACTCGGATAGTAGAGGTAGTAACCAGCGAACGGCTCACACCATTCTTCCAGCACACGTACCAGCGCACCGGACGCTACTTGAGTGCTCACTATATCCTCAAGGATGTAAGCAAAGCCGTACCCCTCGGTTGCCGCGGCAACCATCAAATCACTGTCGTTGAAAATGGGGCCTCGACCAGGCTTAACGGTGAGGCTGCGCCCATCCTTTTCGAAATCCCAAGGTGATAGCTCCCCGCTGCGATTTCTAAAGCTGATGCAGGCATGCTGGGACAGATCGGAAGGCTGTTTTGGTGTGCCGTGTTGCGATAGATAAGAGGGCGCGGCGACAACAGCAACCCGCATTCGAGGGCCAATTGGCAGTGCCACCATATCTTTCTCAAGCCTTTCGCCCAGTCGGATGCCAGCGTCAAACCTACCCGCGATGAGATCCACGAAGTCGTTTTCGACGGAGACCTCGATTTCAATACCTGGATGCTGGCGAATCAAAGAACTCAACGCTGGCCAGAGAATCGTATCCGCCGCGTGTTTTCCGGCACTCACCCTGACCGTACCGACCGGTTCATCGCGCTGGCTGGCTAGCAACTTGATTTCGTTGGTCACCTCGTCGAGCGCGGGCGAAAGTTTTGTCAGCAGACGAGCACCGGCATGCGTAGGTGAAACGCTGCGCGTCGTGCGCGCCAGAAGCCTGATCCCAATGTCTTCCTCCAACCGCTTGAGCGTTTGGCTGAGCGCCGACTGAGTGACGCCCAGCCGCTTAGCGGCGCGCGTAAAACTGCCTTCAGCAGCGATGACGCGGAAAATTTCCAAATCGCCGAGCAGGCTTGGGCGCATTCGTTAGCTCTCCTTATAAACCCTATAACTAATAAGCAGATTATCATGATTTATTAGAGCATCTACTATGTAGCAACATGACAGATAAGGAGCACCTCATGGCTAGAAACTGGCTCGTCACCGGCGCAAGCCGTGGATTGGGGATGGAGATCGCCCGTACGGCGCTTGCTGCTGGTGAAACCGTCGTCGCTACGGCTCGGTCTGCCAACGATGTTACAGAAGCACTTGGATCAAACAGCAGACTTCACGCGCTGGCACTCGATATTACGGACGAAGGTGCGGCCGTCGCCGTCGCAAAGGAGGCAGCGGATCGGCTTGGCACGATCGACGTGTTGGTCAACAACGCTGGCCAAGCACAGCTCGGCTGGTTCGAGACAATCAGCAGCGCACAAGTGCGGCGTCAGTTCGAGGTGAATGTCTTCGGCACCATGAACGTAACCCGTGCTGTGACGCCACACATGCGTGCGCGCCAGTCAGGCCTCATCGTTACCATCTCCTCCGTTAACGGGCTGCTCGCGAATCCGGGGGGATCCGTCTACGCATCGTCAAAATTTGCAGTTGAGGGCTGGATCGAGGGATTTGCACAGGAACTGGCTCCCCTCAATATCAAATCGATGGTGGTTGAGCCGGGAATGCTGCGTACGGATTTCCTCGACGACAAATCAGCCGAGCACGGCGATATCGACGTTCCCGACTATGCAGAAGCGACCCGGCAGTTCCGCTCGTTTATCGCGGCCGCCAATCATAACCAGCCTGGTGACCCGGCCGTGCTCGCAGAACGAATCGTCTCCCTCGGCATGTCGAACAAGCCACCCGCCCGTTTTGTCTTTGGTGACGATGCACAGGAGTGGGCCTCCGAAAAGGTAAATCGTCTCAAAATAGAGATCGAACAGTCGGTTAATATCGCGAACGGAAATTAAATCAATGGAATTGAGCCACTTCACGATCCAACGACTCTACAATCCAGGCAGGAAAGTCGACTGAAGGCATAGCGAACAGCGGTATTAATACCGATTAGGCAGCTCGCCCTCTACCTTGAACGCCAGTTCCCCGCACAGGCACTCCACGGCTATAGCGCTGATTGACATTGGTGTATGCCGCTTTGACACCCAGCGCCTTAAGGTCCGCAACGCCATTCGCCCTGCCAGTCACGCTGAGCGCCGTCGGCCCGGTCATACGTCAACGTCGCCGGCCTTGGCGGCGACTCCCCGCCTTCGGTAGGCTCACCGGTGACCTCAATGTGGACGGTCTTGCCCTTGCCACTGAAGGTTGGAGACTCCGTTATGCCATTAAAGCCACCCGGTGCCGACACGCGCTCCACATAACCGGCGACCTTGACCACCCCTTGCGCCGCATCGGACGACCCCACATTGCCCATGGCAATCAGCAACACTTCTTCGTCATCCGTGGTGAACTGGCAACCCAGCTCACCGGGAAGGCGGGCCTCGCTCATGTCCTCCTCCGCAAGAGCGTTCAGCGTAATCTCGGAACCATCACCGCCCTGGGTCTGCCCCGAGGGAGCGGCACTTTCCTGTTTGTCGGAATCATTGGGCGCCTCGGCTGACGGCGAAGTCGACGACGATTGCGCCGCCCCTTCCTCTGCGTCCAAGGACGGATTCGAGCAGCCGGTGATCAAGGTGATGGCCAACAAACCTGCTAACAGGGTGACGTCAAGATTTGCACCGCGTTTGGTAAAGGGCATGGTGGCTCCTGGAAAAATAAACACTTACTGAAGAATAACGCGTACAACTATGAATAATCGCTCCTTGAAAACCTGTAAAGGCCACTGGGACTCTATCCAGAAACGCATGCTCTGTAGCGGGAAGCTCTTAGCACCGTTCATGTTTCTGAAAAGCCTCTTGCTGGTACAAGCCGGATGCTCCATCGACACGCCGGTATCGATGACGGTTGAGGATGAAGTGGTCGCATTTTTCCATCCCTGGTGAGGAGGGTGTTCAATCAGGTAAGTTGATCACCACCATGGCGTTCTGATAATCGTTTTAAGCCTTGAAGCGCGGCATGCTGACCACTCCTCGTCTGTTTTCTCGATCCTGCCAAAACTTAGGGGTCAGCGGGGTTTCTACAGGCTCAACGCTTGCAGTGCGCACGCGATTGGAATGTAGCCGAAGGTACAGTACGAAAGAAGTGCAAACTGCAACGGTTATGAGGAATCACCTTAGGTATAAAATTCAGAAGCTCTACACCCACATCACTTTGACGTATGAAATATCTATACCAAGATTCATTAACTCGGTTCGTGTTGTTTTATAAAGAACCGGTATTCCTGCATCCTCACTACCAGGTATTTCCGTTTCAGAGAACAGCAAGGAGCTTACTTTACTAGCACTATATCTACACTTTTCTTTGAAGAAATACTTCAAAAAACCATGCACAGCAGACATTACGGAAGTCACAGAGTTTTGATCCCACCCCTGGGGATTTTCAGGAATACTTAAAAAATTAGTGGTTTCGAACCTCCCTGGCCCGCTATCACCTATAACTTCCTTCTTAATCCTATGAAACTTCATATGAACATAACCATCACGGAGCTCTTTCAACTCATCAATACCTTGAACTTCCTCTCCTCCTCTATCTATTTTTTTATTACTAAAAGAAACTCGCAAAAAGCAATCAAACTTTCCTAAAACAGTAAGCTTATCAATTTCATTAAAAACAGACCCCTCAAGATCAAGCGTTTCTATACAAATATTTGCAACCAGCTCCAGAATAAGCATGGAGTTAATCAATGAGCTTCAAGCGAGAGTTTCCCAAAATCAAAATCTGTATTTCTATCCAAGCTACGAAACAATATTTTAAACTATCAAAAAAGCAGTTTGTCAAAACTTATTTGATACTAAATTTCTATTCTGTCACTCATTCCGATCTTCAACCTTAAATACAAATAATTTCATGGCAAAATATTCATGAAGAGAATTGAAGGAATTCCACATAATCTATTGATTAAAATTTTTTAGCAACATCAGCTTGAGTGATTTATCACTAGATAGCGCTAAAGAATCGCCGCACTACCAACGTCGCCATGGCCATCAAATGCGATTGCAACGCGCACACTGCCACTCGGATCAATAAGTCGAGACATGCTTTCAGTAAGTGAGTTACGTAATTTTAAGTAATTTTCCTGTTGGTCCGTCCCGGTTCGATGGTAGTCAAACGACAATGCCCTAAGCTTGTCCTTTCTCAGTTGCAAAGTTTCATTTGAGTTCCAGAAGGCTTCTCCCATGAGTGCCGACTCTCGATCCAAGACAGCATTTTTAAATCGGTCAATGAGCTCAGACCAATGAGCCTCGTTAACTGAAATCTGGGAGTACTCGCGTTGTGCAGGGTCAAGATAAGCTGTTACGAAGTTTATAGCTGAAGCAAGATTAAGTAAAAGCTCACGCCTCTTCAATAGCGGCCTTATCCTTTCAATAAGGCTCTTTAGCCTCTCAAATGTATTACCAGTTCCAAATGTGTCTGCGTCAATGAGACTTGATATTTGACTGATTAATGAGATCAAGTCTTCTTCTAGCTTATTGCGCCAAGAGTAGAAGTCCTTGATGATTCCTTCAATCGCATTCCTCTTTTGTTGAGGTAGCTCGTCAGGGCAACGGAGTTCCTTCATATGTGTGGAAATTTCGCGGAGATAGTCAAAAGCACCAGTGATTCTTGCCTTGTCTTCGTTTTCTTGCCTTTCAAGCACTTCGAAAATTGAGTCTTTGATTGCACTTAGGCTTCTCTCAATATCAGCCAAATGTGATTGGGCAACCGCAATGCTAACAAGTTGAAAAGCACCGCCAGCAAGTTGTCGCGCCTTTCCGCCTTGAATTATTCGTCCTTTACCGACGATTTTTCTTGATGAGTCAACAGCGTCTGCTAGGACTTCTCCTGTTTTTGTCTTCATCAACGTGTAGGTTCCATCAGCCAAGCCTTGATGAATTTCAGGTTTAAAAATCACTTCTACAGACTTATTTGGAACGTTTGCTGCACCCTTAAATAAATCAGAGGCTAGGTGCTTGACGCGGTTAATTGCGCTACTAGATGACTCTATAAAATGAGCCCTTGCTGGTATTTTTTCTATTTCTTTCGACTCAAGTACCTTGAGTCCGTTTTCATCGAAGATAGCCAGATCGAATTCAAAATCTTTTATTATTTCTGAGACATGATTTGGCTCATGGTTCATCTGCTTTGGTGAGCTAGGCGTGATAACACCATCCACCTTATTGCGTCGAAATATAATCCATAGCAGGCACGCGGCCGCTATAAAAATAACAATAATAAGCAGGTTTATATTCACAGCATTCTCTCTATTCTGTCGCCATCGATTCGAAGGCTAGGCATTTTGTCTAGACAGGGATTATACAGCCACCAAAAGTTAACTCTACCTCATTGATTCTTCTGGTAGCAAAGCAAATTTTGGTAGCATATTCAAAACTCACTTGCTTGCGCGATTTGCCATTCCCAATAATAGCCCTATTGCATCTCCCTCACCCGCCTCCTACACTCAACCCACGAACAGCTTGACGGGGTGCCGGTGATATCCGGCTGAGATGGCGCAGGGCGAGCAATTAATGCTGCCAAGCGCTGGTCCCGCTGAACCTGATCCGGCTAATGCGCTGCTCATATAACGAGCGGCGCGGGTACCGGCGTAGGGATCAAGCGATGGCCATGGCTAGCTCTCTCTTACGATCGCACGCCACCTTCAGCGCCATTTCCTCGATCTCTCCCGCCTGCCTTCCAGATCATTACTACCGGAGGCATCATGGGCTACCGCTTTACTGATCTCACCACCGCTTGCCAGCAAGATTGGCGCGCCTATATTGAGCACGATTTTGTGCGTCAGTTGGGCAGTGCCACGCTGCCTGAAGCATCGTTTCGCCACTACTTGAAGCAGGACTACCTGTTTCTAATTCACTTCGCCCGTGCCTACGCGCTGGCGGCCTATAAAAGCCCTACCCTTGCCGATCTTCGACAGGCCCATGAAGGCTTGAAAGCCATTGTGGATGTGGAGTTGGGCCTGCACGTGGGCTTTTGCCATGAGTGGGGGATTTCCGAACAAGAGTTGGAAGCGCTTCCCGAAGCCAGGGCGACGCTTGCCTACACCCGCTATGTATTGGATACCGGCAACCGTGGCGACCTGCTGGATTTGCACGTGGCACTGGCCCCCTGCCTGGTGGGCTATGGCGAGATCGCCAACTGGCTGAACGCCCAGCCCACAATCCTGCGCGGCGAGCAAAATCCCTTTGACGCCTGGATTGCCATGTACGAAGGCGACGAGTTTCAGGCCGCCATGCAGGCGGAGCTTGAATGGCTGAATGCCCGCCTTGCCGATGTTACCCCCGCCCGCTTTGCCGAACTGAGCAAGATCTTCCGCGATGCCACCCGCCTGGAAATCGACTTCTGGCAGATGGGCTTAAACCTGACTGATTAAATACCAACAACTAAAAGGAACCTACCGATGAGCAAAACCAGCCACTTCTTAGCCGAAACCGCCCAGGTCGATGCCGCTGCCATTGCGCCGCTGCCCGGCTCGCGCAAAGTGTATATCGAAGGCTCGCGGCCCGATATCCGCGTGCCGTTCCGGGAAATTTCACTGTCGCCGACCAAAACCACCGGCATTGATGAAGAGAACCCGCCGCTGCTGGTGTACGACACCTCCGGCCCCTACACCGACCCAGAGGCTAACAACGATTTACGCAAAGGCTTACCCGCCCTACGCCGCGCCTGGATCGAAGAGCGCGACGACACCGAGTTTCTCACCGGCCCCACCTCGGAGTACGGCAACCGCCGCGCCAACGACCCCACGCTTGCCCAGCTGCGCTTTGATTTAACCCGCACGCCACGGCGGGCCAAGCCGGGTAAAAACGTCACTCAGCTTTACTACGCGCGCCAGGGGATTATCACGCCGGAAATGGAGTTTATTGCCATCCGCGAAAACCAGCGTCGCCAAGCGCTGGGGACGGCAGAGGTGGAGCGCATTCTGGGCCACCAGCATAAAGGCCAGAGCTTTGGTGCCAGCCTACCGGAAGAGATCACGCCAGAGTTTGTGCGCGATGAAGTGGCCCGTGGGCGGGCGATTATTCCCAATAACATCAACCACCCGGAAAGCGAGCCGATGATTATTGGCCGTTACTTCCTGGTCAAGATTAACGGTAACCTGGGCAACTCCGCGGTGACCTCTTCTATCGAAGAAGAGGTGGACAAGATGACCTGGGGCATCCGCTGGGGCGCGGACACCATTATGGATCTTTCTACCGGGCAGAACATCCACGAAACCCGCGAGTGGATCCTGCGTAACTCGCCGGTGCCGATTGGCACGGTGCCCATCTATCAGGCGCTGGAAAAGGTCAAAGGCGTGGCCGAAGACCTCACCTGGGAAGTCTTCCGCGATACGCTGATCGAGCAGGCCGAACAGGGCGTGGACTACTTCACCATTCACGCGGGCGTGCTGCTGCGCTATGTGCCGCTTACCGCCAAGCGGGTCACCGGCATTGTTAGCCGCGGCGGCTCGATCATGGCCAAGTGGTGTTTGTACCATCACCAAGAGAGCTTCCTGTACACCCACTTTGAGGAGATCTGCGAGATCTGCAAGCAGTACGATGTGGCGTTCTCGCTAGGCGATGGCCTGCGCCCCGGCTCCGTGGCGGATGCCAACGACGAAGCGCAAATGGCGGAGCTTAAAACCCTGGGCGAACTTACTCACATTGCCTGGAAGCACGATGTGCAGGTGATGATCGAAGGCCCCGGCCATGTGCCCATGCATCTTGTGAAAGAGAACATGGACAAGCAGCTGGAGTACTGCGACGAAGCGCCCTTCTACACCCTCGGCCCGCTGGTAACGGATATCGCCCCCGGCTACGACCATATTACCTCGGGCATTGGAGCCGCGATGATCGGCTGGTTTGGGTGCGCAATGCTCTGCTACGTGACGCCTAAAGAGCACCTGGGCCTGCCCAATAAAGATGACGTCAAGACCGGCATCATCACCTACAAGATTGCCGCCCACGCAGCAGACTTGGCCAAGGGCCACCCGGCGGCACAGCGGCGCGATAACGCCCTTTCCAAAGCACGCTTCGAGTTCCGCTGGGAAGACCAGTTCAACTTGGGCTTAGACCCGGACACCGCTCGTGAATACCACGACGAAACCCTGCCCAAGGACTCGGCCAAGGTGGCGCACTTCTGCTCCATGTGCGGGCCGAAGTTCTGCTCCATGAAGATCAGCCAGGAAGTGCGCGATTATGCAAACGAACACGGCCTGAACGGCGACCAGGAAGCAGTGATGAAAGGAATGGAAGAGCAGGCGGAGAAGTTTCGTCAGAAAGGCAGCGAGCTGTATCAGGAGGTGTAACGGGAACACCGACTGTACAGCCACACTGTTGAACCGTGCGCTTGAGCGTCAGGAAACCTCAAGCGCCACTTTCAGTACACCGTCGCGCTGGTGGGAGAAGAGATCGTAGGCATCGACGATATCCTCCAGCGCATAGCGGTGGGTGACCATGGGGCCCAGATCCAACCGACCGGCAGCGATGATGCTCATCAGCCTACGCATGCGCTCTTTGCCGCCGGGGCACAGCGAGGTAATGATCTTGTGGTCACCCAGGCCCGCGCAGAACGCGCCCAGGGGGATCGTCAGGTCTTCGGAGTAGACGCCGAGGCTGGATAGCGTTCCACCGGGTTTTAGCACGCGCAGAGCAGACTCGAACGTCTGCTGCAGGCCGAGGGCTTCGATGGCCACGTCCACGCCGCGCCCGCCGGTAAGCTTGAGGATTTCATCCACCACGTCGACCTTGCGGAAATCCAGCGTTACGTCGGCGCCCATCTGCTTGGCCATGGTCAGGCGCTCATCCACGCCGTCAACGGCAATGATCATGCCCGCGCCGCGCAGCCTTGCGCCCGCCGTCGCGCACAGGCCTATCGGTCCTTGCGCAAACACCACCACGGTGTCACCAATCTTGATACCGCCCGCTTCGGCCCCGGCAAAGCCCGTGGACATGATGTCCGGGCACATCAGCACCTGTTCGTCGGTCAGGCCATCGGGCACCGGCGAGAGGTTGGCCTGGGCGTCGGGCACCAGCAGGTACTCGGCCTGGGCGCCGTCGATGGTGTTGCCGAACCGCCAGCCGCCCATGGGTTTGTAGCCGTGACTGTGGTGGCCGCCATCCTGGGAGGAGCAGCCATCCTGGCAGCCGTAGGAGGTGAAGCTTGGGCAGATCGCCCCGGCAATCACCCGCTGGCCTTCCTGGTAGCCCTGAACGTTGGCGCCGAGTTTTTCGATGATCCCCACTGGCTCGTGGCCGATGGTCAGGCCGCGCTCCACCGGGTACTCGCCTTTGAGGATATGCACGTCGGTGCCGCAGATCGTGGTGGTGGTCACGCGCACGAGGGCATCGTTAGGGCCGATATCGGGAATGGGTTTGTCGTCGATTTCGATGCGGCCGGGCTCGACAAAGATGGCCGCTTTCATCATGGCAGGCATAGGGCGTTTCCTCTATCAGGGGAATCGAAGCACATCGCCATTACGTCACAGTGAAGGCGGGATAACGTTGCGCTACATCAACGTTTGCCCAATTAACGCGCAAACGCCAAACGGCAACAGGGGGCCAAGCGCCCCCTGTTGGTTGTCATTTGAACGACTAGCGTTGTTTCTTGTGAGTATCCTTGGCTGCACCTACGCCTTTTTGGACGCCGCCCTTTGCCTGCTGGGCCTTGCCCTTGGCTTCGGTCTTGCCGCTTCCGGTAGCCTTGCCAGCCGCTTCCTTCACCTTGCCGGTAGCCTGGTTGGCAGCGCCTTTCGCTTTATCTTTTTTGCCACTTGCCATGATGAACACCTCTAATCCGTTAGTGGATATGATATCGCACGCTAGTAAATACTTACTTCATGCACGACTCAGTCATCAGCGTAGTCGGTATTGGCAAAGTTACCTCAACTCGTTTCAGGTAAATGGTCGGGTAGCCGCGTCGGCGAGCGCCACCTTTACCCAGCGGGCAAATCGTTGTTAGGGGGACATGCAAAGCTCGTTAGCGTATTAATTATCACCTCAGCCCAGCATTTAATTAGCGCGCTAAAAAATTAGCGTTGTTTCGAGAGGCTCAACACCACGATGCCACCAACCACGACAGCGCCGCCGACGAGCTGGCTAGGGGTGAGCATTTGCCCCAGCACGAAGTAACCAATCACTAACGAGGCCACCGGCTCGATATTCATCACCGGCGCGTTGCGCGCCATGTTCAGGCGCGGCACGAAAATGAACAGCGTCGAGAACGCCGAGCCATACAGCACGCCCAAAAGCGCCAGGCCCAGCCACCCCGTGGCGTTATCGGGCGGGCTCATGCCCTCCGGTACCACGCCGACTATGCCGCCGATAATCATGGCGATAAAGACGGTTTGCATGGTCAGCAAACTACGCAGCGTGCTGCCCACGCGTGCCAGGCGGTGTTCGGTGATCCACAGCGCGCAGGCGAAGGCAAACGCCGCCGTCAGGCCAAAGCCGATGCCCGCCAGCCACCCTGGGCCCATGCCCTCGGCGCTGGCAAACCAGGCCGGTATGTCGAGCACCACCAACAGGCCGATCAGAATGGTGCCCATGATCAGACAGCTGCGCAGCGTGGGCCGCGGGCCGCCCAGCGCCCAGCTAAGCAGGGCCAGTTGGATGGGAAAGGTATTGACCAGCAGCAAGGCAATGACCACCGGCAGGCGCGCCACCGCTGAATAAAGGCATACGCTCTGCACCGTGATGCACAGCCCAACGGCAAGCTGCCATGGCCAGGTGCCGGGCGGCAGCCACAGGCGTTTCCGTTGCGCCACGACGAGACACAGCAGGATCAAGCAGGCAACACCGGACCGGGTCAGCACGGCCAGCAGCAGCCCGGTGCCGTTATCGAAGGCCAGCCTGGCCGAGACATGGTTGGCCGCAAACATGGTGGCCACCGTCATCAGCAACAGGATCGCCAGATGGCGGGGCAGAAAGGACGGCAGCGAAGGGGATGGCATCGTCAAAACAGGCTCTTTTTATGGGGGTGGAATACACTGGCGGTATTACCTAGCATGCCGGGATTAACGCTAGAAGGCTAACGACATCGACACGCTGATCGCGACAGCATCGCCTCATGTTATACTAAGGTCTAAATTTCTACATCCTCTCTCTTTGCTGAAGGGCCCCCATGAACGCATCGGTATTGGTCATCAACTGCGGTTCCTCCTCGATTAAATACGCCTTGATCGACGAAGATCCCCAGGCGCCACGCCTTGACGGCATCGCCGAGCGGCTGGGCAGCAAAGAGGCCGTGCTGAAAGGCAACGACAGCGCAGGCGAACGCTTCAGCCAGCCGCTTTCAGGCGCGGATCACGCCCAGGCGCTGAGCGTGATTCTCGAGCGACTGGAGGGTCGCAAGCCCAGCGCCGTTGGCCATCGCATCGTGCACGGCGGCGAGCACTTCACCCAGGCGGCACTGATCGATGACGACGTCATCGCTGCGATCGACAGCACCGCGGCCCTGGCCCCGCTGCATAACCCTGCCAACCTGACCGGCGTTGCCGCCACCCGGCAGGTGTTTCCCAACCTGCCCCAGGTCGCGGTGTTTGATACCGCTTTTCATCAAACCCTGCCGCCCCGCGCTTACCGCTATGCGCTGCCCGAGTCGCTTTACCGCGATCACGGCATTCGGCGCTACGGCTTTCACGGCACCAGCCATGCGTATGTCAGCCAGCGCGCCGGAGAGCTGAGCACGCATGGCGCGGGCGGCTGGTTGACGGCGCACCTGGGCAACGGCTGCTCGACCAGCGCGGTATGGCAGAACCAGAGCCTGGATACCAGCATGGGGCTCACCCCGCTGGAAGGCCTGGTGATGGGCACCCGAAGTGGCGATGTCGACCCCGGCCTGCACGCTCATCTTCACCGCCAGCTTGGCTGGTCGCTGGACGAGATCGATAACGTGCTGAACAAGCAAAGCGGCCTGCTGGGGCTTTCCGGCCTGACCAACGACATGCGCGAAATCGAACAGGCCGCCGAACAGGGCCACGCGGGGGCTTCGCTGGCGGTAGAGGTTTTCTGCTACCGTATCGCCAAGTCACTGGCCGGGCTGTCCTGCGCGCTGCCCTCACTCGATGGCGTGATTTTTACCGGTGGTATCGGCGAAAACTCGCCGCAGGTGCGTCGCCGGGTGATCCAACTGATGCCTCACTTCGGCTTTGCGCTGGACGACGCGGCCAACGACGCCACGGTTCGCGGCCGGGAAGGCGCGCTGGATCGCGCCGATCATCGCGGCCCGCAGGTGTGGGTGATCCCCACCGACGAGGAAGCCCGTATCGCCATGGAAACCCGCCACTGCCTGGAGGCCCACGCATGAATACAGCCGCCGATACACCGCAGGCCTTGTTACTGGTACCGACCCGTCAAGGGGTCGGCTTGACCTCAGCCTGCCTGGGCCTGATTCAGGCGCTCGATACCATCGGGCTTAAAGCGGGTTTTCTCAAGCCGTTCATGCAAAACGAGCTGAACGGCCCGGGGCTCGACCGCTCAACCGCACTGGTATCGCGTACCTTGAGCCAGCGCCCGCCCTCACCTATTTCCCAGGCTCGACTGGAGCGTCTGTTGCGCGACGACCAGAGCGACGAGCTGATGGAAAACGTGATGGAGCTTTTCGACCAGGTGACCCAACAGGCCTATCGCGACGGCAGCGCGCTGGACCTGGTGGTGGTCGAGGGTGTGGTGCCCACCCAGCACACCACCTACGCCACCCAGACCAATGCCCAGCTCGCCCATGCGCTCAACGCGCGGATTATTCTGGTGGGCACGGGCGACTTGGATGACCCACAGGGGCTCGCCGAAGAGCTCGACATGCACGCCCGCAGCTTCGGCGGGGTGAGTTCGAGCCGTACCCTGGGCGGCATTTTGATGCGTATGAAGCACCTGCCCTACGCCCAGGAAGATGACCTTTCCGCCGCGCCGGGAACCATCAAGCCGCAGCTCGAAGCCTCGCTGCTCGACGAGCTACGCCGCTATTCACCGTCGCTTGCCACCGACAAGTTCCACCTGATCGGCGTTGTGCCCTACAGCAACACCCTCAGCGCACTGCGCACGCTGGACGTCGCCCGGGCGCTGGATGCCCGGCTGCTCAACGCAGGTGAGGCGTCCACCCGCCGGGTGCTCTCCACCAGCCTGTGTGCCCGCAGCGCGGCCAACGCCCTGCATATCTTCAAGCCGGGGACGCTGGTCGTGGCTTCCGGCGACCGCGACGACGTTATCCTGGCTTCTGCGCTTGCCACCATGAACGGCACTCGGCTGGCCGGCGTTCTGCTGACCAACGGCTTCATGCCCAACGACAACATGATCGAGATGTGTCGGCCGGCGTTGAAAACCGGCCTGCCGGTGCTGGCGGTGGATACCGACAGCCTGACCACCGCGCAAAAACTGAGCCAGCTTAGCAGCGAAATTCCCATGGACGACTTCGAGCGCGCCGAACAGGTCGCCCGCTACGTCGCCGCGCACATCGACCTGGACTGGCTTAAGGCCAACCTCAGCCGCGGCTACACCCACCGGCTGTCGCCTTCCGCCTTTCGCCATCAGCTGGTCAAGCTGGCTCAGCAGGCCAAGAAACGTATCGTGCTCCCTGAAGGCGATGAGCCGCGCACCATCGAGGCGGCGATCATCTGTCAGCGGCGCGGCATTGCCGACTGCGTGCTGCTGGGCAAGCGCGATGACATTGACAATATCGCGCGTAACCGCGGCCTGACGCTGCCGGAAGAACTGACCATCATTGATCCGGAAAGCATCCGCGCGCGTTACATTGCCCCGATGGTGGACCGCCGTCGCGGCAAGCTCAACGAGCTAACCGCCGAGGCGCAGCTGCAGGATACCGTCGTACTGGGCACCATGATGCTGGCGCTGGATGAAGTGGACGGCCTGGTCTCCGGGGCGGTGCATACCACGGCCAATACCGTGCGCCCGGCCTTCCAGCTGATCAAGACCGCACCGCAGTACCATCAGGTGTCGTCGATCTTCTTCATGCTGCTGCCCGAGCAGGTCGTGGTGTACGGGGACTGCGCGGTCAACCCCGACCCGGACGCCGAAACGCTGGCGGAAATTGCCCTGCAGAGCGCCCATTCGGCGCAGGCCTTCGGTATCGAGCCACGCGTGGCGATGATCAGTTATTCAACGGGCGATTCGGGCACCGGGGCCGATGTGGACAAAGTCCGCGAGGCGACGCGCATTGCCAAACAGCGCGCCCCGGACCTGCTGATCGACGGGCCGTTGCAGTACGACGCCGCCGCCACCGAAAGCGTCGGCCGGCAAAAAGCCCCCGATTCGCCGGTCGCGGGAAGAGCCACGGTGTTTGTATTCCCCGACCTGAACACGGGCAACACTACCTACAAGGCGGTTCAGCGCAGTGCCCGCGTGGTCAGTGTTGGTCCCATGCTACAGGGCCTCAACAAACCGGTGAACGACCTCTCCCGCGGCGCGATGGTCGACGATATCGTCTACACCATCGCCCTGACGGCCATTCAGGCCAGTCAGCGCACGGCAAACGAATAATGTCCCAACGCCACCGCCGCCTCATCGTGACCGATTGAGGCGGCGGGTAGTCAATTGCCTAGCAGGCGTAGCGAATGAAGCTTTAATAGTTATTGAAGGAGACCCAGGATAATCTGCTCACCGTAGCCCCACAGCAGCACGGTCGCCGCCAGCAGCATCTCAAGCACCAGCACGCCGATCGCAAGCGTAGCGCTCGAAACGATGAAGCCTTGTTCATCAGTAATATCCAGGAAATTGGGTATCCCGACGTAGAGCAGATAACCCGACCAGCACAGCCCGATAACCCCGGCCAGCAGGCACAGCCAGACAATGGGATAGAGGGCGACAATGCCGCTGAGCAACATGGGCGTCGCCACATACCCGGCAAACTTGACGCAGCGACGACGATTCGGGGGATCAACAAACCGCTGGGCCATCCAGTGAATGACGCTGCCCATGAACCAGACGGCCGACAGTATCACCAGATAGAAGACGATGCCCGCGTAAAACGCATCCAGCAGTCCAAGCTGAATGGTCCGTTCACCGCCAAGCCCCCAGCCGAACTGGGTGGTGCCGATAAACGAACAGATAACGGGGACAGCACTTAGAATCAATACGTGGTGAGCATAAAGGTGAAACACCGTTTCATGCTCGTCGTGCATTTGTTTCCATTCGCGCTGAGGATGGGCCATCAAGCCCCAGACATGTGTCAGCATGGGTACGCCTCCTACTGTCCTTTCAAACCGGCGGGATAGCCGATTACACCCAAGACGGGCTTACAGACAGTATAGGCAGGAGCATTGCACTCCTGCCTACTTTCTGGCGTGCATTACGACCAACGATCTAACAACGGTGGCAACGACAGCAGGCTGGCGTCCAGCGACATGGCGAGGCTCAATGCCGTAATCGCCAGGATCGACACGCCGAACACGCGCTTGGCCCAGCGCACTTCGTCGCCCTGATAGCCCTGAACCGCCAGGTAAAGCCAGTAGCTGCCCATGACCAACGCGACGATCAGATAACCGATACCCGCGTATCCGGCCAGCGCCAAGGCAAGCGACGCGGCAATAAACGCGACGATATAGCCGAGGATATAGCGGCGTGCCGAGGCGATACCGCGCACCACCGGCAATACGGGGATAGACGCGGCGCGGTAATCATCCATCCGGAAAATGGCAATCGCATAGGAATGCGGCATTTGCCACAGGCAGAAGATGAGTAACAGCGTCAGCGCACCGGCGTCGAGCTGATTGGTAACCGCACAGTAGCCCACCACCGGCGGTATTGCGCCGGAGAGGCTACCCACCAGGGTGCCGAACTCTGAATGCCGCTTCATGTAAAGGCTGTACGCCCCGACATAAATCGCGTAGCCAAAGCCGGCAAGCCCGACGGTGAGCGCATTGGTGCCCAATGCCAGTACCGTGAAGCCTGCTATGCCGAGCAATGTTGCAAAGCAAAGTGCCGCAAAGGGCGTGATGCGACCCTGTACCAGGGCCCGCGTACGCGTGCGGCTCATCACCGCATCGATATCGCGATCAATCACGTTATTGAAAGCACAGCCCGACGCGATTACCAGCGCCAGGCCCACCACCGCGCTTATGAACAGCAGCAGATCAAATTGACCGCGGGCGGCTAAAAAGTAGCCGCCCATGACCGAAATGGTATTGCCACCGATGATGCCCGGTTTGGTGAGGGCGAAATAATCGCCCATCTTTGCCATAAACGTTACCCGATGTGCAGATTGAGGTGCAGGTGATGCATGATCCACAACGAACCTCCAACTACCAGGCCGAGAATAATCAAGGTGAAGACAAAGGACATGAAATTCCAGCCTTCCTCTTGCTTGGTGTCCATGTGCATGAACATCACAAGCTGCACCAATATCTGGGCAATGGCGGTAATCACGATCGTCCAAACGGTGGCATTCATGCTCAGCGCGCCGCTCATTACCGCCGCGAACGGGATAATGGTCAGCACGATGGAGAGAATCAGCCCCGTCACATAAGACTTAACGCTGCCGTGTGCAGTGGGTGAGTCCTTCATATTACAGAGCCCCCATCAGGTAGACGAACGAAAATACGCAAATCCACACGATATCCAGGAAGTGCCAGAACAAGCTTAGGCACAAAATACGCGGGCGTGTCATATCGTTCAGACCTTTGGTACGCAATTGATAGAGTACCACCAGGATCCAGACCAGCCCGAAGAATACGTGCAGACCGTGTGTGCCAACTAATGTAAAGAAGGCAGATAAAAAGGCGCTGCGATCAGGCCCGTAGCCGAGATGAATGAGATGCTGGAACTCATAAATCTCAAGGGCGATAAAGCCCGCCCCCAGCACGAAGGTGATCCATAGCCATTTCTTGACCTGGTCAACCTTCTCGGCGGTCATTGATAGCACCGCCATGCCGTAGGTGAAACTACTGATCAACAGCATGAACGTACCGGCTAGAATCAGCGGTAGATCAAAGATCTCGGAGCCGTCGGGTCCACCGGCCGTGCCCCGAAGGAGCACGGCGAAGGTTGCGAATAGTGTTCCGAAGATCACCAAATCGCTCATCAGGTAAACCCAGAAACCGAACACCTTGATGCTGCCGGTATCGTGGTGATCATGCGATTCTGGATGCGCGTGATCGTCGTGGTTAGTTACTGCTTCGCTCGCCATGGTTACCCCTGCATCCGAACCTGTAGATGAGACGCTTCTTCGGGATGCTGCTTAACCCACTCCCGATACTCTTCGAGGCGTTGCTTATGCTCAGTCTCAATACGCTCGACTTCAGCCGCCGGCACGTAGTAATCGATATCGTCGTTGGCTACGCGGGCGATAAAGGCAACAAACATACCGATACCACCGACAATCGCCAGCCACCAGATATGCCATACCAAGGCAAAACCAAAGATCATCGAGAACAGGCTGATCACCGGTCCGGCAATGGTGTTGCGCGGCATATGGATGTCCTGGTAAGGCCCAGTACCAATAGCTTCACGACCTTCCTGCTTCTGGCGCCAGAAATCATCAATACCGCTGATTTTGGGCAGATGCGCGAAGTTATAGAAAGGCGCAGGCGAAGAGGTTGCCCATTCCAGGGTACGGCCATCCCAAGGGTCACCGCTCAAGTCTGCATACTTCTTGCTATGACGATTCTTAACGCTGACCGCCACCATGATCAGTGTCGACAAGATACCCAGCATGATGATACATGCGCCGATAAAGGCGACGATCATCATCGGCTGCCAAGCAGTGGATTCGTAAGACGACATGCGACGCACTGCCCCATCGAAGCTGAGCACATACAGCGGCATAAAGGCCATGAGAAAGCCGATCAACCAGCACCAGAAGCTGCGCTTGCCCCACTTTTCGTCGAGTTTGAAGCCAAACGCCTTCGGGAACCAGTAGTACAATCCCGCCATCATGCCGAAGACCACGCCGCCGATAATCACGTTGTGGAAGTGGGCGATAACGAACAGGCTGTTATGCAGCACGAAGTTGGCTGCCGGTAGCGACAGCATCACACCGGTCATACCACCGATGGTAAAGACGATGATGAAACCGATGAGCCACAGCATGGGCACAGACAGCTCGATGCTGCCGCGGTACATGGTGAACAGCCAGTTAAATACCTTCACGCCCGTGGGAATGGCAATGATCATCGTCATGATGCCGAAGAAGGCATTGACGTTGGCCCCCGCCCCCATGGTGAAGAAGTGGTGCAGCCATACGACAAACGACAGAATCGTAATCGCGACGGTGGCCCAGACCATGGTGTGGTAGCCGAACAGCCGTTTGCGGGCGTACGTCGCCACGACTTCAGAAAACACGCCGAAGGCCGGCAGAATCAGGATGTACACCTCAGGATGGCCCCAGGCCCAGATGAGGTTGACGTACATCATCACGTTGCCGCCAAGATCGTTGGTGAAGAAGTTCATCCCCAGGTAGCGATCAAGGGTCAGCAGAACAATCGTCGCGGTCAGAATCGGGAACGACGCGATGATCAGTACGTTGGCGCACAGCGATGTCCACGTAAAGATCGGCATGCGGAACATCTTCATGCCCGGCGCACGCATTTTTAGGATCGTCACGAAGAAGTTGATACCCGTCAACGTGGTCCCGATGCCGGATATCTGCAACGCCCATATCCAGTAATCGACCCCGACCCCGGGACTGTACTCAATCCCCGAGAGAGGCGCGTAGGCCAACCAGCCGGTGGTACCAAACTCGCCGATAAACAGAGATAGGTTGACGATCATCGCACCAGATACAAACAACCAGAAACTGAGGTTGTTCAGGAACGGGTAGGCAACGTCGCGCGCACCAATCTGTAGCGGAACGATCAGGTTCATCAAGCCGATGACCATGGGCATGGCCACGAAGAAGATCATGATCACGCCATGGGTCGTGAACAGCTGGTCGTAGTGCTCCGGCGGCAGGAAACCCTCTGACCCGCCAGAGGCAATTGCCAACTGCAAACGCATCATCAGCGCTTCGCCAATACCGCGGATCAGCATCACCAGGGCCACGATGAAATACATGATCCCGATCTTTTTATGATCGACCGAGGTTACCCACTCGCTCCACAGGTAGCCCCACTTGCGGTAGTAGGTAACACCCCCTACCACTACCGCTCCGCCCAAGGCGGTCATGATCATGAGCGATACGATGATAGGATCGTAGAAGGGGATCGAGTCTAAACCGAGTTTTCCAAACATAGTTTACTCCGCTGCCTCAGCGCTGTCCGACATGTCTTGCTCGTCTTGATCGTCGCTTTTGGCAAATTTGTATCCGGTCTCATTAGGCAACACTTCAACAGGCTCACCGCTGTGGTAAGTGTGGAGAATGTCGTCATAAAGGGTCGGCGATACTTCAGAGAAGTACTCGACCGGATGATTACGGCTTGGCTTTAACAACTCGAGATAGCCATCGTCGAAGCTAATCGAATCAGAGGACTCTCTCACTTCGTCCACCCACTCATCGAAGCCTTCATCAGAGGTCGCATGCGCTTCAAAGGTCATGCCCGAGAAGCCTGAACCGCTGTAGTTGGTGGAACGGCCTGGGTAAGTGCCTTCCTCATCAGCAATCAGATGAACGTCATTGTCCATACCCGCCATGGCATAGATCTGGCTGCCAAGATCAGGGATGAAGAAAGAATTCATCACAGACGCAGAGCTCACCCGGAAACGTACCGGCGTGTCCGCAGGGAACGCCACCTCGTTAACCGAGGCAATGCCTTGCTCGGGATAGATGAACAGCCACTTCCAGTCCATCGCTACGGCCTGGATTTCAAACGTCTCTTCGTCTTCCTCAGCAATGGACTTATGCGGATCCAGGCTGTTCGAGGTGTACCACGTCAACCCCGCAAGGAAGAGAACGATGACGCATGGAATCAGCCACACCACCACTTCGACCCAGGTGTTGTGTGCCCAATCAGGCGTGTAGGCAGCATTATGGTTGCTGCGGCGGTAACGCCACGCAAAGAACAGCGTCATCCCGATAACGGGAAGCACGACGATCTGCATAATGCCAAAGGCTGTCAGAATCAGGGTGCGTTGCTCGGCGCCGATTTGACCTTTCGGGTCCATCAACGCCGAGCTACAACCACCCAGCAGTAAAAATAAAGAAAGCAACAGTAGAAGACCTGCCGCTTTGGCGTAGAGGTTTTTTCTCATGTTACGACCTCGTCAGGGCTGGGAGGCAAACATTGTGAACAAGCTGCTAAGTAGCGAGCTAACAAAGTCTCTTGAACAAACGCGGCCGAAAAGCAGGTGCTTAACGTTGGTGTCTGATCGCGAGAGAGGACCGTTTGGCAGGCTAACGCCAAACACAATTACCGCAGACGCTGGCTATTCTCGCATCAATGACGCAGAAGAGAAGAGACGATTTGCCGCAGGTAAACGCCGCGAATTTTGCCACGATTGGTCCACGGCTTAAAGCTAACTTGGCTAATTTAATCCAAAAACTCGGCAAGAAATCATGGTGCGGTGATCGTAGGCGAGGCGCTTTGTGCGTCGCGCAGCAAGGTCGGGGCGCCCTCCTCGTCGGTGACAATGACATCAAATTCATTCACCGACGCAAAGTAGGCCGGGCGCACCACACCAAACTTGCTGGCATCTACGACCAATAGACGCTGCATGGCCGCCGCCATCGCCGCCTGCTTGGGCAACACCTCGTGGAAGTGGAAACAGCTTACCCCGCGCTGCACGTCCACCCCCGCCGCTGAAATAAACGCCTTGTTGATGCCCAACCGCTCGATAGACTCGGCCATGGTGTCACTGGCAAAGGTTTGCGACGCCGGATAGAACAGCCCGCCCAGCAGCACCAGCCGGACATTGGGCAGCGGCGCCACTGCATTGGCCACGTTGAGGGCGTAGGTAATAACCGTCAGCTCGCGATAATCCCCCAACTGATTCATCAGCGGCATCAGGGTCGAGCCGCAATCCACGAACAGCGTATCGCCGTCTTCGATAAAGCGTTGCGCCCGCTGACATAACCGGCTTTTCGCCTGATAGCGACTGGCCTGCTGTTCGCTCAAATCGTAGACCGGTGTCACGCCAGGGGTATGCGCCATGACCAGGCGCCCGCCCAGCAGGCTGATGACGTGAGGGTGGGCATTCAGATCTCGGCGAATGGTCATTTCCGACACCCCGCAAAGCGCCGCCGCATCGCGCAAATGCAGCGTCCCTCCGCTTGCAAGCGCTTCCTGCAATGTTGCCAAGCGCAATGCGCTCCGATCTTTCATTGGCAGCTTCTCCTGGTAACGGCCTGTTGTCGTTGAGTGGGCCTAGGTTATCGCTGAGCGCTTTCACGCCTGCCGCTGAGGGCAACCCCTATGCTGAGCGACCGCTTAAGGAATTACCATTACACCAACGGCTTTTGAACCCCATGTCAGCGGTTTTTCATTTAATCACCGTTGGCGTGATAAAATTTGCAAATCCGCGTTAGAAAAATAACACTAAATGTTATAATTTTAACATTACAACAAAACGCCAGCCCTCACGTCCGTCGTCGAGGCGGATCAAAACTGCAACTAACAACCTGTTGAGGCTCTCATGACTGCTCGTACGTATTTTACTACCGCCCTGTCTTCACGTGCGTCCCTCGCGGCGCTCGGCGCTGGTGTATTGATGGCCGGCGCCACCAGTACCGCCAACGCCGACACTTTCGATCCTGTTTGGTCATTCGCCAATGTCTCCGTCAACTACCTCGACTGGTCCGACGGCACTGAAGACCGCTCCGGTAAAAGCGATTTCATGTATCTCGAGGTCGAAGGCGGCCTGGGCTACGAATGGGGTGAATTCTACGGGTTCTTCGATTTTGAGAACCCCACCAATGACCAATTCGATGAAGCAAGCAACGGCGCCGACAATTTCCGTACGGCGGGCAAGCTGACCTCACATATTTACCTGGGCGACAGCCCACTTTCCCTTTATGCGCACGTGTATGATTTCCGCGACTACGGCTTCGACGTTCGCGAACAGGACCAGATCCTCGGCCTTGGCTACTTAGCCAACTTCGACAACGGCCTGTGGTTCAAACCTTTTATCGGCGCCGCACGTGTGCAGAGCGATGGCTATACCGGCTCGAACGGCTTCATGGCCGGCTGGGTCGCAGGTTATGATTTCAGCGCCTTTGGCCAAGACTTTGGTGTCACCAACTGGCACGAGCAGACCTTTGGCCGTGACGATGAGTATCTGGAGCAGAACTACGTCGGCGGCAAGGCGGACAGCGTGGGTACTAACGGTGCCGTGAGCCTGTGGTGGCATCCATCTGAGCGGCTGACGACCGGTATCCAGTACCGTTACTCTGATGAAAAGTTGGGCACGCCTGACAACTATCAGAATGCGATGATTTACACCGTGAAGCTCAACCTGCTGTAACACCGCCTAACGCGATGCGAAGGATTTCCCTATGACACTCCTGATGAGCCTGGTCGGCATGGTCACTCTGGTGACCATCGCCCTGATCTTTTCATACGATCGCAAGTCGATCCGCTTACGTACTGTGCTCGGCGCGTTTGGCATTCAAGCGGGTATCGGCGCCTTTGTACTCTACGTCCCTTTTGGCCAGACGGTGCTGCAAACCATTTCGGCGGGCGTCAGCCAGATTCTGGTGTTCGCCGATGACGGCATCGAGTTCCTGTTCGGCGGCCTAGCCGATGCTGACGAAGTTGGTTTCGTGTTTGCCATCAAGGTATTGCCGGTCATCATCTTTTTCTCCTCGCTGATTGCGGTGCTGTATTACCTCGGCATCATGCAGTGGGTGATTCGCATCCTGGGCGGCGCGCTGCAAAAGGCGCTCGGCACTTCGCGTACCGAATCGCTGTCCGCCACCGCGAACATCTTCGTGGGTCAAACCGAAGCGCCTTTGGTGGTGCGTCCGTTTATCGCCCGGATGACCCCCTCCCAGCTGTTTGCCGTCATGTGCGGCGGCCTGGCATCGGTGGCGGGCTCTGTATTGGCCGGCTATGCCGCGCTGGGCATTCCCATGGAATACCTGGTGGCCGCCTCCTTTATGGCGGCTCCCGGCGGCCTGCTGTTCGCCAAGCTGATCATGCCGGAAACCCAGGATGCCCAGGACAGCGACAGCGTCTCCAAAGTGGAAGAAGAGCTTAAAGAACAGGAAGACAAACCCACCAACGTGCTGGACGCGGCTGCATCCGGTGCGACCTCTGGTCTTATGCTGGCCGCTAACGTCGGCGCCATGCTGCTGGCCTTCATCGCGCTGATTGCCCTGATCAACGGCATTCTGGGTGGCGTTGGCGGCTGGGTTGGTTTCGAATCGTTGAGCCTTGAGTGGATTCTTGGCTGGCTGTTTGCCCCGCTGGCGTTCCTGCTGGGCGTGCCGTGGGAAGAGGCCACGCTTGCCGGTTCGTTCATCGGCCAGAAGCTGGTGGTCAACGAGTTTGTCGCCTATATCAACCTGGCCCCCTATATTGAGGGCGAGCAGATGGTCGCGGCGACCGGCCAGGCCATGACGCCGCACACCATGGCGATCCTTTCCTTTGCCCTGTGTGGCTTTGCGAATTTATCGTCAATTGCGATTCTGCTCGGCGGTCTGGGAAGCATTGCCCCCACCCGTCGCAAAGAAATCGCCCGGTTTGGCGTCAAGGCGGTATTGGCCGGTACACTGTCCAACCTGATGTCGGCGTCGATTGCGGGCTTCTTCCTTGCCCTGGGCAGCGCCGCTTCCTAAACGCGACATACGGCTATATCCCGGGCGCTGCTGTCTTATACGGCAGTGCCCGTTTTTTTCAGTTATTGATTAACCCTACCACTGTGCGAGATGTCCATGACCGCTTCGATTAACGTGATCCTTGCCGCGCGCCAGGCGCTTTCACTAATGGACTTGACCAGTCTCAACGACACCGATACCGATGCGACCATCGAATCGCTATGCCAGCATGTGAAAACGCCCCACGGCCATCCGGCGGCGGTATGCGTCTTCCCGCAGTTTGTGGTGACCGCACGGCGTGCGCTTACCGCCCATAAGCTCAACGGCGAGGTCAAGATTGCCACCGTGACCAACTTCCCCCACGGCGGTGACGACATCATGGCAGCCGCCCGGGAAACCCGCGAAGCCGTAGCCTCGGGTGCGGACGAAGTCGATGTGGTGTTCCCCTACCGCGCGCTGATGGCAGGCGACGAAGACACCGGCCGCGAGCTGGTGGAAATGTGCCACGCCGCCTGCGGTGGCCAGGCGCTGCTGAAAGTCATCATCGAGTCCGGCGAACTCAAGGACCCCGCGCTGATCAAACGGGCAAGCGAGCTGGCCATCGAGGGCGGTGCAGACTTCATCAAGACCTCGACCGGCAAGGTAGCCGTCAACGCGACGCTCGACGCCGCCGAGATCATGCTCCAGGCGATCAAGGCCAGCGGCAAGGATGTCGGTTTTAAAGCGGCCGGTGGCGTCAAGACCGCCGAAGACGCCGCCGAGTATCTGTCCCTGGCCGCCAACATCATGGGCGATCAGTGGGTCTCGGCTCGCCACTTCCGCTTCGGCGCGTCGAGCCTTTTGAGTAATCTGCTCGACGTCCTCAACGGCAACCCGCGCTCGACTACCGACGGAGGCTACTAATGGCGTCAACTGCCCCTCAGCACACCCTGCTCCCCCAGGAACTGATTCGCCTGAAACGCGACGCTCAGCCGCTGCCCGCCGATGAAATCAAGGCCTTTGTGCAGAGCATTGCCGACGACCGCATCAGCGACGCGCAAATTGGTGCGTTCACCATGGCGGTATATTTGAACGGCATGAGCCGCGAAGAAGTCGTCGCCCTGACCACCGCGACACGCGACTCCGGCCACGTCATGCAGTGGGATTCGCTCAACCTGCCAGGGCCGATCGTCGACAAGCATTCCACTGGCGGCGTAGGGGATCTCGTCTCGCTGGTACTGGGCCCCTGGGTCGCCGCCTGCGGCGCGTTCGTGCCGATGATCTCCGGCCGTGGCCTGGGCCACACCGGCGGCACGCTGGACAAGCTTGAGTCGATTCCCGGCTACAACCCCTACCCCGCCCCGGAACGCTTCGGCGATGTGGTGAAATCCACCGGCGTGGCGATTATCGGCCAGACCGGCAACCTCGCCCCCGCGGACAAGCGCATCTACGGGGTGCGCGACGTGACCGCCACGGTGGAATCCATTCCGCTGATCACCGCCTCGATCCTGGGTAAAAAACTGGCGTCGGGCCTGGATGCCCTGGTGATGGACGTCAAGGTGGGCAGCGGCGCTTTCATGCCGACGCCGGAAAAATCCCGCGAACTGGCTAAGAGCATTGCCAACGTGGCCACCCAGGCCGGCACACCCACCACCGCGCTGCTTACCGACATGAGCCAACCGCTGGCCCCCTGCGCCGGTAACGCGGTCGAGATCGTCGAAACCCTGGCGCTGCTGCGCGGCGAGCGCTCCGATAGCCGCGTCATGCAGGTAACCCGCGAACTGGCCGTCGAAATGCTGATGGCGGGCAAGCTGGCCGCCAGCCGTGACGACGCGCTTACCAAGCTCAACAAAGCACTCGCCTCGGGTGCTGCCGCTGAAGTCTTCGCTCGCATGGTGAGCGAGCTTGGCGGCCCGGCCGACTTTATGGAGCGCTCGGATAGCTATCTGGCCACCGCCCCGGTGGTTCAGGCGGTCTACCCCGAGCAGGCCGGTATCCTCCAGCGTATTGATACCCGCGCCGTGGGCATGAGCGTTGTGGAGCTCGGCGGTGGCCGCCTGCGCAACGACGCCAGCGTCGACCATAGCGTTGGCTTCAGCGATATCGCCGAAATCGGCGATCGGGTGGATAACCAGCGCCCGCTGGCAATCGTTCACGCGCGTAGCGAAGACGCCGCCGCCCGCGCCGCCGCCCAGCTTCGCGCCGCAGTCACGCTGGGTGAACAGCCCGCCACCGCCGACACGCTACTTCAAGACACCTTCCGAGGAGAAGCCTAATGCGCCGCGCGATTGTTGTGGTCCTCGATTCCTTCGGTATTGGCAGCGCGCCGGACGCCGAAAAATTCGGTGACCAGGGGGCCGACACCCTGGGCCACATCGCCGCCGCCTGCGCGCGCGGTGAGGCCGATACCGCCGAACGTTCCGGGCCGCTGAAACTACCCAACATGGCCGCGCTGGGGCTCTTTCACGCCCACCGCGATGCCACCGGCAGCGTTGCCGAAGGCGTCACGCTTCCAGAAAACCTGACAGGCGCCTACGCTCATGCCAAGGAGATTTCCAGCGGCAAGGACACGCCTTCCGGCCACTGGGAAATTGCTGGCGTACCGGTACGCTTTGACTGGGGCTACTTTCTCGATAAGACCAATAGCTTCCCGGCTGAGCTGCTCGATAAGATTGTCGATGAGGCCAACCTTCCCGGCGTGATCGGGAACTGCCACGCCTCGGGCACCGAGATAATCGCCCGCCTGGGGGAAGCGCACGTTGCCACGGGCAAGCCGATTGTCTACACCTCGGCGGATTCCGTGTTCCAGATTGCCGCCCACGAGGAGCACTATGGCCTCGAACGGCTCTATGAACTGTGCGAAACCGTGCGCGGCCTGCTTGAGCCCTACAACATTGGCCGGGTAATCGCCCGCCCGTTTGTTGGCGAGGACAGCACAAGCTTTGCCCGCACCGGCAACCGCCGCGACTACAGCGTCGAGCCACCCACCCCCACGGTGCTGCAAAAGCTCGCCGAGGCCGGTGGCGAAGTGGTCTCGATCGGCAAGATTGCCGATATCTACGCCCACTGCGGGATCACCCACAAGGTCAAGGCCAGCGGCCACGATGCGCTGATGGAAGCGACGCTGTCAGAAGTAGAGCGCACCGCCCGGGAAACCAGCGACCGCCCGACCATGATCATGACCAACTTTGTCGATTTTGATTCGGTCTACGGCCACCGCCGCGACGTGCCGGGCTATGCCGCCGCCCTTGAGCACTTCGATGCTCGCCTACCCGAGCTTTTTGCCACCCTAAACGATGACGACCTGCTGCTGCTCACCGCTGACCACGGCTGTGACCCCAGTTGGGAAGGCACCGAGCACACCCGCGAGTACGTGCCCGTGATGGTACGTGGCGCGGGCTTTGCCCCCGGCCCCATGGGCGAACGCGGCACCTTCGCCGATATTGGCCAGACGCTCGCCGACTACTTCGCGCTCGAGGCCATGGCCGACGGCGACAGTTTTTTGCCCAACGCCGCTTAAAGGAGATTTTCATGGCGACCCCGCACATTAACGCTGCCCAAGGCGACTTTGCCGATACTGTGCTGATGCCCGGCGATCCGCTGCGTGCCAAGTACATTGCCGACACCTACCTGGAGAACGTTCGCCAGGTGAACGACGTGCGCAGCATGTTTGGTTACACCGGCACCTACAAAGGCCGCAAGATTTCGGTCATGGGCCACGGCATGGGCATCCCTTCAGTATCGATTTACGCCAAGGAGCTGATCACCGACTACGGCGTTAAATCCGTCATTCGCGTGGGCTCCTGCGGCGCGGTACGCGACGACGTCAACGTCCGCGATGTGGTCATCGGCATGGGCGCCTGCACCGACTCCAAGGTCAACCGCATGCGCTTCAACGACCACGACTTTGCCGCGATTGCCGACTTTGACCTGACCCAACACGCCGTGGCCGCTGCCAACGCCCAGAACGTACCGGTCAAGGTCGGCAACATCTTCTCGGCGGATCTGTTCTACAACCCGCAAACCGAGATGGCCGAGCTGCTCAAGCGCTACGGCATTGTCGGCGTCGAGATGGAAGCCGCAGGCCTCTACGGTGTCGCCGCGGAATTCGGTGCCCGGGCGCTGACCATCTGCACCGTGTCAGACCACATCCTGAAAGGCGACTCGCTATCGAGCGCCGACCGTCAGACCACCTTCGACGACATGATGATCATTGCGCTGGATACGGTGCTGCGCGACGACGCCGCGCACGCCTGAAAGCCAACCCTAAGGAAATCGCCATGAGCCAAGTCGCCCCCGCGCTGGTTGAAACACTGCTCAAAACGCTGGGCAATGCCTATGCGCCCTACTCCCACCACCCGGTGGCATCGGTGATGGAAACGCCCGACGGGCAGCAATTTGCTGGCGCCAACGTGGAAGTTGCCCACTACAAGGGGCTGTGCGCCGAAGCCTCGGCGATTTCCGCCATGGCGACCGCCGGGCAGCGCGAGCTTGCCAAGGTCTATGTCATGGGCCCCGGCGAGCATCTTTGTACGCCCTGCGGCGACTGCCGCCAGCGTATCCGCGAATTTGCCACGCCCGACACGCAGATCCTGGTGCTTTCCCGCGAAGGCGAGGTGCTGAAAACCTACACCATGGAAACGCTGCTGCCCGACGCCTTCGGCCCCGAGCAACTGCCGCCACGCTAAGCCGTCAGGTACCCCACCACAGACCAGCCCACGGGCTGGTTTTGTGCGTTTATTACTCGTACTCTTAAGCTCACGCTTTTGTTGACGCAGAGTGTGCCGTCAAGAGCACACCACTTCTTTGGAGAACGCCATGGCTGGCTTACTGCCCAACGTCGATCCCGACGGCCTGCTGGAATATTCGGTGGTCTACACCGACCGCTCGCTGAACCATATGTCGCAGCAGTTTCAGGGTGTGATGCGGGATATCTCCGCCACGCTGAAGGAGGTCTACAACGCCCACGCCAGCGTGATCGTGCCGGGTAGCGGCACCTTCGGCATGGAAGCGGTGGCGCGGCAGTTTGCCGTCGACCAGCCGACGCTGGTGATTCGTAACGGCTGGTTCAGCTACCGCTGGACGCAGATTATTGAGATGGGTCGTTTGACCGACCAGCATACGGTACTCAAGGCGCGGCGGCTCGACGCCAGCGACCCGCACTCCCCCTTCGCACCGGTGCCCGCCGATGAAGTCGCCGCGCGTATTCGTGAGGAAAAGCCTGCCGTGGTGTTTGCCCCGCAGGTGGAGACCTCGGCCGGGCTGCTGCTGCCGGACGACTATATCCGCACCGTTGCCCAGGCGACCCATGACGTGGGCGGCCTATTCGTGCTCGATGCGATTGCCGCCGGTACGCTGTGGGTGGATATGCAGGCGCTGGGGGTGGATGTCGTGGTCAGCGCGCCGCAGAAAGGCTGGAGCGGCTCGCCCTGCTGTGCCATGGTAATGCTTTCAGAACGTGCCACTGAGCGTCTTTCCGAGACGCAAAGCAACAGCTTCGCCTGCGATCTGGGCAAGTGGCACAGCATTATGCAAGCCTACGAAAACGGCGGGCACGCCTACCACGCCACCATGCCCACCGATGCGCTGCGCAAGCTTCGCGACATCATGCAGGAAACCCGCGAGTATGGGTTTGCCAAGGTCAAAACCGAGCAGCAGACGATTGGCCGCGAGGTCCGCGCCATGCTCACGCGCCACGGCTTTAAAAGCGTGGCCGCCGAGGGCTTTGAAGCCTCCGGCGTCGTGGTCTGCTACACCGACGACGCCGGCCTGGTCGGCAGGCTTGCCCAGGCGGGCGTTCAGGTCGCCGGCGGCGTGCCGCTGATGTGCGATGAGGGCGACAACTTCCAGACCTTCCGCATTGGCCTGTTTGGTCTCGACAAGCTGCACCATACGGAGCGCAGCGTGGGTAGCCTGGAAAACGCCATCGACGCGGTCAGCTAGGCCTGAAAAAGCCCGCTATCAGCGATAGCGGGCTTTAGACATGTCAGGCTAGCCGACGCGAAACGAGCAATGGGTTACATATAGCCTACGCCACGGGGCATCATGCCCAGATGGTTCTCGACCTGCGTCACCCCGGAAACGTTTTCCGCCGCGACGCTGACGGCCTTTTTCTGCTCGAGAGAATCCACCAGCCCCCAGATTTCCACGGCACCGCCATCCACGATAACGCTGATATTTTCGGTCCGCACGTCCGTGCCATGCTCGACCTCGTTGAGAATGGCTTCACGAATCGCCCGGTCGTCACTAGGCGATTGCGTCGGGCCCACCGCCGCATTGGCAATGCCCTGCAGCAAATTAGCCCGGCTGACGATACCCACCAGCTTGCCTTCACGCAGCACCGGCACGCGTTTGATATGGTGCTTTTCCAGCAATCGCGCAATGCTGTGCAGCGGCGTATTTTCCTCAACGGTCAGCGGGTCGGCGGTCATGACCTCCTGGGCTTTGCGGCCGTGCGCCTTCACATACTCGCCGGCATTCTTCCCTGCGCTGAAAAGCGATAGCCATCCGCCGTGATCCTCGCCGCTGTCATCCTTCAGCCGACGCATCAGATCGCCCTCGCTGACAATCCCGACCACGCGGTGCTGAGCATCCACGACGGGCACGGCGCTGATGCGATGCTTGAGCAGCAGTTGGGCAATATCTCGCACCTCCGTGTCAGGCGATACGCTGACGACTTTGGGGGTCATAATATCGATTGCTTGCATCATTTTTCTCCTTGCGACGCGTATTGCGATGTCGTCGCCAATGCGGGAAGCATTGCCTATCGATAAGCCTAGTCCGCCCTAGGGGATTTGCCTATGCACGCTTGATCTGCATGACGCAAACTTGATCCAGCGCAGTTTATGGCGGCGTCTGGTGAGCCTCGTTTTCCTCGACTTTCTCCACCGAAACAATCCCCGAGCGGCTGACCACGACCTTCCAACGGGCCAGGTAGGGCTGGTCTTCGCTGCCGGTCTCGCGGATCACCAGGTTGAACAGGTGGCGGCGCTCGACGGTCTCGCGCACGGCCTGACCTTCCTTGAGACGGTAGATGGCATGCTTGCCCTTGCTCATCAGTCGCGTGAGCATGGATATATCCAGGGTCAGACTCTCCTGGGTGTGTTCATAGCCACTCAGGAAACGCGTCGGCGACATGCGCGACTGCGAGCGATAATGCAGCACCACCTCTTCACGCTGGGCGACGGTACGCCGCCGCAGCTGCTGAATTTCCGTGTCCAGCACGGCGTAGCGCTTATAGTCGAACCATTCGAGCTGATGTCCGACCGGCACATTGCGGTTGGGGTCGACGTACTTGCGCCGCCACTTGGGCCGCCCCCGCCGAAGCCATCGCCAGAGCGTGTTGCGCAGATCGTCCTTGAACACCTCGCGCATGGCGTAGAGCACCGCCATGGCGATCACGAACAGCGCGGTAATGTCGCCAAGCGTATCGCGCAGGCGCAGCACGCCGAAGGAGACAAACCCCATGACCACGGCGGTCGCCAGGGCCTTGACGGCTTTCTGCTCACCGCCGCCAAGTTCCTGGGAACGCTGTTTGAGGGTAATCGGGTACTCGATCAAACGGCGTAACAGGCGCATCTTGTTCGACATGCGCGTGGGGTCTTCCATTACCCGCATGGCGTTGTATTCCTGCTCCTGACGGTACTCGGCCTCACGCTGGCAAATCGCCACGAAGCGGTGACGGATGGGGGTAAATTCGCCGCCCCTGGGCATGTGCGCCACCAGGGCCAATAGCTGCTGCTCGGTGAACCACGATAGGTAATTGTCGATATTGGCAAAATATTTATACAGCCGATCGTCCTTGGGTGGATGGCGGCGCAGACGCCTCAGGATACTCTCGCTCAAGTCGCTGGTCTCTTGAAGCTCCTCGCACAGGCGGTCGACGCCTTGCTGATCGACCTGCTGTTTGTCCTGCCCACGGCGAATCTCCCGGGCACGGTCGAGCATGCTCTGGGTGGTACGCTCCATGGCGCCAACGTACTGGTAGGCGTAAAGGCTTAAGCTCAATCGGTAGGAGTCGCTGCCCAACTGGTTGCGTGTGGCCAGGCGACTGTGCACCAGCGGCAGGTGGTGCTGGTCGCTGTAATAGGTCCGCGATATCTGGATCGCCGCGTGATAGAACGCTTCTTCGGAGATCAGTTGGGTCGACAGGCCCAGTTCCCCCGGCACGAACAGATAGACATCCAGCGTATGCGAGGTCTCTTCCTTCAGGCGTCGTGAAATACGCAGCTGATAGCTGTTTTTGCGCTCAACATTGATCAACGATCAATCTCCTACTTCCCTGTATATGGTGATGCGATAACATGACAGTGCATCGGGTATGGGGAGGACTTGCCTTAACGGACGCCGAACGCCACTATTGCTCGCTGTTTACCTTTTCGCATTGGGAGCTTGGGAATGTCCATGGCCCGTTTTTCACCCTTTGAGCTGGTGCTATTGAAAAGCCGCAGCCAAGTGGATACGGCAACGCTGTTATTGCTGGCCTGGGTGCTGGTGCACCGTCAGCATGTGTCCGAAGGTCAGCGGCGCCGCCGCCTGGCCCAGGTCACGGCACAGTTCCGTCATGGACACGAGCTCGGGCCGGTCATGGGTATCGCCCATAGCCAGGACCTGCAGGCCATTCAGCTGGCCGCCGAAATTCTACGCAAGGAATGCTCCAAGGAGCGTAGCTTAAGCGTGCTGCACCAGTCGATCACCGTTGCCACCGACGACGGCGAGCTGTCGTTAGCCAACCACTATATCCTGCGCTTTCTTGCCGACTTGCTCAACGTGACGCCCACCACGCTGAGCACGCTGTTTTACGAACTCACCGGGCGCCCCATGGGCACCCCCGAAGATCCCAGCCGGCATGCCTATTGGCAGCAGCATAACCCCGACTATTTCAGTCAAAAAGCACACGAGGCCGCCGCCGAACAGCAAGCCCGCGAAGCCGCCGAACGTCAGGCCCGGGAGCAAGCCGAGCAGCGCGAACAGAAGAAACAGCGCAGGCAGCAGGAAAAGCAGCGCCAGCAGGAACAGGCGCACGCGCGAAAGGAACAGACCCGACAGGAACGCGAACGTCAGCGCCAACGTGACGAGCAGCAGCGCCGTGAACAGGCCCAGCAAGAGCAGGCGCGTCACGAGCGCGCCCAGGGCGGGCAACGTCAGTCGTCTTACACCCCGCCCCCGCCGGATAGAACCACCCGGGCGCTGGCCGTGCTTGGACTGCCGCCGGGCGCCAGCCGCGGCGACGTCAGGCTCGCCTACCGGCGCATGGCCCAGCTGCACCATCCGGACCGCTTCTTCAGTGAAAGCGAGCATCAGGTCGCGCTGGCATCCGCCCGTTTCCAGCGCATCAAAAACGCGTATGATTACCTGATGCAAACCTACTAAACCGACGCGGCGGCCACCAACGGAACAAGACCACCCTTATGCGCGATCTGTATCAACGCCTATCGCTTTCATCAGCGGCCAGCGAGCACGACATCCAGAACGCCGTGGAGCGCTGCCAAAACAGCGCCCTGCGTCAGGATGCCGAAACCGTGCTGGCGGTCAATGCGCATCGTGAAGCCTACGACACGCTACATCAGACCCTCAACGATATCGGCTGCCTGCGCGCGCGTTTGGGGTTGACCCATGGTGCGCACTGGCAGGGCGATGTGGCCAATGACTTTTCGCTGCCCCCCGATCACGCCATTTCACGCCACGATGAACTGGTCGACCGCGTCAGTAACGCGGTCTCGCTGTATAACCGCTGGCGTCGGTGGCGAGGCCCGTGGCTACTCGTCGCCATGTTCGCGACCGGGGCCGGCATCGGTATCGTGGTAGGGTTTGCCCTTTGCCTGGGCCTTGCCGCCGGGTAACCCCTTGCCTTGGCTGTTACCCTTGCGCTGACGCTCGTCCTGTTTAATTTCGGTTTGGGTCGGCAATGGCGCAGGCTTAGGAGCTGTTGGCCGCTCCCGGTCCTCGGGCAGCGCCTCGTCGTCACCTTTGTCTTCCGCCCCATCGCCGGTTTCGTCCAGGTCCATGTCAGCGCGGCTATCCGGCGCCATCGGACCGCCTGCCTGCCCTTCCATGCTGACACTCAGGCGCGGCACGCCCAGGTCAACACCATCCGCTTCCATACGCTGTTTGAGCATCAGGTTAAAGGCGCGAGCCACATCCCACTGCATTTCCGGGGCTGTGCGGAACCGCATACGCAGGATGGCACCACCGTCGTCAAAGCTGTCGATCCCCTGCATCTCCAGCGGCGACCAGATGTAGTGACGCATCATCGGATCCTTGCGCAGCTCCTGAGCGGTTTCCTGCATTAGATGGATGGCGTCGTCTATGTTCATGTCGTGGGGAATGCGGATGCGCATTAGCGCAATCCCGAACTGGCGAGACATGTTGTGGATCGATTCGATTCGGCTGAAGGTGATGATATGCACGATGCCATCGAGGTCACGCAGCCTTACCGTTCGCAGGGTCAGGCCTTCGACCGTGCCCGTGTGGCTATTGATTTCGACGAAATCATCAACTGCCAGGGAGTCTTCGATCAGGATAAATATCCCGGTGATCAAATCCTGGACCAGGGTTTGTGCCCCGAAACCAATCGCCAGGCCGATGACACCGGCACCCGCCAGCAAGGGCGTCACGTTGACACCCAGATTGGCAAGCCCGGCAATGACCGCAATAATCAGAATCGTCACAAAAATGACGTTGCGAATCATCGGCGTAATGGTTTGCGCACGGGCCTGATTGACCCGTTTACCGCGCGAGCGGGTTGATGAAACCAGCGCCCGCTGAATGGCGGTATCGGCAAAGATCCATACCAGCCATGCCAGCAGCAGCGTTCCCCCCAGGCTCACCAGGGCTGGGCCGAGCTGTGCCCCTGCCAGGCCGCGCTGGCCCAAGCCAAACATCGAGCTACCCCATACCTGCATCGACAGTTCGGCAAAGACCACCCAGGCACAAATATGTGCCAGCACGAACCCAAAGCGCTCCAGCCGTTTACGGTACTGGCTTTGACGACGGCGGCGGCGTTTACCCAGGCGCTCCGCCTGACGACGCATCAGGCCGGTCACTACCAGGGTCAGCACCAGCAGGCTGGCAGAAATGATCGACCGGGCAAGCGCCGTGCCCACGTCGCCAACGGTAATAAAGATCGCCAGCAACGAACCACCGACCAGCAACAGCGCGGGAATATGCCACAGCCCACCCAGCGCGCGGATCATCTCGACCGCGGTGTTAGCATCCCGGCGCTGCTTGTAGGGCCGGTTACAGATCAGGTGACGCACCGGGCGTTTGAATTTGATGACAAAGCGTGCGGAGATCAGCGCTGCCAACATATTGGCCAGCACCGACACCAGGCTGGAAAGCTCTTGGCCCAGCATCTCGACGATACGACTGGAATTCACCGCATCGCCCAGCGCAATCAGCGCGCCAATCACGAACAGGCCACGCAGCGCCTGCTGATGAAGTAGCTGCACGGCGGTAAAACGATGCCCACGGCTGAAAAACGCCACCACGGTCTCAAACACCACCGACAGCAGCCGACCACAGACGCAAATGTAGGCCACTACCAGCACCATGGTCCTGCCGGGGCTATAAGCCATCAACTGGCCGATCCCCAAGGTAATCGCAAACGCCAGTATCCAGGGCAGGATGCGGCGGAAAAAGTGCACCACCATCAGCCAGCCTTTGGGGTCGCGGGGCAGATCCAGCGGCCACTCGCGACGCTTTGCAATCACCCGTCCTGCGCCTATCATGGCCACCAGCAGCATGACCCAGACAACGGCCAGCACCGTGCCCTCAACCACGGCTCGAAACGTTTCGCCACGACTGGCGTTGCTTACGAGGGCACGCATCTCCTCGCCGCCGTTGACCAACTGACGCTGCCACTCTTCAAGGGGGGAACCGCCTGCCTGTGCCTGCTCGCCGATGTCGGTGAGCGTATCGGCGAGTGCGCCTAGCACCCCCTGGCGAACGACGCCCTCATCCGCGCTTGCTTCTTCCGAGGTGGTTTGTAGCTCGCGCAGCGAATTGAGCAGTTCGCTGCGGCGCTCTTCATCTTCGAGCAAGGTGATCACGTCATCCAGCGACCCCTGAAACTCCTCGCTGTTGACGTCGTTCTGTTCCTCCGAATCACCGCCTCCCAGGCCCGGCAGGGTGATCGATTGCGCCTGAGCCTGGGTGGCCACGCTGCCTATCATCACGATGAAAACGAGGCTTAGAACGGTATTGATTAGCCAGTGCGATCGCACATGTTACTCCTGGACCAAGGCGTGAATAGACGTTGCCACACGGTAACGCTTAAGTGGCGCGCGGAGCGATTATTCTCAGCCCGCACGCGTGATTATGATAGGCTGACCCCATGAATCGTTCACCTCACAGGATGCCGAGATGACGTTAGATGCGCCACCTAACGGACGCAATGCAAAGGGCCAAACCCGCCGAGTCGGTGTTGAAATCGAGTTTGCCGGTCTTCCGCCTCGCGATACGGCACAGATTGTACGCGAGCTGTTTGGTGGCGAGCTTAACGTGGTCAGCCCTCATCGGCTACTGGTCGAGGGCACCCGTTGGGGGGAGTTTGGCATTGAGCTGGATACCCAGTATGCCCATCCGGACAAGGCGCTACTGGAAGCGGGTCAAGCGCAGGACAGTGAATGGGCCCGCCAGCACCACCATCACCGCCTGGAATTCCACCGCAAAACCCGCGAGCTGATTGGCGACATGGTGACCGGCCTGGTACCCACCGAAATCGTCTGCCCACCGGTGCCCTGGGACGAGCTTTCCGATCTCGATAGCCTGTTCGAGGCGTTGCGGGCGCACGGCGCCAAGGGCACGGATGCCAGCTTACTCTACGGCTTCGGGCTGCACCTCAACCCCGAAATCGAGCGCGATGACGTGGATTACCTGCTGTCGATGCTCCGCGCTTACCTGCTGATGGCAAGCTGGCTTCGCGATGAAATCAAGGTGGATATCACTCGCGAGGTCCTCCCTCACGCCAATCCTTTTCCCAAAGAGTACGCGCTCAAGGTGCTGGATCGTCAGTACACGCCGGATCTCGACACGCTGATTGACGACTACCTGCATTTTAATCCGACCCGCAACCGCGAGCTGGACTTGTTGCCGCTGTTTGCCTATCTGCGCCCCGACCATCCCCACAAGCTACTGCATAGCGAGCTGACCAAGCCGCGGCCGACGTTTCACTACCGGCTACCCAATGCGCAGCTATCGGAGCCTCACTGGGGGGCCGTTACCGAATGGAATCGCTGGGCCGCCGTCGAGCATCTGGCCGCCGCTCAGGAGTCCCTGTCCGCTCGTTGCGACGACTACATCGCCCTGCATAATCGGCCCTGGACCATCCGTATGACCAGCCGTATCAAGCGCTGGTGGCACGGTGTTGCGGCGACGAAACGCTGATACCTTGAAATCGACTCATCCACATCGACCAAAGAGTGCCGTTGCATGGCCCGCCCGTTAATTGGCATCACCACCTCCGACGCAAAAAGCCAGCTTGCCTGGTGGTTCGACTGGTTCGCCGTCTGGCGCCATGGGGGGCGACCGCTACGCCTGTCACCGTCAAGGCCCAAGCCCGAGCACCTGGATGGACTGATCATTGGCGGCGGCGATGATATTGAAGCGTCACTATATGGTGGGGAGGTGCAGCTTGATGTGCGTCTGGACCTTGCCCGGGATGAACTGGAGCTCAACCTGCTCGAACGCTTCATCCCTCAACATACCCCGGTCCTGGGTATCTGTCGGGGTGCTCAGCTGATCAACGTGCACCTCGGCGGCACCCTCGACCCGGATATCTACACGACCCACGAAGGGCTCAAGCGTCGAAGGACGGTACTGCCGCGCAAAACGGTGGATATCGTCGGGGCCAGCCAGCTCCATCGCCTGCTCGGCGTTACCTGGTGCCGGGTGAATAGCCTTCATCACCAGGCCGTCAACCGGGCGGGTGAGGGTATCGACATTGTCGCCCGCGATCGCGACGGCCTGGTGCAGGGTATCGAGTCCCGGGACCACGACTTCCTGATTGGCGTGCAGTGGCACCCTGAGTGGCTGATCTTCAACCGCCCCCAGCAGCGGCTGATTCGCGCGCTGGTGGCGGCGGCTGAGCGCCATCAGTTGGGCATCACGCGTTAAGCACGGCCAGCGCGGCGGCGTAGTCCGGCTCGTTCTTGAGCTCGCTGACAAGCTCGCTGTGCAACACGCGGTTGTCAACATCCAGAACCACGACCGCACGGGCGCAAAGCCCTTCCATCGCGCTGTTGCAAAGCGCCACGCCCCAGGCTTCCTGGAACTCACGATGACGGAAGGTGGAGAGCGTCTCGACCTCATCGAGCCCTTCCGCGCCGCAAAAGCGCTTGGCCGCAAACGGCAGGTCGGCGGACACCACCAGTACCACGGTGTTGTCTAGCTTGGAGGCCAGCTCATTGAACTGCCGGGTCGACATCGCACAGGTCGGCGTATCGACGCTGGGAATGATGTTGAGCACCTTGCGCTTGCCCTGGTAAGTATCCAGGGTGACATCCTTGAGCTCGCCGTTGGTCAGCGTCATCGCCGGGGCTTGCTGGCCGGGGGCAGGCAGGTTGCCGGCCACGTCCATCGGTTCACCCGCACGGGTTATCTGTTGCATATCAGGCTCCTAAACGTAATATGGGCTTACGGATGCACCTTACATGGGAATCGCCCCGGCAGGCTATTGTTTCTGTCGTTGTTGACGACCTTGACACCCTTCAACGACCCCTCGGCGCCAGGGTGGGAGCCAGCATGTCCTCTTTAGTGATTATTAAAACCGGTGACGCCTTCCCGGAGGTCGTCGATGCGCACGGCGACTTCGAACAGCTTTTTATCCGCCAGCTTCGCGAGGCGCTGCCGGAAGCGCTGACGTTAAGCGTGTGGGATGCCCGCGATGAGGTACCGACCATGCCCGCCGCGGCGTATGCCGGCGTTATCATCACCGGCTCGCACAGCATGGTCAGCGAAGCGCCTCCCTGGAGCGAGGCGCTAAAGCCCTGGCTGCGCCAGGCGCTGGCGGACGAGGTGCCGATGCTCGGCGTGTGCTACGGCCATCAGTTGATGGCTGCGGCATTCGACGGCATCAGCGATTACCATCCTGCCGGCCGCGAGTCGGGCACGCATTCGGTGCGCCTCACCCAAGCGGGACAGGAAGACCCGCTATTCGGCCAGCTGCCGACGTGTTTCCCGGCCCACCTGACTCATGCCCAGTCGGTCATGCAGCTGCCGCCCGGCACCACGATTCTGGCGCATAACCGCCACGACGCGCACCAGGCACTGCGCTATGGGCAACGCCAGTGGAGCGTACAGTTTCACCCGGAATTCACCGCGCCGGTCATGCGCGCCTACCTGGAACGGCAGCAGGTCGCGCTGCGCGATCAGGGCGACGACCCCGAGGCATTGCTCCAAAGCGTGGAAGACACCCCGGCGGCCTCCAGCCTACTGCGCCGCTTTCTAACATTCGTCTAGCATCGCTCTAACGGGCAGGCGCGCGCTTCTCGTCGCGCCGTGATGCCAGCCGGTCGGCCAGGCGGGTGGGTTCGGGCAGCTTGGTGGCCACGAGGCAGCGCATAACCCAGCAAAGCGAGGTATCCAGACACAGCCGGTGGCCGGGAGAAACGAATACCGGCTTGACCTTGGCGCGGGAGCGAAGTACCGCGCCGATCACCTCACCGCCAGCGGTCAGCGGCACCCAGTCGCCCCGCGCCTCCCCCACCTCGGCGTGCGCGCCCGTCAGCCGTGATTTGGCAATGCCAATAGTGGGCAGGTCCAGCCACAGGCCTAAGTGGGCCGCGACGCCTAGACGGCGCGGGTGGGCAATGCCCTGCCCGTCCACCATCACCAGCTCGGGCGTCACGCTGAGTTTCTCGAACGCGCCAAGCGCGGCGGGAATCTCGCGAAACGACAGCAGCCCGGGGATATAGGGCATGCGCGTCGGCTCACGATGCACCACCTCTTCGACCACGGCCAGGTGGGAGGCAACGCTCGGGTCCCAGCGTAGCACCACCACCGCCGCCCGGGTGGTGGCGCCTTGATCTTCGAAGCCAATATCAACCCCGGCGATATGGCGCACCGGATCGATACGGTCGCTAAGCACCAGCCGCTTCGCCAACTGGGTCTGCAGTGCCATGGCCTGTTTAGGCGCCAGGTTCCATGCGTGTAGCGATGTCGCCATATTTCCTCCCTGATCGTCCATCATCCTGGCGGACAAGGTAGCAAAAAAACGCCCCCGGGCCTGGAAAGGCACGGGGGCGTTGGGATCTATTCCGTTGCCGCCTGGCGGCAGCGGTTAGTCCTTAGGCGCGTTCGCGGCGACGAATCGGCGCATCGCCTTCGTCACGACGACGGCGCGGCGCACGCTCGGGCGCGCTGTCTTCGCTGATTTCCAGCGGGCGACCGGCAACCCGGGCACGCGCCATCTTGGTCAGGATGGTAGACGGCAGACCGCTGGGCAGCTCGACCACCGAGAAGGCGTTACGGATATCGATGCGTCCGATACGCGCGCCTTCAATACCCCCTTCGTTCGCCAGAGCGCCTACCAGCTGGCCGGGCTTGACGCCGTCTTTGTGGCCAACGGAAACGCGGTAGCGAGTCATGCCTTCGCTGGGTGTGCTGGAGCGTTCGCGACGCGCGCCCGGCTTACCGGCTGACGCGCCGTCACGCGAGGGCTTTTCCTTGCGCGGCGCCTGCAGGCGACCAATCGGCGCTTCGTCAGCGCGGGCCATGGCGGCAAAGGCACAGGCCAGCTCGACGGGGTCATGACCTTCTTCAACCAGACGCTCGACCAGGGCACGCTGCTCATCAGCACCCTTGGTGAGCGCGGCCACGACGCGATGATGGAAGACATCGTCACGGTGGGCACGGATCGCGGTTTCGTCAGGCAGCGGCATTTCGGACATTTTCTGACCGGTTGCCTGTTCCATCCAGCCCACTTTGCGGCCTTCACGGAAACCGGCAAAGGTAATCGCGATGCCGCTACGCCCGGCACGGCCGGTACGCCCGATACGGTGGGTGTAAGCTTCCGCATCCTGGGGCAGGTCGTAATTGATCACGTGGGTGATACGCGACACGTCAAGGCCACGCGCAGCCACATCGGTGGCAATCAGCACATCGACCTTGCCACGCTTCAAGCGGGTGATGGTGCGCTCGCGCAGGCTCTGATCGAGATCGCCAGAGAGGCCGGCGGCGTTAACGCCACGCGCGGTCAACTGCTCGACCAGGGTGGTACAGGCGGCACGGGTACGCACGAAGACGATGGCGCCATCGACGGGCTCGACTTCGAGGATACGCGCCAGGGCTTCAAGCTTGGCGCCACCGTCAACACGGACGATGCGCTGCTCGATGTTTTCACCGGTGGTGGTGCGCGACTCAATCGCCACCTTGACCGGGTCAACCAGGTAGCGGTTAACAATGCGCTCGATTTCGGTCGGCAACGTCGCCGAGAAGAACACACGCTGAGCATCTTTCGGGGTATCGGCAACCACGCGTTTTACGTCGTCGATAAAGCCCATGCGCAGCATTTCGTCGGCTTCGTCGAGCACCAGGGCAGACAGGCCGTCAAGCTTCAGGCTGCCGCGATCGAGGTGGTCGATAATCCGGCCGGGGGTGCCGACAATCACCTGGGCGCCGCGCTTCAGCGCGCCCAGCTGTTCACGGTATTCCTGGCCGCCACACAGGATCGCGACTTCGAGACCCTTGAGGTTTTGGCCATACTTGCTGAACGAGGCAGCAACCTGCTGCGCCAGCTCGCGGGTCGGTGCCATGACGAGCACCTGAGGTTCGCGACGCGTCAGTTCCAGACGCGACAACAATGGCAATGCAAACGCAGCGGTTTTGCCGGTGCCGGTTTGTGCCTGGCCCAGCATATCGCGGCCTTCCAGCAACGCAGGAATCGTCTGCGCCTGGATCGGCGAGGGAATTTCGTAGCCCTGTGCTTCAACAGCAGACAGAACGGCAGGCAATAGAGCCAGATCGCCGAAGCTCGGCGAGGCGACAGAAGTCGAGGTCATTAATCACACCTTGGTAGGCCGGTTATGCCGGCAAAAAACATCGTAAGCGTCTCTGACTCTGTTAATGATGCGCATCAAGTAAGCAGCATCAAATAACATCGGTCCGCAGAGCGGATATCGTCATCAGTGGAGTCGGAGACGCCGGTCGCACCTAGCATCCGGATTGATCACCCCTGGGGTGGCTCAATCCGCCGTGGCGACCTTACTGCGCCGATTTCACCCGTTTGGTGAAATGCTGGAGGCGCGCCATCTTCACAGCAGCGAACATCTGCCGATAGGGAGATGTTCCAGCAAACGTTTCCAGGTAGCGAGCAATAACTTGACAATGGCTACGCAGGCAAACGCTTATCGTCGTGATGGAGGGGTCAACACATGCGAGGAGCGCGCATCCTAACACTGCTATTGGTAGCTGACCAGTGATTTCAGCGGCTTTTTTTGGGCTGCCTTCCTTGCAGCGAGCCATATTTGAACTAGCCTGATGGGTGCCTATCAATTTCAAGGCACCTCAAAGGAGTGATTCGATGAACTGGGATCAAGTCGAAGGTAGATGGACCGAAATGAAGGGCAAAGCGCGCGCCAGCTGGGGCGAACTGACCGACGATGAGCTGGATCAGATCAACGGTAAACGAGAACAGCTGGTGGGCAAGCTTCAGCAAAAATATGGCTTGGCTAAGGACGAAGCCGAGCGCAAGGCAGACGAGTGGGTAAGCTCTTTATAGTCACCCTTTCTATAGTCAAACTTTGCCTCTACATGTCTGCACGTTTATTTCCCTCAATGCGCCTGTCGCTACACAGCGATGAAACGACGCTTGAGCATCGTAGCCACAAGGAGAGACGCTATGCGTAAATCTATCCTCACCACCGCCGTCAGTGCCGCTTTGCTAAGCAGCGTTGCCTTCAATGCCAATGCGGCGTCTGACGAGCCTCAAGGCATGTATTCCGCCAATGACATCATGGATGCGGATGTCTATCTCGAAGGCGACGATACGAACGAAGAGATTGGCGACGTCGACGACATTCTGTTGAATGAAGACATGAAAGTCAGCGCGCTGGTCGTGGAAAGCGGCTCCGTACTCGGCCTTGGCGGCCGTGAAATCGTTGTCGATACCGACTACTTCAGCCTGGAAACCGATACCGACGGTGACGACACCGAACATCGGATTCTCGTCAATGCCTCTGAAGATGAAGTCAAATCCTTCCCGACCTATGATCGTGACTGGTGGGAACAGACCAAAGCGAATGCCCGCGATGCTTGGGAAAGCACTGAAGAAGGGGTAGAAAGCGCTTGGCAGTCCACCCGCGACGCCATTAATCCAGATGATGAAGCGATGGAAGAGTAACGCCGTCGTCTTTATCGCTGATCCTGTTACCCGTTAAGGGATAACGACAAAAAGCCACCGCGAGGTGGCTTTTTGGTGTCTGACGGTACTCAGGATTTGCGGCGTATCCCCTTGCCTGGCAGTCGCTCACGATCATGGGGGCGATCAAGATCGAGTGCCGGCCCAACCGGCACGATGCGCGTAGGATTGATGGTATCGTGGCTGTAGTAGTAATGGCGTTTGATGTGGTCCATGTTGACCGTTTCCGCCACGCCCGGCCATTGATAAAGCTCGCGCACGTAGTTGGCCAGGTTGGGGAAGTCTTCGATGCGCTTGATGTTGCACTTGAAATGCCCGTAGTACACGGCGTCAAAGCGTATCAGGGTGGTAAACAGTCGAATATCTGCCTCGGTTAGCCACTCCCCTGCCAGATAACGATGCTCACCCAGGCGTTTTTCCATACGCTCCAGGGATTCGAAAAGCGCACGCACGTGCTTTTCGTAGACCTGCTGTTCGGTGGCAAAGCCTGATTTGTATACGCCATTGTTGATGTGATCGTAGACATCGTCGTTGACCTCATCGATCACATTGCGCAAATCGGCAGGATAGAAATCCAGATCATTGCCGGTCAGCTCATCGAAGGCATCATTGAGTATGCGTACCAGATCGGCGGATTCATTATTGACGATGGCGTTACGCTGCTTGTCCCAGAGAACGGGAACGGTAACGCGCCCGGTATAGGCAGGGTCCGTCATCGTATAAAGCTGGTGATGAAACTCGACACCGTTGACAGGGTCGCCACTGGCCCCTTCGTCCTGATGGTAGCTCCATCCTTGATCGAGCATCAAAGGGCTGACGTGCGAGGCGCCAATCACCGAATCGAGGCCCTTAAGCGTTCGCATGATGAGGGTGCGGTGTGCCCAGGGGCAGGCAAGCGACACATAAAGGTGGTAACGATCGTGTTCGGCGGGGTGGCAGCGACGATCGCCGTCAGGGGTGTCGCCCACCCAGTCGCGTAGCTGGGCGGATTCGCGAACAAATTCGCCGCCATGCTTCTTGGTGTCGTACCACTGATCGTGCCATTTACCTTCAATCAACAAGCCCATATCGCCTCTCCTCAGAACGTTAGCGTTGGCTAAGCATACGCCAGAGGCGACCCGACTCAAGCGGATGTTTTACCGCTATTCATTCGACACAATCGAATCCTCGGGCGCGCACTCGCGGACCGCCTGGCGAAGTGCTGCCGCCATGGCATGGGCCGCGGGCCCGGCCCGATCCTGATCGCGAAAAATCAATTGGATGGGCACCTCCCGAATACTGCCCGCGGCCAGTGGTAGCGGCTTGAGCTGGCCATCGCGAAGCTCTTGCTCAATGCGCGTTTCCGGCATCCAGGCAAACCCCAGGCCACGCCTGAGCATATCGAGCGAGGTATTGAGATGGCTCACCGTCCAGCGCTGCTCGGCTTTGAGCCACCCGGCATTGGTGGACTGACGCAGCGCGGAGTCGCGCACCACCAGTTGGCGGTATTGGGCAAGGTCGCGCAGATCCAACGACCGGCCCAGCCGATGCAGCGCGTGCGTTGGGTGAGCCACGGCGACAAACCTGACCATTACCAGCGGCTCACCGAGAAACCCTTGCGCCTCGATGCCCGAGATCACCAGATCGGCACGGCCGTCGTAAAGCATTTCAATGCCGCCATTCAATACGCTTTCAAATAGCTGCACGCGCACCTGGGGGTAGGTTTCCGAAAATCGCTCCAGCGCTTTTGCCTGGGCCGCGGCGGGGAACACCTGGTCAATCGCCAGTACCACTTCAGCTTCGAGTCCGGCCGCAAGCCGCGAGGCGACATCTTCCAATGATTCGGCACTCTCGATCAGCTGACGCGCCCGACGCAGCAGCAGTTCACCCGCTTCGGTCAACCGCACCTGGCGGCCCACCGGCTCGAGCACCTGAACCCCTAACTGCTCTTCCAATTTATGTACTGCGTGATTCAGCGTTGAGGGGCTTTTATGCACGGCCTCGGCGGCCCGAGCAAACCCTCCATGGTCAACCACTGCGGCAAGCATCTGCCACTGTGCAAGTGTTACCCGAGACATTTCGATTTCCTCGACGCAAAACAGCGAAACAATCCGCCTACTCTTCGAAAAACGCCTCTAGAATGCCAGCATTTATGCTTGATTACCGTACCCAAAACTAACTAATCTAAACGTCCATTGAGTTATTTGCCGCGTTTACCTCCCTTGATGCGTCAGCAGCAGCCCCATACCTCCAGCAGTGTTAAACACGACTTATATAGTCACTTTACAAAATACAGATCACGTCTATGCTTCACGTTCACAGTTTAGCCCCTTCAACAAGGACGACTATCGCCTACCGTTACAATTTTTAGCAAACAGTGTTCAAAAATCGTAAAGTCTGCTTAAATCTTGCGTAATTTAGCGTAAGTTTACTTTATGTATGAATATACAGTCTAGGCACCCCCGTTATCATGGGTTATGGTTCATGGGTTTATTCGCTTTTGTTACTTTCAAATCACGAAATCGGCGGCCCATTTACCCATGTTGCGAATCCTTCATTCGCTGCCCCGCACGCACAAATTGTTATTGTTACCCGTAGCCACCATGGTTACCGTGCTGGGCACACAAAAATTATTAACGACATATCATGACCTTAACCAACCCCATGCTTCGATGGAGAGCGTTCTGGTCCCTCTTCCAAGCGATTCCGCCCCGGGTGTTCCTTCCTTACATAAAGAACGTACGCCCGTTGCCGATGCGATCGACCGCGCCTCCCGCGCCTTTGACGCTACCCGAGAAAATATTCCCCTCAGCGAGTTGAAAGCGACTGAAATCGTCGACCTTGGCGTTATCGACGGTGCCGAAGCCGACATCGATGTGCAAACGGCAGGCGTACTGACCCCCGACCCCGAGGCGATTAACGTCAGCACATTGAATGACGGCGCCCTGCACATGGCGATCGTGGTGGGCACTTTGACCAATGGCATGCTGGACGTTGATGACGCGCCAGCTAATCAGCTTGCCGATGCCTCCAGCGACGCGACCTCCTATGAAGATTATGGCACCGACCTTTTCGGCGATGTGTCTTTCCTCGATCTGGAACTAGCGGCTGAAGAGTCCTTCGTCCCAGAATGGGAAACTCACATCGTCGAATCCGGTGAAACCTTCGCTATTCTGGCGCAAAACCAGTTTGGCATGGGGTACAGCGAAGTCCTCCGGCTGCTTGACGAGGTCCCCGACCCGAAGATGCTCACGCACTGGCGTGCCGGGCATAGCTTCGACTACCAGTTGGACGAGGAAGGCCGCCTGCTGTCGCTTCGCATGATGAAGAATACCCGCGAAGGGGTGCTGGTCGAGCGCGAAGATGACAACTACGCCATCACCGGCATCGAGCGCCAGGGCGAGCCTGTTCAACGTCTGTATGCCGGTACCGTCAGCGGCAGCTTTGCACGTTCAGCCCAGTCGACGGGCCTGAACAGCAGCGCCGTCACGGAACTGACCCGCATTCTTGAGAAGAAACTCGATTTCCGCCGCGACAGCCGTCGCGGCGATCGTTTTCAGGTACTGGTCGAATCCGACATGATCGAAGGCGAAACGCTGGATTCTCGTGTTCTGGCGGTAAAGTACCAGGGCGAGCGCATGGATATGACGGTGGTGCGTAACGCCAACGACGACAATTTTTACACGCCTGAAGGCAGCAGCCTGGACCCGGCCTTTGCGCGCCGGCCCTTTGAAGGCAATTACCGCTTGAGCTCAAATTTCAATCCGCAGCGCAAGCATCCGGTCACCGGCCGGGTAAGTCCGCATAACGGCACCGACTTTGCCATGCCGATTGGCACGCCCATCACGGCTCCGGCCACCGGACGTGTCGAGCGTATTGGCAATCACCATGCTGCAGGGCGCTTTGTTGTCATCCGTCACGACAACGGCTACCGCACGCGGTACCTGCACCTTTCCGAGCCGCTGGTGAGCAAGGGCGAGCGGGTTGACATGGGCGAGCGCATCGCGCTTTCGGGCAACTCCGGCCGCAGTACCGGCCCGCACCTGCATTATGAGGTCATCGTCGACAACTCCCCGGTGAACGCCATGACCGTGGATCTACCTGAGAACACCAGCCTTGAGGGCGATACGCTGGTGGCGTTTCAGCGCCAGGCGGAACCCATGATGGCCGCGCTGGAAAGCGGCGAAACCGGCAACATCAGCCTGGTCGATAACGACGCAGAGGACGCTGACGAGTAAGCAGGATAGTGTCTCGCAGCCAAACGGAAGCGCCACTTTATGTGGCGCTTTTTTGTGTCGGTCACCCTGGCGCCATTCAGCCAGATAGCCGTAATGATTGATTAAGCGCCGATTCCACATCGGCATCGTGACCGTAAATATCCGGGCGAAACTCAACCTCGCCCTCGGCATTGGGCCAGGCGGTCAAATAATGCAGCGCAATCGGCACGCGCTGGGGCAAATTCACCTGGCGATCGCTGTCGCTGCTGGCCATCAGGCGCGTTAACTGCGCCGAACTGCCGGTATCCTGGAGCAGCAGCTGAGCAAAGTGGGTGACGCCCTCCACCCTGACACAGCCCGAGCTCAGTGCGCGCCGGTGCTGCTGAAAAAGCCCCTGGGCAGGCGTGTCGTGCAGGTAGATCATGTGGTTATTGGGAAAACGCACCACCACGCGCCCAAGCGGGTTCGCGCTACCCGCCACCTGGCGCAGCATGATATTCCCCGGCCGCTGCCAGTCGACCGTCTCGGCGTCCACCGGATTGCCGGAAAAATCCACGATCTGAATATTTTCGTCGGCGAGATAGCCGACATCCTCGCGCACCCGGGGCAAGACATCCTCGCGCAGAATAGTCGGCGGTATTGTCCAGCTAGGATTAACGGTCAGATGGGTAATCGCCGACTGGATCATCGGCGTCGCACGCTGCGGCGAGCCCACGATGACGCGGGTCTGCCAGTGCTCGCCGTTTGGCCGGGTGTAATGCAGCCGGTAGCCCGCAAGATCAACCCATACGTTCGGCGCCGCATCCGGTTGAGCGCCCATCCAGCGGGCGCGTTCAAGATTGACCCTGAGCTGTTCTACCCGTGAAGACAACGGCACGTTGAGCGCGCGACGCGTCTGCTCGCCGACGACGCCATCGTCCTCGAGCAGATGCCGGCGCTGGAAACGCTTGACCGCTGAGGCCAACGACGCGTCAAACTGACGCTGGTCCGGGGCAGCGGCGCCGATTTGCGGGTAAGCCTCGGGATTGGCCGCCAGCAGGTGCGATTCGCCCCAATGGGTCAGCCGCCGACGCAAGGTAAGCACGTCGTCGTGTTGATCCCCCAACTGCAACGAGGCATCACGCCGGTCGAGATAAGGCACGCTGGACTGCGACGCACGCGACTGGAAGTCCGCATAGGCCGCCTTTAGCTGGCGATACGCCGGGGAATCAGGACGTGCCAGATCAAGCACTGCCGCCATGTCCATCTGATTGACCGCCTCGACCACCCGCGCCATCGAATAGCCACGCGATGGCCGCTCGCCATCCCACTGACTGCTCAGTTGGCGGGGGTTCAGCTGTCCGCGGTTCAGGTCGTCCAGCGCCTGCAACAGCGCCTGACTGGCCTGTAGCTCAAAGGCCACCTGCGCCGCTGCCCCGGCTGCCTGGCTGCGTTCAAACGCCCCCATCAAGGCTCCGGCCTTGTAATGGCCTGGGTTGAGGCCGTCTTGCGCGAGCTCGTTGAGCCCGGCGATCAACGCCGCCACGCTTGCTGCATCCGTCCACACCGGCTGGTAGTCGCGATACGCATAAAAGCGCTCGACGGGCAGCCGCTGATCACTTTGGGTCACATGCGCTTCCAGCGCCTCGCTCAAGAGCGGCGAGGCATCGGCCCCCGCGCTTCCGACCACGCCTACGCTCAGGCAAAGCGCCACCCCTATCGCCCATCGTCTTAATGGCTGCCGCTCGTTCATTGCCCACTCCTTGCGTTACTATGATCATCCCGACAATGCGGTGTACTTCCCTTTTATAATAGCCGGTTGGCATCAGCCTCACCGCGTGCCACTTGCAGGATGGACTTCTATGATGCCACTTTTTTCGTCGCGTGCATGGCTTGCCTGCCTACCATTAACGTTATTGAGTCTGCCGCTTCACGCAGCCAGCTTTTTCAGCCAGGTCAATGCCGCCCCGCCTCACGGTGTTCTGCCTCTGCATCATCAGCTACTCCAGCTTGCCCCCAGCGCCAGCCCGGAGGCACTCCGCCTGGCCGCCCAGGCGCTTAGCTGCCGCGATCCCCATGCCGAGCGCTTGGCCGTAATTGATTACTCGCTACCGTCAACTGAACCGCGCCTCTGGGTGTTCGACCTGGCGCAGCACGAGCTGATGTTCAAGGAGCTTGTCTCCCACGGGCAAGGGTCCGGCGATGCCGTGGCGGAAAACTTTTCCAATATTCCCGACAGCCATCAGTCGAGCATCGGCCTGTTCAAGACAATGAACAGCTACTACGGCCGCAACGGCTACTCGCTGCGCCTTGAAGGACTGGAAGCCAACGTTAACGATAACGCCTTTGAGCGCGCCATCGTGATTCACGGCGCCGACTACGTCAGCGAAGCCTTCATCGATCAAACCGGGCGGCTAGGGCGAAGTCATGGCTGCCCGGCGGTTCGCGAAGAAGTGACCTACCCGCTGATCGACAGCCTGAAAGAAGACCACTATGTCTTCGCTTACTACCCGGATCAAGAATGGTTAGCCACGTCCCAGGTGATCAACTGCCCGAATACGCCGTCGCTCGCCCAGCGCGAGTAGCCGGATGGCAGAGCCGGATGACCGCTAAATCGCCCGGGGGATAACGGTTCCAGACCTCGATGTGCCATGCTGGTAGCCACTTGGTGGTTTATCGATCACCCACTGCACGGAGGCAAGCCGATGGTTCAACCCAAATCGTTAGACCTGGCCTTACAGGGGGGCGGCGCCCACGGTGCCTACACCTGGGGCGTCATTGATCGCTTACTGGCGGATGACCGCATCGAGATCGAGGGTATCAGCGGCACCAGCGCCGGGGCGATGAACGGCGTGGTGATGGCCGATGCCCTGACCCGCGGCAACAAGGAAACCGCCCGCACCGCCCTCCACGACTTCTGGCAGGCAGTCAGCCGCGCAGGCATGGCAAGCCCCATCCGACGCACGCCGCTGGATAAACTGACCGGCAACTGGAGCCTTGCGCACTCGCCGGGCTATATCGCCATGGACCTGATGAGCCGCCTGGTCTCGCCGTATCAGTTCAACCCATTAAACGTGAACCCGCTGCGTGAAATTGTCGCTGAGCGGATCGACTTTGACCGGGTTCGCCGCTGCGAGCAGCTCAAGCTGTTCGTGACGGCCACTAACGTGCGCACCGGTAAGCAACGGGTGTTCCGCCGCCAGGAGATGACCCTGGAAGCCGTCATGGCGTCGGCCTGCCTGCCGTTTGTTTTCCAGGCCGTTGAAATCGAAGGGGAAGCCTACTGGGACGGCGGGTATATGGGCAATCCGGCGCTGTTTCCGCTGATGGAGGAATGTAGCGCCCGGGACATTCTGCTGGTTCAGATCAACCCCATTCGCCGGGAAACGGTCCCGACCACCGCTTCGGGCATCATGAACCGCCTCAACGAGATCACCTTCAACTCGGCGCTGATAAAAGAGATACGCATGATCGCCATGCTGAAGCAGGTGCTTGACGCCCAGGGCATCGAGAACTGCTATCAGCAGGCACTGTTTCACCGCATCAGCGGCGAGGGCGCGCTGCAGGAGCTCTCTGTGTCCAGCAAGCTCAACGCCGAATGGCCTTTCCTGTGCCATCTGTTTGAACAGGGGCGCGCGGCGGCCGACCGCTGGCTAGAGGACAACATCGACGCGCTGGGCCATCACTCGACGCTGGATATCGATGACGTCTATCTGGACGACAGCTCGGCGCCTGCCGAGGCACCAATATAAGTCAAACCGCGTATGCCAGTGCCCAACAATGCAGCACGGGTCGGGTGCTATCCCCTTGCATCATCCGATCTATTAAATGTAATTAGCTGATAAAAATAAAAAAACAACGCCATGGCAACCACTTTGCATAGTATTGGGCAGTGGTGGTAGGCGTGGACCAGGCCCTTCCGGGTACGAGTGCGTCGAACCTGACCTTCAATGAAGAAGGCATGTTCTCGTGAACCGATGACGCTGCGTGATTGCGCAGGGTATTGAACTCGTAATAGGACCCGTGAGGCCATCCCATGGATATTCGCAACAAAGCCAACCGCATCCGGTTGCTCAATTTTTCGACGCCGCAAATGCGCGCGTTCCATTTTTCCTGGTTTGCTTTCCACCTTTGTTTTTTCGGCTGGTTCGGCATCGCCCCGCTCATGGCGGTGGTGCGCGAAGATCTTGCCCTTACCCAGACCCAGATTGGCAACACGATCATTGCTTCGGTCGCCATTACCGTCATCGTCCGCCTGGTGATTGGCGTATTGTGTGACCGGCTGGGGCCGCGCAAAACCTATTCGGGGCTGCTGCTGCTCGGCTCGATCCCGGTCATGGGCATTGGCCTGGCCGATAGCTTCGAGACCTTCCTCATGGCGCGGCTCGCCATCGGCGCCATCGGCGCATCATTCGTGATTACCCAGTACCATACCTCTATCATGTTCGCGCCCAACGTCGTTGGCACAGCCAACGCCACCAGCGCGGGCTGGGGCAACCTGGGCGGGGGTACCACCCAGATCGTGATGCCGCTGATCTTTGCCGGCATGCTGATGCTGGGCGTCAACGAAGCCCTGGGCTGGCGGTTAGCCATGGTCGTGCCGGGCGTCGTGCTGTTCTTTACCGGCATTGCCTATTGGCTGTTTACCCAGGATGCCCCTGATGGCAACTTCGACGAGCTGCGCGCTCGCGGCGAGTTACCGCCCGCCAGTGGCGAACACGGCGCGCTACAAAGCTTTATCGTAGCGGCGAAGGATATTCGCGTATGGGCCCTGTTTGTGGTGTATGGCATTTGTTTTGGCGTAGAGCTGACGATCAACAACATTGCCGCGATCTACTTTTTCGATAATTTCGAGCTGACGCTGGCAACCGCCGGTATGATTGCCGGGCTATTTGGGCTGATGAATATTTTCGCGCGTACCCTGGGCGGCATGTTTTCCGATCTGTTCGCCAAACAGGGCGGCCTGAAAGGACGCGTGCGCTGGTTATTGGTGGCGCTGATTTGCGAAGGGATTGCGCTGGTTGCCTTCTCGCAGATGCATGTATTAAGCCTGGCCATCGGTATCATGCTGGTCTTCAGCCTGTTTGTGCAGATGGCCGAGGGCGCGACCTATGGCGTGGTTCCGTTCATCAATAAAAAGGCCCTGGGGGCAGTGGCCGGTATCGTCGGCGCGGGCGGCAACGTCGGTGCGGTGTCCGCTGCCTTTCTGTTCCGGAGCGAAAGCCTGACCTATCAGCAGGGGCTGCTCTATCTTGGCCTGGCGGTATTGGCGCTGGCCTCATGCGTGTTGCTGGTGCGCTTCAGCGATGCGCAGGAAGCCGAAGAAGCCATGGCCTATCGCGAGGCGGTGGGTGACGACACAGGTGCCGGTGCCCTATCGTTACGTTAAACGACGCCGACGGCGTGCCTTTACGCAGGTGCGCCGTCCTGGCGGTGAGCCACAAGGAAACGCACTATGTCTTCAGCTCAACAGTTACTGTTAACCGCCAAACGTTGCGATATCGACAACCTGACCCATCTGGCCACGACGTGCGACATTGTCGGCGATATCAGCCACTTCATCCATATGCTGCAGCGTGAACGGGGGGCGTCGACGATTTTTCTCGTCTCCCAGGGTGCGCGCTTCAAGGAGCGGCGTGCGACTTACCAGCAGCACAGTCAGGATGCTGAAGCCCTGATGCGCCGTCGGCTCGAGGCGTTGAGCCAGGAAGCCAGGCCTCAGGCGGCGGCCCGCCTACTGCGCCGGATTGCCACGGTTTGGGCCGCGCTGGACGAGCTCGGCGCATTGCGCCACGCCATCGATACTTTTGCCATTACTCCCGATGCCGCCACCCAAGCGTTTAACCAGTTGACCAGCGGGTTGCTGGCGATCGTCTTCGAAGCCGCCGATACAGCCGTCGATCCGGATATCACCCGCGCGCTGGTGGCCATTTTTCATTTGATGCAGGGTAAAGAGTTGGCCGGGCAGGAACGCGCCTGCGGTGCCTTTGGCTTTACCCAGGGGTACTTTGACGATGCCCACGGTGCCCTGCTCACCCAGCTTATCAATGACCAGCAACGCTGCTTTGATACCTTTGAGGAGTTTGCCTCACCCGACGCCCAGGAGTGCTGGCAGCAGGAACTGTCGCCGCGCACCCTGTCCGGCATCGGCCATTTGCGCGACATAGCCTGCCAGCGGCGTTCACATCCTGATTCGTCGGATTCGCTGGGCGAGACCTGGTACGAGCTGACCACCTTGCGTATCGACAGCATCAAGAACGTCGAGGACACGCTCAATGCCCAGCTCACCGCGCTTTGCCATCGCAAGATCGATCAGGCCAACGCCGCGCTGGAAAAAGCCAAGACAGACCCCTGCACAAACACCCCGGCTCCCTGCGCACAGCTGCTGGCGTTGACCAGCGCCGAGCCGCTGGGCGACCTGACCGCCAGTGCGCTCAACTCGCCACTGGGCCGGTCGCTCATCGAGCTTACCCAGGCCCAGTCCAGCCGCCTGCAAGGGCTCAGCGACGAGCTGGAAAACACCCGAAAAGCGCTGCGCGAGCGCAAGCTGATCGAGCGGGCGAAAGGCCTGATCATGGCTCACCAGGGAATGACGGAGGAAGAGGCTTATCGCTTTCTACGTACCACCTCCATGAATCAGAGCAAAAGCATGGCGGACATGGCCCAGTCGATTCTCGACCTTTCCACCATATTAAAGCGCAAGGAAGCCCAACCCTGAAACACGCGACCCAGTCGTTTGCAGGCTTATGATTTGCACAATGGCGCTTCGTTAGCCATCCTGAGGGGATACTTATGGTTAACCGCAAGGAGCGCAAAGGATGCACAAAGGCGTATTACTGATCACGGGAGCCTCAAGCGGCATCGGTGCTGCTACGGCGCGCGCAGCGGCCCGGGAAGGCTACAAACTGGTGTTGGCGGCCCGCTCCACGGATAAGCTCAGTGCGCTCGCCCAGGAACTTGGGCCTGAGAACGTGCTGACCTGTGAACTCGACGTTACCCGGATGGACGCCCAGCAGGCGATGGTCGACGAAGCCCTGGAAACCTTCGGCCGCCTCGATGCGGTTTTCGCCAATGCCGGGTGCGGCGGAACGCCAGGTGGCTTTAGTGGCGCCGACCATGAGCGCTGGAAAGACATGATCCTGACCAACGTCTACGGCGTCGGGTTAACGCTTCAGGCCTGCCTGCCAGCGCTCAAACGTAGCAAAGGCCATGTGTTGCTGACCGGCTCGGCCGCCGGGCGCGCGACCATCCCGGGCTCAATGTACAGCGCCACCAAGTGGGCAGTGACCGGCATCGGCTATAACCTTCGCGAGGAGCTGCGTGGTACCGGCATGCGAGTCACGCTGATAGAACCCGGCATGGTCGACACCCCTTTCTTTGACGAACCGCCCGAGCATGCGCTGGAAGATCGCGACATTGCCAATGCGGTGGTCTATGCGCTGTCACAGCCCGCCCATGTCGACGTCAATGAAATATTGATCCGCCCCACCCCGCCGGTTGAATGACCGCTTTTATAGCGCCCCGCCTTGCAATTCAACGGTACCGGCCGCATAACGAGTAAATAACAAGCGTGCTAATGATCCGCTCGACGTCACCACGTCGAGCCATGTCGGGCACGCCTTCTCTGTACGGCTCAACAGGTGATGCATGAGCGAACTCGCGTCTACCGCGCTATCGGTATTGGATCTAGCCCCGATTCGTCAGGGCAGCAGCGCTGCCGAAACGTTTCAGGATAGCGTGTCACTTGCCCAACTGGCCGAACAGCTGGGCTATGAACGTTACTGGCTGGCGGAACACCACAACATCGAGGGAATCGCCAGCGCCGCGACGGCGGTGCTGATCGGCCATATCGCCGGGCAAACCTCGCGTATTCGCGTCGGCAGCGGCGGCATCATGCTGCCCAACCATCCCCCGCTGGTGGTGGCCGAGCAGTTTGGCACGCTCGAAACGCTTTACCCGGGGCGCATCGACCTGGGCCTTGGCCGCGCGCCCGGGTCCGACGGTGCCACCATGCAGGCGATGCGTCGCCATGCCCGGGCCGGGGTGGACGACTTCCCCGCCCAGCTCGACGAACTACGCGGCTATCTTGGCGATGCCTCGCCCCAGCAACGCGTCAAGGCCGTGCCCGGCCAGGGCACCCACGTGCCTATCTGGCTGCTGGGGTCGAGCGGCTTCAGCGCACAGCTGGCCGCCAAGCTGGGTCTGCCTTTTGCCTTTGCCGCCCAGTTCGCGCCCGGTTACCTGTTCGAGGCGCTACGCCTGTATCGCGACAACTTCCAGCCGTCGGCCCATCTGGATGCCCCCTACGCAACGGTCGGTCTGCCAGTGATCGCCGCCGAGAGCGACGCCATGGCCCATTATCTGGCGACCACGGCCCAGCAGAAATTCCTCAACCTGATCCGCGGCAAGCCCACGGTGTCCATGCCCCCGGTTGAGCAGTTGGACTGGACGCCCATGGAACGCGCCCAGGTCGAGCAATTCCTGGGCGCTGCCATCATTGGCGGCCCCGAAACGGTCAAAGCCCAACTGGGCGAGTTTCAGGCACGCACGGGGGCCAACGAGCTGATGATCAACAGCGATTTCTACGACCATCAGGATCGGCTGAAAAGCTACCAGATCGTTGCCGACGCGGCGCGCTGAAGGATAAGCGCCGCCCCACCCGTGACCCCGGCCACTGCCAGCGTTAAAACCGCGCACGTCAATAGCATGAATGTGGGTTGTTGATCCCGGCCCAGCATGGTTCTATGACTCACATTCTCTCGACGCTTCCCCATCACTGAGACGCTGGTAATGCCTGATCTTGTGCGGTTACGCCGCATTTCCCTTCGTACGCGCTTTACGCTGCTGGTGGTTGCCCTGGTATTTGGCATTACCGCGCTGCTTGGCTGGGTCGCCGCTCGCCAGTCGGCTGATCAATTAGAAGCCAACATCGGCGCGTCCACAGCAGAGTCCGCCTACCAGATGGTCGACAAACTCGACCGCAGCATGGATGCCCGCATCAAGGAAGTGAAACTGCTGCTGGGCATCGAAGCGCTGACCAGCGGTATTGACAACGACCAGCTCCGCGCCCAGCTGGAAGCCCTGCAGGACAACTATAACGTGGTGTCGTGGATTGGCTTTACCGACGACAAGGGTGTGGTCCAGGCCGCAACCGGGGGGATTCTGGAAGGCACTTCCATTGCCGAGCGCCCGGTATTTCAGAACGGCCGCGACGGCATGTGGATAGGCGATGTTCATGACGCCGTTCTGCTCTCCCAGCGTCTCCCCAATCCCTACGGCGAAGCGCTGCAGTTCGTCGATATTGCCACGCCGGTTTACGCCCAGAACGACGGTTTTCTGGGCGTGCTTGCCGTTCACCTCAGTTGGGAATGGGCCGCCTATATTCAGCGCGCCATGTTCTCCCCCGCGCAAGCCCGGCAAGACACCGAAATGCTGTTGCTGTCCGCCGAAGGCACCGTCCTGCTCGGCCCCGACGAGATGCTGGGCAACCCCATTGAGGGACTGTCACCGCTGCCATCCTCCGATACATCGAGTCCTTCCTGGAGCATCGAGACCTGGCCTGACGGCCGGCGCTACGTCACCGGCATGGCGCGAAGCCAGGGCTTCGAAGACTTTCCGGGGCTGGGCTGGGTGGCGGTCAGCCGCCAGCCCGTCGACCAGGCGTTTGCGCCGGTGCAGCGTCTGCAACGGGTGATCATGGGCATTGGGCTGGTGTTGGCGCTGGTCTTTGCGGTGATTGGCTGGCTAGTGGCGTCCCGGCTGACGGCCCCCCTGACCCGGCTCTCCCACGCTGCGGATACTATCCACGACGCGGCCCGGCCGGCCAATAACATTCCCGTTGAAACAGGCTCGCCAGAATTGATGCGCCTTTCCATTTCGATGCGCAACATGGTCGGACGCCTGCTCGATCAGCACCGTACCATTCGTCAACTCGAAGATCTGGCCAATAGCGACCCGCTGACGGGACTGCCCAATCGGACCTTTCTCAACCGCTACCTGTTGCACCTGCTGCCCGAAGCCAAGCGCGAGCAGCAAAGCATTGCGCTTATATTCATCGACCTGGACGGCTTTAAAGAGGTCAATGACGAACTCGGCCATCACGCCGGCGATCTGTTGCTGATCGATATCACTCAGCGCCTGCAGTCGGTTCTGCGGGCCAACGACATTGTCGCCCGCTGGGGCGGTGACGAATTCGTGATGGTCTTGAAGGCGCCTTCTCACCAGTTGCCGACGCTCACCCAGGCGATCAGCGAACGGCTACTGACGACCATCGCCCAGCCGGTCGCTCTTCCCGAAGAACTGCAGGTCACGGTCAACTGCAGCCTGGGGGCTGCCTGGTGGCCGGACCACAGCCGCGATATCGAAGAGGTCATGCAGTTCGCCGACGCGGCCCTGTATGTCGCCAAAGAAAAGGGCAAGCACCAGCTAGTGATTCATCAGCCTTGAGGATTCACAGCGCAGCTGCGTTGCCATAGCTGTTCGACGGCGTCGCTACCCATGCCGTTGAGCAATGCGACGTTGCGCTCAGGGATTGCCGCCGTGTCGCCGTAATAATCGATCGCCTGGGCCACACTCTCCTCGCGGAGCAGATGCACCATGGCGTAGGGCGAACGATTGGTATAGTTGGCGGCGTCGCTCGGGTCCGCATCCGCAAAGCAGTAATCCGGGTGAAAGCTCGCCAACTGATAGATTCCTTCATATCCCTGGTCGACCAGGATACTTTCTGCCAGGTCGATAAAGTCCAGGTAGTGGTCGAAGCTCTTGAACAGCGTGGGAAATACCAGCAGCGTCGTTTCCGTGTCCGGGTGCTCATCCAGCCACTGCACCTCGACCATCAGTTCCTCGAGCGCCACCTCGATTTTCTTGGAGCGCACCACCTCGACACGCACCGCGTCACGCTTAAGCTCTCGCTGCGCAAACGGGCAGATGTCGTGGGCCACAATAAAGCTGTTTACCCAGTTTAGCGTCTGGGCGATGACCGTTTTATCGGCGTCCTGCATGCTGCTCCCCTGTATTGGCGTCGCCGGTGCCCGGCGCGGCGGGCGACAGTTTACACGTCAGCGCCTGATCAGGCGTGCGCCTCGTAACGTTTTAACGCCACCTGGTAGGATTTTTGAATGTGATCATCCATGAGCGCCCGGGCGGCCTTGCGGTCGCGCTGAAGGGCCAGCTCAACGAGCTGGTGGTGCTGATCGTCAAGCGTCTGACGAACCGTGGGCATTTTTGGCCCCAGGCGGCGGTAACGGTCAAACTGGTCGTGGAGCTGTTCGATAAAGCGCAACAGCCAGACAGAGCCGCAGGGAGCGACCAGCGTGCGGTGAAACTGGCTGTGTAGCGCCTCCCATTCCTCGCCTTTCTCAAGCGACATATCCGCACGCTTCAGGCGATGCGCCGCAGCCAGCAGTTCGGCTTCCCACACGGCATCGCCATGCTGAATCGCCTGCTCGAACGCCATGCCCTCCAGTTCAAGACGCATGCTGGCAATGTCGTCAAGCTCGGCACGGGTCAGCGTCGGCACTCTGAAGCCACGCTGGTTTTCCTGGATCAACAGGCCATAGGCGGCCAGCTTGTTCAGCGCCTCCCGCAGCGGGCTCAAACCAACGTGATAATGCTCTTTGAGCGCATTGATCGCCAATTTCTCGCCTGCCGCAAATCGCCCGCCGACCAGATCCCGCCGCAGCGTTTCATAAATCCGGCTCGACGCCGTACTGATGACTGGTTGGAGATGATGATTCATAAAAGGTCCTTTTTGGTGTTAGCGAGCGCGCCTTATTACACGGGAGAAGTTGACGCCTTTGGAAATACTCGCCTATAGTCTATTTTATACAAAATAATCGATTTTTTAACAGGCAAGCGATAAGGGCCTCCGCATTCTGCGTGTACATTGGCTATGGAAACCGACCACATGAACCTACCTCCTTTATTTTGGGCATTTTTTCGCATCGGCATTTTCGGCTTTGGCGGCGGCCCGTCCATGATTCCGCTGGTGCATGCCGAAGTCGTCACCCGCCACGGCTGGCTAAGCGATGAAGAATTTGCCGATGTGCTTGCCATCGGCAACACCCTTCCCGGCCCCATCGCCACCAAGTTACCCGGTTACGTAGGGTATCGCGTTGGTGGCGTGTCTGGCTGCGTGACCGCCCTGGTAGCCATTATTTTGCCCATGGTTTTCGCCATGATTGCCATGTTAGGCATCTTTAGCCGTTACCGCGACGTTGCCTGGATTCGCGGCATGGGTCAGGCAGTGGTACCTGTGGTGATGGTAATGATGGCTCAGTTGACCTGGGATTTCTTTATAAAATCGCGAGCATCTTTAGGTTGGTTCGCCAGCGCCATTATGGCCATGTTGGCGGGCGGGCTCATTTATTGGCTAGGCGTTCACCCAGGCTGGGTAATCGGAGCCATCCTGATCACTGCTTTGCTGCGTCCATCGCGTGAAAAATCCGTTAAGGGGTCAGCATGATTTATTGGGACCTCTTTTTGGCGTTTTTTATTCCTAACATTATCGGCTATGGCGGCGGACCGGCGATCATTCCGCTGATTGAAGCCGAAGTGGTTGGCCGTTACGACTGGATGTCGGCACAAACTTTTGCCGAAACGCTAGCGTTAGGCAACGCGCTACCCAGCCCTATTGCTACCAAAATGGCCGGTTACATCGGCTACGAAGTGGCAGGATTTGGTGGAGCCTTCGTTGCCATAGCCGCCACGGTGATTCCTTCCCTACTGCTAATGCTCGGTGCCCTTGGCCTGCTGTATCGCCATCGCGAATCGCCACGGGTCAAACGCATGAGCCAATGGGTTCGCCCGGTCATCGCCATGATGATGGGGTGGCTGACGCTTGGTTTTTTGCTGGAAAGCATAAACACCAGCGGCACGGTACACACGCTGATCATTGGCGCAATAGCGGCACTTGCGTTGGTGAGGTTCAATATCCACCCCGCCTTCGTGGTATTGGGGGCACTTGCTTACGGAGGATTGCTTCTCGGCTAAAAAGTGGTATCCGCATATCTCAGAAAACAAAAACCCAGAAAGGATCACGCGCTCACCGTGCCGTCACAGCTCCGACGGCCATCATCACACCAACCTTAACCATAAAGGTGTAACAAAATGACGCGTTCAAAATTTACTCTACGTTCGACCCTAACCGCCATCGGACTTGTGTCTAGCATGGCCGTTGCCACCACTTCTCACGCTGACTATCCAGAACAGGATGTTCGCCTAATCATTCCTTACGGACCTGGCGGCGCCACGGACATCATTTTCCGCCTTATTTCCCAGGAAGCGGAAAAAACGCTGGGCGAGTCCATCGTCCCCGTCAACATGGCAGGCGCAGGGGCGACGCTTGGCTCTCGCGACGTGAAAGATGCCGACCCAGATGGCTACACGGTACTCGGCAGCCACGATACCATTGCCCTTTCAAAGCTTGCTGGCACTGTTGACTATTCCTACGACGCCTTTGAACCCGTTGCCCTGCTGACACAAACCATCAATATTCCCACGGCTCACTCCGACCACCCTGTCCAGAGTGCTGACGAAATTGCCGATTACGTGAGTGAGAACCCAGGCGACGTTCGCTTTAGCATGATTCCCGGTTCGACCGATCACTTCTTCTGGGCGCAATTTTTCCAGGAAGCCGGCATTGAGATGGATGACGTGAGGCTTGTCGGCTATCCAGACACTGGTGAACAAGTGTCTGCTTTAATGGCAGAGGAAGTCGACTTCGCCATGTTCAATCTGCCTTCTGGTGGTTCTTACTTTGAAGATGGCAGCTTCCGACCTTTAGGCATTGCCCACCCTGAGCGTCTTGAAAGCATGCCCGATGTCGAAACGCTGCGTGAACAGGGCATCGAAATGGATCACTCCACCAGCCGTGGCATTTTCGCACCGAAAGGAACACCGCAGGAAGTCATCGATACCATCGCCGAAGCCTACGGCGAAGCACTGGAAAATGAAGAAGTACAGAGCCGCATCGAAAATGAATTTGGTTCTGTGGTGCAGTTTCTTGCCGGTGAGGACTATCACGAATTCCTTGAAGACAACGAAGCCGCCCTTTCAGCCGCCGCTGAAAACATTGAATTCCAGAACTGATGACGTCCTCCCTGGCCCTAATTCAAGGCCAGGGAGGCCGGGAGGCTTCTATCATGCTAACCCTAACCAAAGACCGCGCCTTGGCGTTGGCGCTATTGCTTATTGTTGCGGTCATGTGGATCGCATCGGGTGATATCCGCCCACCTACCGCTTGGCAGCCTTATGGGTCAGCACTTTTTCCGCGTATTTTATTGGTCGTGATTGGGCTGTTGTCACTATTGATTTTAGTGCGTTCCCTATTGGTAAAAGTGCCTGAACAGGCGGGGCTGGGCACCCGCATCAACGAATGGTTTCAACGTCGACGTACCATTCTTGCACTCTTTCTACTGTTTGGGCTTTATGCAGCACTCCTTCCGTTAGTGGGCTATATCGCTGCCACCCTGGGCTTCCTGATCGCGTCCTTTGCACTCCTCATGGGCATTGATACACGTCGCAAGTGGGTTATTAACCTCACGATCAGTTGCACCTTGGCTATCGCGATATTTGTCATTTTTCGCTATGGCCTGAATGTCTGGCTGCCCTAACCTGTGGAGTCAATAATGACGAACTTTTTTCTCCAAGCCCTCACTGAGGTGGGCTCACCATCGGTTTTGGGCCTCATACTTATCGGCGTGCTGTTCGGTATCATCGGCGGCAGCATTCCCGGCTTTACTGTCACCATGGCGATTCTGGTGGTATTTCCGTTCACCTTTGCCATGGACCCCGTTAGCGGTGTGTCGTTGATGGTCGGCGTGTTTGTAGGGGGATACTCCGGCGGGATCGTGTCCGGCGTTATGCTCGGTATTCCCGGCACGCCTTCCTCTATCACCACCGTCTATGACGGCTACCCCATGGCGCAAAAAGGCGAGCCGGGGCGCGCCCTCGGTATAGGGGTTGCGGCCTCTTTCCTGGGCACCCTGATCAGCGTGGCGGTACTGGTCTTTTTCGGGCCGTTAATTGCCAGCTTCAGCATGAACTTTCGCCCGTGGGAAATCACCGCGCTGATTGTATTCGCACTGACACTGGTCGCGGGGCTATCAAATGGTGCGCTACTTAAAGGCCTACTCGCCGCTGCCTTGGGGCTTTTGATCACCACCGTTGGCTATGATCGTAACAGCAACCTTCGCTTTGATTTTGGCCTACCTGCCTTGGGTTCAGGGTTTGAAATTCTACCGGTCATGATTGGTATTTTTGCTTTTTCTCAGTTACTTGGAAACATTGAAAAAATAAAAGATGAAGGTCACGACGCTAAAAAAGTCGACACCAATGTCACCATTCCCTACGGCCAAATTATCAAGGACATGGCGGGGCAAAAGCTAAATACCCTACGCTCTTCATTAATAGGCAGCCTCGTCGGTGCATTGCCGGGTACTGGCGGCACGGTGGCTAACTTTTTAAGCTACGACCAAGCCAAGAAGTTCTCCCGTCATCCGGAAGAATTTGGCACGGGTACGCCTAGCGGCATCGTTGCTTCGGAAGCGTCCAACAGCGCGGTGGCGGGCGGTGCCTTTGTCCCCACACTGGCACTCGGCATCCCTGGCGATCTTCCCATGGCGATCATGATGGGCGTACTGATTCTCCACGGCATTACGCCGGGGCCGATGATGTTTGAACAAAACCCGGTATTGGTGGGTGCCATTTACGCCAGCCTGCTGATTGGTGCGGTGGTCATGGTGCTATGTAACCTGCTACTGGTGCGCTGGTTTGCCAAGATATCGTTGATCCCCCAACAGATCCTCGTTCCCGTTGTGTTAATGCTGTGTGCCATTGGCGCTTATGCCCTGAATAACAACCTGTTTGATATTTGGGTGCTGTTTATTTTTGGCGTTATCGGCTACCTACTTTGGAAAGCCGAGGTGCCTCTTACACCGCTAATACTGGGCGTCGTACTTGGCGAAAACCTTGAGCGGCAGCTATTTCGTGCCCTGGAACTCAATGACAACTGGTTAACATTCTTAACCCGCCCTCTCTCGGCTCTTTTCTTGGCACTGGCCATCGCCTCCATCCTGTTTTCTCTCTATCAGGATCGAAAGATACGGCGTTTAAAACAGGCGGCCCAAAAAGAAAACGTTTGATCGTTAAAAGGACTCTGATATGCAACACGATGCACTCTACTACCCCAGCGCCTCGCGACGTATGGCAACCTTCGGCAAACGTGGCATGGTCGCGACCTCTCAGCCATTGGCGGCGCAAGTGGGTATCACTATTTTGCAGCAAGGCGGTAATGCCATTGACGCCGCCATTGCCACTGCAGCGGCATTGACGGTGGTCGAACCCACGTCCAACGGGATTGGCAGCGATGCCTTCGCTATTGTGTGGGTAAACGGTAAGCTGCATGGCCTGAATGCCAGTGGGCCTGCGCCTCAAGCGGCAACCATTGAAAAGCTCAAATCACTAGGCCATGACGCGATACCCAACCACGGCATGTTGCCTGTCACGGTACCCGGCGCTCCCGCTGCCTGGTCGGCATTGTCTGAGCGCTTCGGCAAGCTGCCGTTTGCTGAGTTGTTAGCTCCGGCCATCGCCTTGGCCGATGAAGGCTTCCCCGTTTCTCCCGTCATCCATCAAATGTGGAAGGACGCTTTTACTAACTACTCAGCCTATGACGACGCCTCCTTCAAACCCTGGTTCGACACCTTTGCACCCGAAGGTCGAGCGCCGCAGCCCGGTGAGCTTTGGCGCTCTGAAGGTCATGCAAAAAGCCTAAAAGCGATTGCTGACACCCACGCCAACGCGTTTTACAAAGGCGAACTGGCCGACGCCATTGATGCTTTTTCCCGCGAAAGTGGCGGTCTATTACGCAAAGAAGATCTTGCGGCTTACCAGCCGGAGTGGGTCGATCCGATTAGCGTGAAATACAAAGGCCACGACATCTGGGAAATCCCCCCCAACGGCAGCGGCATGATCGTGCTGCAAGCGCTGGGTATGCTTGAGCGTCTTGGCGAAGCAGGATCGGACCCGGTCGAAACGCTCCACCGCCGCATTGAAGCCACTAAACTGGCTTACGTTGATGGTTTCGCGCACGTTACCGATCTGGATGCCATGCGCCCCACTGTTGATCAGATGCTGGACGATGATTACTTAAAAGCGCGTGCCGCGTTGATCGGTGAACAGGCCGTTGACCCCAAGCACGGCAACCCGATCAAGGGTGGCACCGTGTATCTTGCGACGGCCGACAGCGACGGCAATATGGTGTCGCTGATTCAGAGCAACTTCAAAGGTTTTGGCTCTGGCATGGTGGTACCTGGGACCGGCATCAGCCTGCAAAACCGCGGCTGGTCGTTCTCACTCGACCCGCAGCACCCGAATGCACTCGCCCCCGGCAAGCGCACCTACCACACCATCATCCCGGGCTTTATTACCAAGGATAACCAGGCCGTTGGGCCCTTTGGTGTGATGGGCGGCTACATGCAGCCCCAAGGCCATGTGCAAGTGGTGACGGCAATGCTGGAGGATCAACTTAATCCCCAGGCGGCGCTTGATATGCCACGCTGGAAGTGGACCCAAGGCAAGACCATCGAAGTCGAAGCCGATTTCCCCAATCACTTAGCGCTTGCCCTGGCCCGGCGTGGCCACAACATCGTCAAGGTTGCCGACTCCATCAGCTTTGGCCGTGGTCAAATCATTCTGCGCAATGCTGACACCGGCGTGCTCCAAGGCGGCACCGAGCCACGCACCGATGGGGCTGTCCTTCCCTGGTAATATCTCACCCCTAACACTGGCTCTCCGCCGTATTGCCGTTGCAGGCAAACGGCGGTTGGGATGGCTAATTATCTGCTTATGGCGGGCTTTTGCTGGGTTGAACTGGCTATCCACGGTTAACCATCGCATCATGGCTCTCCGTATCTGCCAGGTCCTTGCCCGTTCTATTATGTCGCCACCCTCGTCCCCCGATGCTTCTTCGTCATCGCCGCTCAGCAGCTTTTTTGGTGTCTTCCGCTATAGCCGCCGGGCGCTCGGCCTGGTATGGGAGACCTCACGGTGGATGATGCTTGGCCTGGCGCTGTGCACGCTGGTGGCCGGGGTGCTGCCCGCCGTGGCGGCTTGGGTCGGCCAGTTGATCGTTGATGGCGTGGTCAATGCGATGGAAACGCATCAAGCCGCCACCGACCCCAACCTGCTGGTGTCCATCACGCCGGTGCTCAAACTGGTGGCCTTCGAGGCGCTTATCATTGCGCTTATCGCGCTCGCCCAGCGAGGCCTGTCGGCTCAGCAGTCGCTGCTGCGGGCACTACTGGGGCAAAAGGTCAATGTGATGATCCTGGAGAAGGCGGGCCAGCTGTCGCTTAGCCAGTTCGAGGATTCCGAGCTCTATGACCAGCTAACTCGGGCGCGGCGCGAGGCCTCAACGCGCCCTCTCGCCCTGGTGAATAAAACCTTTGGGCTATTACAGAACGCGATCTCGCTGGGCAGCTTTGGGGTCTTGCTGGTGCAGTTCTCACCCTGGGCATTGCTGATTCTAGTGGCCGGTGCCCTGCCGGTATTTATGTCCGAAGCCAAGTTCTCGGGCGATGGCTTTCGCTTGTTTCGCCGACGCTCGCCACAAAGCCGCATGCAAATTTATCTGGAAACCGTGCTCGCCCGAGAAGACAGCATAAAAGAGGTCAAGCTGTTTGGCCTGGAGAAGCTTTTCCTCAAGCGCTACCGCGATATTTTTACCCAGCTGTTTGCCGAAGACCGGAGCCTGACGCTGCGCCGGGAAAGCTGGGGCTTTGTGCTGGGGTTGCTTGGCACGCTCACCTTTTACGCGGCCTATGCCTGGGTGGTGATTGAAACGATTACCGGCGCGCTGACCCTCGGCCAGATGACCATGTACCTGATGGTCTTCAAGCAGGGCCAGGCCGCGCTTTCCGCCAGCCTGACCGCGATCAGCGGCATGTATGAAGATAACCTCTATCTGTCCAACCTTTATGAGTATCTGGAGCAGCCGGTCGAGACACACGCAGGAACACTGACCCAGGGCGTGTTGCCCGGCGACGGCCTTCGCTTTGAGAATGTCAGCTTTGCCTACCCCGGCAGTTCACCGGTATTGCACGATATTTCCCTGCACTTGTCTCCTGGGCAGAGCCTGGCGCTGGTAGGTGAAAACGGCTCGGGTAAAACGACCTTGATCAAGCTGTTGACGCGGCTCTATCACCCCACCGAAGGCCGAATATTGCTCGACGGCAGCGATTTGCGCGACTGGAGCACCCAGGCGCTACGCGAACGTACCGGCGTTATTTTCCAGGACTTTGTGCGTTACCAGTTACAGGTGGGTGAAAATCTGGGCGTCGGCGACACCCATGCCTATGAGGATGAGCAGCGCTGGCAGCAAGCCGCCCGACACGGCATGGCGGATGATTTCATCAGCGCCATGGCCAGCGGCTACCAGACCCAGTTGGGTCGCTGGTTCAAAAACGGCCAGGAACTCTCCGGTGGCCAGTGGCAGAAAATCGCCCTTTCCCGCGCCTACATGCGCGAGAACGCCGACATCATCGTGCTGGATGAACCCACTGCCGCCATGGATGCCGCTGCGGAGGCCGCAGTATTCGCCCGCTTCCGCGAGCACAGCCGGGACAAGATGGCGATTCTGATCTCCCACCGCTTCTCCACCGTGCGCAGCGCCGACCTCATCCTGGTAATCGACCAGGGCCACATCATCGAACGCGGCACCCACGAAGAACTGCTCGCGGCAGACGGCCGCTATGCGAAGCTGTTTCGACTTCAGGCCAAGGGTTATCAGTAGCCCTTGCTGATTCAACACTTTTCATTGCGCACGCCCCCGAACCCACTATCTTTAATGACACGCTCAGCAACGATGTTGCTGTCACATTCTTGGGTTGGGGATTCGGGTGACATTCTTTAAACAATTTGTTCGTTGGTTACGACGTCTGGGCGTTGTGGTTTTGGTCTTACTCACCTTCTATTTCACCCTCATGGCGTACCATCAGCTAAAGCCGTTGCCACCCGGCATTTCCCACGCCAGCCCGGTTTACCAAACTGACAATGTTGAGTTCTTCCGCGACCTGACGCACCACGCGGATGACGAACGGCAAGTGGACCAGGAAATTTTTGACCAGGTCGAGCGTATGATCGAACGCGCCGATGACTTTATCGTGATCGATAACTTCATGGTCAATGGCTTGGTCAATGATCCCTCCGAAGATTACCCCGCGCTGAGCGATAACCTTGTTGATCAGTTAGTTCGCAAACGCGACGCCCATCCCGATATGCCGATTGTGTTTATCAGCGACGCCATTAATTCTGGCTACGGCTCCTACCCCGCCGAGTGGCTCGATCGCCTGCGGGAGGCCGATATCGACGTGGTGATCTCCAACCTGACCCGGCTGCGCGATTCAACGCCGGTGTATTCATCGCTGTGGCGTATGGGGCCGCAGTGGCTGGGCGATCTGGGTGGCGAATGGTGGGAAAACCCGTTTGTTGACGGTGGGCCCAAATTCAACCTGGGCGGCTACTTGGATATGTTTAATATCAAAGCCAATCACCGCAAAGTGGTGATCACCGAGCGAACGGCGCTGGTCGCCTCCGCCAATGCCCACGATGAATCCGGCTTTCATGAGAACGTCGCGTTTGAAATCGATGGGCCGATCATCGGCGACCTGTTACGCGCCGAGCAGGCGGTCATCGACCTGGGCGACAGCGGTATTCAGTTGCCAAACTACACCCCTGAAGAACAGCCCGAGAACGGTGAGTTAAGCATTCAGTACACCACCGAAGCCCAGACCCTGAACAACGTGCTCGACACCATCGAACGCGCCAGGGAGGACGACGAACTGTGGCTGGCGATGTACTACCTCGCCGACCGGGAGATCGTCAACGCGCTGACCGACGCCAGCCAGCGCGGCGTCCAGGTATCGTTGATCCTTGATCCCAATAAGAAAGCTTTTGGCCGCGAAAAGACCGGCCTGCCCAACCGTCCGGTGGTGGAAGAGCTTGTTGAGGATACCGACGGTAACGTGCGCGTGCGCTGGTACGACGTTGAGATCGAGCAGTTTCATCCCAAGATGATGATGCTGCGCCAGGCCCAACAAAGCACCATTATCAGCGGCTCCACCAACTTCACCAGCCGCAACATGGATAACTACAACCTTGAGGCGAGCCTTACGATCTCAGGCCCCAACGATGCCGACGTGATGCGCGAGGTCGACGACTACTTTCTGATGTTATGGCATAACGAAGGCGGTGATTACACGCTCGACGTCGACGAATACCAAAGCACCATGACCGACTGGCAACGGGTGATCTATGGCGTTCAGGCCTATCTCAAGCTGACCACCTATTGAGGCATGTTGGCCAAAAGCGCCACGATAATGACGCCGAGCACGGCACATAGCCACTGCCAGAAGCGCGCCGGGTCACGCTCGAGAAGCGGCGGCCGCGACTGTTTCAGGGTCCCTGGGCTTGGCGTGCGCAACTCGAAGATGAACTCCGAAAGCGCTGGGTAGCGCTGCTCCGGATTGGGGTGCAGGGCTTTTTTCAACACCGTATCCACCCAGGCGGGCAGCGCGCGGTTTTCGCTGATCGCTGACTGGTAGGCGAGCTTGCACTGGGCCGCTCGGGTACGGGTTTTGGCCACCTCAGTACCGTAAGGCAGCGTACCGGTCAGCATTTGATAGGCAATCACCGCCAGCGAATACAGGTCAGATCGCGGCGTGCCGGACTCGCCTAGGAAATACTCGGGCGCGGTGTACTGGGCGGTGCCGAGTATCGGGTCCCCCTCCGTCGAGGGATGCCCGTTCTCTGATATCCCCGCCACCCGGGTAGCGCCAAAATCAATCAGCCGGACCGTGCCGTGGCGGTCGATCATGATGTTGTCTGGACGCACATCCTGGTGGAGCATTTCCAGCCGGTGAAAAGCGCGCAACCCCTTGGCCACCTGCTCAATAATATCGCGTACGTCGGCCAGTTCTGGGTCGGGATGGTCGCGCATCCACTGGGTCAGCGTCTGGCCGTCAATGTACGCCCAAACGGTATACAGATAGCGCCTTGGTCCGCGCTGCGCGGGCGCTGACAGCACATGGGCATTGTGCAAACGACGCGCGATCCACTCCTCCCGCACAAACCGCTCGACGCTTGCGGGGTCCTCGGCAAGCTCGGTGGCCAGGGTCTTGACCACCACATGCTGGTCTGACTGTGGGTCGTGCGCCAGGTAGACGTGACTGCGGGCGCTGGCATGCAGCGGGCGGATGATCCGCAGGCCATCAAGCTCGCTGTTCGCACGCAGTTCAGGGGGTGACGGCAGGCTGCCCAGGGACTCGAAAAGCTCGTCGGCCTCGCGGTCGGGTAACGTCTCGATGCGCACCAGCTGCGCGGTCAGATTATCGTCGCTGCCGTTGGCAAGCGCGGCGTCCACTAGGGCTTTTGCGCCGGCCTCAAGGTCCGCCGCATGGTCGTGGATCAGCGCGGCCATCACCTGAGGGGACAACCATTCATAAACGCCGTCGCTGGCCAGTAAAAATACATCGCCCTCGCTGAGCGAGACGGCACGGTAATCAAGCTCAAGGTGCTGGCTTGCCCCCATCGCGCGGCTCAGGTGGCTGACCTCCCGCGAGGCCCAGAAGCGGTGATCCTCGGTCAAGGGCTCAAGCGTCTTGCCCGTTAACTGATAAATGCGGCAGTCGCCGACGTGGAACAGGTGCGCCGTGGCCGACTTGATCACCATAGCGCTCAGCGTGCAGACGTAGCCCCGATCCATGTCATAGCGGTATTGGCTTTGCCGCGTTTGCGCATACAGCCACGCATTGGTGGCCTGAAGCACCCGCTGCGCCGAGCTTTTCACGCTCCACGGCGCGGGGGTGGCGTAGTAATCGGTCAAAAAACCGCCGACCGCCGCTTCGGCGGCGTCACGACTCACCGCACTGCTGCTGATACCGTCCGCCAGGGCAACGGCAATGCCCTTTTGGCGCCGCTGGGTGTCGTCGGGCAAACAGGCGCCGTAGAAATCCTGATTGCTGGGCTTTTGCCCTTTATCGGACCACTGGCCGAGGGAAATGCTCAGCGTTGGCATGCATAACGTACCTGATTGGCCACGTTGGCCGGGCTTGCCGCGACGCGTTTGACGACGCTACCCACGACAATCACGCAGGGCGACGGCAGCGGCTCGGCGGCCAATCGCCCGGGCATATCGGCCAGGCTGCCGACCAGTGACTGCTGATCAGGCTGACTGGCGTTGGCCACCAGCATGATCGGCCAGTCGTCCGGCAGCCCCGCCTCGCGCAGGCCCGCGCAGATTGCGTCCACCTTGGAAAGCCCCATGTAAAACACCAGCGTTTCGTCGCGTCGCGCCAACGCCGCCCAGTCCGGCGTGCCGTCCTCCCGGCATAGCTGCGCGGTGACAAAACGCAACTGCTGGGCATGGCCCCGGTCGGTAAGCGGAATCCCCATGCAGGCCGCCGCCGAGGAGGCCGCTGTAATCCCGGGCACGATGGTGGCCGGCACCTGAGCGTCGGCCAAGGCATCGAGCTCTTCGCCCATGCGCCCGAAAACGGCCGGGTCACCGCCTTTCAAGCGCACCACGGATTTGCCCTGCTGGGCCAGGCGCACCATCAGCGCGCCGATGTCAGCCTGGGGAACGCTATGATGGCCCTTGGCCTTGCCCACATAGTGCCGCTCGCCCCCCGAAGGAAGCAGCGCCAGAACGTCATCGCCCACCAGGCGGTCGTAGACCACGACATCGGCCTGCTGCAAAAGCCGCGCGGCCTTTAGCGTCAGCAGTTCGGCGTCGCCGCTGCCGGCGCCCACCAGGTACACGTGCCCGGGCTGACAGTCGCCGCCCAACGGGAGGGACCGCGACATATCACGGCCGCTGCGGGGAAGCTCAAAGCGACTCGCCAAACGCGCCAAGGGGTTACACCATTTCAGAAGCTGGGATTTGCTTAGCGCGCGCATGGGGGCGTTCCTCTTCAAGTAATGATTTCAATTCGGGAATGCAGCTACCGCACTGGGTGCCGCACGCCAGTCGTGCGCCTAACGCCTCGACGCTGGTGTCGCCGCGCCGGATGGCCTCGACAATCGCTGTCTGGCCAACCTGATGGCAGCTACATACCACCGGGCCGCTATCCACCGCACCGTCATCGCACCCCGCCAGCAGACGGCGACGGTGGGTATCGCTCACCGCGTCGTCGTTGAAGCGTGCCTCCAGCCAGGCAAAGCCCGGCAGTTCGCTGGGCGGGCCCACCATCAGCCACCAGCTGAGACGACCGTTTTCGATGCCTGCGGCGCGCAGCCGACCGGCGGCGGCATCTTCACACCATAGCGCCGGCGACGCGGACAGCCACTCGCCCATCTGGTGGAACCAGTCGCCGACCGCCCTGCCGCCGGCCAGTTGCCAGCGCTGGCAGCCGCGCATCGGGATTCGCGTCCAGTAATCGCTTGCACACCAGCGCGGCGCGTCAGGCAGCGACGCCAGGGCATGGTCAGCGACAAACAGCGTCGCCTGCCAGGCGGTTGGCAAGGGCGCGAGGGCCACGGCACCGTGCTTGGCTTCCGGCTGACCGGAAAGCGGGTCGGTGATGCCATCGATCAAGGCACTGCTGCGCGCGCTATGAGTAAAGCAGTCGGTCCAGTGAATCGGCACGAAGACTTCGCCGCGCCGCTGGGCATGGGCCACTCTCACCCGTGCGCGATACTCACCGGTGACGGCGGTCAACACGCCAAGCGCCTGGTCGGTGACGCCCGCCTGGGCGGCATCGTCCGGATGCACCTCCATGAAAGGCTCGGCGCGGTGATTCATCAGCCGCGGTGAGCGTGCGGTGCGCGTCATGGTATGCCACTGGTCGCGAATCCGTCCGGTATTCAGCCGCAACGGGTAGGCGTTACTCAGGGCTTGCTCCGGCCCACGCGGGGTAATCGGCACCAGCCGGGCCCGGCCGTCGGCCGTTGCGAACCGCCCCGCTTCAAACAAACGCGCGGTGCCCTGGGGGGCATCGCCATTCACCGGCCATTGAATCGGCGCGAGCGCATCATAGCCGTCGCGGCCAAGCCCGACCAGCCCTGAAATATCGAAAAGGCGCTGCGTGGCGCCGATATTGTCAACGCCGGAGAGCCGCGCGTGCTCGTCAAAGATCTCACTGGGGTGAGCATAGTCAAACGCCTCGCCAAAGCCCAAATACCTGGCGACGTCGCAGATGATCTGCCAGTCGTGGCGCGCCTCGCCGGGGGGTGGCAGCATGCCCCGCTGGCGCGAAATACAGCGCTCGGAATTGGTCACAGTGCCATCTTTCTCGGACCACCCGGACGCGGGCAGCACGATGTCGGCGTAGGGCAGCAGGTCGGTATGCGCCGCGCATTCCGAGACGATCACCAGCGGGCACTTTTCCAGCGCGGCCCGCACGCGGGCAGCATTGGGCAGGCTAATCGCCGGGTTGGTGGCCATCACCCACAGCACCTTGATGTCGCCGCGCTCAATCGCCTCAAAGAGATCGACCGCCTTGTGGCCGGGGCCTTCCGGTAGGATGGGCACGAGGTTATCGGTGGCCCAGAAGCGGCTGACCCGCTCCCGCGCGCCGGGGGTGTCGTAATCCATGTGCGCCGCCAACTGGTTGGCTAGGCCGCCGACTTCACGGCCGCCCATGGCATTGGGCTGGCCGGTGATCGAGAACGGACCGGCCCCGGGCAGGCCGATTTTGCCGCCGGCCAGGTGGCAGTTGATGATGGCGTTGCACTTATCCGTACCGCTGGAAGACTGATTGACCCCCTGGGAATACAGGGTCACCACGTGGAGCTGGCTTGCAAACCAGTAGTAGAGGGTTTCCAGCCGCTCGGCGTCTACTTCGCAGGCCGCGGCCACTTCGGCGATGGAACTGGCCGACTGCTGCGCGGCGCTTAACGCATCGTCAAACCCTTGGGTATGGCGCTCAAGGTACAAAGCGTCCAGCTTGTGCTTGGCCGCCATCCAGGCCAGCAGGCCGTTGAACAACACCGCATCGCTGCCGGGCTTGATACCCAGATACAGGTCGGCAATCTCGCAGCTATCGGTCACGCGCGGGTCGATCACCACGACCCGCATCAACGGATTGCGCTCCTTGGCGACTTTAATCCGCTGATAGAGCACCGGATGGTTCCAGGCCAGATTGGACCCCACCAGCACCACCAGCTCCGCCTCTTCCAGGTCCTCGTAGTTGCACGGCACGGCGTCGGCACCAAAGGCGCGCTTGTAGGCGGCCACCGCCGAGGCCATGCACAGCCGTGAGTTGGTATCCAGATGCGGCGTGCCCAGAAAGCCCTTGAACAGCTTGTTGGCCACGTAATAATCCTCGGTCAGCAGCTGTCCTGACAGATAGGCCGCCACGCACTGGTTACCGTGGGCGTGACGCAGCGTGTTCATGCGCTCAGCGGTGGCGCTCAAGGCGATCTCCCAGGACACCTCCTTGCCATCCACCCGCGGTCGAGTCAGGCGGCCCTGTTCGCCCAGCGTTTCGTGCAGCGCCGAGCCTTTCACGCACAGCCGGCCGAAGTTGGCGGGATGGTCGCGATCGCCCTCCACGGCGTCAAGGGCGCCGTCCGCTACGGTCGCGGTAACTCCGCAGCCAACGCCGCAGTAGGGGCAGGTCGTCTTGGCTTGGTGCATGGTGACTCCTCGGCTGATTGCCAACGCCGCACATAAAAAAACGCCCAGGCCGCTGACCTGGTTGCGCAAAGCGCAAGGCGATCAGCAGGCTGGACGTCGTTGCCGCAGCGGGCACCGTTAAAGGTGCCAAACGTATTGTGTAAAGATACTTATTTGTCTAACAACGTTATTGGGCTTGTTCGCTGCCACTGTTTTTTGATGAACGCACTAACATGCGCGTTTGTTGCTTATGCCTGAATAGCTGCAAAGGCTACGCCGTCACCGCGCACTTCCAATAAAAAAACCGGTAAAACAGTATTTTAAAAGACTTCACCGGCACCTTTTGATCATCCAATCCCCGTGCACCGCTTGATATTTTGGGTGTTGAGAGTGCAATTCGTCGCCCGGTACGCACCAACAGCGTGCACCACAGCCCGGGGAGCAACGCACAGACACTTACTATGCTCATTTTCAAAATGATGAAAATAAAGCAAAAAAACGTCATGCGCGCAGTTTGGCCGTAGGTTTGCTTATTACTGACAAGACAATCGTTGGTAATCGTAAATTTGTCGGCAGCCAATGGCGGTTGCCCCGCATTACCAGACGCAGCCGGGCAATGGCGCCCCTGATTCCGGTTTTCCTGAGGTCCAGGAAAAGCGATGGATCAGGGGCGTTTTTGTTTGGCGCTCAAGCAGCCGCAACGTCACAGAGGAGTCACCCATGGAAACCGTTTCCCGGTGCTCACCTAATGATCATCTCGTCATTATCGGCAACGGCATGGCCAGCCACCGTCTGGTGGAAGCTCTGATCAACCAGCCGCAACGCCCCAGGGCGATTACCGTGATCGGGGCAGAGCCAACGCCTGCCTACAACCGTATTCTGCTGTCGCCGCTCCTGGCGGGCGACATGCAGCACGATGCACTTACCCTGCGCGATGCCGACTGGTACGCCGACAACGACGTAACGCTTCGTCTTGGCGAACAGGTTGAAACCATTGATCGTGAGAAACGCTGCTTGGCCACCGACAGCGGCCATACCATTCACTACGACCGACTCGTGCTGGCCACCGGCTCGCGCCCGACGCTGCCTGACGTGCCCGGCATCAAGCTTGGCGGCGTCCACGGCTTTCGCGACCTGGACGATGCCGCCGAGCTGGAGGCGATCGCCAAGCGCGGCGGTCATGCGCTGGTCATCGGCGGCGGCCTGCTGGGCCTTGAAGCCGCTGAAGGGCTGCGCAAACGCGGCAACGGGCTAAGTGTCAGCGTGCTCCAGCGCAGCGAGCGCTTGATGAATCGCCAGCTTGATGCCACCGCCGCCGATCTACTCAAAGATGCGCTGACAAGGCGCGGGCTAAACATTATCACCCACGCCCAGCTCGCAAGGCTCGAAGGCGACGTCAATGGTCAGGTGTGCGCCGCGGTGCTCACGGATGGGCGCCACCTGCCCACCGACAGCGTGATCATCGCCGCAGGCATTACGCCCAACGCCGATATCGGGCGCAACGCCGGCCTCAACACCGAGCGGGCCGTGATGGTTGACGCCTTCCTGACGACGTCAGACCCGGCGATTTATGCCCTGGGCGAATGCTGCCAGTTTGAGCAGCACACCTATGGCCTGGTCGAGCCCATTTGGCACCAGGTCGAGGTATTGGCGGCGACCCTCTGCGGCGCACCCACCAACGGCTACCGCGAAGTGCCCACGGCCACCAAGCTCAAGGTAAGCGGCGTCGCGCTTTATGCGTTCGGCCCCACCGACCCTGGACCCGAGCACGACGAGCTGCGCTACCAGGACCCCCTAAGCGGTGACTACCGCCGCCTGCTGCTACGCGATGGGCGCCTCGAAGGCGCCGTGCTATACGGCGATACCCGCCACGGCCCGTGGTATTTCGAGCAGGCCCTGGCCGGCGCTGACCTGAGCGCATCTCGCCAGGCGCTACTATTTGGCGCCGCCGATGTAGCAGTGCTCAAAGATCAGCAGAACGACACACCCCATTTATCGACTTCAGAGGCGGCATAATGATGTCTTCCAAGAATCCCGAACAGCTTATTATTATTGGTAACGGCATGGTCGGCCACCACCTGGTCGAGCAGCTCGTTGATAACGGCGCGCTTGAGCGTTATCAGGTCACCGTGTTTGGCGAAGAGCGTCACCGTGCCTATGATCGCGTCCACCTGTCGGAATATTTCAGCGGCCGCGATGCCGAATCGCTCGCCCTTTGCGACGCCGACTACTACTCCACCAGCGGCGTCACGCTGCGCACCGGCGAAGCCGTGACGCACATCGACCGCGACCAGCAGGAGGTAGTGACCGACCAGGGCCGCTACCCCTACCACAAGCTGGTGCTGGCCACCGGCTCCTACCCCTTTGTGCCGCCAATTCCCGGCAACGACCGGGACGGCTGCCTGGTCTACCGTACGCTGGACGACCTGGACGACATTCGCGCAGCGGCCGAAAACGCCACCAACGGCGTAGTAGTCGGCGGCGGGCTACTGGGCCTGGAGGCCGCCAATGCGCTGCGCGGCTTGAACCTGGATACCGCCGTGGTCGAGTTTGCCTCGCGGCTGATGCCCATGCAGGTGGATAACGAAGGCGGCGAGCTGCTGCGCGAAAAAATCGAAGCTTTGGGCGTGCAGGTGCTCACCGAGCGGGCCACCCAGCGCATCGAGGACGGCGACGCGAGCCATCACCGCATGGTCTTCCAGGACGACAAGGTGCTGGAAACCGACCTGATCGTGTTCTCGGCGGGCATTCGCCCCCGCGACCAACTGGCCCGGGACTGCGATCTGGAAATCGGCGAACGCGGCGGCGTGGTGGTCGACGACCAGTGCCTCACCAGCGACCCCGCCATCCTGGCGATTGGCGAAGTGGCGCTGTGGAACCAGAGCATTTTCGGCCTGGTAGCCCCCGGCTATCAAATGGCCAAGGCGGCACTGGCCACGCTGACCGACGGCGATACCCGCTTTAGCGGCGCGGACATGAGTACCAAGCTCAAACTGCTCGGCGTGGATGTGGGGTCAATTGGCGATGCCCACGGCAATCAGAACCCGGGCGCGCGCATGTTCCGCTACCTCGACCCGCTCACTCAGGTGTACCGCAAGATGGTCGTCTCCAGCGACGGCAAAAAGCTGCTCGGCGCCATGCTGGTGGGCGATAACAGCGCCTACGACACCCTGCTGCAGTACTATTCAAACGGCATCGAGCTGCCGGAGGAACCCGCCTCGCTAATTCTGCCGCAAAGCAGTGGCGCCGCCCCCACGCTCGGCCCCGGTGCGCTGCCGGAAACCGCTACTATTTGCTCCTGCCATAACGTCACCAAGGGCGATATTTGCGCCACCATCGATGACGGCGCAGTTGACCTTGGCGGTGTCAAAGGCGTGACCAAAGCTAGCACCGGCTGCGGCGGCTGCACCGCGCTGCTCAAGAGCGTGGTGGATCACGAACTGGAAGCCCGCGGCGTGGAGGTCGACAAATCGATCTGCGAGCACTTCGCCTTCACCCGACAGGGGCTTTACGACATCGTCCGAGTGGAAGGCATTAAGACCTTCAGCGAGCTGATCGACAAGCACGGCAATCCTGAGACCCATCGCCTGGGCTGCGATATCTGCAAACCCGCCGTGGCCTCGATTCTGGCGTCGTGCTTTAACGAGCCGATCACCGACGCCGCGCATGTGCCCTTGCAGGATACCAACGACAGCTTCATGGCCAACATGCAGAAAAACGGCACCTACTCGGTGGTGCCGCGGGTTGCCGGTGGTGAAATCACCCCCGACAAGCTAATCGCGCTTGGCGCGGTGGCCAAGAAATATGACCTCTACTCCAAGGTTACCGGCGGCCAGCGCATCGACTTGTTCGGTGCCCGCCTGGAAGACCTGCCGGATATCTGGAGCGAGCTGATCGACGCCGGCTTTGAGACCGGCCACGCCTATGGCAAATCGCTGCGTACGGTGAAATCCTGCGTCGGCAGCACCTGGTGCCGTTACGGCGTGCAGGACAGCGTCGGCATGGCGATCCAACTTGAGAACCGCTACAAGGGCCTGCGTGCGCCGCACAAGATCAAATTTGGCGTTTCCGGCTGCACCCGTGAGTGCGCCGAAGCCCAAAGCAAAGATATCGGCATTATTGCCACGGAAAACGGCTGGAACCTGTATGTGTGCGGTAACGGCGGCATGCGCCCGCGCCACGCTGAACTGTTCGCTACAGACCTGGACGACGAGCAGCTGTACCGCACTATTGACCGCTTCCTGATGTTCTACGTGCGCACCGCCGACCGTCTCCAGCGCACCTCGGTATGGCGCGAGAATCTCGACGGCGGCCTGGACTACCTCAAGGACGTCATCCTGGAAGACAGCCTGGGCATCAACGACGAGCTGGAGCGTCAGATGCAGACTGTGGTGGATACCTACCAGTGCGAATGGGCGGATGCGATCAGCGATCCAGAAAAACTCAAGCGTTTCAGAAGCTTTGTCAACGATGAGCGCCCGGACCCGTCAATCATCATGACCAGCGAGCGCGGCCAGCTTCGGCCTGCTTGATCGACGCGTTGACTGACTCTCTGAATAAGAAACGAGGTACCTCATGACCGCAACGGCAATGAAAAAAGAGATGGACACTGTGGATTCCGAAAACAGCAAGGTATGGCAAAAAATCTGCACCCAAGCCGACCTGGTGGCGTTCTCCGGCGTCGCCGCCTGGCTTGAAACCGCCGATGGGCCCGCCCAGGTGGCGGTTTTTTATCTTCCCGACCAAGGGAATGAGCTTTTCGCGCTGGACCATCACGACCCTTTTTCCAACGCCAATGTGATTGCCCGAGGGATTGTGGGCGATCTTAAAGGCTCGGCGGTGGTCGCCTCGCCTATCTACAAGCAGCACTTCCGACTGGAAGACGGTCAGTGCCTGGAAGACGAGGACGTCAAACTGCGGACCTGGAAGATCGAATTTAAAGGGGATGAGGTGTGGATTGAGGGGTAGCGCCACCCCTCGCTAACATACGCTGCTGTTATACTGTCGCTTTTATCAAGCTCACAGGGCAGTGGCGCCATGAAAACCGAGTCTCATACCTTAGCCTTTTCCGCCTTCATGGCGTTGCTGATCGGCTGTGCGGGCATTGCCGCCACACTGGCGTCCAATTCCCAGGCGATTCTGCTGGATGGACTCTTCAATCTGATCTATTTCGGCGTGGCGCTGGTCACCATCAAGGTCAGCCGGCTGGCCAGCCGTCCGGATAGCGAATCGTACCCGTTCGGCTACAGTTACTTCGAATCGCTGGTCAACCTGTGCAAAGGGCTGCTGATTTTCGGCGTCGCCGTCTTCGCATTAGTGGATGCCATTGCGGCATTGCTGACGGGCGGACGCGCCATTGCGGCTGGTATCGCCATCGCCTACGCCCTGTTCGCCACCGCCGCGTGCTCGCTGACGGCCTGGGTCATGCACCGCAGTCTGCGCTCGGTCAGCAGCCCGCTGGTGGAAGCCGACAAGGCGAACTGGGTCGTCAATAGCGTGATCTCAGCGGCGGTTTTGGCGGCTTTTTGTCTGGTGCTTGTTTTTGAAAAACTAGAGTGGCAAAGCGTGCTCACCTATATCGACCCACTGCTGGTCATTGCCGTCGTCGTCTTGTGTATGGGGGTGCCGGTCCGCATGGCCTCCCAGGCATTGAGGGAGTTGCTTAACAAAACGCCAGAAGATGCCCTTGCAGAGCCGGTCCACCAAGCTGTTGGGCGCGCACTGGCATACATCGACACCCAGGAAGTACGCGTTCGCATGGTGCGCCCCGGGCGCCTGCTGTATGTCATCGTGCATGTGGTATTGCCAGCCGCCCCTGACGTTTCCATTGCAACCCAGGACACATTGCGGGCACGCGTCGATGAAGAAGTGAGGCGCTATTACTCTCCGGTGGTTTGCGACGTGGTATTCACCGCAGATACCCGCTGGGCAGCGCCCTCCTGCGGGCTGTTGGTCGAGAAGCACACTTAGGCAATCTATCCAGGCGATGGCGCTTTTCGCAACTTAACTAGCGTGATGATCACACCGCCCAACAGCGCTAGGCCAAATAGCGTTAACGCCAAGGTATGCCCCACAGCATCAATCAGCACCCCGGTGGTGATCACCGGGATACTGAAGCCCAAATAGGCCATGAGAAAGTAGCCCGCACTGGCTTGTTGGCTAGTCGACGTACCCGCAATCGCCAATACACCGCTTAATCCCCCCAGATAGATAAACCCATAGCAGGCGCTGCTGGCGGCCACCGTGCCCAGTAGCACTGCTGCGAGATATCCTTGAACGGCGCCCCAGGCGATCAACCCGTAGGCCATCGGTAGAATCACCAGCCCCAGTTGAGTAGCGCTTCGCGGCGCAAGCCTTCTCGCCCAGGGCTGAAAAAGCACCCCACAGCTGCAGATACCGAAGGTAGCGAAGCCACTCCAGGCGGATAAGCTGTGTTGATTCAATGCCGACGGTAGAATCGCGATGACTAGCCCCACCGTGGCCCAGGCCAACATAATCGCCAGCCCAAAGGCGAAAGCTCCTCTAGGATAGCCAGGAAGACGCAACATAGAACGTTTAGTGGGGCTTGGTGCGCGATCTTTGAGTGTGGTGACCACCACGAGTGCCAACGCAGCAATAGCAAGATAAAGCCACAGGCTGGGAGGTGATACGCTCGGCGTTTTGAAAACAAACAGGCTAGTGACCGCTGCCCCTAGGCCAAAACCGAGCGCGGTACTGGCAGTGACATAGTTGGTCGCCATGCGGTTATCCTGCCCATTCAACAGCACCTGCATATAAGCAGGCGCCACCGCAGATGTTAGCCCCGTGCTGATACCCAGCAACAAGCGGGCAACCCCCAGCGCCAGCAAACCGGGCGCTATCAGTGTCATCGTGGTGGCCAAGAGACATAACAGGAGCGCAGTAACGATCAGGGGCTTGCACCCCACGCGGTCAGCCAGACCATTTAACCCCAGCAGCACTGGCACAATACCCAACACATAGCAGGCAAAAGCGATGGTAGTGGCCCCAACGCCCAAGCCATCCCGCGCTGCCAGGGCATCGTAAAGCGGGGCCTGTAAGTTAACCGCTGTGGTAATCGCACATAGCGCAAACGCCAGGCAGGCGGCACTTTTTCTATTAATCGTTGGGGTAGCAGCGCAGTTCATAGCCAAGTCCTAAATAAGCGAGTTGTTGAACCGCTAAGCTCGCACGCTTACCGCAAAGCGGTAAGATACACTTCACCATCACTTTTCAGGCACTGTTACGCCCTTTTAGCGAACAGTTGTAAGCCATAGGGCACGCTATGAAACTAGAGGTTAATCGGCACTCTTCCACGCCCATCGCACAACAACTCGAAGCGAGTATGCGCGCCTGGATTGAAGCTCACGGTGCCGGTGGTGGCCGTCGTTTACCCTCTATTCGACGCCTTGCGGCCACACATAACATCAGCCGCAATGCGGTGATTGAAGCCTACGAGCGACTTGTGGCGTCTGGACTTGTGCGCTCACAACCCGGCTCAGGGTTTTACGTCGCGGATAACGCAGCATCACTGGTGTCGCCATCGACAACAAAGAGCGGTTTGGAAGAGGTCACCAACGGGCTATGGGGGCTTTTTAGTGCGAATGAGCACACGCTAAAACTCGGCTGCGGTTGGCTGCCCAGCGACTGGCGCGAAGGCGACGACCTAACCCACGCCATTCGCCAAGTGGCACGTAAAAGTCGTCCCGGAATCTTCGAGTACAGTACCCCTCAAGGGCCCCAGGATTTACGCGGTTTGATCCAGGAACGCCTGCGCCCACTGACGATTACCGCGGACGCCCAGCAGATTGTGATGACCGGCGGCGGCAGCCATTCGCTGGATTTGCTGGTAAGGATGCTGCTTGAACCCGGCGATGTGGTCTTTGTAGAGTCGCCAGGCTATTACAATCTGTTTGGTCTGCTGCACTTACAGCGTATTCGCGTCATTGGCGTGCCGCGCCTGGCGGATGGGCCGGATATTGAACGCCTGGAGGCGTTGTTAGCCCAGCACCGCCCTAAGCTATTCTATATCAACAGCGTGTTTCATAACCCCACGGGCAGTTCGCTTTCCCCGGCGATAGCGCACCGAGTGCTTCAGCTCGCCGAGCAACACGATTTTCAGATTATTGAAGACGATATCTACGCGGATTTTCAGCACACCCCCACCACGCGCCTGGCAGCCCTCGATGGATTGAACCGAGTGGTCTATCTGGGCAGCTTCTCGAAAAGCCTCTCCTCTTCACTGCGAGTCGGTTTTATCGCCGCACCACCATCGTTGGTTCAGCGGTTGGTGGATATCAAGATGTTAACGAGCATTTCCGCTTCGCGCTTTGCGGAGCAGGTGGTCACCACCCTGCTGCAAAACGGCAGCTATAGGAAGCTTACCGAACGGCTGCGCATCAAGCTTGCCAAGCAAATGGCAATGTCACTGACAATGCTTAAAAATGCCGGTTGGGAGGTGTATACCCAACCGGCAGGCGGAATGTTTGTGTGGGCAAAACCACCGTCGACCATCACGCCTGAGACACTGAGCGAGCTGGCCAACCGCTGGGAAGTCACCCTATCGCCGGGGCACTTATTCTTTGCTGACCATCAGCCGACGCCCTGGCTGCGGCTCAACGTTGCCTATATGCAGGATCCCAGGGCGAAGGCATTTATTGAAGCAGCAAACGCTCCTCCTACCCTTCTTTAACTTCTTTCACCGGCCATACATCGGCGTCTACCAGCTCGGGTCGTTTTAGAACGGATGGATCAAAGCGCGGCTCCTTGATGCCATCCCGGCGCTGGCGTTCGTAGTCCTTGAGCACCGACACGGCGATGGGCCCCATGATCAGAATGGCGAAGAGGTTGGTGGTAGCCATTAGCCCCATGGCTAGGTCGGCGAAGTCCCACACCACGGTGAGCTCTGCTACCGATCCAATCAGTACCATGGCGATGATAATGACTTTAAAGACGGTGACCGCTTTTTGCGCATGACGGCGGAAAAGGTACTCGATATTCACTGCAGAAAACGAGAAGTTGGCCAGAATCGAGGTGAAGGCGAAGAAGAAGATCGCCAAGGCGATAAAGATTTCACCGAAACCGCCCAGGTGATCCACCATGGCGTCCTGGGTAAGCTGAATGCCTTCAATGCTATCCCCCGCCGACTCGGACAGCAGCCGCTCGTATACGCCGGAAAGCAATATCACCACCGCCGTGCAGCTACAGATCACAATGGTATCCACAAACACCCCAAACGACTGCACCAGCCCCTGGGCCGCGGGATGTTTGACGGTCGCCTGGGCGGCGGCGTTGGGTGTGGAACCCATGCCTGCTTCGTTGGAAAACAGCCCGCGCTTGATGCCGTTTTCCATCGCGGCCTTGATCGCATAGCCCGCGGCACCACCCACGGCAGGACCCAACCCGAAGGCGCTCATCACAATCAGCGAAAGCATATCCGGCACGGCGGAGATGTTGGCGATTAGAATCCACAGCGCTACCAGCAGATAGGCAATCGCCATGACGGGGACGATCTTCTCAGCGGTCCGCGCGACTGACTTAAGCCCGCCATAAATGACCAGGCCCGCCAGGATGGCAATGACCACACCCGTTAGCCAATCAGGTACGCCAAACGCGCCATTCATGCCCTGGGCAATAGTGTTTGACTGCGCGGCATTGAAGGCCAGGCCATAAGCAATAATCAGAAATACCGCGAACAACGAGCCCAGCCAGCGCCACCCCAGGCAGCGTTCAATGTAGTAGGCAGGGCCACCGCGAAACACGCCATCTTCATTGCGGTGCTTGTAGACCTGGGCCAGCGTGGATTCGATGAAAGCGGTCGCGAAGCCCACCAGCGCCGTCACCCACATCCAAAAAATCGCCCCAGGGCCGCCGATCCAAAGCGCCAGCGCTACCCCCGCCAGATTCCCCGTCCCGACACGCGCAGCCATCGATGTCGCAAACGCCTGGAAGCCGCTAATACCTTCGCCAGCACCTCGGGCCGTTACCGTGACACGGGCCATATGACCGAACAATCGGAACTGCATGCCACGGGTGATAATGGTGAACCACACCCCCGCTCCCAGCAGCAGATACACCAGGATGTAGCTCCAGATAAAGTCGCTGACCGGCATCATGACGGCATAAAGGCCATCACGCAGCGGGCCTACTATCGATTCGAGGATTTCCATGGCCATGCTCTCCAGATTGCTGAATAACGGCGGGAAGTGCCTTACCCCGCAAGCGGGCGGTAGTCTAAATGCGCGCTCTTATTCGAGTCTAGCCAGTTTTTATCCTTGTCGCATCGTGGTCATTGCCGAGCCTTACAGGCCCACCACCCAATCTGGCTTAAACAATGGCGGGCTGAACTCGTCAGGATAGCCACCGGGGTTGGCGACCACTCTTGTTCCCTTGCGCCACATATCGACTGGCTCATGGACATGGCCGTGCACCCATAAATGCATTTGGCCCATAAGCTGCGGAAGGTGCGACGCAAACGCAGGCGAAAGCACATCGCCTGTGTACTGGGCAGGAATGCATTCACGCATTGGGGCATGGTGGCTAACCACGACCTTGGGCCCGTCAAACGAATCATCGAGTGCCGCCGTCAGCCAGCTCAAGGCCTCCTGATGCAACGCTTTGCTTGCCTCCGGAGTCATGGTGGTGCCGGGAGCTGATTCAACAATTCGGAAATCAGGCATATAGCGTTTCGCTTTGGCGACCGTGTCTTCTGGATTACGCGTTGGGTTGTCTGCATACAGCGCAAAATCGGTCCATAAAGTAGTGCCATAGAAACGCACGCCATTAAGGGTCACGGCACGATTGTCCAGAAGCTCAATGTCGAGCCGTTTGGCTTCGTGCGCCAGTTCCTCACGCAACAGCGGCAAGCACGTGCCGTAAAACTCATGGTTGCCGGGTACATAAATAATTGGCGTTTTAGGAAAGCGCAGCCGGGCCCAGGCCAAGCCTTCACATCGACGATGAATATCACCCGCCAGGATCACTACATCGGCCATCACCTCCGGCAAAACACGGTCGCCATTAAAAAACTCCAAATGCAGGTCTGATAAAACGCGCAAGCGCATCCGCTTTCTCCATGCTTAAGCTCAGCGCTCATCTTGACGATAAACACTTGAATACAATACTGGTTTAACTGATATCGGCGCCCAACATGACTCAGCAAGTCCTCATTAACTCAGCGCGCCCGCCATAGATTCTGCAGCCCAAAACGAACGTTTGAAAAATCTTTGCTGCATCGCAGCAAAAGCGCTATACTGGTTATGTTGTCCGAATAGGAGGGCCACACACATGTCTTCATTCAATTTATGCCCAACACGAGATAGCGAAGTGCTCAACTTCTGGACGCAACGTGCGCATTTACAGCGCGCGGCCAGTGAGGCCCTCGCGGATTACTGCGAGTCACTGACGTATTGCTAACCTCGTTAGACCAAAAGATTGTCATCGAAGCCGAGCTGTTGCTCGGCTTTTTGATTTTATAAAAGCTTTCCCGCTCAAGCACCTGGGTGCCTTAGGCCAAAATTGTAAGCATATGCTTACAAGTGTAGGCATAAAGACTACATGTAGGGTCCCTGATGATCAAATGAGCTATAGAAGTTATCCTCTATTGGCCGCTCGAGAGCTTCTACAGCAATTCATCCAGGAGCAGGCCTATGGACATCAAACTGCATAAACAAGCGA
>Ga0008837_100185_pt1 | contig 87248 bp, 75 predicted proteins | sample HotLakConsUCCSLE_FD_65500 | JGI IMG/M metagenome (GOLD analysis project Ga0008837, IMG submission 65500) | Hypersaline microbial mat communities from Hot Lake, Washington, USA - Hot Lake Consortium UCC-SLE | ecosystem: Environmental > Aquatic > Non-marine Saline and Alkaline > Hypersaline >...
CAGCAAGGCCAGCGCGGTGAGGTTGAGGTGGAAGCTATCCGTCAGCTGCTCGGGCGACGCCAGGGTGGCCGCCCGGCTGAGCCGGTAACCGTCGGGCGGTGCAGATAACGCCTCTGGGGCGGTGACCAGTTGGGTCAGGTTATTACCGCTTTCCAGCAGTTCGGCAGCCGCGGCAATGTCCATCACCAGGGTGTCCGGCGGCAGGTCCGGGCGTAGCGCCAGTGGCGGGAGTTGATGGCGACCATTCACGTCAGGCGTGGCGCCCGGCGCCTCCCGGCGCGAAAGGCCGACTGCATCGAGGGTTTCCGGCGCCAGTTGGGTTTGCCATGGCGGCGTCAGAAAAGCGGTCAGCGCGGCGCCATCGCCGCCCAGGGCGTTATCGTTGGGCAGGGTCAGCGGGTCAATGCCGATAAGCGTCAGGCGCACTTCGCCAACTTCCAGGGTGCCTTCCAGCATGGGCGAGACGGGCAGGCCCGCCCGGCGCAGCGTCAGGTAGTCTTCGCGGGTCAGGGGCTGGCCATCGCGTCTTGTCAACTGGTCGACCTCCGCGCTAAACAGCGCGTTGGCGCGGGCGTAGCTGTCTTTCGCCGTGGCATTGACCGCCTGGACGCTGCTCCACAAGGCGCTTGCCACCCACAGCCCCAGCAGCAGCATGGCAAGCTGCCCCGGATGACGGCGATAGTGGGCAAGCAGGGTTACCAGCACGCGCCAAATCAAGGGTGGGAATCCTCAAGCCGGCCCAGGTGGAGGCGCACCAGGTGGTCGAGCGGTGCCGCCACGCGGGCGCTGTGGGTGACCATCAACAGCGCGCAGCGGGTTTCAGCCACCAGCTCAAGCAGCAGCGCAAGGACGATATCGGCACTTTGTTCATCCAGATTGCCGGTGGGCTCATCGGCCAGCAGCAGACTGGGCCGCACGGCCAGCGCCCGGCCAATCGCCAGGCGTTGCTGCTGGCCGCCCGAGAGCTGCTCGGGGAAATACCCTTCGCGACCGGCAAGCCCCAGGCGCGCCAGCAGGTGAGCGGTCCACTCGGCGTCCTCGCGTTGCGCAAGGCGTGCCTGGAGGCGCAGGTTGTCGATCACGTTGAGGCTGGGCACCAGGTGGAACTGCTGAAACACCAGCCCGAGATGCTGACGACGCAGCCTGGCGCGGGCGGGTTCCTCCAGGCTGGAAAGCCGCTGCCCCTCGATGCTGATATGGCCCTGGTCAGGTACGTCGAGGCCGGCGGCCAGATGCAGCAGCGTTGATTTGCCGCTGCCGGATTCCCCCATCAACGCCAGGCTCTCGCCCTGGTCAAGCGTCAGGTCGATACCGTTGAGCACGGGTAACTCTCCCTGCGGCGTGCTGAAGGTTTTATGTACCTGGTGCAGAACCAGCATGGGGGGCTCCCTTTGCCAACCATTGAGCATGCGATAAAGCATACGATGATATTACACGTAAATTCGAGTGTAATATATTTGTATAAGAAAAGGCGGGCGATAGCGCTATCTTGAACCGCGTAAAAAGGTCCGTTTAAGATATAAAAGCTCCCGGATCAGGGAGCAAAAAAAGTGAATTTTTTTCACGTAACCCATGTTATGAGGCGTGCATTTGTTGCTTGCAGGGGGACTGAGGTTGTCTACCTTGTGCAGTGCAAGATGATGGTTACGCCATTTGATCTGAAATTTAATCATACAAGGAGTGGATTAGATGACAGTCAGCAACACACCTCTTAATGTTGTGAATGCGCAAAAACAGTACAGCGAAATGACGGATATGCCGTCCGCTCAACCGACGATGGATACGGACCTTTACCCATCGCGGTTGGCTGAAGCGCCGACGTCACTCTGGCAGCCGCGAAAAGATGCTGTCGTGAAAGGTCGCCAATTAACAGGCCCATTAAGCCAGGCGCAACTCGACGAGTTCGAACGCAAAGGGTTTCTGTTTATCCCCAACCTGATCACCGGTTCAGAGCTCGATGAGCTGCGTCGGGAGATGCAGGCACTGATGAATCACGACGCCTATCGTGATCGACCCTTCAGCGTTACCGAGCCGGAGAGTCAGGAAATCCGTTCGTTGTTTGCGGTGCATTTTCTCTCCAAGCGTTTTGGAGAACTGGCACGCGATGAGCGTCTGGCAGGTGCCGCTCGACAACTGATCGGCGCAGACCCCTATGTACACCAGTCGCGTATAAACTATAAGCCCGGGTTTGCAGGTAAAGGCTTCAACTGGCACTCGGACTTTGAAACCTGGCACGCGGAGGACGGCATGCCCAACATGCATGCGGTCAGTGCTTCGCTGATCATGACCGACAACCACGAGTTCAACGGTCCCTTGATGCTGATTCCGGGGTCGCACAAGAAGTTCGTGCCGTGCCTGGGTGAGACGCCGGAGGATAACCACAAGCGCTCGCTGAAGGCGCAGGAAGTCGGCGTGCCCAGCAAAGAAGCGCTGACCGAGCTGGTGGCCGAGCATGGTATCGAGGCGCCCAAGGGCAAGGCCGGTGGCCTGTTGCTGTTTGACTGCAACACCCTGCATGCCTCGAACGCCAACCTGTCGCCGGATCCGCGCAGCAACGTGTTCTTTGTGTTTAACCGCCCGGACAACCGCTGCCGCGCGCCTTATGCTGCGCCCAAGCGGCGTCCTGACTTCCTGGCCCATGCGCCCGGCGACACCTGGTCGATGGCCGAGTGAGGCGGTAAGGTAAACCAGCGTTCAGCGATGTGTGGAACAATCGCTAGGGTGGGGTAGACTGGTGCGCATGCTAATATGCGCACCATAAAAAAGGAGTCTCCCCACCATGCGTTTTGTTCCACAGTTTACCGATGGCCAAGCCTGTCCCCATGAGGTGGGCAAGGTGGTGTGCGTTGGCCGCAATTATACTGAGCACGCCAAAGAGTTGGATAACCCCGTTCCCAGCGAGCCGTTGCTGTTTATCAAGCCCGCGACGAGCATCGTGGATATCAAGCAGCCGCTTGCGCCGCCGTTTCATCGCGGTGAGATTCACTACGAGATCGAGCTTGCCCTGCTGGTGGGTAAAACGATTTCCGACGCCACGCCGGACGAGGCCAGCGCGTCGATCAGCGGTTTGGGGCTGGCGCTTGATCTCACCCTGCGCGATGTGCAATCCCAACTGAAGGAAAAAGGCCATCCCTGGGAAATTGCCAAGGGGTTTGACGGCGCCTGCCCGCTTTCCCCTTTCCTGCCGTTAAGTCGCGTACCCAACTGGAACGCACTGGCCTTTACCCTGGAAATTGACGGTGAAGAGCGCCAGCACGGCGAAGGGTCCGATATGATATTTACCATCCCCACGCTGGTCGCGGAGATGAGCCGCCATTTTACCCTCGAACCGGGCGACGTCATTTTAACCGGCACGCCGTCAGGAGTGGGTGAGCTGCCGCGTGGCGCCACGCTGCGTATGACGCTAACCGGTGGTTTGGAAATCACCACCAGCGTGATTGAATGAGTGGCGGTAGTTAAGCCAAGTTGCTAAACATATAGCCGCCCAATCAAAAGGCCACCGACTCAGTCGGTGGCCTTTTGCGTTGGCTAACGTCGCAGATGCCGTCGCTACTCCAGGTAGGTGTAGCCTTCGAGCCCCTCGGACAGGCTGGCGGCAAAGCGCGCCTGCTCCTGGCTGGAAAAGCCGCTGGCAATGAGCTGCTCGGTCAGCTTTTGCTTTAACACCTGGGCATCGAAGTTCACGTAGGCCAGTACCTCGGCCACGGTGTCCCCGGCCTGGGCGTTGGAAAGCTGCCATTCGCCATCGGGCCCCAGGGCAGCGTCCACCGAATCGGTATCGCCGAACAGGTTGTGCAGATCGCCCAGAATTTCCTGATACGCCCCCACCAGGAAGAAGCCGAGCCAGCGCTCGTCGTCGCTGGTCCATTCGGGAAGGGGAAGGGTGCTTTCGACGCCCTGGCCGTCGACATACTGATCGATACGGCCGTCTGAATCGCAGGTGATGTCCTGAATCACCGCCCGGCGGATCGGCGGCTGGTCCAGTCCGCTTAACGGCAGGACGGGGAAAATCTGCTCAATGCCCCAGACGTCCGGCACCGACTGGAACAGCGAAAAGTTGACGAATAGCTTGTCGGCCAGCTTCTCGGCAAGCTCATCCAGGATCTCGCGGTGCGCGCGGTTGCGGGTGTCGAGCTGGTCGCGCAGGCGGACACACGCCGCCATATAGACACGTTCGCCTTCGGCGCGGGCGTTGATGTCACTCAGCCCGAGCACGAAGCGGTCCTGCAGCTCGCTGACCGCCTGGAAGACATCGTGCCAGGCCTCGACCAGCACGCGCGGCTCCTGAGGCTCGGCCAGCTGCTCGAAGACGCGCCACAGGGCTTCCACCTGCGGGTCGCCCGCAAGGGAGCGTTCCGGAGGCGTATCGTCGATGCGCTCGTCGCCGATCACGTTGGTAATCAGCACCGCATGGTGAGCGGTGAGCGCCCGGCCGGACTCGCTGATCAGGTGCGGCGCGGGCAGGTTGGCGTCCTGGCACAGCTGGGCAAAGGCGCTGACCACGTTTCGCGCATACTCGCGCATCGAGTAGTTGGCCGAGCAGTCGCTGCGCGAGCGGGTGCCTTCGTAATCGATGCCCAGGCCGCCCCCGACATCGACGGTATCGATCGGCGCGCCCAGGCTGAGCAGGTTCTGGTAGAAACGGGCACATTCGCGCAGGCCGCGCTGAATATCACGGATATTGGCGATCTGCGAGCCAAGGTGAAAGTGCACGAGCTGCAGGCTGTCGAGCGCGTCCTGGGTGCGCAGGGTCTCAACGACGCTGAGAATCTGGCTGGCGGTGAGGCCGAACTTGGATTTCTCACCGCCGGTATTCTGCCACTTGCCTTTGCCCACCGAGGCGAGTCGGGCGCGCAGGCCGATGCGCGGCGTCACGTCCAGCTCGCGGGCTTCTTCCAGAATCATGTCGAGCTCGGAGAGCTTTTCCACCACCAGGTACACCCGGTGGCCGAGCTTCTCACCCAGCAGCGCCAGGCGGATGTATTCGCGGTCTTTATAGCCGTTGCACACGATCAGCGAGGAGCCACCGTCCGAGAGAGCCAACACCGCCAGCAGTTCGGGTTTGCTGCCTGCCTCCAGGCCGACACGACCGCGGCCGCGTTCGGCGGTGGCGAGTATCTCTTCCACCACCCGGCGCTGCTGGTTGACCTTGATGGGGTAAACCGCCGTATAGCCGCCTGTGTAGTCGAGCTCCTGCATGGCCACGTCAAAGGCGCCGCACAGCTGCTCAACGCGGTCGTGAAGAATGTCGCTGAAGCGCACCAGTACCGGCAGGCGTAAGCCGCTCTGCTGAAGCGTGCGAACCAGACCGCTGAGCGGCAGCGCCGGGCCATCGGCAGCGCTGCCCAGTGGCCGCACCAGCGCCTGGCCACGGTCGTCCACATCAAAGTAGCCGCTGCCCCACTGATCGATATTCCAGGTGCGGCGGGCGCGCTGAGCCGAGGTGCTGTGAGTGGCTGCTGCCTTCATGAAGACGCCTCGGGCAAGGGGAGCGCGCCATGCGCAATACGCGCTTTCAGAATGGTGCGGAAACGGTCTGGGTCATGGGGGGTCAGGTCGTGGGCGGGCGGGTCCACGTACACCACCAGCAGCCGCGATAGCCAATAGCGCAGCGCCGTCATGCGCAGCATGGTGGGCCACAGGGCGCGCTCGTCCGCGGTCAGCCGGCGGCGTGACTGATAGGCGCTCAGGATCGCCGTATAGCGCTCGCCATTCAGCGTACCGTCCTCGTTGGAGGCCCAGTCGTTGATCACAATGGCCAGATCAAACAGCAAGTCGCCGGTGCAGCCATTGTAGAAGTCGATAATGCCGCCCAGCGTATCGCCTTCAAACAGCGTGTTGTCGCGGAACAAGTCACCGTGCAGCGCGCCTTGCGGCAGGTCATCGTGCTTGGCGAAGGCGCTTTCGAAATCATCGATCTCGTCTTTCATTAGCATCTGGTCGTCAGGGCTCAAGTAGGTCAGCACCTTGTGGTGCATGGCTTGCAGCCAGTGCAGGTCGCGCGGGTTGGGGCGGTGCCCGGGAAAGTGTTGTGACACCGTATGCAGACGCCCCAGGGTATCGCCCAGCGCCCGGCATTGGGCCAGGTTGGGGGCTTGGGGGTGACGGCCCGGTAAGCGCGGGAACAGCAGGGCCGGCTTGTCCGCCAGGCTGTGCAGGGCCACGCCGTCGCGGTCGTGGACCGTGCCGGGGACCGGCAGGCGATGCTCGTCCAGGTAGTCCAGTAACTCGACAAAGAACGGCAGCTCAGCATGCTCGCCTTGCTCGAACAGGGTTAATACCAGCTCACGGCGGTCGGTTGTCACAAAAAAGGTCGAATTTTCGGTGCCGGCCGCCACGCCCTTCAGCGAAACGAAGCTGCCTACATCAAATTTTTCTAAAAACGTAGCGACCTGTGCGTCGCTAAGCGGGGTGAATACAGCCATGAGAATCTCGCCCAGGTTGCTAAGCCCATTATTGTAGCGGCTTGATGCCTCAGTTGGCAGCGTTGTCTCGCGTTCGACACGCTCGTCGAGCCATCTTGGGTCTGCACCGCGGGCGCTGAACGCGTATCATGACCGGCAGACTTTCTTACTGTTTGCTGACAATGGAACTTGGTTATGGCCCGTGCTCCGATCGTGCTCGTCGATGGCTCTTCGTACCTGTATCGCGCGTTTCACGCGCTGCCGCCGCTCACCACCTCCAACGGCCAGCCGACGGGGGCGGTGAAGGGGGTGTTGAACATGCTCAAGCGGCTGATCAAGGACTACCCCGATAGCCCCATGGCAGTGGTGTTCGACGCGCCGGGTAAAACCTTTCGCGATGACCTGTATAGCGAGTACAAGGCGCATCGCCCGCCGATGCCCGATGACTTGCGCAGTCAGGTCAAGCCGCTGCACGCCTGCGTCAAGGCGCTGGGCCTGCCGCTGCTGTGCATCGACGGTGTCGAAGCCGACGACGTGATCGGCACGCTGGCCCACCATGCCACCCAGGCGGGGCGCGACGCGGTCATCTCCACCGGCGACAAGGACATGGCGCAGCTGGTCAACGCCCATATCACCCTGGTCAACACCATGAAGGACGAAACCCTCGACGAAGCCCGGGTGGAGGAGAAGTTTGGCCTGCCGCCGGCGCTGATTATCGATTTTCTCGCCCTGATGGGCGACAAGGTGGATAACATTCCCGGTGTGCCCGGGGTCGGGGAAAAAACCGCAATTGGTTTGCTGCAGGGCATGGGCGGCGGGCTGGATACCATCTACGCGGATCTCGAGCGGGTAAAAACGCTGTCATTCCGAGGTGCCAAAACGTTGCCCAAGAAGCTTGAGGAAAACCGCGAACAGGCGTTTCTGTCTTACCAGCTCGCCACGATCAAAGTCGACTGCGACCTGCCGGTGGGGCTGGACGATCTGGACATCGCCCACCCCGACCGCGAAGCGCTGGTAGAGCTCTATAAAGAGATGGAGTTCAGGCAGTGGCTTGGCGAGCTGCTGGAAGGCAAGGACGAAGGCGTTGACGACGTGAAGGGCGGCGATCCGGCCCCCGCCAACGCGACCGACGAAAGCGCGGCGTCTGCCCAAAGCGAGCGGCACGATCACGTCATCGTCAGCCAAAGCGAATTCGACGCCTGGCTGGAGCGGCTCAACAACGCTGAGCGCTTCTGCTTCGACCTGGAAACCACCAGTCTGAACTACATGGATGCCGAGATCGTTGGTATTGGGCTGGCGCTAGAAGCGGGGGAAGCTGCCTATATTCCGGTCGCGCACGACTATCTCGACGCCCCCCAGCAGTTGGACCGCAAGGCCGTTCTGGCGGCGTTAAAGCCGCTGCTGGAAGATCCGCACAAAACCAAGATCGGCCAGAACCTCAAGTACGACATTTCCGTACTGGCGAATTACGCCATCAGCGTGGCGGGGCCGCTCGCCGACACCATGCTGGCGTCCTACGTGCTGAACTCCACCGCCACGCGCCACGACATGGACTCGCTGGCGTTGAAATACCTGGGCGAATCGACCATTTCGTTTGAAGCGATCGCCGGAAAAGGCGCCAAGCAGCTGACCTTCAACCAGATCGCCCTTGAACAGGCAGCGCCCTACGCCTGCGAAGACGTGGATATTACCCTGCGGCTACAAGAGACGCTGCGCCCCCAGGTCGAGCGCGAGGGCCGCCTGGCCGAGGTGCTGGACAGCCTTGAACTGCCGCTGATCAGCGTGCTCTCACGCATCGAGCGCAACGGGGTGGCGCTGGATGCGGAACGCCTTCACGAACAAAGCCAGCAGTTGGAAACCCGCATCCGCGAGCTGGAAAGCCAGGCGTATGAACTGGCAGGGCGCGAGTTCAACCTGGGCTCACCCAAGCAGCTAGGGCAGATTCTGTTTGAAGAGCAGAAGATTCCGGTCATCAAAAAGACCCCCAAAGGCGCGCCTTCGACCGCAGAAGCGGTGCTGGAAGAGCTGGCGCTGGATTACCCGCTGCCCAAGGTCATCATGCAGCACCGGGGGCTTGCCAAACTCAAGTCCACCTACACCGACAAGCTACCGCGCCTGCTCAATAAAGCCACCGGCCGGGTGCACACCAGCTACCACCAGGCGGTCACGGCCACCGGGCGGCTGTCGTCGTCCGACCCTAACCTGCAGAACATTCCCATCCGTACCGAAGAAGGCCGCAAGATTCGTCAGGCGTTTGTGGCTCGCCCCGGTTATCGCATCGTCGCGGCCGATTACTCCCAGATCGAACTGCGCATCATGGCGCATCTGTCGGAAGACAAGGGGCTGCTGGACGCCTTTGCCGAGGGGCGCGATATCCACACGGCTACGGCGGCGGAGGTGTTTGGCACCTCGCTTGAGAAAGTCTCCGGCGATCAGCGGCGTAGCGCCAAAGCGATCAACTTCGGCCTAATCTACGGCATGAGCGCCTGGGGCCTTTCACGCCAGCTGCACATTGAGCGTAATCAGGCGCAGACCTATATCGACCGCTACTTTGACCGCTACCCAGGGGTGGCGCGCTACATGGACCGTATTCGCAGCCAGGCGGCGGAAGACGGCTATGTGGAAACCGTACGAGGGCGCCGCCTCTATCTGCCCGAAATTCATTCCCAGAATCGCAACCGTCGTCAGGGGGCTGAACGCACCGCGATCAACGCACCCATGCAGGGCACGGCGGCGGATATCATCAAGCAGGCGATGATTGACGTGGATGCCTGGCTGGCGGAAGGCGATTTTGACGCGCTCATGGTCATGCAGGTACACGACGAACTGGTGTTTGAAGTCGCCGAGTCTCAGGTCGAAGACTTTATCAAGCAGGTACAGCAGCGTATGCAGGGAGCCGCGCAGCTAAGCGTGCCGTTGATTGTCGAGGCGGAAAGTGGCAGCAACTGGGATGAAGCCCACTGATAAAGAGATTGCCGAGAGGTGGGTGGCGGGTGGATAGCGTCCATGCGTAGCCTTTGCAGGCTACGCATGTTGAGGGCATCAGCTCTCGACAGGCGCGCGCCAGTCGTCTGAACCTGATGTGCCCGCGACGGTATGCTCCCAGTCAATCTTACGATAAGACAGGGACACATCCATTAGCTGAGTAAACTCAGATTTGGCGATGTCTTGGGCATGCGGCATGCGCAAATTGATATCCACGATGGTGGCGTCGGTCAGCGTCGTGGTGAAGAAGTGCTCCTGCTTACCCTCTACCGACGTGCGGTACCACTTGAGCTCGACGTTGGGCAGCATTTCGCCGGATGCCAGCGCGTTGTACATCAACGGAACGGCCTTGTTCAGCGCCACGGTAAACACAAAGGGTTTGTGGGCGCGCTGACCAGAAGGCTGGCCAGATTGTGGGTCGGTGGGAACCGTTACCACATGCTTGAATTCCTGCACCAGCATTTCATCTTCGTGACCTTCGACATAAATGTTGCCGACCGAGTCCGGTGTGAATGCGCCTGCCGTAATGTTGCCCTGAGACTGGCCTTCGATGCTGATATAACATGGTGTTGGCATGAGTCTGCTCCTTGACGAAAAGTAATAAAAATGTCCACGAGGACGCTATGATCTTGCAATTGCCATGCCGGAAATTAAATTATTATTTAATTCAAATATTTATTAATTCTTATGCAATTGGCTACTTTAAATTAGGCAATTTATTGCTTGATTTTAGGCAACATTTTGCTCTTATGGCGGTAACTTGCTCAGCTTATTTCTGCTCTCGGCGATACGCCTTTGATGGTTAGTTTTTTCAGTTTAGTAACGGCTTTTAGCGTTATTGATTAGGTGGCTGTTTGGCACTTTTAGACGTAAACGCTCAAACGGCATGTAAGAGATGTCTGTTTATTTTTATAAGAGATTGCCGATTCATCATGTAAGAAATATCTTACATGGAAATCGCGGTAGCGCGGTTTAAAATGAACATGGCGGTTAACGCCGCCGAACGTCCACAAAAAGAGCTGGATTTTGTAATCCACGCGGTGCTGATCCCTCCTTTCGACGCAGACCTCCCCATTGGCGCAGGTGTGGCAAATTCGCTACTTTCCCGGGATTGATAACCATTCACAGTCACGAGGAGTCTTTGTCAAGGCTCCGGGATAGAGCGAACCACCATGGCTAAACAAGGCACCGTCGCGCCCAAAGAGCGCATCAATATCAAGTATGTACCGGCGACTGGTGATCAGCAGGCGGAAACCGAGCTGCCGCTTAAACTGCTGGTTGTGGGGGACTTCAAGGGCGGCGAAGAAGAAACGCCCATTGAGGAGCGCCAGGCCGTTTCGGTCGATAAAAACAACTTCCAGTCGGTCATGCGTGAAGCCGGGCTTACCCTGCAGTCGGCGGTGCCCAATCGCCTTGATGAAAGTGACGAGCCCAGCGATATGGCGGTCGACCTCTCCTTTAAATCCCTGAGCGACTTTTCTCCCGATGCGGTTGCCAAGCAAGTGCCCGAGCTGCGCCAGCTGGTCGAGCTGCGTGAGGCTCTGGTGGCCCTGAAGGGGCCGTTGGGCAATGTCCCCGCCTTCCGTGACCGCCTGCAAAAGCTGCTCGAAAGCGATGACGCGCGGCAGCAGCTGCTGGACGAGTTGGCGTTGCTGGACACCCAGCGCGATGGCCAATAGCACCCCGGCGAAGGTGATATCTCAACCGTGCGGTAAAGCGAATTCGAGGCAGAGTAATGAGTAAAACAGCAAAGCAGCAGGCCACGACAGCAGCAACGGAATCGGACGTTTCGCTTCTCGATCAGGTGATGGCGCAGACCCGTATGGCGCCTGCCGATGAAGGTTACGACGTTGCGAAGCAGGGTGTCGCCGCGTTTATTTCCGAATTGCTGAAAGGCGACGAGTCGACGCCCAGCGTCAACAAGTCGCTGGTCGATAACATGATCGTCGAACTGGACCGCAAGATCAGCCATCAAGTCGATGAGATCTTGCATGACCAGGGGTTTCAGCAACTGGAATCCGCGTGGCGCGGCTTGAAGCTGCTCGTTGATCGGACCGATTTTCGTGAAAACATCAAGCTCGACGTGCTGCATGCGACCAAGCAGGAATTGCTCGAAGACTTTGAGTTTGCGCCGGAAATCAGCCAAAGCGGCCTCTATCACCACGTCTACAATGCCGGTTACGGCCAGTTCGGTGGCGAGCCAGTAGCGGGCATTATCGGCCATTACGACTTTTCGCCTTCGACGCCGGACATGAAGCTGCTGCAGCATACCTCGGCGGTGGGTGCCATGGCGCATGCCCCCTTCATGTCGTCGGTCGCGCCGTCGTTCTTCGGTATCGAGAGCTTTGAAGAGCTGCCTAATATCAAGGATTTCAAGGCGATTTTCGAAGGCCCCAAATACGCTCGCTGGCGCAGTCTGCGCGAGTCAGAAGACGCGCGTTACCTCGGGCTGACGGCGCCGCGTTTCCTGCTGCGCACGCCCTACGATCCGGTCGAAAATCCGGTCAAAACGTTCAACTACCGGGAAACGGTCAGCGAAGACCACGAGCATTATTTATGGGGCAATACCGCCTATCTGCTCGCCGAACGTCTGACGGACAGCTTCGCTAAATACCGCTGGTGCCCCAATATCATCGGCCCGCAAAGCGGTGGTGCAGTCGAAAACCTGCCCGTTCACACCTATGAAGCTTTTGGTCAGCTACAGGCCAAAATCCCCACCGAAGTGCTGATTACGGATCGTCGCGAATTTGAAATGGCCGAAGAGGGCTTTATTTCGCTGACCATGCGTAAAGGCAGCGACAACGCGGCCTTCTTTTCGGCCAACTCGGTGCAAAAGCCCAAGGTGTTTCCCAATACGCCCGAAGGCAAGGCGGCGGAAACCAACTTCAAGCTGGGCACCCAACTGCCTTACATGTTCATCATCAATCGTCTGGCGCACTACGTGAAAGTGCTTCAGCGCGAACAGATTGGCTCCTGGAAAGAGCGCCAGGATCTTGAGCGTGAACTCAACACCTGGATACGCCAGTACGTCGCCGACCAGGAGAACCCGCCTGCTGACGTGCGTAGCCGTCGCCCGCTGCGAGCGGCGTCGATTCAGGTCTCGGATGTCGAGGGCGATCCGGGCTGGTACCAGGTGTCCATGGCGGTAAGGCCGCACTTTAAGTACATGGGGGCCAACTTCGAGCTATCACTGGTCGGACGTCTCGACAAGGAATGACAGGGGCGGCAGCGCGATGGCAACTAACAGCAGTGGTCTATTGGGGACTCGGTTGTTTGAGCGCCTGGCCGCGCCCCACCAGCCGGTGGCGCAGGAGGAAGACAGCCGGCTGGCCGAGGTCGTTGAGTCGATCAAGCGGCATCTGGTGGAGCTGCTCAACAGCCATCCGGGAAACTGTGCCAGCGCACCCGAGCTTGGGCTGTTGGATTTCAATGATGCAACGATCGGCGTGCTTGACCTGGAGCTCAGCGTTCAACAGGCGATACGCCATTGCATCGAGCGTTTCGAGCCGCGCGTTACGCATGTGGACGTCGAGTCCTTGCCCCGCGCGGGCGACCCGTTGCAGCTGCGTTTTCAGGTCCACGCCACCGTCGCGTTAGGCAAGTCGAGCGCCCACACCACCATTGATCTGTTGCTCAACAACAAGCGTTATCAGTGTCTCAACTGATGGGCTGAGGGACACGCATGCTCAATCGCTATTATCGTGATGAACTCAACTTTCTGAAGCGTCAGGGGCGGGAGTTTGCCGAGGCAAACCCTGGCTTGAGCCGCTTTCTGTCTGAGCGCAGCACCGACCCCGATGTCGAGCGGTTGCTGGAAGGCTTTGCCTTCCTGACCGGTCGCATGCGCGAGAAGGTGGAAGATGAGTTCCCCGAGCTGACCCACTCCCTCATCAGCATGCTGTGGCCGAATTACCTGCGGCCCGTGCCGAGTATGACGGTGGTTCAGTTTACCCCCGAATGGCATGCGTTGAGCTATCAGCAGCCCGTGGCCAGAGGGACGTCGCTGGCCAGCACGCCGGTGGAAAATACCGCCTGCCTCTTCCGGACCTGCCACGACGTCACGCTGTATCCTCTCGCTCACCGCCACGTCAGCGCACAGCATACCCGGGAAACCTCGGTGGTCGAGCTGGCAATGGATGTGCACAGCGACCAACCCATGGATGCCATGGGAATCGAGTCGCTGCGTGTGTACCTGGGGGGCGATGCTTACACGGCCCGAACGCTGTATCTATGGCTTAGCCATTACCTGGCAAGCGTTGAAGTGGAGGTTGATGGCCACTCGCAAACGCTACCGGCCAGCGCAATGCGCGCCGTGGGCTTCGATCGTGACCAGGCGCTGTTGCCGTACCCTCGCAACGTGCACCAGGGCTATCGCATCCTGCAGGAGTACCTGTGCTTTCCCGAGGCGTTCCACTTCTTTGATGTTACCCGGCTGAACCAGTGTCTGCCCGACTGGCCCGCAAGCAGTGTCACGCTGCGCTTTGTTTTTTCGCGCACCTTGCCTACGGACGTAAGGATTCAGGACGAGCACCTGGCGCTTTATTGCACGCCGGCGATCAATCTGTTCAGCCATGACGCAGAGCCGATCGACCTGAGCGGAGAACGCAGCGAATATCGCCTGCGCCCGAGCACGCGTGCGCCCTCGCACTATGAGGTGTTCAGTGTGGACAGTGTCCACGGGTGGATGGAGCGCGTTGGCGCCGGCCAGCAGGTCGAGCCGCGACGCTACGTGCCGTTCGAGAGTTTTCAGCACCAGATAGAGCATGACCGAGGCCGCGACGCGTTGTATTACCGCGTACGGGTCCGCGACAGCCTGCGCAGCGACGGCTTCGACCACGATATTGCCTTTATGCGTGGCGACGAGCAGGCACAGCTCGAGAATCGCGAAACCATCTCCCTTCAACTCACCTGCAGCAATCGCGAATTACCTGAACAGCTGACCATCGGTGACGTGTGCATACCCACCGAAAAAAGCCCGGCCTACGCCCAGTTTCGCAATATCACCCGGCCCACGCCCGTGCTGCGCCCTGCGCTTGATGACGGACTGCTGTGGGTGCTGATCTCCAATTTATCGCTGAACTACCTGTCGTTACTGGAGCGTAATGCCCTGTGTTCGGTGTTGCGGGCGTACGACTTCCGCGCCCTGGTCGATCGCCAGGCGGAGCGCATCGCCCAGAAACGGCTGGCCGGGATTGTCGATATCGACACGCAGCCGGTGGATCGCTTGCGCAAGGGCATGCCGGTGCGTGGCCTGCGCTCCGTCATGACGCTTGACCAGGACGCCTTTGGTGACGAGGGCAGCCTGTATCTGTTTGGCAGTGTGCTGGCGCGGTTTTTCTCTCTTTACGCAAGTATCAACTCGTTTCATGAGTTGCATGTTGTCAATCGACATAACCAAGAGCGCTACACATGGAGCTTACAGGCGGGGCAGCAGCCCCTGATGTAGCGCTAACGCCTCTTATGCACGGGGCGCGACGTTACGAGTTTTTTCAGTTGGTGGAGCTTCTGCACCGTCATCATGGTGATGATCTGGAGCAGCGGCCTGGCGGTAGCGTGCCTGGACTGCCGCGCGTGCGCTACAGAGCGTCGGCGTCACTGGGGTTCCCGGGAAGCGATGTGCTGACGCTGGCCATGAACGAGAGCGGCCAGTACGAGATGGAGGTCAGCTTTCTTGGCCTGCAGGGCGCCCAGTCACCGCTGCCCAGCTATTACCTTGAGGCGTTGGCCCATGAGTCGGCGCATCAAGAGGGCGCTGCGGGCGATTTTCTGGATTTTTTCAATCATCGCCTGCTGACGCTCATGCACCGCAACTGGCGCAAGTATCGCCACTACGTGCGCTATCAGGACGATGCGAAAGACGGCTTTTCGGCCGCCATTTTTGCACTGGTGGGCCTTGCCGACAGCGAGCTGCGCGGCGAGACGCCGATCAACTGGAGCAAGATGCTGGCCTATGCCGGTCTGTTGGCAGGCCGGTCACGCTCTCCCGACGTGGTAAGCGGCATCGTGGGCCACTGTTTTGACCTGGATCAGGTCGAGGTGGACGAGTGGGTAATGCGCTGGGTGGATATCCCCGCCGACCAGCGCAGCCGGACGGGCCTGGCGGGCATGACTCTGGGCGAAGACGTGGTGGCGGGGGAGCGGGTTGCCGATGTTAAAGGCAAGTTTGCCCTGTGTTTGCGCGGTTTGAGCCTCTCACGCTTCAGGGACTTCCTGCCCGACGGCGAGGAGCATCAGCCATTGAAAACGCTGGTCAGTTTCGTGCTTCGCGAACCGCTGGCTTATGACCTCGAACTGGAACTATTACCCAGCGCCGTCAAGCCGATGCGCCTGGGAGAGGCTGGCTCCTGCCAGCTGGGTTGGACCACCTTTGTGGATCCCGAGAGCGACCACGGCAGCCAGCGTCGTCGCGTGCGTATTCAAATGACGAGTTAAGCCATGTATGCCATTCAGCCTGACGCCATCACTTTGGTGGTTATGAACAGCGAGGCGCTCGAAGGGCGCTCGACGAGCAGCCACGTGTTCCGCGGCGAGGGCGGCACGCTGGGCAGCGGCACGCACGATGACTGGCTGCTGCAAGACCATCGGGGACGTATCCGGCCCGGCCACGCCGATATCACCAGGATCGACGGTCGCTTTTGCCTGATCGATACCAGTGGCCAGACATTTATCAACCACACGACCCTGCCCCTGGGGCGCGGGCGCAAGGTGGCACTGCGTGATGGGGATGAGCTGCTCATCGGTGAGTACCGCCTGAAAGTGCATCTTGGCGACCGCCAGGCCTGGCAGCCCGGCGCCCATTCGCTGGCCAACCTGGTGGATGAAGAGCATGACGATGTCACCGCCGATGGCCATGTGGCGCCGGTGGGCAGCGAGGGTGGCGGGCGCCTCTGGGACAAACGCGAAGACCCCATTGAAGCGCTGGGGGGCGTCATCCCTGGGTCGCTGCAGCACGACCCCATGCTGGCACTGGAAGACGGCGCCCCACAGCCTGCCACACTCGAGCCGATCGACGAGATGCCCTTTTTCCGGCGCCATGAACGCGACCAATGGACTCAGCAGGAACGCCGTCACGAAGCGGTGAGCCTGCCCGACATAACCCCTCTAAACGGCCAAACAACGCACAGGAGTAATGACATGGATGAGCGGCAACTAGACGACCTGGAACGCTCAGTGGGTGAGCAACTGGAAGACCGCTGGCAAAAGCCCACCACGCGCTCGCTCGGCCATGTTGGTGCGGATCCCTTACTGCGCGGCCTGGGCATCGACCTGCCCTTCCGGGACAGCGAAGAGCAGCAGGCCTTTCTGGAAGAAGCCGGCCAGACCCTGCGGGCGGCCATTGACGGGTTGCGGGTATTGCAGCAGACGCAGAACGACAGTAAGTACCCACTACGCGACCGTCGTTTGCAGCCGATAGAAGATAATCCGCTGCGGCTGGGTCAGTCGTTTGAAGAAACCGCTGAAACCATGCTGTCGGCGTCACGCAGCCCCGTTCACCTGTCGGCGCCCGAGGCGGTGGCGGAAAGCCTGCGCCACCAGGGCCAGCATCAGGCCGCCGTTGAAGAAGCCATTGGCCATGCCCTGAGCGCCATTCTGGACGCCTTTTCACCGGACGCGCTGCTCAAGCGTTTCCACGCCTACCGAGGCGCCGGCAACCGTATCGACAACGAAAGCGGCTGGGCGTGGGAAATGTATGACCACTATTACCGCGAGCTCAACTCGGGCCGCCAGCAGGGCTTCCAGAAACTGTTCTGGGAAGTCTTCGAGCAGGCATACGACCAGTCCGTGCGTCGCCAGCAGCGGGAGGGAGCATGAGGGCGCTCCATATCGCAAGGCTTGTCGGCTTACTTTGCCTGTTGTTGCTGCTGGCCAGTTGCGCGTCGACCCGCGAAGCCTCCGGCAAAGCCTGGCAGGTCATGAAGGATCCCGACATTCCGGTGGGCTACCCCGAAGACCAGCCGACGACGGTGGATCTGAGCATGATTGCAGAGCCCGACGTAAACCCAAACGCGGACGGCGAAGGAGCCCCGCTGCGCTTTCAGGTCCTGCAGCTAAAGGACGACTCCATGCTGATGGCGGCTGATTTGGACCAGTTGGAAAGTGACCTGGAAAAGGCGCTGGGCACCAACTACCTGGCCCACGATGACTTTACGTTGTTGCCGGAGCAGTGGAAGTTCTACGAACCCTTCGAGGTTGACGAAGACACGCGCTACATCGGGGTGATTGCGTTTTATGCCTCGCCCAACGAGGCCGAGTGGAAGAAGGTCGTCAAAGTAAAAAGCCGCGGCGAGCACTATCACCTGCTGGTTCATCTCCGTGACAGTGAAGTCGAGTTAAGGGAGGAGGGTTGATGGCCAGTCGCAACCGTGTGGTATGGAGCGAGGGCCTGTTCATCAAGCCCCAGCATTTTCAACAGCAGCAGCGCAGCCTTGAGGGTGTGCTGGACACGCGCCTGAAGGGGATGAGCCACTATCTTTACGGCTTTCTCTCCCTTGAACTCAATAACGAGTTCCTGAGTTTTGGACGCGTCGCCATCAGCCGGGCAAGCGGTGTCATGCCCGACGGCGTGGCGTTTCATCTGCCCGACGATGACGTCGAGCCTGCGCCGCTTGAAATCAGCGATGCCAGTATCACCAATCAGATTGTCTACCTGGGGCTGCCGCTGGCGACGGACGGCATTGGCGAAGTGCGCTGGCCTGAGGATAACCTGCCCGCGCGCTACCGGCTGTTATCGCGCAGCGTACGCGACCTGCACTCCCAGGACGGTGTGTCGGCGGATATCAACGTGGCTCGGGTCTCGCCCCGGTTACTGCTTGAACGCGATGACCGAAGTGGCTACGCCTGCCTGGCGGTGGCACGCATTGTCGAGCGCCGCCCTGATGGCAGCCTGGTGCTGGACGAGCAGTTTATCCCCACGCTGATGAACGTGCAGGCCGCCCCCGGGCTACAGCGCTTTGTCGGCGAGATGGCGGGGCTGATGCGCGAACGGGCGCGCAACATTGCGCAGCGACTTTCCACGCCGCACCAGGCGGGCGTCGCGGACGTGGCGGACTTTATGCTGCTGCAGCTGCTCAACCGCGCGCAGCCACGTTTCCAGCACCTGGCAAGATTAGGTCAGCTCCACCCCGAGCGGCTTTACGACACCATGCATGAAGTGGCCTGCGAGCTGATTACCTTTACCGACGAGTCGCGCCTCCCGCCGGAGTGTCCGGCCTACGACCACGACCACCCCGAAGGCGCCTTTCGCCCGCTGATGAAAATGCTGCGACAAGCGCTGTCGACGGTGCTCGAGCCCCGTGCCGTGGCCATCCAGCTTCAGGCGCGTCGCTACGGCCTGCTGGTGGCGCCGCTGTCCGACCTCAGCCTGATCGACTCCGCCGAGTTCATTCTCGCGGTGCGCGCCGACATGCCCAACGAGCGGCTTCGCAAGCTGTTTTTACAGCAGACCAAGGTGGCCAGCGTCGAGCGTATTCGTGACCTCATCAGCCTTCAGTTACCCGGCATTCCGCTCGAGCCGTTGCCGGTGGCGCCCCGCGAACTGCCCTATCACGCGGGCTACACCTACTTCCAACTGGATCGCCAAAGCGAAGCGTGGGGAATGCTCAGCGGTGCCAGCGGGTTCGCCTTCCACGTCGCCGGTGACTTTCCAGGGTTGGAGATGCAGTTCTGGGCTATCAGGAGCTAAACCATGCAACAACTTGCAACCGATGCGGACCGCTCGAACCGTTCCCATGCGCCCAATGACAAGGTGCGCCATGAGGACCTAATCAACGAGCGCGGCCTTGAGCACTTGATCCACAGCCACGCCGAGCAACTCGATGCCGACGAGGACTACTGGTTCCGCCTGCGCGGGCATAACCTCAACCCGCTGGTCGATGCCGCCAGCAGCCTGCTGGGCATGGTGGTCCGGGTGCGTCAGTTGGATAACGCAGGCGATATCGAGCGGCTTTACCGCCAGGTGGTCGATGAGATTGCCGCCATTGAAATCGAGCTGACCGAGCAGGGCTATGACCGGGCCACGCTACTCGCTTATCGCTATGTGCTGTGCTCGTTTATCGACGAGGCCGTGATGGGCATGCCCTGGGGGCGGCAAAGCAAGTGGGCGGAGCACTCGCTGCTGACGCGGTTTCACAACGAAACCTGGGGCGGCGAGAAGGTATTTTCGATTCTCGCGCGTCTCCAGCAAGAGCCGCAGCGCTACCGCGACATGCTGGCCTTCATTTACCTGTGCCTGTGTCTGGGCTTTGAGGGGCGCTATCGCGTGATGTCCCACGGCCGCGAGGAGTACGAGCAAGTCGTCCGCGCCCTGGGCGACCAGCTGGCGACCCTTGAAAGCCCCGCTGAAGAAACCCTCACGCAACCGCTCAAAAACGTGGTGCAGGGCCGTCAGCGCCGCTCCGCCAGCTTTCCTGTCTGGGGCATCTTTGCGCTGTTCGGTGTGGCCATGGCGGGTGTGTACCTGGGGCTTTCCTGGTCGCTTGACCAGCAGGCCGCCGAGATCACGTCGCTTCTCAATCAACTTTATCGTTAGGAGTCAGCATGCTCAGGGTAGAGCTACCGGCGCTCATTAGCCGTCTCAATGTGATCGCTCGCCAGGGGCTTGAACAAGCCGCCGTGCTTTGCGCGCAGCAGCAGGCCCCCGAAGTCACGGTCGGCTATTTGCTGCAAGCCATGCTGGACCAGCCGCTATGCGATGTGCGCTGTATCTGCGAGCAGTTGGACATTGATACCGCCACCTTGCGCGCTGCGCTGGCGGAGGAAACCCGCCCGCCGCGCGACATGGACGTTGCCACGCCAAGTTTTTCACCGCTGCTGGTGGAGCTGCTTCAGGATGCCTGGCTGCTCGCCACCACCGAATACCAGCATCCCGACCTGCGCAGCGGGGCGGTGTTTACCGCGCTGCTGCATAACCCCGAGCGCTATCTTGGCCCGGGGTCGGTGCGCTTACTTGCCGAAGTGAACCGGGAGCACCTGCGCCGCCATCTGGACACCCTCACGGCCGACTCCGCCGAAGCCCCCAAGGGCGATGAGGCAGCCGGTCATCGCCAGGCGACCGCAAGGGCCGGCGAAGAGAGTGCGCTTGCGCGTTTTGCCACTTCGCTCACCGAGCAGGCGCGTAACGGGACACTGGACCCGGTATTGGGGCGCGACCCGGAAATCGACCAGATGCTCGATATACTGGGGCGTCGGCGTAAAAACAACCCCATCGTGATCGGTGATGCCGGGGTAGGCAAAAGCGCGGTTGTTGAAGGGTTGGCCGCGCGCATCGTGGCGGGCCAGGTCCCCGCGGCGCTCGCCGATGTCGAGCTGCTGACCCTTGACCTGGGGGCTTTGCAGGCAGGCGCGGCGGTCAAAGGCGAATTTGAGAAGCGGCTTAAAGCGGTGATCGATGAAGTCAAAAACGCCGCACGCCCGACGCTTTTGTTCATTGACGAAGCCCATACGCTGATCGGTGCCGGCAACCAGGAAGGCGGCGGGGATGCCGCCAACCTGCTCAAGCCTGCCCTGGCCCGCGGGGAGCTGCGCACCATCGCCGCGACGACGTGGCGGGAGTACAAGAAATACTTCGAAAAAGACCCCGCGCTTTCGCGGCGCTTCCAGCCGATTGCGTTGGCTGAACCCAGCGTCGAGCAGGCGCTGGTGATTCTTCGCGGCCTGCGGGATGTGTATGAGCGCGCCCACGGCGTACTGATTGGCGATAGCGGGCTGAGGGCTGCCGCGTCGCTTTCCGCGCGTTATCTGGCCGGTCGGCAACTGCCCGATAAAGCCATCGACGTGCTGGACACGGCGTGTACGCGCCTGGCGCAAACGCTGGATACGCCTCCGCGCCAGCTCAGCCATTTGCAAAGCGAGCACACCGCTGCCCGCCGTGAGCGCGACCAGTTGGCCCGGGAAATGCTGCTGGGCCGTGAGTGCGATACATCGCATCGTCAGCTGCTCGACGAGCGTCTGGCCCGTCTGGAAGACGAGCTTGCCACGCTCGAAGTGGCCTGGAAGGAACAGCGCGAGTGTGTGGATGCCATTGTGGGCCTGCACCGCGAGCTGCTGGCGGCCGAGCACCACGATCTGGACCCCCTGTCATCGCCGCAACACCGTGAGCTTGCGGAACGCGAGCAGCAGCTAACCCGCTTGCAGGAAACCTTTGCGCTGGTGAATGCCAGCGTTGAAGAGGCGCAAATTGCCCAGGTCATTGGCGACTGGACGGGGGTGCCGGTGGAGCGCATGACCAGCGATGAACTGACGCGGCTGACCGAGTTGCCCGCCCACCTGGGCGCGTCGATTCAGGGGCAGGACGCCGCGATTGAGCGTATCCATCGCCATTTGCTCACCGCCCGTGCGGATCTGCGTCGACCCGGGCGGCCGTTGGGGGCTTTCCTGCTGGTCGGCCCCAGCGGGGTCGGCAAGACCGAAACCGTGGTGCAAATCGCCGATCAGCTTTACGGCGGTCGTCAGTTCCTCACCACCATCAATATGTCCGAGTACCAGGAAAAGCACACGGTGTCGCGCCTGATCGGCTCGCCGCCCGGGTATGTCGGGTTTGGCGAGGGTGGGCTATTGACCGAAGCCATCCGACAGCGCCCTTACTCGGTGGTACTGCTGGATGAAGTGGAAAAGGCTCATCCCGATGTGCTGAACCTGTTTTACCAGGCGTTCGATAAAGGCGAGCTGGCGGATGGGGAAGGCCGGCTGATCGACTGCAAGAACGTGGTCTTCTTCCTGACCTCCAACCTTGGCTATGAAGCCATCGTCGCCCACGGCGATAACCCCAAAGCCCTGGATGACGCGCTCTATCCAATGCTCGCCGACTTCTTCAAGCCCGCACTGCTGGCACGCATGGAAGTCGTGCCTTACTTGCCGCTTGGGGGTGACACGCTGCGCGAGATCGTCAACGCCAAGCTCAAAACGCTGGCCGCGCGCATTGGCGAGCGGCACCGGCAGGCAGAGGTGGTGCTGGATGATGCGCTGGTGGAGGCGATCTGCACGCGCGCCACGCGCAGCGAAAACGGCGCGCGAATGCTGGAGTCGGTCATCGACGGCGAGTTACTGCCGCCGCTCTCCCGGGCATTGCTCGAGCGCATGGCACGCCGTGAAACGGTGGCCAGCGTGACGCTCGGCGTGGATGCCGATTCTGGCACCTTCACCGCGGAGGTCGCATAACCCTATGATACGGCCTGCCGCCAATGCTCCTTCCACAGCCGAGACGCCGTTATCCGCCGGACTGGCGGCGATGCCGCTTGCCCTGACGCTGGTGGAAAGCCGCTCGACGGCCGAACTGCGCAAGCGAGCAGCACAGGTCCTGCAGCACCACCTGGGGCTCGAGGCGGCGGAGTGCCTTTATCTCGAAGGCAGTGGCCGCTGGCTGGGGCGGGATGGAGTCGACGGGCAGTTTGATTGCAGCGATTTCAATCATCCGTATGCGCACGTTATTCGCAGTGGTAAAGCGCTCACGCTAAGCGTTGCGGAGGCGCGTACGCGGCTGGACCACCCGGCTTTTCAGCAGCAGGTGGCGACGCTGGGTACCTCGCTGTACCTGCATAGCCGTCCGTTGCGTGCCACGGACGGGCACCACGAGTGGCTCGGCGTGATGGTGCTGGTGGGAACGCAAGCGAGGCTTGCCCAGCTCGCCGACGACCCCGGTATGGCTGCCTTTGATGCACTGCTTTGTCGGCTATGGGCGCGGCTGGCGCGCGAGCAGGGCGAACGTCAGCGCTCTCGCGTGCTGCAGGACTCGCTTGCCAAGCTCAACGACGGCGCGCGCCGCCAGGCACTGGCCGATCAGTTGGCCGACGACCTGCTGGGCCATTCGGCGGCCATGCAAGCGCTGCGTCGCAACGTCGTTCGCGCCGCGGAAACCAACCTCGCGGTGCTGTTGCAGGGCGAAACCGGGACCGGCAAGGACCGGGTGGCCCGCGCCATTCATCAATTGTCGGCACGCGCCGCCGCGCCTTTTATGGCGATCAACTGCGCGGCTATTCCCGAGGCGCTGCTGGAGTCCGAGCTGTTTGGCCATGCCAAGGGAGCGTTCTCCGGGGCTGACCAGGCCCGCGAAGGCCTGATCAGCCAAGCCGACGGCGGCACGCTGTTTCTGGATGAAATTGGCGACATGCCGCTGGCGCTGCAGGCCAAGCTGCTGCGCGTGCTGGAAAGCGGGCGCTATCGCCCCCTGGGCGCCAGCGAAGAGCGCCGGGCCGATTTGCGCCTGGTGGCGGCGACCCATCAGCCGCTTCGCGAACAGATTCGCGAGCAGCGGTTTCGCGCGGACCTTTACTACCGGCTGGGACAATTCCCGCTCGCGCTGCCGCCGCTGTGTGAGCGACGCGACGATATTGCGCCCCTGGCGCAAGCCTTTATTGCCGACTTCTGCGCGCGGGAAGGGCGCGACGATATGGGCATTACGCCCGCGGCGCTGCGCCTGCTTTACCGCCGCGAGTATCCCGGCAATGTCCGCGAGCTGAAGAACGTGATCGATTACGCCTGCGCCATGACCCCACAAGGGGCCGATATCGATGCCTACCTGCTGCCCGGGCAGTCGGAAAGCAGCGAACAAGCGCCGACATCGCCCGCTGAAGGGGCGACCTTCGCCCTCAGCGATGACATCGATGACCTACGCCAGGCCCTGCGCGACATCGAGTCGGCGATTATCCGGCAGCGCCTGCAGCGCTTCGATGGCAATCGGGCCCAGGTGGCCAGGAGTCTCGGTTTACCCAAGCGAACGTTGGCGCATAAATGCCAGCTGTTAGAACTGGATACCAAATGAACACCATGTTGTTAAAACCCCAAGGCTTAGTCGCGGGTTGGCTGATGCTGGGGGCGCTGCTCGCCTCGCCGCTGTATGCCGATGAGCGTCAGGAAGAAGGCGATGCACTGGTCGAGCAAGCCAGATCCTGTGCCCAGGAATCCTCACGGCTGGAGCGCCTGAAGTGCTACGACGCGGTGTTCCAGACGTCCACATCAAGCGTTGACGACAGCGAACTGCCTGAACTCTGGCATACCGTCGAGCGCCAGGAAGCGGCGCGCCCGGGTGACGATATGGGGCTGCTGATGCAGGAGACAGACGACGAGGTGGTGATCAGCGTGCCGGCGCTGGGTGCCACGCCGCCTCGCCCTTTGCTGGTGATGGCCTGCGAAAAGCTGATTACCCGCTTCCAATTGCATATGCCGACAGCGGTCGATGTCTCGCGGGTCGACATTGAGCTGTCCGGGAATGGTGGAAGCGTAGAGCAGCAGTGGCGAGCCCGCGACGGCGGTCAGGTGGTGAGCGGCGGACGCGGCTTGCCCGCCATCGACACGCTGCGGCAGCTGCTGGGTGCCGACCAGCTAACGCTGCGCAGTGATGTGGCCGCGCTGGATGGGCTGCGCTTCGACGTCTCCGGCCTGCGCGATGATATCAAACCGCTGCGCGACGCGTGTCGCTGGTAAAGGGGCTAGGCCATGCGCATCACCGTTGAAGCTCATTTGACCCCCGTCCTGGCGCCCCTTCAGGCCAACGCCGAAGGGCACCCGGTCGGCGAACCGTTGGAAGAAACCAACGATTACCTGGCGCTCGATGAAGAGATGATGAAGGTCGGCTCGCTGCAGCATGCCCAGGTGGACTGGGACACCGCCGAGGCCCTGGCCGTGCGCATGTTGAGCGACAAGGGCAAGGACCTGAAAGTGCTGGGGCATCTGGTGCACTGCCTTCAGCACGGCGGCGATGGCGTGCGGTTTGCGCTCTCGCTGCGCCTGCTGGCCCGCAGCGTGGGCCAGCCCTGGTGGACGCAGGCCTATCCCTTCATGGGGAGCAAAGGCGCCAAGCTGCGTCCGCGGCTGTTTCAGCAGTTTATTCAGCGCAGCGTCAAGCTGGTCTCGACGCTCGACTTCCACAACGCCGAGGATGAGTTTGACGCCTGCCAGGACTCGCTAACCGAGCTCACGCAGCAGGCAACCGCTAACGCCTTGCCGGCAGAAGGACTTGCTGAGCTGGACCGGCAGCTTCAGGCATTGCGCCCGGAGGCCGCGTCGGACAACGCGACTCGGGAGACTTCAGCGGATCGAGCGGTGGCCGCGTCATCGTCACGTCGTGAACAGGCAACCGAGACGCCTGCAACACCGTCAGCCAAGGCGCCCGAGCTACGCATGGAAGCCGGCAACGAGCGCTCAAACCGCCAAAGCCTGCTCAAGATGGCCGATTTTCTTGCCGAGCAATCCCCCGGGGAGCCGCTGGTCTACCGGCTGCGCCGATTCGCCATCTGGGGAGCAATTCAGGCGCTACCCAATGCCAATGAAAACGGCAAGACCGAGTTGGCGCCGGTGTCGGCCGACCGCATTGCCGATTACCGGGAAGCCCTGGCGCGAGGGGGTGACGATGAGCTTTGGCAGCGCATCGAAAACAGCCTGACGCTAAGCCCCTATTGGCTGGAAGGCCACCGCCTGAGTGCGCAGCTCGCCAAGCAGCTGGGGCACCTGCGCTGTGCCGAGGCGATTCGTGAAGAAGCCCAGCGCTTTGTGACGCGCTTATCGGGTATCGACGCGCTGACGTTCAACAACGGTGTGGCGTTTATCGATGACGAAACGACCCGCTGGCTGTTCAGCAATCCGCAAGGGGGCGGCACGGCGGGTGGGGGAGACGAGGCCTGGCAAGCGGGTCTGGAGGAGGCGCGCACCGCCATGGCCGACGGGGATGTGGGCGACGCCCTGAAACGGCTGGACCAGGGATTGAGCAACGCCCGTTCACCGCGCGATAGCGCCTATTGGCGACTGGCGTGCGCGGACTTAATGCACGAAGCCGGGCTGGAGAGCCTGGCTCAGCACCACTATCGAACGCTGCATCAGACGGTGACAGCACTGGCGCTCGAACAGTGGGAGCCGTCGCTGGTGTCGCGGCTCGACATCGCACTCAAGGCATCGCACTGACGATGATCGTTATCATTATAAGGGACGAGGGATAAAGGCTAATGTGGTCAACGTTAACATCGAAGCTGAGCCGCTGGGTGCCGGGGCTATCGAGCGCACAAACCGCGCGCAACCGGGCCAACGCGCACGGCAATAAAGCCAAAGGGTTGTTGCGGCTATCCACGCTGCTCTGGACGCTGCTGCTGGTCGCTTTGGTCGTCGCCATCTGGTGGCTGGGGCCGCGCTGGGAAATCGCCGGCGCCACCCCGCTGGGGCCCTTGACCAACCGATTGCTGGCAACCCTTGTGGTGGTCACGCTGGTGGCCGTGATCTGGGGCATCCGCCTGACACGCCGGCTACGTTCGTTGGATGACGAACGCCAGCAGGAAGAAGCGCGCCAGCAAGACCCGATCATCCCCCAGGTAGACCGCCAGGAAGATTCGCTGAACAACGTGTTGAGCGAAATCACCGATAGCCTGGGCGGCGGTGGCAACAGTCGTTATCGACTGCCCTGGTATCTGGTCATGGGCGTGGAGAATGCCGGCAAGACCAGCCTGATCAATCGCTCGGGCCAGAACTTCGCCCTGACCCACGTCATGAAGGCCTCCGGGCAAAGCACCAAGCAGGGCCAGCTCGGCTTTGACTGGTGGATCGGCGACAAAGCGGTGCTGATCGACCCCGACGGTGAGCTTCTGACCCAGGGCGCCATGGAAGGCGGCGAGCCTCAAGCGCTGCAGCGCAGGCTGTGGGATCACTTTGTCGACTGGCTGGAGCGCAACCGTGCCCAGCGGCCGCTGGATGGCGTGGTGCTGTTGCTGGATATTGCCCGGTTAAGCCATGCCCAGGTGGCCGTACGCAAAGCCTACGCTGCCCTGCTGCGCAGTCGACTGCGTGAACTGATGGAGCGTCACGGTACCCGTTTGCCGGTGTACGTTACCTTCAGCAAGATGGATTTGCTGCACGGCTTCGATGACTTCTTCCGGCATTATTCCCGCGCGGCCCGCAAGGCGCCGCTTGGCTTCACGTTCACCCCTGAGTCCATGGACACCCCCGGCAAGTGGGAGGCCGAATTTGAAGCCGACTACGACGCCATGCTGGCGCGCCTGAACCAGCTACTCCCCACCATGCTGTCGGAGTGTCGGGACCGTGAAGAGCGCGAGTCCGTGTTCCGCTTTGTGCGCCAGCTGGCGGGGCTGCGCGATGTGCTGCTGGGCTTTTTGACCGAGTCCCTGTCCAGCGACCGCTTTTCAACGGCGGCCATGGTGCGCGGCACCTATTTCACGTCGGTCTATCAGCAGGGGGTGCCCGAGGATCCCTTCGTCGATGCGGCCGCTCGTCGCTACGGCATGGATAACACCATTCAGCCCGCGCATCGCGCTACCCGCAGCGCACTGTATTTTACCGAAGAGCTGTTCGATAACGTCATTTATCCGGAGGCCGGGCTTGCCGGTGATAACAGCCGCGTGACCCAGAAACGCCGTCGGGCGCGCAACATCAGCCTGGTCGCCTGTCTGATCATGGGGGCCGGCCTGGTGGGTGGCTGGACGCACTTCTACCAGAAAAACAGCGTGTCACTGGCTGACGTGGAAACGCGGGCCGAAACCTTCCTGGCCACCCAGCCCGAGGCTTTCAGAAGCGACGACCCCACTGGCTACGAACTGCTCGAACCCCTCGATCGTTTGCGAGCGGCGCTGCAAACCTTTGAAGCGTATCGCTCGCATACGCCTTATCTGGCGGATATGGGGCTTTATCAAGGGCATGTGATCGGTCAGCAGGTAGAGCGTGCTTACGTGGCGATGCTTGAGCATCAGTTCTTGCCGGCGTTGATGATCGGCATCATGGATGACATGAATCGCGCCGAAGAGGGCAGTAACGCCAAGCTGGCGCTGCTGAGGGTCCTGCGCATGATGTCGGATGCCAGCGGTCGTCAACCGGACCGTGTGATGCGCTTTATGGCGCAGCGCTGGCAAGGCGACTTTCCTCAACGGGGAGAGGTACAGGAGCGCCTGCTCGAGCACCTTGACTTCGCGCTGGCGCACACTGACCTGAAAGGTCATGTGGCGGACGGCAATCAGCGCGCCAGCCAGGCGATGGAACCGCTTGAGGGAAGTATTGCCGCTGCCCAGCAAGAGCTGTCCCGCCAGCCGATTGATGAGCGTGTCTACAGCGCCCTGAAGGCGGCGGGCAGCCGCGAAGGTGAACCGCTGGATCTGCGTCGTCGGGTAGGCACGCTGTTCGATACGGTCTTCATGGCCCGCAACGACAATCCTGAGCACATCAGGTTGCCGTATCTGGTCACGCGTGAGGGCTTTGAAAGCTACTTCCTGCAGGAGCTGGAACACGCCACCGAACTTGCCCTCATCGATGCCTGGGTCCTCGGGCAGCGGGAGGACATCAACTTCAGCGATGCCGATAAGCAGCAGCTGAAAACCGCGCTGCGCGAGCACTATGTCAGTGATTATCATGTCAGTTGGCGCGATGCGCTGCGCAATACCCAACTGGTGCCGCTGCCCGATATCCACCAGGCGATTGTGGTGGCCGACGCCCTGGTGGGCGCCAAGCGCCCGCTGGATCAGTTGCTGGCGGCCGTGGAGCGTAATACCAGTCTTTACCCCGAGCTACCCGAAGACGATGAGCAAGCCCGCGAGGCGTTGAAGCAGTCACCGCGCTACGAGCTTGCGTCCGAGATCGAGCAGCCGTTCACACCACTTAATCAGCTTGGCGAAGCGCGCAATGACACGCCTTCCTCCCTTGAAGAGATCAAAGACGCGGTTACCGAGCTGCGCGATTATCTAATGGATATCGAGGAGTCCAGCGATGCCGGGCGCGCGGCCTTTGTGAGCGTGCGGGACCGCCTCTCGCTGCGCGGTGATGACCCCATCCATAACCTGGAGCGGATCGCGGAAAACACGCCGCAGCCCGTGGGCGATATGCTCCAGGATCTGGCCGATCAAAGCTGGCAGTTAATGATGGTCAGCGCCGCCCGTCATCTTGAAAGCATGTGGCTCGATGAGGTGGTGGCGCCCTATGAGCAGCGCCTGGCCGGTCGTTATCCCTTATCGCCCAGCGCCAGCCGGGACGTCTCGTTGAGCGACTTCGAGGACTTCTTTGCGCCCGACGGCACCCTGGATGCCTTTTACCAGGACAACCTGGAGCCGTTCATTGAAGGGGCGCCTGAGTATTTGGTGGACGCCGAAGGCAATTCGTTACTGCGCGACAGCGTGCACAATGCCGTCGATCAGGCCGAGCAGATTCGTCGCGCCTATTTCAGTCGCGACGGCGCGCTTGACGTCGAATTTGCACTCGAGCCGGTCAGTCTCAGCCCCGATAAGCGCCGCAGTGTGATCAGTGTGGATGGTCAGTTGATCGAATATGCCCACAGTGCCAGCCAGCGCGTGTCGATGGTATGGCCCAACTCACTGCGCGGGGGGACGGAAAGTCGCGTCACCATGGTGCCCAGCGAAGTGAACCGGTCGCCCCGCAGCGTGACCCAGGACGGCGCCTGGGCATGGTTCCGCCTGCTGGAACAGGCCGATATCACCAACGTCAGCGAGCGCGAGCTGGAGGTTCGCTTCAACGTTGACGGGGGCACCGCGCGTTACCGGCTGCTTGCCAACGACACCCCCAACCCCTTTACCCGCCCGCTGGCGGCAGGTTTCCAACTGCCATCCGCCCTCTATGCAGAGCGAGGTGACGATGCTAACGAGACTTAAGCAGCTGTTCGGCGCCGACGCGTCGCAGCCTTCAACTCGCCATAAGCGCCAGGGAGCGAAACGCTCGCGCCCGCTGGAAGACGCGCGCGAGGAGGATATCGATAGCTTCATCGAGGCGGTTTACCAAGCCGACGCCAAAGGCTATTCGCCTTGGGTGCTGCGCGATAAAAGCACGCTGGACACGCTGCGCCGGGCGCTTGAGTTCACCGTCCATCGCGGGCGGTGGTTGCAGCGGGAAGACGGTCAGGTGGGCCACTGGCAAGGACGGCTGCTGTCGCTGCGCCACGGCGAAGGCCCGCCGCTCGGCATGGTGCTTGCCTGTCGTCCGGACGACGAAGCCGCCTGGCAACTGCGCTTTTTCTATATCAGCCAGGAGTGGAAAGGCAGTGGTCATGGAACGCGGCTGCTGACCGCGGTGCGTCGCAGCCTGAGCGGCGTTCCGTTGCAGACACGTCTGCCGCTGCTATGTCACTCGGCCATCGACAGCCTCGAAGCCGCCGGCTTTACCCGTCAGTACGTGGATGCTTACGACGTTGCCAGTTACGAAGCGCCCGCCATCTGGGATGAATAAACGGAACGAATGAAGCCGCGGGATCGAATAAGGAGTACGCAAAATGGGCCAGAAATTTGTGTTAGTGGGCGATATCGGCACCGACCATGACGGTTTCCCGCCGACGCCCGTCACGGCAGGTAGCGGCACGGTGCTGATGGACGGCAAGCCGGTGGCGCGCGTGGGCGATCCGTTAGCGCCCCACGACAAGCCCGACCACCCACCGCACCCGCGCGCGATTGCGCAGGGTTCCAGCACGATTGTCATCGATGGGAAACCGGCAGCACTGACGGGCCACGCGGTGGATTGCGGTGGCGTGGTCATCGGCTCTGGCTCAGGGAAGGGCAGTTGAAATGACAAGCACAGGACTGCAATTTACTCTGACGCTACCCGGCGTCGACGACATCACGGTGATCGACTTCACCCACCGCGAGGCGCTCTCCCAACCTTTTGAGCTGGCGCTAAACCTGGCCAGCCGCGACGGCAGCCTGGACACCGCCGAACTGCTGGATCGCGACGCCACCCTGACCATCTGGCAGGACGGCAAACCGCTGCGCAGAGTTCATGGGATTATCGCTGAATTTGGCCGGGGCGACCGTGGTCACCGGCGTACCTTTTACTCGCTGGTGTTACGTCCCGCTTTATGGCGGCTGTCCCTGCGCCAGAACTCGCGCATCTTCCAGAAAGTCGACCCGCTCACCATCATCAACACCCTGTGCGATGAGCGGGGTATTACTGACGTCTCTTTTGCGGTCACTTGCGACTTGCCCGAGCGCGAATACTGCGTGCAGTACCGCGAGACCGACCTCGCCTTTATCGAGCGCCTGGCCGCTGAAGAGGGGCTGTTCTATTTCCATGAATTTGAAGAACGCGACGGCGGCGCCCATCGGCTGATCTTCGCCGACGACCCACAGGTGCTGGCAAGCGTGGGCGAACGCACCTACCACAGCCGAGCGGGGGGCACCGCGCCTAAACGCCATGTGCGCAAACTCAGCCATACCGCGAGGGTGGCAAGCTCGTCCGCCACGCTCAAGGATTACAGCTTCAAGAACCCCGCCTACGCGCAGTTGCATGACCATCTGGGCCGGGACGTCGAGCAGCACGGCCAGCAGGTGGATTACGAACACTACGACTACCCCGGCCGCTACAAGCAGGACGCCTCCGGCGAGCCCTTTACGCGCATTCGCCTGGAACAGCTGCGCCGCGAGGCGATCACTGCCAGCGCCGAAAGCGACCTGCCAGAGCTTACGCCTGGCTTTCGTTTCACCCTGACCGACCACGACACCGACAGCCTCAATCGTGACTGGCAGGCCATTGAAGTACGCCACTTTGGCGAGCAGCCCCAGGCGCTGGAAGAAGATGGTATCACTCAAAGTGATGCACACCTGCGGGGGCGGGCAGGATCGGAAGCCATGACCCGCTACCACAACCAGGTCACGCTGATTCCCGGGGATGCCCCCTGGCGGGCGACACCCAACCCCAAACCCCGCGTGGATGGTCCCCAGGTCGCCTTTGTGGTCGGCCCGGAAGGCGAAGAGATTCACTGCGACGAACACGGCCGGGTGAAAGTGCAGTTTCCCTGGGACCGCTACGCCGAACCCAACGACACGGCAAGCTGCTGGGTACGCGTCGCCCAAGGTTGGGCAGGCGGCGGCTACGGCAGCATCGCGATTCCGCGTATTGGCCACGAAGTGATTGTCTCGTTTCTGGAGGGTGACCCAGATCAGCCGCTGGTTACCGGGCGTACCTACCACGCGGTGAATACCGCGCCTTACCCATTGCCCGAACACAAGACCCGCACGGTACTGCGCACCCAAAGCCACAAGGCCGAGGGCTTCAACGAACTGCGCTTTGAAGACCAGGCCGGCGAAGAACAGATCTGGCTCCACGCCCAGAAAGACCTGGAACTGTTAACCCTTAACGACCGCACCGAAGAAATCCGCCGCGACAGCCACCTCAAGGTGCACAACGACCGCATCAGTGAGATCGACAACGACGATCACCACACGGTGCATAACAATCGTCACACGAAGGTAGACGGCGACGACCACCTGATGATCGACGGCACCCGCCACGAGAAAATCGGCCAAGCCCACCTGATGGAAGCCGGGCAGGAAGTGCACCACAAGGCAGGCATGAAGGTGGTGATCGAAGCCGGCGCGGAAATCACCCTCAAAGCCGGTGGCAGCTTCCTGAAAATTGACCCCAGCGGCGTCACCATTGTAGGTCCGCAGGTCAAGATCAATTCTGGGGGCAGCCCCGGCTCAGGCAGCGGGCAGGCGGCGCAGGGGCCGACATTACCGATGGAAGCAGAGACAGAGAGCCACCAGGCTGTTGCGCCTATCAATCGCCCTGCTCAGCTTAAAACCCTGCTGAAGGCTCCGCCAAGCTGTGAGATTTGTGAAGAGACAAACCAGGGAAATAGCTAGATGGAACGCCCTCAGGCAATCACACATGCATTGGTGGACGGGGTTCGTTACCCCAATGCGTTCCAGCGCTTATATAGCCGCGATGACATTGAGGATATCGAGCCCCTCTACTTGATGACCCGCTGGTCATCGTTGGCTGAGCAGGGGCCAATTCTGGTGCGTCTTAAAAACAATGGCCTGGCGGAGGAAGCTTACGCTAACGAAGAAAGACTATATCGTTCGCTTTCGTTACTGAGCAGCCCCGCAAGCACGGGCGACTTGAGCAATCACCTGGCTCGATGTGTGACGTTTAACGGGGAAGGCTGGCAGAAGCAGCTACTGCGCTTCGCGGATCCCCTGGTCACTAGGCACTGGTTGAGCAGCTATGGGCATGACCTTCCGGCGGCGCTCATGGGGCCCATCGATACGTGGTGGGTGGCGGACTGGGCGCCTAACTGGACAAAGCCGCGGTCTGCCACATGGCAGGCATTTCGGCCTCAGCCCAGTGACGCGCCTATGACGACAGTGCCGTCAGATACGTTCCCGCCGATGGGGCGTGACCAGTTTGCGGCCCTTGAGGCGGTGACCCGCTGGCAACTCAAGGAGCGCCTGACGGATTACTTTAGCGAGCATGCGGCCGAGGCGTGGCAACGTCTTCCGAGTGAGGGTCGCGGTCAATGGCTTGACGACCGCTTAGACGATGCCATCGCGTGGGGAGTCAGCACGGAACGACAGCTCGCCATCTGGGTGGGGCTCAGCTTGAACTGGGGCGAAGACTATATGACCGCGAGCGATGGCTTGTATGCCGATTGGGCGCGGCATTCGCCTAACGACGCTCGCCTCTCCCGGCAAGATCAGCTTTATGCATTGGATGCTTGGAGCCGCACCCCGGCCGCTAACGCCCCTCAAAGCGCGCAGAGTCACGCATCACTTTCCCAAGAACCACTATTTATAGACGAGGAAGCCGATGGCTAACACGGATGCTCAAGCGCAGGCACGCGATGCCGCCTTTGATGAAACGCCCCTTGGTGGCGGTGTCTGCCCACTGTTTATCGACATCGATATTTTCCCCGTGCGTTACGCCATTGACGAGGCGCCCACCGAAGCAGATGCGCCAGCGCCACACCCGATTGACGATGATTGGCAGGGGCCAGATTACCCTTCACTCGAAACCCGCGACTACACGCTTCGACAACTGCGAGACGGCTGGCTCTATGTCTGGGTGGAGGAAGAGGGAGAGCAACGACTTGACGAATACCGCGTGGAAGGCGCGACGTTCAATGGCGCTTCCCACCTAACGTATCCAACCTATGCCTCCATCGCTTTAGCCTACTCCTCCGTCCAATGGACCGAGCGCATTCGTGAGTATGCGCTGGAAAACGAAGATTTTCGTCAGCGCACCATGCGTTCAGTCGATTTGATAGCGGCGATAAATACGGTGGGCGATTGCGCATCGCTTTCTACCCATGCCGGACCGTTAACTCAGATTGCTGAGTATGTTGCGGATATTACGCCCAATGGTGCGGTTATTGGCTTCACGAGCACTACCGTCTCGACCGTAGAGCGGGATGTGGAGACGGAAGGCGATGAAAGTGCCGAAGAAGGGGTCTATCAATTACTTGCAGTAAAACCCGAAATCAGCCAAGACAGCGTATTAGCCGACATCAAGCATCACGACGAAGCGGTGTTTGTAGCGCTTGATGACGATTTAGGAATCGTTAACGACTTGACTATGGCGCTTGTCGGTCGAGAAATGGAACTAGAAGCATTTCTGGATGAACACGGACATAAGTTAGAGACGGCACAAGTCGTTAAAGCCCTGTGCCTGATCGATATTGATGACTTGATCAGTGATGACGTTCGCCAAGACCCAGAGCGCTATCGCGAACTGACCGTTAAGACCGGTGAACTGTTCGATGCCTTGAAAAATGTGACTAATGGGTCAGATCATACGCTGCTCCACAGGGAACAGCGTATCAGTCAGCGTCGCGAAGAGCTTATTGAACTCGGCATGCCGAATCCTCCTGGTCGCAATAGCCCGCTATATGAAGAGTGGCATGGGAAAGAACTTCCCCGTCTTGATGTTAGGCTGGATGACGCTATCGCCTTCTTAACTGAAAAAGGCCCACAGCTCGAGCGCTTGCAGGCCCATGTGGAAAACAGCCAAGCGGATTTAATTATTTGGATGGAACGGCTGCCAACATCGGCTCAAGAGCTGTGTTTTGATACCTGTGCTGCCGAGCAGAACCAGGCCATTCATGAATTTGGTTGCATGGTGATTGAAGCCCTTGGCGGGACGCAGACCGGCCGTGCTTGGTTGAATGATACCTATCAAGCAAAAGACACGCTGATCGGCTTTTCGATGCTGAATTTCGATCCAGCCCTGGCCGACGCCTTAGAAACCATTACACAACACTTCATCGAGCAGGGTACGGAAGATGGAGAGCCCGCAGATAGCGGTGTAACGGCCACCAGCGTGGTGTCGCAAATTAACGACGCTATCGGCATTCTCGAGCTGGACGAGGTGCAGAGGCATCCTGTTTATCAAGCCCTGGCGCCGTCTGTACGTGAAGCGTTCGATACACTTCGAGCGCAGGTAAGCGGCTCTTCCAAGAAACTGTGGGAAACCATTGGCTATCAATTTTTGCCTGCTTTAAGTGCCAAAGGGCAGGTGTCTCTGGAAAAGGCCGCAAGGTCGCTAGTGCATTCCGTGATGGTCGTTTTGGTACACCCGGAAATTGCGTCTTCGGAACTGGTGATAGATACCGCCTACGAAACCAAGCACCGCCAATGGCGAGAAAGAGCTTGGGAGCTTACTGGAAAAATTCGCGATGCTCAGCGACGCAGCAAGCATGCTGGCTACAGCGCCCAGGAGCGCCAAGCAAATCTCCGAGAATTAGAGCAGCTAGAACAGCAGCGTTTCGAGCATGCGTACAACGAGCCTAAGCGTATAACGGCTGCGGATAACTCGCTCGACCAGCGTGCTTTGGGTAACCAAGTGAGCGCTAATAATCTTACCAGCGTGGGCTATCACGAACTGCGTGAACAGCACCGCATGAAACTCATCGGCGGCGCCAGCGCCGCAAAACGCCACTTAGCCAGTCGGGTTGATCAATTAGGCGGTGGTATGGCGCTCTTAATTGCAGGGCTGAACCTTTACAATTTTATCGACGCTGCTCGCACCGCCCAAAAAGAGGGCGTAGATGAAGAAGATTTGCGCAAACTAGCGGCAACGACGGGGGCTGCCACGGTGGCGGTTATGAGTCTATGGGTCATGCCATTTTGGGATAAATATGCTAAGCAGAAATTCATGCTGTCAGGAAAAATGACGGCGGTGGCGGGTGCAGGCGTTTCTAAATGGAGTGCATCAAAGAATAACGCGCAAGCTGCAAGGCTTGCCGCTAAATTGGCCACCCGTATGGCGGGTTTATCAGCTATTGGGGCGATTGCGGCTGGATTGGATGCGTGGCAAACGAGACAAGACATAAGAAAAGCGACCAGTGATGTTGAGCATTCAGCGCTTTTAATTAAAGCTCTTGCAGGAGCCACAATGAGTATTACGACTGCTGCTCAGCTTGGCGGAGCTGTTGCAGGCAGAGTCGCTATTCTAGGCCGGACATATTCTTTTGCCTGGATACTTGGACCTTGGGTCTCCGGCATTCTATTTGCGGCAGGGGTGATCCATCTGATTGCCTCCCACTTTGCTGCGCGCTATAACCGCGAAGGGGTGCGTGGGTGGTTATATAGCAGCACCTGGGGCCAAGGCGACTTGGAATGGGAGGCTAGCGACGAAGGCAATAAAAACGAGTGGCGGGCCTTGATGGAAATTCTGCTTCAGCCTTCCGTGAAGTTGACGAGTGTAAACGATGTGACGTTTGACTCATCAAACATGAGTTATTATGGGATAGGCGATATTGCTGCTACCTATCAAGGTTGCTGGCTGCAAATCGCCTTTCCCGCTTTACTGGCGGATGAAACCGTTAAATTGTCCGAAAATGCGAACGGGGGCTTTTGGGCACCTGTAGGCAGCTTTGCGCAAAGCCCTTTTCAACAAGCTGAGCGTGGAACAGCGTTGCCCGCCGACGCTAACTACGACAAAGACGATGTGCGTGTCTGGCAGTCCTGGATTCCGGCAAACGAGCAAGCAGAAAACGGTCCTTTCATTTTTACGGTGAATTACTCTGGAACGTTGTTATCGTCAAACGAAGGTAAATTAAATTATACCTTTTATAAAACCGATGCTGCCTCTGGCAAGAAAGAAATCCAACCCAATAGTGAAGAGAGTCGCGGGGTTAGCGTGCCTACCCGTTTTGAACTCACGGTTCCCATAACCCCAGAAGAGTGAAGATACGTTTATGTGGTTTATTCAGCCCAAGCAGGACTATATCGCCCAAATGCCCTGGAAGCATGCGGATGAGCCCACAGTGATGAGCTGGCAAATAAGGGCGAGGAATTATGATACTTTTGGCGCGAATATTTTATTGGCTGTATTGGCGATCGTTAGCTTAGGTGGAGCTTATTTTTCTTTTGATACTGCTTCACTTGTTTTTGAAACATTTCTCTTTTCTCTTTTAGTTGGGGGGGGGATGTTCCTTCTTTTTATGCTAGTCGTTATGAGTATGACTCATCAGACCGCTATCCTTGTTTACCGATTCACGGAGAAACATGGAGAAGAATGTTCCTGGAAGCCCCAGATGGATGCCGTGAAGCCATTTCTGAAATGGTCAGCCATCATTTTGATGCCGATAGTGTTTGTGCTTATTCTCATGGATCCCTCGTTGATTATGACAAGCCTTGGCCCACTCGCAATGGGCTTCGCTGCATGGATGATGGGCTCATCAAAAGGCTATCAGGAAATCGCACGAGGAAGCCGGCATGACGAACTTGATTGGCGTAAAACCGATAAGATCTACCTTTATCCGGGAAGAGATATTATTGGCTTAAATATACCTTGGTATCATCCTGAGCTTGATGAAGTAATTCCAGAGGGTATTAGAGAAGTTTATTGCAAGGAAAATGAGCGGGACGAGGTTTTACGCTTCTTTAAAAGCAGGCTGCCAGAAGTTGAGGTTGTGGAAGAAAAGTTTCATTTGTAAGTATTTGTTATGTATGAAGTTGATTGGGTTGGGGGGTTTTAAATATTGTTTTAGCGCCGCTAATGTTTTTTCTTGGCCCTCAGTAAAGCTGAATAGCGTAACCGGTGGTTGCTTATTCGGTCCCTCTTGTATTTCTCTGATTATCAATTTGAGATTGCCCTGTCAGCAGAAGTTAATGGAATCTTAAACATGTTGAAGCGACAAGGACGTCAGTTATGAGTCAGAAGGCACCGGACTTGCCGCGCCCTGCTTTCTTCCAGCCCCTCCGGGCTGATGATATTGAGTCCTTTCCAGGTGGCAAGGTTATTTATCTGTCGCCGATTCTCTTGCCCACGAAATCCGCGTCATCCAGAAGGTCTGTCAGAAGACCCTATCTGCGAGCCTTGATGAGTGGTCGAAACCCCTTCCCGAGGAACAGTGGGCCAAGCCTAACGCGAGCTTACGCGCCTCTCGGCGGAAGTCAGACAACGCCATGCTCGACGGTATTGAATCACTAACCCAGCAGAGGAGAACTAAATCAGTGAGTGAAAAAGAACCTATTGAAAAGCAAGACCAAGCCTTAATTGAAGACATTGATTTTGATTGCCCTGTATGTAGCTCTTGTTTTTGCAAGGAGTCGCAGTGGATTACCGATTTTTTGAAAGCTGATATGGCCACTTGCCCACAGTGCGAAAGCGAGCTGTCAATCGGGACTGAGGACAAGCATCGTCTCGCGAGTGCCATTAAGAAAAAAGAGCGATTCGGGAAAGTCATGTTTGTTTTTATGGTGCCCTACATCATCGTAGGACTTCTCGTGTCCCTCTCATTCGGTGGGCTCGGCTTTATGCTTTATATGCCCGTCGGACTTTTGGCTTTTTCTTTACTGAAAATGTTATTCGATAATCAGCCGGATCTGACGATAAGTCTGAAATCAGACACATAACTGAAATCTAGCTATTCAATCGACAGTTGGGTGCTCGTCACCCTTTTAAGGAGAGAACGCGTGTTTCCATTAAGTTTTAAAAAGTCTTTTGATATTGAGTTTATCCAATCGCTGTATGAGCGACTCGTGAGCCACGATGACTCTGTAAAGCTAATACTCAGAACAAAGAATGGGCGCAAGACCGATGATCCCAGCAAAGCCGGTATTGGCGAAATCCGCAATGCCAGCAACAAGCAGCTGTTTGGGATGAGTGCGAAGGAAGGAATCGTTCACACGAAGCATGCGGGGGCGCTCCAAGCCCCTTTGTTTGACTTTCTGAAGGAGCGGGAAATTCACCAGCAGGAGGTCAGCCCAGATATCGGCGTCGCCTGTGTTCTTCTTTATGTTGTTTTGGTTGTCGGCGGTGGGTTGTTATATACCACTCACAATAATGCCGAGTTTCTCTACCCCTATCTGCTGGGCTGTGTGGGCTTCGTCCTCTCTGGACTCGCATTGATATCTTATGCTTACAAGCCTGGCCAAAAGCAGTGGTCCATCCCCGCTATGCTACTCCTCGCTATCGGCGCCTTACCCACCGCCCCTTCAAGCCTGCTGGCATTACCGATGATCAATTACTTGGGGCGTGCCAAGCTACATAGAGTACTTAACCAGGGCGGGGAAGACGCCGAGACAATCCATACCTAGCTCCCTACATGCAACACCCTAATGTCGCTCTGCCGGTGGCAGGGGCTCAAAGCATGATCATGTTAACGCGCCAAGGACGTCAGTTATGAGTCAGAAGGCACCGGACTTGCATCAGCCCGATACGACCCAGCCTCATCAGGCTGGGGAAACCCAATCCATCCCCGGTGGCCGCATTACTTACTTGGCCCCAAGCCCTCTACCGACGGTGCATGAGGCGCTGGATTTGAACGGCACCATTAGCACCCTGAACGAAGCCTGGTTGGATGTGGGAGGTGGGTATATGGATGCTTTTGGTTGGCAGCTCATTACAGGTGCAACGTTTGGTTTTATTCTTTTAACAGCATTGTTTGGGCCTAGTTTGGCTTGGGTAATGATGCCTGATACGCCATTCGGTTTTATTTTTGGGTTAGCTAAATTTGGCTTCTGGGTAGGGATAGCAGGGGGGGGTGGGCTTTTTAGCCATGTACTGGGGCCACTGGACAGGGCTTAGACTTCTGCGGGACACCCCCCCCCGTTCGCTTTCACCGCCAACGCCGCGAAGTCTGTTTTGCGCTGGAGGGCGGTCAAGAAACCGTCATTGTTCCCTGGGAATCACTGATGGCCTGGGTGGTAGAAGCGCGTGGTGCGACCCAATACGGCGTTCAGCAGCAGTTCGGTATGGGATTTGGCTACGCGCACCCAGAGACCGGCCAGTGGTTAAAACAGGAATTTATGACCATGGCAAAACCCTTGGCCATCAGCCACTGGGAAGCGGTGCGTGCCTATATGGAGTACGAGGTCAATTCACTTGCCGACGTGCAAGACCCTCAAGTCGTCAGAGGCAAGGATGACCCTCCCTGGGAAGGCGTACACACCCTGCGTAATGCGCGGCGACATATCAATCAGCGCCGAGCTAACGGTGAAATCGGTTGGTTGTATTGGAGCTGTTGGTACCTCATTGATATCATTCAACTCTGGAACCTGCCGGGCTGTTTAACTGAGTGGGACAACAAACGTCTAATGAAAGCGCGGCCCAATTTATTGCCTGCCGAGATGGTGGAGTGGTCGAAGCCGCAGCCTGAAGAATGGTGGGCCAAGCCCAGCGCGGAACTGGTTCGACTCTCCGAAGAAGTGCGTGCTATTCGCCAACAAGATCCTGCCTTACCTCTTGAAAGTGTGTTCACCGAAGCCTACCGGCGGCAGGGGCTTGAATGCGATACACGATAGGCTATTGGATAGCGTGTTTTAGCCTAGGCAGGCGATGGACTCATGCTCGGCGACGATGCCTTCAAGGGCTTGGCAAAAAGCTAGAAATGCCTCACTGGAGTGCCCAGGGCGCTGGTGGAGTTCAATTTCGACATGTCCCAAGTGAGGTAGCCCTTCTTCTTCGGTCACGATCCGGCAGCCCGGTGGTACGCTGCGTGGGGTTTTAACCGTTATGGCTAAACCATTTTGTACCGGGATGTTGATGCCCGTCGGGGATTGGCTGACGTAACGCAGTTCCCAGCGCGTCTCATCGCGGCCCAGGGCGGATAACGCATGCGCCCTGAAAATGCAGCCTTCGGGATTCAGGGCCAACGGCAACGTTTGCCATTGCGAAAGCGAGGCGTGTTCGGCCATGACCCACACCATTGGCTCCCAGCCGAGTAAGTGGCCAGATTGGGTAGGCTTATGCCTTACCGAGAGCACCACGTCTAACAACCCTTCCTGAAATCGCTTGACCAGGGTGTCGCTGATATCACACTGCACTTCAAGCTGAATATGCGGAAACTGGGCCGAAAAGCGCGGCAGCAAATCGGGCAAGTAGGTGGCCGCCTGTTCTTCCGAGGTGCCCAAGCGGATGAGCTCGCCGTGGGTCCCACCCTTTAGTAGATCTTTGGCTTCATCTTCCAGCTTGAGCATATGACGAGCGTAGGGCAGCAGACGCTCGCCCGCCGCCGTGAGCAATACGCTGCGGCTGGTACGCTCGAAAAGCGCTTGGTGCATCTGATCTTCTAGCCGCTTGATCTGCAAGCTCATCGCCGATTGGGTTCGGTGCAGCACTTTGCCTGCCGCGCTAAACCCCTGGCATTCGGCGACGGTGACAAACGCACGCAGTAGGTCTGTGTCCATGATGAATGAGCCATTTAAATGGGTGTTATCTTAACTATTCATTTCTATTATGGAAGCCCCTTCACTAGCCTGTCCAAATGAGTTTTCAACGCGACAGGAGCGTGACCCCCATGCCAATGACCGCCACTGAACAACCCGCGAATGCCTTGGAGGGGCTGATTGATCTTGAACAATACCCGATCAATGAATTGTCTTCGCCTGCGGGTAAGGCATTTATTGCCGGCTGCCAACGTCAGTTGGAAGCAGACGGTTGCGTGGTACTTAAAAACTTTGTCCCTGAAGCCGCATTAGCCCGGCTGGAGCGTGAAACAGAGCGGTTATCGCCGGACGCCCACTACAATCAAACCGAAACGAACCCCTATAACAGCGATGGGGACGCGTCGTTACCGGCCTCTCACCCGAAAAACCGTTTCGATGACCGTACCAATGGCTTTGTCGCCGGTGATCGTATCGGCCGTGAGACGATTATCCGTCAGGTCTATGAGAACCCAGAATTTCAGCGTTTTATCGGCGCGGTGGTAGGTCTCGACGAGATTCACCAATATGCCGACCCGCTGGCGGATCTGGTGGTGAACGTGCTGCGCGAGGGCTGTCAGCACCCTTGGCATTACGACACCAACGAGTTCATCGTCACCATGATGACCCGGCAATCCCACGCCGGGGGGCGCTTTGAGTATGCGCCGGGGATTCGCAACCCCGAGGGTGAAAACTTCGCTGAGGTGGAAAAGGTCCTCGATGGTGATCGCTCACGTTTGAAAGCGCTGGATCTTCAGCCAGGTGACTTACAGATTTTCTTTGGTCGTTATTCACTCCACCGCGTAACGCCGGTCGAGGGAGATAAAGAGCGCCATACGGTGATTTTCGCCTATGCCAAAGAGCCTGGTTTTGTGGGTCGACCCGAGCGTGCGCAGCGCATCTTCGGCCGCATGGCGCCAGTGCATGAACAACTGCTGAAAGACGGCATGCAGCGCAGCGATAGCCTGGCGGATTAACGCCATGTCGTCTTTACAACGGCTACCCACTCCCAACGCGAGATATTCATGAGCATTGTTGAAAGCGAAAGCCTCACTGATAACGAGCCGGACAACATTCCCGTCGTTCCGTCAGCGCCGATGGCCAACGGCGATAGCATCCCCACCGCGTTTGACCCCAAGCAGCTGCGTGCCGGGCGTTTGGAGCGCCTGCGCGCCATGATGGCGGAAGAAGGGTACGCCGCGCTGGTGCTGTTTGACCCGAACAATCAGCGCTATGCGACCGGGTCGCGCAACATGTTCGGCTACTTTTTGCGCAACTCCACGCGGTACGTATACGTGCCGCTGGAAGGGCCGATTATTCTGTTTGAATACCCTGGTAGCGCCCATGTCTCAACCTGGCTTGAGACCATCGATGAGGCGCGAACCTCCAAGGTGGTGTGGTCGGCCGTTAACCAGCGCGACGGTATGTCGTCCGATCCTTTCGGCGTGGAAATTGCCGAGCTGGTCAAAGAGCACGGTAAGGGCAACAAAAAGGTTGGGTTGGATCGCTGTGCGCTGAACCTGGCACGTGCTTTGGAAGCGCAGGGGCTGGATGTCTATGACTGCATGCAGGACACGCTGCACTGTCGGCGCATCAAAACACCCGAGGAAATTGCCTGTTTGGCGCAGTCGATGGCTGCCAGTGAAGCCGCCGTGGCGGAAGTCGAAGCGGCAATTAAACCGGGCATTACCGAGAACGAGCTGTTCGCGATCATGTATGGTGAGGTGATCCGAGGCGGCGGTGAGTTTATCGAAACCCGCTTGCTGTCCTCGGGGCCGCGCACCAATCCCTGGTTCAACGAAGCCAGCGACCGTAAGATTCGCCCTGGCGAGCTGGTGGCGCTGGATACCGATACCATCGGTTGCCATGGCTATTACTCGGATTTCTCGCGCACCTTCCATGTCGGGCCGGGCAAGCCAACGGCCTACCAGCGCGAAATATATCGCATGGCTTACGACCAGGTGCACCACAACATGGGCTTGCTCAAACCCGGTATCAGCTACCGTGAAATCGCTGAGAAGGCCTGGAAAATCCCCGAACGCTTTATCGACCGCCGCTACCCGTCGATCATTCACGGAGTGGGCATGCACGGTGAGACCCCGCTGGTCGCCCACCATATGGATTTTGATCGTTTCTCCAAGGACGGTGTTCTGGAGCCTGGGATGGTGGTCTCGGTGGAAAGCTACATTGGCGAGGTGGGTGCCGCCGATGGCGTCAAGCTGGAAGAGGAAGTCCTGATCACCGAGACCGGCATCGAACGCCTTTCCCGCTATCCGTTTAACGACGCCTTGCTTGGACGCTAAGCGTCAATAGCCAGGCCGGCTGTTAGCGGTACCCGGCCATTAGCTCTCTCACCAGCGGTGTGTCGGCATCGCGGTGGGTGGGCAGCTCAAAGCGTGCCTTGGCAATCGCGGTGCGTGACAAGTCGGCAACAATCAGTGCTTCTTTGTCGTCGGCTTTCGCCAGTATCTCGCCGCCCGGTCCGAGAATGCGCGAGCCTCCCCAGAAATGGCTGTCGCCTTCCGGCCCGAAGCGGTTCGCCATAATCACCGGCGTGCCGTAGGTCATCGCATAAAAGCGCGTGTTTAACGCCCAGTTTTCCTCGTTGGAAAAGTCATCGCTGACGATGCCGCTGGCCGAGTTGATCGGTGCGCAGAGTATGGTAGGGCGGGCGAGTAGGGCGGCGTGCACAAGTGCCGGGTTCCACAAGTCGGCGCAGATGAGCTGGGTAGCGGACCAGCCAGGGCGAATATCGGTGTGGGTGAGTTCGCTGCCATGGCTAAACCATTTGCCTTCCTCAAGCCCACCGTAGGTCGGCAGGTTAAGCTTTCGATGCACAGCGATGAGCTGGCCGTGCTGAAAGATAGCCAGCGCGTTGTAATATTCACCGGGACTCGCCTCTTCCACAAAGCCCACCACCAACTGCATGGAGCCGCATGCGTCGGCCAGTGTTTGAAAGCGTGGGTCTTCCAGCGGCATTGCTACCTGCATGACGCGGCTGGCCAACCGATAGCCGGTCAGTGAAAGCTCGGGAAATACCAGTAGCTCCACTTGGTCACGCTGCGCTTCGGCAATCAGCGCCAGATGGCGTTCAAGGTTATGGTCCACATCGCCAAGCGCGGTATTTATCTGTGCAGCGCCGACCCGCAGGCTAGTTTGATAATGCATGGGCTCCCCCATTGAAAAAGCCGCTCCCTGGGAGCGGCTTTGCTGCGTTGTGATGGCACGTCATATTATGCCAGCCCTCTACCAGAGCGCCTAGCGACGTTAGAGCAGGTCATTCTCTTCGAGGAAGCTTTCTGCTACGTCTTCAATCGACTCGCGCTCGACATCCACGCGGGCGTTGAGTTCGGCCATGGTGTCATCGTCTAACAGCTCGGAAAGCGCGTTCATCTGATCGGCGAGGTCAGGGTTAGCTTCCAGGGTTTCCGTGCGCACTACCGGGGTCAGCGCATAGGCAGGGAAAAAGTTTTGGTCGTCTTCAAGCACGTAAAAATCAAAGGCGGGGATACGACCGTCGGTGGCAAACACTAGCCCAACGTCGACTTCCTCATCACGTAATGCTTGATATACCAACCCTGTATCCATGCGGCTCACATCGCCACGGCTGACGCGGAAATCGTATGCCTCTTGCAGTGGGCGCCAACCATCTTCCCGGGCATAAAACTCGGCATTAAGCGCAAACGTTAGCCCCTCTCCATCGTTGACGGCGTCGGCTAAGTCAGACAGCGTTTCAATACCGCGCTCATCAGCGTCATCTTCGCGCATGGCAAGTGCATAGGTGTTGTTGGCAGCCGACGGTTCAAGCCAGGTCAGGCCTTTCTCGGCGTCGAGCTCCTTCACCCGCTGGTAGGTGTCTTCCGGGCTTAGGCTTTCGCTGACGTCGTTGTAATTTATCAGCGAGGTGCCGGTGTACTCCCAATAGAGATCGATTTGGCCGTTCTCTTGTGCTTGTCGAAGAACGGCAGAGCCCATGCCCGAGCGGCTGTCGACGTCGTAACCGAGTTCATCCAGGTACTGCGTTGTCATGCTGGAGAGGATTTGCTGCTCGGTAAAATTCTTGCCGCCAACGCTGATCTCGTCTGCGTTGGCGACGCTGATGCTGCCCGCTAGGGCAATGCCGGTGAGGGTTGTCGTCAATGTTTTCATGATTGGAATCCTTCTTTTGTTAGTGAAACGTAAGTCACGGTGATACTTAAGCGCGGCCCGGGTTGACCCCACGGGGGACAAGGAGAAACGCAGTCAACGCGATGAGCGCATCGACCACAATCGCAAGCAGCGCCGTGGGAATAGCGCCCGCAAGCATCATGACCGGGTCGTAAAGATCAATGCCGGTGAATATCAACTCACCGAGGCCACCCGCACCGATCAAGAACGCCAGCGGCACGGTGCCGACATTGATGGTTAGCGCGGTGCGCATCCCTGCAAAAATCACGTAGAGCGCATTGGGCAGTTCAACTTTGAAAAGCCGCTGCATGGGCGACATGCCAATACCGGCGGCAGCTTCCATGAGTGCCGGGTTAACGCCCTTCAAACCCGCATAGGTATTGCGGGTAATCGGCAGCAGCGTCGCGACAAACAAGCCAAAAACAGCCGGTACCGTGCCAATGCCCAGAAAGCTCATCGATAGGGCGAGCACGGCCAGGGTGGGGATCGTGGTGCCCACATTGAGCACCTGCATCAGCGATTCGGCCATCCGTGCCATGCTCGGCCGGGAGAGTACGATGCCCAGCGGAATGGCGACGATAATGGCCAGGCTACCCGACATCACCGTCAGCCAAATGTGCTGAACCACCAAGTACTGAACGTCGGGCAGATACCAGATAAATTCATCGATGACGCCGCTGGACTGGCTCCATACACCGGCGAAAAAAATAGCCACTAGCACCAGTACCTTAAGCGCCCCTTTTATGGATCGAATAGGCATGGTCACTCCTTGATGGCCGCCGATGGCGTGCGATCATCCCCCTGACGCGCGCGATAGCGTGCGCCCAAATGGCTGGTCATGGCGCGCTGGGTAATCTGACCGCATACCGTTCCTTCCTCATTCACGCAGGGGAGCCAGGTCTGATCGTGGGCAAACATCAATGAGGCGGCTTTGCGCAGGTCGTCGTCGAGACCGACAACCGCCGGCACGGCCTGGAAGTGATCGCGGCAGTAGCCCTTGGTAGTGCGGGCGATGGAGCGGCTGATAATGCCGGCGGGCTGCTTGCGATCGTTGATCATCAAAATGGCATTTTGATAGCCATAGTTGTCAATTTTGGCCAGCGCAGTTTCCAACGTATCGCCGGGCGTCACCGTGCCGATCTCGTCTGTGACAATCTCGCGCACTTTGACCAGGTTCAGGCGCTTGAGCGCCCGGTCTTCGCCAAGGAATGATTCCACAAAGGCGTTTTTGGGCGCCGCCAGCAAATCATCGGGCGTGGAATACTGAACCAGCTGGCCTTCGCGGAAAACCGCCACGCGGTCACCCATTTTGATGGCTTCATCAATGTCGTGGCTGACGAACATGATGGTTTTATTGAGTTCCTGCTGCATCTTCAGAAACTCGTCTTGAATGACGGCCCGATTGATCGGGTCGATGGCGCCAAAGGGCTCGTCCATCAGCATCACCGGCGGGTCGGCGGCCAGCGCGCGGGCCACACCAATACGCTGTTGTTGGCCGCCTGATAGCTCGCTGGGAAAGCGCTTTAGAAACGCATCCGGCTCCAGCGCAATCATTGCCATCATCTCGCGTGCGCGGGCCTTGTACTTGGCCTTATCCCAGCCCAGCAGCTTGGGCACGATGGTGATGTTTTCCTCAATGGTCATATTGGGAAACAGGCCGATCTGCTGGATGACGTAGCCGATATTGCGGCGCAGCGTCTGGGTATCGAGGCCGGTGGTATCGTCACCGTTGATAAACACCTTGCCAGAGGTGGGCTTTACGATCCGGTTGATCATCTTGAGTGTGGTGGTCTTGCCGCAGCCCGATGGCCCCAAAAGGACGCAGATGTCACCTTCAGGTACTTCCATATCGATATGGTCAGCGGCCACCACCGCGCCTTTAGGCGTATCGAACACCTTGGTCAGGCTTTCAAGTCGAATCATATCGGGGCCCCTTATTGGTAGAGATTCGTCGGGAAGAAGGCGTTAAGGCGCTGTGGCCTGGCGGCTCATCCCTTTGGGCGTCAGGCGCTTTTGTACGTACAGCAGTGAGTAGTCAACGATAATCGCCAGCAGGCTCACGGCGATCGCACCGACGATCAGCTGACGTGGGTCTGACTGTGAAATGCCACGGCTGATAAAGGTGCCAAGGCCCCCGGCGCCGATATAGGCGGCAATTGCCATCACGCCAATATTGAGAACGACCGCTGTGCGAACCCCTGCCATGATGACCGGTACCGCGAGGGGAATTTCGACCAGCCGCAGGCGTTGATTGGGGCCCATGCCAATGCCTCGAGCGGCTTCCCGCAACGCGGGGTTCACGTTGTTGATGGCGGTATAGGTGTTACGAATGATGGGCAACTGAGAGTAGAGCAATACGGCAATCACCGCCGGGACGTAGCCAATACCGTGACCTATCAGAGACAGGACGGGAATCATAATGCCAAACAGCGCGATGGAGGGGATGGTGACTATTATCGAGGCCAGATACAGCACCCCCTGAGCCAAGCGTTCGTTTTTAGTGATCGCAATGCCGATCGGTACGCCCGTCAACGTCGCAATGCCTACCGCAACACCGACAAGGGCAATGTGCTCTATCGTGCGTGACAGCAATAGGCCCGCACTGTCCAGGGCATATAGAAGTATTTCCAAGCGCAGCCTCCTTATTATAAATATGGATCATGGCCAGAGCGCAGTCCGTCAGGAGGTATCGCTCCTTTTTTACGTTATGGAGAGTAGAAGCTTATCAAAAGGGTGGCGTTAATATCGGAAATCAGTATGACGATGCGAAATAGGCTGAATTAGCGGTCTTAATATGGAAGGCCTTTGCCACGTTTACTCAATGGCTTGCTTGAAAGCCGCCATGGCAGGACCAAACACAAAAAAGCCGATACCTTTAAAAGTATCGGCTTTTTCTATGTTTGGTAGCGGGGACCGGATTTGAACCGATGACCTTCGGGTTATGAGCCCGACGAGCTACCAGACTGCTCCACCCCGCATCAACGTGTGGCGTATTCTACGCTTTTTTGACGATTCGTCAATAGGCGTTTTAAAACGTTTGCCCTATAGCCGATAGCGGACTGGGTACTGCAACATGGGGCCACTAGCGCTATGCTAAAGAGAGACAAGAACAACGCAAACTCTCGGTTGGTCGCGCATCAGTGTTGCGATTTGCCGTTGGTACTCAAGCGCCAAGGCGCTTTTCATAATGGCTTGTGGTTTTACACATTATGCACCCAAGCCATTCGTTATATCAGGGAGGTAGTCAATGGCCAATCAAGCCCCCGTCGCCTGGGTAACTGGTGGAACTGGTGGTATCGGTACGGCGATTTGTCGTTCGCTGGCGGATGCGGGTTATCTGGTCGTGGCGGGTTATCACAACCCCGAGAAGGCCAAGACCTGGCTGGCATCGCAGCAGGACGACGGCTATAACAACATCGCGCTGTCCGGTGTTGATCTCGCCGACCATCAAGCCTGTCTTCAAGGTGCCCAGCAAATCCTGGAGCAGCATGGTCCCATCAGTGTGTTGGTCAACTGCGCGGGGATAACCCGTGACGGTACCATGAAGAAAATGTCCTACGAGCAGTGGCATGAGGTAATCGATACCAACCTAAACAGTGTCTTCAACACCTGCCGCAGCGTGATTGAGATGATGCTCGAGCATGGGTACGGCAGGATTATCAACATTTCGTCGATCAACGGTCGTAAAGGGCAATTTGGCCAGGTGAACTATGCAGCGGCAAAAGCGGGTATGCACGGCTTGACCATGTCGCTCGCTCAGGAGACGGCGACCAAAGGCATCACCGTGAATACCGTGTCGCCTGGTTATATCGCCACCGATATGATCATGAACATTCCCGAAAAAGTACGCGAGGCGATCCGTGAGACGATCCCCGTAAAGCGCTATGGCACGCCAGAGGAAATTGGCCGGCTAGTGACGTTCTTGGCCGATCAGGAGTCCGGGTTCATTACCGGGGCCAATATCGACATCAACGGTGGCCAGTTCATGGGCTGAGTGCCCTCGACGACATGTCCCGTAACGATGAAGCCAGCGAGGGTGCCTCGCTGGCTTTTGTCGTTTCAGGGCGGCGGTGTGCGGGCGAGGCGCGTAAGCAGCTCGTCGAGTTCGTTGATCTCCTGAGCCCACAGTGCTCTCGGCATGGGGCCAAGGGCGATCAGTCCGGCCAGCACGTCGGTGACTTCCTGGGCGCGGCTGCGCTCCTGTTGCAGCCCATCGTTAAGGCGCTCTACCTGAATGGCCAGCCGCAGGGGTTCGTCGTGTTGGCGAACGCGCCCCAAAGCCAACAGGGAAAGATGCACGCGCAGCCGGGCCAACTGTTCCTGCAAGGTGGCCTCGAGCGCCTCGGGCAGGGCTTCCCGGCGGCGCTGGTTGCGTTGATGATGGGCGTCGGCAAACGCTGCCGGCAACGGCTGCTCACCCAATACGGCGACTGCGTCCACATCTTCGGGCGCGTCGCCGGCCAGGCGGCGCTCATCGGCGGCCAAGTGGGCGTCCATAAGCGGCATGAGCTGTTGCCAGGTGGTGACTGCGCTGGCCACTTCAAGGCGGTTCAGGCGCTCGCGCCGAGCACGAATGATACCGCTCAGGCGTCGCTGCATGCCTTCGCTGCGGCGGCTGCGTGGCAGCGGCTCCAACCGTGTTGCCTGGCTGACATAGGCATCCAGCGTGGCGTGCTCGCTGGCGTCCTGAGGCTGCCAGCTGTCCATCTCATCGATCAGGGTTTGCAGGGTGTCGAGCTGCTGCTGTTGCTGGGCGCGCTGCTCGTCCTTGTGCGCATCGCGCAGCGCAAACAGCTGGTCGCACTCGTGGCGGAAGGTTTTCCAGAGCGCTTGCTCCTCGCCCTTGGGCGCACGCCCCAACTGACGCCACTGCTGCTGGAGTTGCTTGGCCTGCTCGATGCGCTGGGTGAGGGGGCGCTCTTCCTGACGCAGTGCCTGAACGTTGGCGATCAGGGCTTTTTTCTGGTCGGCAATATGCTCGGCACGCGCGTCGATCAGGGTCTGTAGCTGGTGGCGAACGCGGCCAAACCGCCGGCCAATCGCTTCTGCCTGATCGCGCGGTACCGGGGAATGATGCCGCCACTGCTGGCGGGCTCTATCGCGGATCTCGCGCAGCATGTCGGGGTCGGCGTCCGCCGCCGGCTGGGCCAGTAAGGTTTCAAGCTGTTCGCACAAGGCTTCCCGGGCGTGCAGGTTGGCCGTGCGTTCCTGAGTCAGTCTTTCGCGCCATGGGGCAAGACGTTCGTGAATACGGTCAGACGCTTCGCGAAAGCGCGCGGACAGCTCCCGGTTAGCCGCCGCATCGCCAAGCGATTTCCATTCTTTTACCAGTTGGCGGTGGTGGCGATCCAGCGCGGCATCTTCCATGTGGTGGTCATCGGCCAGGGCCTCAATGGCGTCGCACAGCTGTTCCCGCTTGGGGCCTGCCACAAAGCCCCGCCAGTCGCGCAGCTCGGCGAGCTGTGCGCCGAGGTGCTTCAAGCGGGCCTTGAGTGACCTGGCGTCGGAGTCCTGGAGGGCGTCGATACGTGGTTTGAGTCGCTGATGAAGACGGCTGGCACTTTTGAAAGCGCCACGCTCGAGCAATTGCTCGAAGCTGTCCAGTTCGGCCTGGTAAGCGCTGAGTGACGGGGTGTCATGTTGGGCGGGGGCCGTGTTGGGGGCCGTCGCCAGGGCTTCCTGCGCCTGGCGAGCCAGCGTCGGCATGGTCAAACTGTCGGGCCAGCGGCATGCATCAAGCAGCGTTGCCAGTTTTGCGTGGTCTCCCTTGGTGAGCGCCTGCTCCACGTCGGGGCTAACGCCTTGCCAGCGCTGCCAGGCTTCAATGCAGGCTTCGTAGTCCTTGAGGGCGCGGCTATAGCGTTGACGAATGGCGTCGCTGGGCGGGTGCGCATCTGAAAGATGCTGCCAGCGCTGGCCGAGTAGCTGGCGCTGTGCACGGAGGCTGTCGATATCCTGTGCCGTCAAGGCATCGCCCAGACGCAAGCCTTCAAGGGTTTCTTCAAGCCCTTCCAGGAGCTGGTCGCGCGTCAGGTCGGTGGCCTCGCGCTGCTGATCCCGCTGCTGGCGCGCCTGCTCCTGGGTTTCGTGATCGTGCAGGGTCTTGCGGCAGGCGAGCACGGCCTGGTGGTAGCGAGCCTCCTGGTCCTGGCTTGGCGATTGACCGAGCTGCGCCCATTCGCGCTGCAAGTGGCGCAACCGACCGCCGTAGAGGGGCTCCCAGGTGGACTGGGCGTGGCGCTCAAGCTGTTGCAGAAGCGTTTCGCGCTGCTGCTTTTGGGAGTCTTCCCATTGCGCGTCAGCCCGCAGGGCTTGCAGGCGGTCGCGGGCCATGCGGGTCACCTGGCGGTCACGGCGTGCCTGCTTTAACAGCTGTTTCAACCCGGCTTCGCTGACCACACGGTCCGCTGCCTGGTGGCGAACCGCGGCCACCCCGTTGTGGCAGGCCTGCTCGATCAGATACTGCTCATCGGCTAATTTGTCGAGCGCGGCCAGGCGCAGATTGAGGTTGTCACCGTGCAGCGCCACGTCATTGAGTAGCGTGGCGTCGTCGATACGCGCAACCAGTGATTCGCGTTGGCCGAGCCCCGTCTGCCCTTGCTGGCCGCTCAGCCGTTGGCGCAACGCCTCTTGCCAGTCGGGCGCGTCTTGGTGTGCAGGGTAAGCCGCCACCAGGCCTTCGAGGTCATCCAGAGCGAGCAGCGCAGCGAGTTGAATGTCGCTATCCCGGTCCCTGGCAAGCGCGGCGAGCGCTTTGCGCTGCTCTGTATGGTCGGGGTCGAGACGATGGAGGGCCTGGCGACGAACCTCGGGGTTGGGGTGTTGCCAGCGAGGTGCGAACAGGCGTCTTAACAGTCCGTGCATGGATCATCCTGCTGTGAGGCGCTTTGCGTGAAAAAAATCAGACGTCGACCGTTAGAAGGTTGCAGTTGTCGGCGCTGTCGCTTAGCGTTGACTTATGACATCGGGATGGCGAGGGTCAATTCTCACCGCCCAAAAGCGCGCGAATGCGCTACCTTGTATATTACCTGATCATGACATGGAGTTCGGCCATGAGCCTCAATGTGGATAGTGCCGACGTGGCCTTTACCTTTAAAGGCGGCATGCTGCCGATGACCGTCATGGAGCTAAGCAGCGCTGACCCAGAGCATATCCGACGTCAACTGGCAGGCAAACTGTCTCAATCGCCTGCTTTCTTTCAGCATACACCGGTTGTGCTCAGCGTGGAAAAACTCGATGAGCCCCACCTTTCGCTGGAAAGAATATGCGCCGTTTGCCGCGATCATAAGTTGCTCCCCGTGGCGGTGAGAGGCGGCACCGAGCCTGTTCGCCAGTCGGCGTGGGCGCTTGGGCTTGGCTGGTTCGCGCCGGTCGATGAAAGTCGCGCGCAGATGCTCAAGAGCGTCAACAGTGAGTCCACTGCCAGCGAAAAAGGCGCCCTCGTCGCAGTCATCAACGACGGCGAGCCCGCCGAGGCCGCGGAAATCGCCGGGGCGGAAACCACCCGGCTTTACCGCGGCACGGTGCGCTCAGGCCAGCAGGTCAGCGCTTCCGGCGGCGACCTGGTGGTGATTGGCGCCGTCAATGCCGGCGCCGAAGTCTTAGCCGCGGGCAGCATTCATGTTTATGGCGCATTGCGCGGTCGCGCGTTAGCGGGTATTCATGGCAATACCCAGGCGGGTATTTATTGCCGTGAACTCGCCGCTGAACTACTGTCGGTGGCGGGTAATTATAAGCGTCTCGAAGATATCGATTCTCAACTGCTGGGAGCACCTGCCGAAGTGCACTTTACCCAGGAACAGTTGGAAATTAAGCCGCTGAACTAGCGAAAGCGGTGCAAACCGTTGAGAATGCCAGCCACACGGCGTCGCCGTGTGGCTTATTGATGACATAGACGTTCCCGTTGTACGTAGTACGCCAACGGCGTGTTTGCGAAGAACGACTTCAAGAAGGAAGTGACTCTTGGCCAAAATTATTGTAGTGACCTCGGGTAAAGGGGGGGTCGGTAAAACAACGAGTGCCGCGGCTATTTCGACAGGTTTAGCGCTGCGCGGTAAGAAGACGGTGGTGATCGATTTCGACGTCGGCTTGCGTAACCTGGATCTGATCATGGGGTGCGAGCGACGGGTAGTGTACGACCTGGTGAACGTGATTCAGGGCGAAGCGGGGCTCAATCAGGCGCTGATTCGCGACAAGCGAGTTGAGAACCTGTTTATCCTGCCGGCCTCGCAAACCCGCGATAAGGACGCCTTGACCCAGGAAGGCGTTGCCGAGGTGCTTGATAAACTGAAAGAAGACTTTGACTTTGTCATCTGCGATTCGCCTGCCGGCATCGAGCGTGGCGCCCAGCTCGCTATGTACTTTGCCGATGAAGCCATCGTGGTGACCAACCCGGAAGTCTCCTCGGTTCGTGATTCTGACCGTATTCTCGGCTTGCTGGCGTCCAAAACCCGCCGCGCCGAGGAAAGCAACGACCCCATCAAGGAGCATCTGCTGGTTACGCGCTATAACCCTGAGCGCGTCACCTCGGGCGATATGCTGACGCTGGACGATATCCGTGAAATATTGGCGATCAACCTGCTTGGCCTGATTCCCGAGTCGGAAGCCGTGCTGCGGGCGTCTAACCAGGGCGTGCCGGTGACCCACGATATTTCAAGCGATGCAGGCCAGGCCTACAGCGACACCGTTTCGCGGTTGCTCGGCGAAGACATGCCGTTACGCTTTCACGAAATGCAGCGCAAAGGCTTGTTGAGCCGGATGTTTGGGGGAGGTCGTCGATGAAACTGCTGGAGTTCTTGAAGCGTGAGCGCAAGAAGTCTGCTTCGGTGGCCAAAGAACGCCTGCAAATTATCGTGGCGCATCAGCGCAGCCAGCGGGGGCAGCCCGATTACATGCCTATGCTGGAGCGTGAATTGCTCGAAGTCATCCGTCGCTATGTGCACGTGGATGACGACGCTATCCAGATTTCACTGGATAGCGAAGATAACTGCTCGGTGCTGGAACTGAACGTGACGCTGCCCAAAAGCTGATCGGCGGTTTTCGGGATACGCGGTGAAACCCGCCGTGGATATGCTAGGCTTGGGCTTTTCATTGCCCAGCGGAGTGCTTGTCCATGGCGTCACCCAATGCTGCCCCCGCCAGCTTTCTATGGCATGACTACGAAACCTTTGGGGCCGATCCGCGTCGCGATCGGCCCGCTCAGTTTGCCGCCTTGCGTACCGATGCGGACCTGAATGAGATCGGTGAGCCCATCGAGCTGTTCTGCCGCCCCGCTGACGATTTCCTGCCCCATCCTGCCGCCTGTCTGATCACCGGTATCACGCCGCAAAAAGCCCAGCGCCATGGTCTGCCCGAAGCGCAGTTTGCGGGTGAAGTGCAGCGCCATATGAGCGAGCCGGGCACCTGCGTGGTGGGCTACAACAGCCTGCGCTTCGACGACGAAGTGTCGCGCCATCTGTTCTATCGCAACTTACTCGACCCCTACGCCCGGGAATGGCAAAACGGCAATTCGCGCTGGGACCTGATCGACGTGGTCCGGGCGTTTTATGCGTTACGGCCAGACGGTATCGAATGGCCGCTGCGCGACGACGGGGCACCGAGTTTCAAGCTTGAACACCTCACCGCCGCCAATGGTATCGCCCACGAAGGCGCCCACGATGCGGTCGCCGACGTGCGCGCCACGATTGCACTGGCGCGCCTGCTCAGGTCGCGCAATGGCAAGCTGTTTGACTATCTGCTCGGGCTGCGTGGCAAACGGGCGGTTGCCCAGCAGCTGGATTTGCCCAGCGCCAAGCCGGTACTGCACATCTCCCGTCGATATCCGGCAAGCCGCGGGTGCAGTGCCCTGGTGGTGCCGCTGGCGGAACACCCGAGCAACCCCAACGGGGTGATCGTCTACGATCTCAGCGTCGACCCCAGCGAGTTATTATCAATGTCCGCCGAGCAGATCCGCGAGCGGGTCTTTGTCAGCCAGCAAGACCTGTCGGAAGGCGAGACCCGCATTCCGCTCAAGGTGATCCATATCAACCGCTGCCCGGTGGTCTTTCCGGCGACCGCACTAAAAGACGTCGACGGTCCTCATAAGGGTGAATACGGCGATATCGTAGCGCGCCTGGGGCTGGACGTGGCCGCGTGCCGGGCGCACTGGAAAATGCTCCGAGAGGCGTCGGGGGTGACCCAGAAAGTGGCCGAGGTATTCAGTGCAGGCTATGACGATGCACCCCAGGACCCCGATCTGATGCTCTACGCCGGGTCTTTTTTCTCGGCGGCCGATCGCAAGCAGATGGAGCGGGTTCGCGCCATGGACCCCTGGGATCTGGTGGGTGAGCGGTTTGCCTTTCAGGACCCGCGTCTGGAAGAGATGCTGTTTCGGTTTCGTGCGCGAAGCTATCCGGAAACGCTGGAAGGCGACGAGCTGGAGCAGTGGGAAGGGTTTCGCTGGATGCGCATCAACGATGCAACCCTGTCAGGCTTTACCCTCAAGGCATTCGCCCGGGAAATCGAGCACTACAACCAGCAGACCCTGACCGATCACCAGCGTCAGGTGCTGGAAGAATTGGTGCTGTACGTGGAGGCAATGCTGCCTGCCCAGGCGTTTGACGCCTGAGCAGGCCGAGCGTGCACTTACTCGCTTGCGTTTTTGGGTAGGGGAGATAGCTGCTCGCGGATCTCTGCCACGTCGCTGGGCGCGTCGCCTGGAGTGAAACTTACGTCCAACTGGTGCTCACGTAGCGCAGGCCACAGGGCCTGAATATCCTCAAGGGTGACCTCGAGGGCCAGTTCGGCGAGCATTTCACGACGGTCAAAGCGCACGTCGTCGCGGGCGGTGGCCTGCCAGTAGCGGTTGGCCATTTGGCCAAGCTGGGTATCGCGCTGGCGCAATCGACTGTGTACGGCCTGGCGATAAGCATCCAGCTCATCGTCGTCCAACTTGGCAAGCCGTTCGTCGGCTTCCTCGAGAAACGCGTCCATGCGCTCGGCAATCTTTTCGCTATCGGCGTCGGGTGACTGCACCACCATGGCGATACCCGGTGCGTCGAGCAGCGGAGAGTAGCCGGCATTCACCACGTAGCCGAGCTGCTCTTCGGTTCTCAAGCGCTGATAGAACGGCGTCTCCAGCCACTGGGCAAGGACCTGGGCGGTCGCCTGCTCGCGTGGCGTTTGATCGCGGCCTTGCAGGTAGCGCAACACGATGGATTCTTCGCGCTCGCTGTGGGGGCGCAACACCCTGTCGTCGCCTTCCACCGCCAGCGGCGTGAGGGTGGGGATGTCGTCACGCGTCAGTCGCGGGGTAAGCTTGCCGCGCATCAGGTTTGCCTGCTCCTGGGCCAGCTCGGGGCCCAGGTTGCCCACGGCCATGGCGTCGACGTAAAGGTCTTTCAGAAAGCGCCGCCGGAAGTCGATCAAGTGGTCGCGCTCCAGGCGCTGGCTGGCGTCGAGCAACGCTTGGGTAGACCACTGGGGCGTGAGTAGCGTCTCGCCCAGCGTGCCGCTCGCCTGGCTATACAAGGAGCTTTGCGGCGCATTACGCCATTCACGCTGAAGCTGGTTGCGTACCCGCTCGAAATCGCGTTGACCAATGTCGGCCTCACTGAGCTGATCCAGCGCCTGCTCGATCAGCGGTGTCTGGCCGTCGCGCCAGCCGGAGAACGATAGCGTCATGCCCCGTGAGTGGGCGTAGGCGCTGAACGACTGGCCCGCCAGCCAGGCCGGATACAGCGATTCATTGAGGCTGTCGTTCAGCCAGTTGGCGAGCAGTCGGGTAAGCACCGCTTCTTCGGCCGAATAGCTGGCGCTGGGGTGCTGCAGGCTCAGGCGCCACTCCACCTTGGGCGTGTTGAATTGCGCATCCTGCATATGCCAGGCGGTAAACGATGGCGACTCGATTAGCGTGCTGGGGCGCTCGTCCTGGTCCTCCAGCAGGGTCAGGTCGCTGGCGATAAACGGGTTGGGCGCGGGAAGCGCCAGCCCGCTCAATGGCTGCCCTTCCTGGCGGGACGATTGTTCTTGCCAGGCCGTGTCGAACCAGGGCGTTACCTGGTCGCTTTCAACCTCGGGCCCTGAATAGAGGCGCAGCATGTTGTCTTCAGTCAGTGCTTCCAGGTAGCGCTGGTGCTGCTCGGGGTCGAATTCATCCATGCGGTAGGCGGCGTACTGGACATCCTCCACCGGGTAACGCGATAGGCTCATCGACAGCCGAGTAGCTTCCTGCTGGGGCTCGCCGGGCTGCTGAAAGCGGAAGGCCTGCTCGTTCAGGTCGGCTTGCTCGGCGTAGCGCCATGCTTCCAGCCCGCCCTGGCGGATGCGGGCAATCGCCGCGAACAGCGTGGCCTGGATATCGTCCAGGCGCTCGGCGCCGTCGTCGGTCAGGCTGACCGATACCGTCAATAATGCGTTCTGGCCGTCGGCACGACTGACGCCAGTGGAGAGTTCATCGGCCAGCCCGGCGTCCCTGAGCACCGCGAGCAGACTACCGTCGCCTTCATCGCCGAGCAGGTGAGCAATCAACTGGGTTGGCTTTTGGCGATAGGCGTCGGACGGGTCGGGAATCGGAAAGTAGAAGCGGACCTGGTGCCGGTCTTCAAGCGAATGGCGCTCGACATAGCGGGGCAGGGTATCGCTTTCCACCAGCGGTGTGTCGATGCTGGGGGGCTCCCGGTCGTTATCGGGGATCTCGGCAAAACGCTCGACGACCCAGTCTTCCAGTGTGTCCAGCGACTGCGGGGCCACGACGGCCAGATGCATGACGTTGGCGTCGTAATGGTGTTGATAAAATGCCATCACCCGTTCGCGCAGCGTGGCTTCGCCCTCCGGCGGGCTCGCGAGGGTCTCGCGGTTGCCCACGGCGAACTGCGTGGTGGGATTATCCGGATTGAGGAACTGGTTCAGCACCTCGTTTTCGCGCCGTCCTTCGTCCCGCCGACGCGCGATATATTCGGAGTGGACGACGTTGCGTTCGCTTTCAAGCTGGTCGGCATTGAAGAGCGGCGAAATGAAAAAGGCGCTGAAACGGTCAAGGGCGCCTTCCAGGGCCGAGGGTTCGATGTTGAAAAAGTAGTTGGTGTCCTGGGGGGCGGTAAAGGCGTTGTGCGAGCCTGCGTTGCGCGACAGATACTGCTGGTAGGCATCGGCTTCGGGGTAGGCATCGGTGCCCAGAAACAGCATGTGTTCAAGGAAGTGCGCCAGGCCCTGTAAATCCTCGGGGTCCTGGGCGCTGCCCACCCGGACGTTCATGGACGCGGCCGCCTTGTCGGCATCGGGGTCGCTGACCAGCAGCGCCGTCAAGCCATTTTCCAGCTCGAGAATGCGATAGTCGCGCTCGTCGTAGGGGCTGACGTGGGGCGTGATGACCTCGTCGACCACGTCGTCATTGTCGGCGAGTGCCGCGGGGGCGAGCAGCAGACTGCTCACGGTAATGCCCAAGAGCGCCGGCACAGGCAAGGCGTTCTTGCCCCGTAACCAGCGATGTAACCCGATAAGTTGCCGCATGTAAGCTCCTATGGCGTGGTCCAGCGTACCATCGGCCCGATGGGGTGCGCGCAGGCCGGTGACTGATAGGTGGGGGAATTGATCTGCTTTGATACCGGAAAAGCGCCCAACAGTTCCAATGGCGCAGTGGTTAATAACCGGTCAAGGGTGGTGTGGTCGGTGTCTGGGTTCAGCCAGGCCTCGGCGTCCCGCGGGTCGATCACGGCCGGCAGGCGGTCCGTCAGCGGTGACAGGCAGGCATTGGCCGGCACGGTAATCAGCGCCGTGGAGTCGGTATAGGCGGTTAAGGTGGTGTGGTAGCGACACCATAAGCCCGCCAGCAGCAGCGGTCCGCGATCTACCTGGGTGACCAGATAGGGCTGCTTGGCGCGGGGGAGGCGCTTCCAGATATAAAAACCGCTCACCGGCACCAGGCAGCGACGCGCGCGGTAAGCCTCCTGAAACATGCCGCGCTGCGTCAGGGTCTCCGCCCGGGCGCAGTGGGGGGCATTGTCGAGGACGGTCAGCCAGGGGGGGGTCAACCCCCAGAACAACGACTGTAGACAGGGGGTGCCCTCAACCGCGCGGATTGCCGATACCGGCTGTCGCGGTGCCACGTTGGGAGACTCAAGCAAAGGTTCAGTCATCTTCAGGCGTGGGAGTAGGCGGGCAAGAGGCAGTTTCTGCACGTGTAAACGCCCGGCCATGCCGTTCTCCTTTTACGCTAACGCGTTGTCTTTACCCGGTAAGGGGCCTTTACGCATGAAATGTCGCGGTTTAGAGTCGAAAACAGTGTTCGATGTGGGGTATCCTATAGTATCCCTTGTTCACGCTAAAGCGCGATGAGGCAATCTTCCTGTTTGCCGTTTACCTTAAGAGATCGCCATGGCCCGCCCCAGACAGCACGCGCCCGATGCCCTACACGCGCAGGTTATGCAAGCTTGCGATGAATGGCTGGCTGAGCAGCCCATTCATGGTCTATCGCTGCGTGCCCTGGCCCGAGAGGTCGGCTGCGCGCCCAGCACGCTGCTGAAACTCTATGGCAGCTTCAACATTCTGCTGCAACACGTCAATGTTGAGACGCTGGCTCGTCTGCAGCTGACCATTTCCAGCCTGGCGTCCGACGAACCCGAGCCGTGGCTGCGGGCACTCGCCAACGCCTATTGGCGATTCGCCGAGCAGGACTGCTATCGCTGGCAGTTGCTGTTTGACCATCCGCTGGCCCAGGAAGGCGAGTTGGATCAGCGCCAGAGCCAATTGATTGAAGCCCTGTTTACCCAGGTGGAAACCTCCCTCAAGCGTTATCAGCCGGCGCTGGATGACGCCGAAGCCCGGCGGTTGGGGCGCACCCTTTGGGGGAGTGTACACGGCCTGGTCCAGTTGGGCCTGAATGAGCGCCTTGGTTACTGGCAGGGGCATCAGCTCAAGGTGGACGAGCTGCTTGACCAGCTGTTGAGCACTATTCTTGCAGGGCTGCGCCATCGAGGGCAAGGCGCGGAATGAGTCTGGTAAAGCCAGTGCGCCACCTGTTGCGCGGCGGTATTTTCCTGGCCATGCGGCTTTGCTATCGCCTGAGCGTTCGTGGGCGTTGCCATATTCCCAAACAAGGCCCCGCGCTGGTGGTATGCAACCATGTCAGCTTCATGGATGCGCTGGTGCTGGGCGGTGGCAGTCCGCGCCCCTTGCGCTTCGTCATGGACCAGCCAATCTTCGACTCGCCCTGGCTCAAGTGGTGGTTTCAACTGGTCGGTGCGATTCCGATCGAATCAGAACGCCGCAGCCCCGGCGGGCTTCGCCGCTCGCTGGATGATGTCAGCCAGGCATTGCGGCATGGCGAGGTGGTCATGGTGTTTCCCGAAGGGCGGCTGACGCCCGACGGCGAGATTCATGCCTTTCGGCGCGGGCTCGAGGCGATTCTGATGCGCGATAGTGTCCCTGTGGTGCCTGCCGCGCTTGCCGGGCTGTGGGGGTCCTGGACGTCACACTATGACGGCAAGGCGCTGAAGAAATGGCCCAGGCGCTTCCGCGCGCCGGTAAGCCTTCGCTTCGGCGACCCTATCAATCCGCGTGAAACCGGCGGCCTGGCGCTGCGTCGCTACCTGGAGCAGCAGGTGCGCCATCTGAAGGCGGAAGCCGATCAGGATATTAGTGATTGAGCCCGGCGCGGGCGGCCTTCCAGCAGCGCGCTGAGGTGATCAGGTTTTCCCGAATATCCAGAATTTCCATCCGCGTGTTGCCGATCTGCAGGCAGGCGGGCCCCTCCGGAAACCCTTCCAGATGCTCGAGAATCAACCCGTTCAGGGTTTTCGGCCCGTCGGTGGGCAGCTGCCAGCCAAGCATCTTGTTGATGTCGCGAATGGTCGCCGTGCCTTCGATGACATGGCTGCCGTCGGCCTGCTGATGTATCTCGTCGTCCTCGGACACGTCGGTGGTAAACTCCCCGACAATCTCCTCGAGAATATCCTCCAGCGTCACCAGCCCCTCAACGTCGCCGTATTCGTCGACCACAATGCCAATGCGGCGTTTCTGTTTCTGGAAGTTGAGCAGTTGGGTATGTAGCGGCGTGGACTCGGGAATAAAGTAGGGTTCCCGTGCCTCCTGGACGATCGATGCCTTGGTCACTTCGCTGCGCGACAGAAAACGGGCCGCGTTGCGCAGGTGAAGCATGCCGATAATGTTGTTGATGTCGCCTTTGTAAACCGGCAGCCGGGTGTGCTGACTGGTGCGTATCTGCGCCAGGATATCTTCGAGCGAGTCGTCCAGGTCGATGCCCAGCACTTCGTGGCGGGGTACCATGATGTCGTTGACGGTGACGTTTTCGAGATCGAGGATCGACAGCAGCATGGCCCGGTGGCGGTAGGGGATCAGCGTGCCGGCTTCATGCACGACGGTGCGTAACTCGTCCCGGGTCAGGCTGTCGCCGCCGTTTTCAACGCTTTTGACGCCGATCAGTCGCAGCAAGCCATTGGACAGCACGTTAACTAGCCATACCAGCGGATAAAGCAGCTTGAGCAGCGGTTCGAGGGCGTAGGAGCTTGGGTAGGCGATGCGCTCGGGTTTGATTGCCGCGTAGGTCTTGGGCGTCACTTCTGAAAGAATCAGGATCGTGATCGTCAGCAGCGCGGTGGAGATGGCCGGCCCCGAGACATCGCCGAAAAAATGGATGGCGATAATGGTGGCGATGGACGCGGCGAGGTTGTTGACGAAATTATTGCCGATCAGGATGACGCCGATCAGGCGGTCGGGGCGCGCCAGCAGACGCATGACGCGTTTGGCGCGTCGGTCACCGCTATTAGCACTGTGGCTGAGCCGATAGCGATTGATCGACATCATGCCGGTTTCAGAGCTTGAGAAAAAGGCGGAGAGGGCAATTAGAAGGGCCAGCAGGCCAAAGAGTAATCCCAGGGGGAAGTCATCGCTCAAGTCGGAAATTCCTTTACGCCGTGTTCAGCTCGATTTGTAAGAGGTTGTCACAGGAGTGTCAACACATCACCGTGTCTGCAAGCTTAGCGGTTAAGTACCACTTCAAGCACGAATTTGCTGCCAAAATAGGCCAGTATCAGCAGTGCACAGCCGCCGAGGGTCCAACGAACCGCGCGCATGCCGCGCCAGCCAAAGCGATAGCGGCCAATCAGAAGCGTGGTGAATATCACCCAGGCGAGAAGCGACAGCACGGTTTTGTGCGCCAGATGCTGGGCAAAAAAGTTATCCAGAAACAGCAACCCGCTGATGATCGATAGCGTCAGCAGCACGATGCCGGCCCAGACGAGCTCGAAAAGCACCCGCTCCATGGTGGTAAGCGGGGGGAGTGACTGAACGATGCCGCGAATATGGTGGTGGCGCAGCGCCTGATTCTGCAGGCCTACCAGCACCGCCTGAACGGCGGCAATGGCAAGGACTGCAAAGGCCAGCGCCGAGCTGATCGCGTGCATCAGAATGCCCGGCGTCAGCCCGCCGTGACCGCCCTGGCTGGGCAGCCAGGTAGCCGTGATCAGGGCAATCCCGGCAAGCGGGAATAGCGCGATCCCCGCGTTCAGCACCGGCTTGAACAGGCTGGCGATCAATACCACATTGACGGCGACGGCCATGAGCAGCGTCGCGCTGGTGGCAAAGCCCGGTAGCAGGCCGGGCGTTTGGCCGACCAGCGTTACGACCACTGGGATATGCAGCAACAGACCCAGTGCGGCGACAATGCGCACCATGGCCTGACGGGGCGGGACGCGCCGGAACAGCGTCATGCCCTGCCAGATGGCAGCGGCGACGTACAGAACAAAGGCGATAGTGGCGAAAGGGAGCGCCTGCATGATGCTATCCGTGCGCCTTGCAGCGCGTCTTAATGAAAGTGGTGGTGAACGTGATCATTGAATACGGCGAACCGATTCCCATCTACTATAACGAATCCTTACAGTGACGCACAGCCATCTACACCTCGAGCCCCATGGAGACTCACGCGGCGAGCGCGTATAATCTTTCCCACATCAGTCCAGCGGCGGTCACGCCCGGCGACAGCGACGGAGGCAGAGAGGCCCCATGTTTTCGAATCTCAGTGAACGTCTTTCCCAGACGTTAAAATCGATCAAAGGTCAGGCGCGCCTGACCGAAGACAACGTTAAAGATACCCTGCGTGAAGTCCGCCGTGCGCTGCTCGAAGCTGACGTAGCGCTCCCCGTGGTCAAGGACTTTGTCGAACGGGTACGCGAGCGTGCCGTGGGTCAGGAGGTGTCAAAAAGCCTCTCGCCCGGGCAGCAGTTCATCAAGATCGTCCAGCAAGAGCTGGAAGCCACCATGGGCGAGGCCAACGAAGGCCTGACGCTGAAGAGCTCGCCTGCCGTGGTGTTGATGGCAGGCTTGCAAGGGGCGGGTAAAACCACCTCGGTGGCCAAGCTGGCCCGCTATCTGCGCGAGCGCGAAAAGAAAAAGGTGCTCGTCGTCTCGGCAGACGTTTACCGCCCTGCGGCGATCGATCAGTTGGAAACCCTGGCGAAGGAAGTCGAGGTGGATTTCTTCCCCTCGCGCTCCGACCAGGCCCCGGTGGCGATTGCGGAAGCGGCGATCAAGCACGCCAAGATTCAGTTTCACGACGTCGTATTGATCGATACCGCCGGCCGTCTGGCGATCGACGAAGCCATGATGGCGGAAATCCAGGCGCTGCATAAAGCCGTCACGCCGGATGAAACCCTATTCGTCGTCGACGCCATGACCGGCCAGGATGCCGTCAATACGGCCAAGGCCTTCCACGATGCGCTACCGCTGACCGGGGTGATTCTAACCAAGGCCGACGGTGATGCGCGCGGTGGTGCTGCGCTTTCCGTGCGTCATATCACCGGCAAGCCGATCAAGTTCATGGGCGTGGGTGAGAAAGTGGATGCCCTTGAGCCCTTCCACCCTGACCGGGTTGCCTCGCGGATTCTGGGCATGGGCGACATGCTCTCGCTGATCGAGGAAGCCGAGCGCACGGTGGACAAGTCCAAAGCCGAGCAGTTGGCCAAGAAGGTCAAAAAAGGCGACGGCTTTGACCTGGAAGATTTCCGCGAGCAGCTCCAGCAGCTCAAGAAAATGGGCGGCATGGGCGGCTTGCTCGGCAAGCTTCCAGGCATGGGGCAGATGGCGGACATGGCCCAGGGCCCGGGGCCCGAGAAAGAACTCGGCAAGCTCGAAGCGCTGATCAACTCCATGACCCCCAAGGAGCGCCACAAGCCCGAGATCATCAACGGCTCGCGCAAGCGCCGCATTGCGGCGGGTGCGGGTCTGCAAGTGCCGGACCTGAACCGTCTGCTCAAGCAGCACAAGCAGATGCAGAAAATGATGAAGAAAGCCGGCAAGAAGGGCGGTATGCAAAAAATGATGCGCGGCATGTCCGGCATGATGGGCGGCGGCGGTGGTCCCGGCGGCCCGGGTGGCCCAGGCGGTATGGGGGGCATGGGCGGCCCCGGCGGTATGCCCTGGCGCTGAATGGCGTCGCCGGCGTTTGGCGAGCTTGACGGCCTGACAGTTTTCTGGCGGCCAGGCTTTCCAAGCCGCGCGCATTTGCGTAGAATGCGGCCTCTTCGTGCGTGGGTGTTGGCTCTAAAGCCTCAAATGCCTGCCATGGAGGCCTTTATATAGTATGAAGAGTGTCTCCGGTAGCGAAACCGCTAACCCCACTCTCGTAACCTCAACCGAAGGATAGTTATCGTATGGTTACCATTCGTTTGGCACGTGGTGGCGCCAAGAAGCGTCCCTTTTACCACCTGACCGTGACCGACTCACGCAACGCCCGCGATGGTCGTTTCATTGAGCGTATCGGTTTCTTCAACCCGGTTGCCCGTGGTCAGGAAGAGCGTCTGCGCGTTGATCTGGACCGCGTCGTACACTGGCAGAGCCAGGGTGCCCAGCTGTCGGGTCGCGTTGCTGAGCTGGTAAAAGAAGCGCGTAAGCAGGCCTGAGCCTGTTCGCGATGAAGCAAGTGCTGTTGTATGTTGGGGTCGTCGATGACGCGTTTTGAAACAAGCCAAACTGACGACACACACGTGGTGCTAGGCAAGCTGACAAGCCCTCACGGGGTGAAAGGCTGGCTGAAGGTATATTCTTATACCAGCCCCATGGACAGCATTCTGGAATACCCCGAATGGTGGGTGCGCCAAGGTGAAAGCCTGACGCAAATGGCCATTGTTCAGGGCCGTCGGCAAGGTAAAGGCCTTGTGGTGCAGCTGAAAGGTGTTGATGACCGTGACGCGGCCGAAGCGTTGGCCCAAGCGGACATTCTGATGCCCAAAGCCGCCCTGCCAGAGCTTTCCGACGACGAGTATTATTGGCATGAGCTTGGAGGCCTGGCGGTGTTCACGCAGGCCGGCGAACGGTTGGGGCGGGTTAGCTACCTGTTCGAAACCGGCGCCAACGATGTCATGGTGGTGCGCGGCGATGTCGAGTCGATCGACAAGCGCGAGCGACTGCTGCCGTTTCTGCCGGACGACGTCATTGTCGAAGTCAGCCTTGAAGATGGCCGCATGGTCGTTGACTGGGATCCTGAATTTTGAACGGTGAAGACGTGCCGGAGAGCGGAAGCGAAGGCGCCCACCCCGCGATGTGGATTGGTGTGGTATCGCTGTTTCCCGAGATGTTCGATGCCCTTACCCAGCAAGGGGTGGTGGGTCGAGCCATCGAAAAGCAGCGCATTGCACTGGCGTTCTGGAATCCGCGGGATTACGCCACCGACCGCCATCGCAGCGTTGATGACCGCCCTTATGGCGGAGGCCCCGGCATGTTGATGAAAGTCGACACGCTCCGCGCCGCGATTCATGATGCCCGCCGCGAGGCGCATCACGCGACCGGCCAGGTGCCTACCGTGATCTACCTGTCGCCCCAGGGGCGCAAGCTGGATCAGCAGGGCGTCAGGACGCTGGCCTCCAAAGGCCCTCTGGTCGTTGTGGCAGGGCGCTATGAAGGCATCGATGAGCGGGTAGTGGAAAGTGACATCGATGAAGAATGGTCGATTGGTGACTATGTGCTAAGCGGCGGTGAGCTGCCAGCCATGGTGCTGATTGACGCGGCGGCAAGGCTGGTTCCCGGGGTATTGGGGCATCAGGACTCCGCCATCGAAGACTCGTTTAACGATGGGTTGCTCGACTGCCCGCACTACACCCGTCCAGAAGTAATTGACGGGCGTCAGGTGCCGGAGGTGCTGCTGAGCGGCAATCATGCTGCCATTGAGCGCTGGCGGTTGAAGCAATCATTGGGCCGGACATGGCAGCGGCGTCCCGACTTATTGGAAGGACGCACGCTAGAAGCCGAGCAGCAACGGCTGCTGAACGAGTTTATCGAGGAATACGCCCTGTCCACTCGACAGGCCGGGGCGGCGGTGCAGGGCGACAAAGGCGATTAGCCTGCGCACCTGTGTCACCCATAACGACTCCCGCGCCGCTCGTGCTGAGCGCCGGGATCACGGCGACCGCCTTCCATGACTGAGCGGTTTAGCCACCATGTTATTTAGGAGCAAGACGATGAGCAGTAAAAACAAAGTGATCCAGGCGCTCGAGACCGAGCAAATGTCCAAAGAGGTGCCGAACTTTGCACCGGGCGACACCATCGTCGTTCAGGTGAAAGTAAAAGAAGGCAACCGTGAGCGTCTCCAGGCGTTTGAAGGCGTGGTGATCGGCAAGCGTAATCGCGGTCTGAACTCCGCTTTCACCGTGCGTAAAATTTCCCACGGTGTCGGCGTAGAGCGTACTTTCCAGACCTACAGCCCGCTGGTCGACTCGATCGAAGTCAAGCGTCGCGGTGACGTGCGCCAGGCCAAGCTTTACTACCTGCGCGAGCGCAGCGGCAAGTCTGCACGTATCAAGGAAAAGCTGGCCTAAGGCGAGCCTTTTCCACAGGCGCTTGCGCCTGGGTAGCGAAACCCCGTCACCGCTCAGCGGGGCGGGGTTTTGTTTATCTACCAGATGAATCATCCTAACGGGCGGCTTGCGTATGCGTGTCATTGATGCTTTTTTGGATGCCCTGTGGCTAGAACGCGGGGCCAGTGAGCATACGCTAGCGGCTTACCGGCGCGATCTGAACGCCTGGCAGCAACACCTGGAGGCGCACGAGGAGTCACTGCTGTCGCCCTCACCCGGACGACTGGACGCCTGGTTTACCAGCCGCCGTGAAGCGGGCTATCAGGTGCGCAGCAATGCACGGTTGTTGTCGAGCCTGCGCAGTTTTTACCGCTGGGCGCGCGCGCAGGGGCATGTCGCCAGTGATCCGCTCGCCGATGTGCGCCTGCCGCGCGTGCAGCCCGGCCTGCCCAACACCCTCGAGGAAGACGAGGTGGAGCGATTGCTGCAGGCCCCGGCGCTGGATACCCCGCTCGGGGTGCGCGATCGCACCATGCTGGAGCTGCTCTACGCCTGCGGGTTGCGGGTGTCGGAGCTGGTGGGGCTCACCGGCGATGCGGTGAACCTGCGCCAGGGTGTGGTCCGGGTGCGCGGGAAAGGCGACAAGGATCGGCTGGTGCCCATGGGCGAGGAAGCGGCCGATTGGCTGGCCCACTACATGAAAACGGCGCGGCCCCAATTGATGCAGGACCCCACGCGCCCGGCCCTGTTTCCAGGGCGGGGCGACAAAGCAATGACGCGGCAGACTTTCTGGCATCGCATCAAGGCGCATGCCATCACGGCGGGGATCTCGCGGCCGCTGTCGCCGCACACCCTGCGCCATGCGTTTGCCACGCATTTATTGAATCATGGGGCGAATTTACGGGTCGTACAGCTGTTGTTAGGTCACAGCGATCTATCCACCACGCAAATTTACACGCATGTGGCCCAGGCCCGCCTGGAAAGTCTGCATGCCGAACATCACCCAAGAGGTTGAATGCATGATGCGCCGAGGTATAGAAAAAACGACGTCACTGAGCAAGCCGCGTATGCTGATGGGCTGGCTGCTGGCCGGTGCGTTGTTGCCCATGACAGTGCACGCGGATAGCGTCACCGATGAGCTCCGAGACTCGTTGCGGGTCAATGGTGAGAAAATGCCGGTCGACGAGGTGCGTGAAACGCCGATGGAAGGCATTTATCATGTTCGCCTGGAAAACGGCGAAACGTTTTACTCAAATGCCGACGGCAGCCATTTTCTGGTTGGCGACCTGTACGAAAACGCCGATAGTGGGCTGGTCAACCTGACCGAGCAATCGCGGAACCAGGAGCGAGCCGAGGCGATTGACGCGATCCCGGAAAGCGAACGGGTGGTATTTCGTGGAGAGGAAACGCCCAAAGCGACGGTCGTGGTGTTCACCGACCCGAGCTGCCCTTACTGCGTGCGGCTGCATGACACCGTCCCCGAGCTCAACGAGCGGGGTATCGCGGTGCATTACCTGGCGTTCCCGCGCAGCGGCATGAACGCCAACGCCAGCAAGGCGCTGCAGCAGGTCTGGTGTGCGGACAACCCAAGCGAAGCCATGTCGCGGGCAAAGCAGGGTGAAACGCTGTCCAATACCGCCAGCTGCGACAATCCGGTCGCCGAACAGTACGAGCTGGGCCGTCAGCTCGGCGTGCAGGGCACCCCGGCGATTATCCTGCCCGATGGGCAGTTGGTGCCTGGGTTTGTACCGCCGGACCGGATGATGGAAATGCTGGAACTGGACGACGCCTAGAATCAACAGCCACGGGCTGATTGATCAACCATTATCACGCTGAGACACTGCACCGACGGGTGCACAACATGAAAGGGGAAGTATTTTGAAACCGGTAAGAGTAGGCATTTGTGGGCTGGGTACCGTCGGTGGCGGTACGTTCAACGTGCTGACGCGCAACGCTGACGATATTGCACGTCGTGCGGGCCGTCCGATTGTGATTGAGCAGGTGGCCCACCGCAGTATTCACCCCGATTGCGACATTACCGGTATCAATGCCACCACGGATGTCTTCGAGGTGGCCACCAACCCCAACGTCGACGTACTGGTCGAGCTGATCGGCGGCTATGATACAGCCCGCGAGCTGGTGCTCACCGCGATTGCCAACGGCAAGCACGTGGTCACCGCCAACAAGGCACTGATCGCGGTGCACGGCAACGAAATTTTCAAGGCCGCTCACGAGAAAGGCGTGATCGTGGCGTTCGAAGCCGCCGTGGCCGGGGGGATTCCGGTGATCAAGTCGCTGCGCGAGGGCCTGGGTGCCAACCGTATCGAATGGGTCGCGGGCATCATCAACGGCACCGGCAACTACATCCTGACTCACATGCGCGACGAAGGCCGGGCCTTTGAAGACGTGCTCGCCGAAGCCCAGGCGCTGGGCTACGCCGAGTCTGACCCCACCTTTGACGTGGAAGGCATCGACGCCGCCCATAAGCTGACGATTCTTGCCTCGATCGCCTATGGCGTACCGCTGCAGTTTGAGAAGGCCTTCACCGAAGGTATTTCGCGGATTACCGCCGAAGACGTCGAACAGGCGGATAACCTGGGCTACGTGATCAAGCACCTGGGGATTTCCAAGCGCACCGAAAATGGCCTGGAGCTTCGCGTTCACCCGACGCTGATTCCCAAAGAACGCCTGCTGGCCAACGTGCACGGCGTCAAGAATGCCATCGCCGTGATGGGCGATGCCGTCGGCCCGACGCTTTACTACGGCGCTGGCGCCGGCGCTGAGCCTACGGCTTCGGCCGTGGTGGCCGACCTACTCGATGTGGCGCGCGACATTGCCACCGACCACCACTACCGGGTGCCTTACCTGGCGTTCAGCGGCATCGACGAAGACGTCAGCCAACTGCCGATCATGCCGATGGAAGATATCACCACGGCTTATTATCTTCGCCTGCTGGCGGTGGACCGCCCGGGCGTGCTGGCCCGCGTGGCGACAATTCTTGCCGAACAGGGCATGTCCATCGAGGCGCTGATTCAGAAAGAAGCCACCGAAGGCGAGCTGGTGCCGATCATCCTGCTGACCCATCGCACCAAGGAGAAGCAGATGAACGAAGCGATCCGCGAAATCGAAGCCATGGCGGATATCGCCGGCCCAGTAACCCGCATTCGTGTGGAAAGTCTGGACGAAGGGGAGTAATCAACCGCATGCGCTATATCAGCACGCGTGGGCAAGCGCCTGCGCTCTCCTTTGAAGAGGTGGTGTTGACCGGCATGGCCAGCGACGGCGGGCTTTACGTGCCGGAAACGCTGCCTTCGTTTTCGCAGGCAGACCTGGCCGACATGGCCGGGCTCTCCTATGCGGAGATTGCCTTTCGGGTGATGAAGCCGTTCGTCAACGGTGAGATCGACGATGATACCTTCCGCCAGATCGTGACGGACGCCTATGCGACGTTCAATCACGACGCCGTGTTGCCGCTCAAGCAGCTGGATGCCAGCCACTTCCTGCTCGAACAGTTCCACGGCCCGACCCTGGCGTTCAAGGATGTCGCGCTCCAGCTATTAGGTCGCTTGCTCGATCACTTCCTGAAAAAGCGCGGCGAGCGCGCAGTGATCATGGGCGCCACCTCCGGCGATACCGGGTCGGCGGCCATCGAGGGCTGCCGTCACTGCGACAATCTGGATATTTTCATCCTGCACCCGCACAACCGCGTCTCGGAAGTGCAGCGCCGCCAGATGACCTCGGTGCTGGCCAACAACGTGTTTAACATTGCCATTGAAGGCAACTTTGACGATGCCCAGGCGATGGTCAAGGCGAGCTTCGCCAATCAAGACTTTTTGAAAGGCACGCGGCTGGTGGCGGTCAACTCGATCAACTGGGCGCGTATCATGGCTCAGATCGTTTACTACGTGGCCGCGGGAGTAGCACTGGGTGCGCCCAAGCGCGAAGTCAGCTTCTGTGTGCCGTCGGCCAACTTCGGTAACGTGTTTGCGGGCTATATGGCGTACAAGATGGGCTTGCCGGTGAAGCAGTTCATCATTGCCACCAACGCCAACGACATTCTGCACCGCACCCTGGCCGCCAATGACTTCTCCAAGAAGGAACTGGCCGCCACGCTGGCGCCGTCGATGGACATCGTGGTGTCGTCGAACTTCGAGCGCCTGCTGTTTGATGCCTACGATCAGGATGGCGCCGCGGTCGCGGCACTGCTCGAGCGCTTTCAGCAGGAGCCCACGGCCCTGGCCGACGCACCGCTGGCCAAGCTGCGCGAAAAGTTCGCAAGTCACAGCGTCGACGACGCGACGATCCTGGAAGTCATCCGCGAGGCGCATCACCGCACCGGCGAGCTTCTCGATCCGCATACCGCCACCGGCTATCGGGCGGCCGAGCGTGCTCGCGCCGATACGACCACCCCGGTAATCACCTTGGCCACCGCGCATCCGGCCAAGTTTGCCGAAGCGGTGGTGAAAGCGGGTTTCCAGGGAGTGCCGCTGCCCACTCACATGGATGACCTGCTGGAGCGCGAAGAGCGCTATACGGTGTTGCCCGCCGAGCTCGCCGCGGTTCAGAAGTTCGTCGCCGACAACCGGCGCTAGGGCGTATGGTCGATGTGACCGACGCGTCGCCCCAAGCCCAGCGCGGTGAGCGGCTGCAGCTCGCTAGCCGTCCCCGTCTTGAGCCTCGTCCGCTGGACGAGGCTGTCTATGCCCGCGCCCAGGCGGAAGGCCTGAATGAGCTGCAGGCACGTCTGCTGGCGTCACGGCTGCCGGGCTATCAGGGCGAACTGGCCCCGCTGGTGTCGCCCAGCCTGCGCTATCTGGCGCATCCGCAGAAGCTTACCGACGGTCGGCGCGCCGCCGAGCGGATTGCCCAGGCGGTAGCCGAAGGCGAGTCGATCGGCATCCTGACCGATTACGACGTGGACGGCATTACCTCCCACGTGGTGATCCGGCGCACCCTGGTGGAGCTGTTTGGCGTACCCGAACACAAATTGCACAGCCTGATCGGCCACCGTATTCACGATGGCTACGGGATCAGCCTGCCGCTGGTGGAGCGCACCCTGGCGCTCAAGCCGCTGCCGACTCTGGTGATCACCGCCGACTGTGGCAGCTCGGACGAGCCGCGTATCGCCCGCCTAAAAGCCGCGGGCATCGACGTGGTGGTCAGCGACCACCACGCGCTGCCCCTGGAAGGGCCGCCGCCTTCCGCCTACGCCTGCGTCAACCCAACGCGGGAGGACTGCGACTACCCGGATAACACCATCGCCGGGTGCATGGTGGCGTGGCTGCTTATGTCGCTTGCGCGCGGTGTGCTGATCGAGTGGGGGGCGCTTTCCGAGTCCACGCCCAAGCTGTCGCCCTGGCTTTCCTATGTGGCGCTGGGCACGGTAGCCGACTGCGTATCGCTGGGTGGCAGCCCCGCCAACCGCGCCGTGGTCAGCTATGGCCTGACGCTGATCAATCGTATGGACGCCGCCTGCTGGCGAGCCATGGCCACGCGCCTGGGCGCCGACAGCGTGCCGTTCAACGCCGAAACCCTGGCCTTTCAGATGGGGCCGCGGATCAATGCCCGCTCGCGGCTGGACGACCCCTACGCGGCGCTGCACTTCATGCTCGCCGAAAGCGACGGTGTCGCCAGCCGCCAGCTCGACGTGCTCGACCAGGATAACCAGTCCCGTAAAGCCATCGAGGCGGACATGGCCGAGGAAGCGCGACGCCTCGCCGTCAGCGCACTGAACGCCGATGAGCCGGCGGTGGTGGTGCTGCTGGAAGACGGTCACCCCGGCGTGCAGGGCATCGTTGCCTCACGCCTGGTTCAGGCCTACGGCCGCCCGGCGCTGGTGCTGACTCGGGCGGCCGCTCCCAATATGCTGACCGGCTCCGGGCGCTCGGTGGATGGCCTACACCTGCGCGATGCCCTTCAACGCACCTTCGAGCTCGCCCCTGAAGCGCTGCCGCGCTTTGGTGGACACAGTGGCGCCGCGGGCGTGGGCGTGCCACGCGAGCAGCTTGACGCCTTCAAGGCGGCCTTTCTGCAGGCGGTGGGTGAGCAGTTGGAAGGGCGGGTGCTGTATCCCCGCCTCTGGACCGACGGCGAGCTCTCTACGGCACAGCTGTCGCTTTCAACGCTTGTCGATATCGAGGCGCTGGGCCCTTATGGCCGCGAGTTCGACCCACCGCTGTTTGAAGGGCGCTTTATCGTCGAGGCCCTGCGCCCGGTGGGCGCCGAAGGGGCGCACCTGATGATGGAGCTTTCCATGGGCGCGGTGACCTGCAAGGCCATCTGGTTCCGTGCACTGACCCCTGGCGAGCTGCCCGCCTTCAGCGTCGGCGATACGCTGCACTGCGCCTACAAGCTGAACCGCAATCGCTGGCGGGGGCGCGAAACGCTGCAGCTGATGGTGGAGCACGCTAGCCCCGTTTGACCCGCTCGGCTATCCTCGCGTCCTTGGCGGCGTTGACGGCCGCTCGGCTCATTCTAAACAAGGGACGCCGCTATGCGCATGGAAGACCTGCCTACCGACCCTCATAAACCCTATGAGGATGTCATGGCGATGCTGTTGGGCACGCTGTTTGTCGCGCTTGGGGTGACCTTTTACACCCACGCCGTGCTACTGACCGGCAGTACCGCTGGGCTGGCGCTGCTACTCAGCTATGTGACGAGCAGTGTCACCGGATGGGGCTTCGGGGTGTGGTTTTTTGCCATCAACCTGCCTTTTTATTACCTGGCGATCAAGCGCATGGGGTGGAGCTTTACCCTGCGCACCTTCGTGGCGATTGGACTGGTGTCACTGTTTTCCGAATTGACCCAGGGGTGGGTACAGTTTGCCGCCGTGCCGTCGCTTTATGCTGCGCTAATGGGCGGCGCGCTGATGGGCATCGGCATGCTGATGCTGTTTCGCCACCGCACCAGCCTCGGCGGCGTCAATATCCTGGCGCTTTACCTCCAGGAGAAGCACGGCCTGCGCGCAGGCTATGTGCAGTTGGGTATCGACGGGCTGATCCTGCTGGTGGCCCTCACCCAGCTACCGCTCGACCGAGTGGGCTTTTCGGTGCTGGGTGCGCTGACCCTAAACCTGATTATTGCCCTGAATCATAAGCCAGGGCGCTATATCGGCGTCAGCTAGGCCTTGGCTAAGCCAGCCAGAACCACCACACGATGGCGGCGATCAGGCCGAGGCCGGCGAGATTGACCACTAGACTCATGAGGTGCCTCCTTTGGCTTGGACGGCGCTGGTTTTCCACAGGCGCAGGCGGTTGGCGTTGCTGACCACGGTGATCGAGGAGAGCGACATTGCCGCCCCTGCAATCATCGGCGAGAGCAGCGTGCCGGTGAGGGGGTAGAGCACCCCGGCGGCGATGGGAATGCACAGCACGTTGTAGCCAAAGGCGCCGACCAGGTTCTGCTTGATGTTGCGCAGCGTGGCGCGGCTGATCTCGATGGCATCGGCGACGCCGTGCAACGATCCGCGCATCAGCGTCATGCCCGCGCTCTCGATGGCGACATCGGTGCCCTGACCAATCGCGAAGCCGACATGGGCGCGGGCCAGCGCCGGGGCGTCGTTGATCCCGTCGCCCACCATGCCGACCACTTCCCCTGCCTTTTGGCGACGCTCGATGTCGGCGTGCTTGTCCTCGGGCAGCAGCCCGGCGCGGTAATCGTCAATGCCCACCTGGCGGGCAATGGCGGCGGCGGTGTGGGGGTTATCGCCGGTCAGCATGACCACGTTCAAACCGTCATCCTGCAGCCGCTTGACGGCCGCCACGGCATCGCCACGCAGCGGGTCGCTGATGCCAAAGAGCGCCGTCAATTTCCCGTCCAGCGCAAAATACACCAGCGTGCGGGCTTTCTCTTCCAGTTCGCGGGCGTTTTCCTGACGCGCGGAAAGATCGACCCCGGCGTCTTCCATCAGCCGTGCGTTGCCCAGCAGCAGTGACTGGCCGTCTACGGTTTGCGCTTTCACCCCGCCGCCGGTGACGCTGTCGAAGTCACGGATCTCGAAAGGCGCTGCGTCATGCTCGTCGGCATAGGCCATCAGCGCCGCGGCAAGCGGGTGCTCCGAGCCGCGCTCCAGCGCCGCGATATAGCCCAGAGCCATGGACGTATCCTCGCTCAGCACCTCGGCCTCGGTCACTCTGGGCTTGCCTTCGGTAAGCGTACCGGTCTTGTCCACAACAAGCGTGGTCAACTTGCTGGCGGTCTGCAGCGCTTCGCCGTTTCTCACCAGCACGCCATGCTCGGCGGCCTTGCCCACGCCGATCATGGTGGAAATCGGTGTCGCCAGGCCAAGGGCGCAGGGGCAGGCGATAATCAGTACGGTAGTGGCGGTCACCAGCATGTGAATGACCCGCGGCTCGGCGCCGACATTGAACCAAACCAGGGCCGTGAGTACGGCGATGATCATCACCGAGGGGACAAAAATACTGGAGACTTTATCGGCCAGTTCTCCGATCGGCGGGCGCGAGTTCTGCGCGCTGGCCACCTGTTCGGTGATCTGCCCCAGGCGGGTGTCCGACCCCACGCGGGTGGCTTGGTAAACCAGTCCGCCTTTGCCGTTGACCGTGCCTGCGCTGACGTCATCGCCCTGGCCTTTTTTGATGGGGTCGGGTTCGCCGGTCAGCATGGATTCATCGATGTGGCTTGCGCCTTCGATGACCTCGCCATCCACCGGCAACCGCTCGCCGGGGCGCACGCGAATGTGATCGCCTTCGCGCACGGCGTCGATCTCAACCTCACGCTCTTCGCCGTCGCGGATCACCCGGGCGGTACGGCTTTGCAGGTCGAGCAGGCGTTTCAGCGCATTGCTGGTACGCCCGCGCGCGCGCAGCTCCATGGCGTTGCCCAGCAGGATCAGGCCAATCACCATGGCGGAAGCTTCAAAATAGATGCCGTGAGCAACCTCGGGTAGCCATGGGGCAAACAGTACGACCATCATCGAGTAAAGCCAAGCGGTGCCGGTGCCCATGGCCACCAGCGTGTCCATGTTGGCTTGATGGTGCTTGAGGTTTTTCCAGGCGTTGACAAAAAAGTGGCGGCCGGGAAAGGTCAGGATGCCCAGGGTCAAAAGCCCGATGACCAGCCAAAAAACGCGGCCGCCGCCCGCCGGGTGGGGGTGATAAACGAACATGCTGAGCATCAGCGGAACGGCGAGGGCCAGAGACCAGGCGCTGCCTTTCAGGCGTCGCTTGTAGTCGCGGGCCTCCTGTTCGGCGCGGGTGGCCTCCGCCTCGCGCATATCGACAATCGGCTCGGCGCCGTAGCCCACCGACGCAACGGCATCGATCAGGGCCTGCTCGTTCGCGTCACCCACTACCTGCGCGGTATGCGTACCGAAATTGACGCTGGCGGTTTCGACCCCCGCCGTGCGCTCCAGTGCCTTTTGAACGCTCTTCACGCAGCTCGCACAGGTCATGCCGCTGATTGCTAGACGATATTGCTGACGATGCCCCGAACCTTGAGAACGGACACTTTGCGCGGGCTTATCGTCGGCGTCGTCGGACGGCTCGGCGCTCGGCTGGGCGTCGCTGGACTGCTCACTGGGCGGGTAGCCTGCCCGCTCAAGGGTCTGGTCGAGCGTGGCGTCGTCGAGCGTCGTGGTGACATCCAGGCGCTTTTCCCCCGGAGACCCGACGACGTCGGCGTCGTGATCCTGCTGCTGAATGGCCTCGCGCATGCGCTTGACACAGCCCTGGCAGCTCATGCCGGGAACCGTGCGCGTAAGGGTGTGTTGGCTCATGACGTCTCCTGCTTCTCGGGGAAGCTCTCGATCAGGCGGCACAGGCTATGTCCATCCGGGGTGCCGTCGGGCATGTGCTGCCAGCTTTCAAGCGCCTGCTCCATTCGCTGGGCAAGCGCCTCGAGCTCCTGGATCTGAGCGCGGATTTGCGGCAAGCGGTGGGCCAGCAGGTCACGGACTAGCGGGCAGGGCGAGTCCCCCTGATCGGCGTGGGCGAGGATGTCGCGAATCTCGGCGACGCTAAAGCCCAGCTTGCGCGCGCGCTGGATAAAGTGCAGCCGCTCAAGGTCGGTGGCAGAGAACAGCTGGTAGCCATTGTCAGGATGGCGTGAGGGAGCCAGTAGTCGCTCGCGGGTGTAATGGCGCACCGTTTCAGGGGTCACGCCGCCTCGTTTAGCCAGTTCGCTGACTTTCATTGTGGGCTCCCAGGGCAATTTTTAATGACAGATAGAGTCTAAAACCTATGGGTAACACAAAGGTCAAGAGGAAAGTCAAAAAAGCCTCGAGAGACATAAAACAATGATTTAAAACGATCGTGCGACTAATGTATAAGGTAAAAATAAAATAAAACGCTCGTTTGCTCTTGAACGAACGGGTGTTTTGGGCCAAAACTGGCATGTACAAAAAAAGTATGACGGGTGACGCCATCCCGTCGGATCATTGGGAAGAGAGGCCCACTATGCACAATAAATTTAACAAGCTCACTCTGGCAGTTGCCGTCGCCACGGCTGCCTTCGCAAGCCAAGCCCAAGCGGGTGGTTATCAAATCAATGAGCAGAGCGTTAGCGGCCAGGGGTATGGGCATGCGGGTCGCAGCTCCAATGTCGAAGACGCGACCATTGTGTACGGCAACCCTGCCGGTATGTCGTTTCTGGATCGCGCGCAAATTTCGGCGGGGGCAACGTATTTGGATGTCAGCACAGATATCGATAATGCTGAATATTCTAACTCTGTGGTACCCGGAACTGGGGGCACTACAGCTGAAGGCGATATGGTGCCGGGAAGCCTTATCCCCTTTGCTTTTTACGCGCACCCTGTTAGTGAAAAATTAGCCTTCGGCTTTGGTGTTTATGCACCTTTTGGTTCCAAAACCGATTACGAAGATAGTTTCGCGGGCCGTACCTTTGGTACTTTGACGGAAGTAACAGTAGCAAGCGCCCAGCCTACTGTGTCTTATCGCTTTAATGATCAATGGTCAGTTGGGGCTGGCATTACCTACAACCAAGTTGAGGGAAAACTTCATCGGCAGGCGCCAGCTGCTCTTAATACAGAGCTAGACGCGAGAGTGGATGGAGATGACGAGGCATGGGGCTATAACCTCGGGGTTATGTATCAGCCAGCACCAGAAACGACACTGGGTCTGACCTATCGCTCTAAAGTCGACTATGAGCTGGAAGGCGATTACAGCGCCACTGGACCGATGGGCAACGTGTTTGACGCTAGGTCAGCCAATTTAGACTTAACCACGCCTGAAACGGTTAATTTTTCACTTACTCAGCAGATGACTGACCGCCTCAAGTTGATGTTTGGGGCATCGTGGGTGCGCTGGAGTCAGTTTGAAGAAATACGAGTTGTGGATGATCAAGGTGGACCAATAACTGACGAACAGCAAAACTATTCTAATGCTTGGGCCTTCGCCACGGGTGGTGAGTACCAGTTGACACCCACATTGGCATTGCGTGCCGGGGTGACGATCGATAATACACCTACCAATGATACCGACCGCAGCGTACGTATTCCTTCAGATGATCGGCGTATTTTCTCGCTCGGCGCAGGTTGGACACCGATCGATGATATGACCATCGACGTGGCCTACTCATATTTGACCGAGCGCAGTACCAGTGTTGAACAAGGTGGCCCGGCAGATACACGAGGGCAGTTCAACGCCGACTACAAAAACGAAGCCCACGGCTTCGGAGCTCAGCTGACCTATCGCTTCTAAGGCGTCAGCCAACAGTAGCGACCCAAACCCGGCTTCGGCCGGGTTTTTTGCGCTAGAGCTAAAGTCTGCGGGATGGATGCGGTAGACGCGGGCTTTCGTTACAATACGCGTCACAGAATCTCGCCGCTGGGGCGGTAAGTGCTGATAGAGCGCTTATCACCGCAGCGGCGCGTGTTTCTTTTGAAACGCGCTTTACTGAACTGTTTTTCACTGACGAAGGCCAGGGCACTCCATGTTGGAAACCAATCCGATTCATCTCCAGATCAAGGACCTGTCTGAACGGACAGAGGTTCTTAGGGGGTATCTTTGACTACGCCGAGAAGAAAGATCGGCTAGAAGAGGTGACCCGCGAGCTTGAGGATCCCAATGTCTGGAACGATCCAGACTACGCACAGAAGCTCGGCAAGGAACGCGCATCTCTCGAGATGATCGTCGCCACCATTGACGACCTCGAGCAGGGCGTGGGCGACAGCCGGGATCTGCTCGAGCTGGCGGAAATGGAAGACGATGAAGGCACCGTCGACGAGGTGCGCAAAGAGCTCGACGGCCTGCAAAAGGCGCTGGAAAAACTCGAGTTCCGTCGCATGTTCTCCGGCGAGATGGACCAGAACAACGCCTACCTGGACATCCAGTCGGGCTCCGGCGGGACCGAAGCGCAGGACTGGGCCAATATCCTGCTGCGCATGTACCTGCGCTGGGCCGAAAGCCACGGTTTCAAGACGGATATCATCGAAATTTCCGCCGGCGACGTGGCGGGGATCAAGTCGGCATCGCTGCATATCCAGGGCGATTACGCCTTCGGCTGGCTGCGTACCGAAACCGGCGTTCACCGTCTGGTGCGCAAGAGTCCGTTTGACTCCGGCGGTCGCCGGCACACGTCGTTTGCCTCGGTGTTTCTGTCACCGGAAATCGACGACAGCTTCGAGGTCGACATCAACCCCGCCGACCTGCGCGTCGATACCTATCGTTCCAGCGGCGCGGGCGGCCAGCACGTCAACACCACCGATTCGGCGGTGCGGATTACCCACGAGCCCAGCGGCATTGTCGTGGCGTGTCAGAGCCAGCGTAGCCAGCACGCCAACCGCGACTTCGCCATGAAACAGCTGAAGGCGAAGCTGTGGGAACACGAGATGCAAAGGCGCAACGAAGCCAAGCAGCAGGCAGAAGACTCCAAGGCCGATATCGGCTGGGGCAGCCAGATTCGTTCGTACGTGCTCGACGACCAGCGCATCAAGGATCTACGTACCAACGTCCAGTCGAGCAACTGCGAAAAAGTGCTCGATGGTGATCTGGACCAGTTTATCGTCGCCAGTCTCAAGCAAGGTTTGTAATCTTTTCAGGGTTTGATCATTTACAGGGTGCCCGATGGCTAATCAAGACGCGTCTTCCACAGACAACGAAAATCACCTGATCGCCGAACGGCGTGCCAAGCTTGCCGCGCGTCGCGAAAGTGCTGCCGCGCAAGGTAAGAGTGCGTTTCCCAATGACTTCCGCCGCGATAGCCTGACCGTCGAGCTGCACAATGCGCTGGGCGACAAGGACAAGGCCGAGCTCGAGGCGCTGGATCATCACGCCTCGGTGGCGGGGCGTGTGATGCGCCAGCGTGGTCCCTTTATCGTGATTCAGGATGTGGCGGGCCAGATCCAGCTGTATGTCGACAAGAAGGGCCTTCCCGCCGACGTGCTCGACGACATCAAGAGCTGGGACATCGGCGATATCGTCGCCGCCCACGGCCCGGTGCACAAGTCCGGCAAGGGCGATCTGTACGTGATGATGAAAGAGGCTCAGCTGCTGACCAAGAGCCTGCGTCCGCTGCCCGACAAGTTTCACGGCCTGACCGACCAGGAAGCCCGCTACCGTCAGCGTTACGTGGACCTGATCATGAACCCGCAGTCGCGCAAGGTGTTCGAGACTCGCGCGGCGGTGATCAGCTCCATGCGCCGCTTCTTTGAGGCGCGTGGTTTTATGGAAGTTGAAACGCCGATGCTGCAGCCGATTCCCGGCGGCGCGGCGGCGCGGCCATTCGTCACCCACCATAATGCGCTGGATATCGATATGTATCTGCGCATCGCCCCGGAGCTTTACCTCAAGCGTCTGGTCGTCGGCGGCTTCGAGAAAGTTTTTGAAATCAACCGCAATTTCCGCAACGAAGGGCTGTCCACCCGGCACAATCCCGAGTTCACCATGGTCGAGTTCTACTGGGCCTACGCGGATTACAATGACCTGCTGGACATGACCGAAGCGATGCTGCGCACGGCGGCGCAGGAAGTGTTGGGGACCACCACGATCGAGTACCAGGGGGCCAGCTACGACTTCGGCCAGCCGTTCAATCGCCTGACCCTGCGCCAGGCGATACTCGACCACGGCGACGGCATCACCTACAGCGATCTGGATTCCCTCGACGCTGCACGGGCGCTGGCGGAAAAATGCGGCATCAAGGTCAAGGACAGCTGGGGGCTTGGGAAACTCCAGACCGAAATCTTTGAAGAAGTGGCCGAGCATAAGCTCGATCAGCCCACCTTCATCACCGAGTACCCGGCTGAGGTCAGCCCGTTGGCGCGGCGCAACGATGCCAACCCCTTTGTCACCGACCGCTTCGAGTTCTTTGTCGGCGGGCGTGAAATTGCCAATGGCTTCTCGGAGCTTAACGACGCCGAAGACCAAGCCGAGCGTTTTCGTGAACAGGCCGCCGAGAAAGACGCGGGCGACCTGGAAGCTATGTACTACGATGCCGACTACGTCCGCGCATTGGAGTACGGTTTGCCGCCCACGGCGGGTGAAGGCATCGGTATCGACCGCTTGGTGATGCTGTTTACCGACAGCCCTTCGATTCGCGACGTGCTGTTATTTCCCGCGATGCGCCCCGAGGTAGACTAAACTCATCCAGCCGTACGTTTTGCGGATGAAAAGTTGGTAAGGGCGCGATTTAGCGCCCATAATGACCACGTTTCGACGGCGAGGAGAATCCCATGAAACTGCTTAATCGCTCTGCCCTGAGCGTCAGGCCGACCCAGCCCTTTGTGGACTGGATCAATGCGCTCGAACCCACCATGGGAGACGACGACCTGACCCTGGACGACGTCGAACGTGAGAGCACGGTATATCTCATCCCGGAGATGGATACCCCCGAAGCGCTGGAGACCTTTGTTCGCGAACGTCATCTGGAAATCCTGGAGACCGAGCTGCGCGCCTGGGAAGAGGATGAACGTCAGTGGCCCGAGAAACTCGACTGGTCACTGTTTCAAACGTTTCTGCGCATCGAACATAGCTACCTCGCTATCGACCTTGATGATGATACGGCCCTCGAAATATCCGACGTCGACGACGCCCTGCTGCTCGATAACGAACAGGACTAGGAGCCTGTCTGACTTAACACTGATCTACTGCGAATCCCGTATTTTGGCCAACTTTATTCGATCGATTTCGTTAAATAGCGTGCTATTCGCCTCAATCGATAGATAAATTTGGCTCAAAATCCGTGCTTCTCGCGACGATCGGCCAAGCCAGACAGGCTCCTAGCAGTCGCCGTCTTGGCGTCAGCGTATCGTGAAACCGGCTTTGGCCGGTTTCGCTGTTTCAATGGGGGTCGTTTAGGAACTCACCTGCATGCGATTGTTTGAAACCCGACCCGGTGATGATGGCCTGCCAGGGCCCGAACGCGCCCTGGCCGTGCTGGCGCTGGTGACCGGTACGCTGATGGCGGTGGTCGACACCACCATGATCAACCTGGCCCTGCCCACCATCGCCGCTGACCTGGACGTGTCGCCCTCCCGGGCGGTGTGGATCACCAACGTGTTTCAGGTGGTGTGCGCTGCGTTTTTGCTGGTGTTCGCCGGGATCAGTGAATTGGTGACCCGGCGGCGGCTGTACCTCATGGGGCTGGCCACCTTTGTCATGGCCGCGCTGGGGGCGGCGCTGGCGCGCAATCTGGAGACGCTGCTGGTGTTTCGCGCACTGCAGGGCTTGGGCGCTGCGGCAACGCTGTCCATCGGGCCGTCGCTGTATCGGGCGATTTTTCCCTCGCGCTTGCTGGGCAGTGCTTTGGGGCTCAGTGCCCTGGTGGTGGCCGGTGGCTACGCGGCCGGTCCCACGCTCAGCGGCGTGATTCTCTCGTTTGCCGATTGGCCCTGGCTGTTTGCGCTAAATGTGCCGTTGGGCGTGTGTTCGCTGTGGCTTGCCCGTCGTGCGCTCCCCCGGGATACGCCGCGCCAGGGCGGGTTCGATGTGCTGGGTGCGCTTTACTCGATGACGATGCTGGCGAGCTTTTTTCTGGCCACGGATGCCGTGGGACATGCGGCGCCGCTGTGGCAGAGCGGCGGCTGGGGCGTGCTGGCGGTGCTGGCCTGCACGCTGTTTATCAAGCGCCAGCGCCGGGCGCCTTACCCCTTGCTGCCGCTCAGCGTATTCAATGAGAAGCGCTTTACCCTGGCGGTTTCGGCCTCGGGGCTTGCCTTTATCGGCCAGGGGCTGACGTTTGTCGCCCTGTCGTTCTTCTACCAAGAGCAGATGGGCTTTTCGCCCCTGGAAACCGCCTGGCTGTTCACGCCCTGGCCGCTGGCCATCATGCTGGTGGGGCCGCTGGCCGGGCGCTTGGCCGACCGCATCAACCCAAGCGTGCTTTCCAGCCTGGGCCTGGTGCTGTTGATCATCGGCCTGATTGCGCTGGCGCTGGTGGATGAGTCCACGGGCGTTGCCGGCAGTCTTTGGCGCACTGCCCTGTGCGGCATCGGCTTCGGCCTCTTCCAGCCACCCAACAACCGCGAAATGATGGGCAGCCTGCCGCCCGAGCGCAGCGCCAATGTATCCGGGGTGATGAGCACCACGCGCACGGTGGGCCAATCGGTGGGGGTGGCGCTGGTCGGGGCCTCGCTGGCCCTGGGGCTTCCCGTGCAGGTAACGCTGTGGCTGGGCGCCGGGACCACGCTGCTGGCACTGCTGGCGAGCCTTTCCCGGGTATCGCTTGCACAGCGCGCGCTGGTTGCGCGTCGGGCATCGTCTGGCGGCCAGTAAGCGCGTACAATGGAAGGGTTTCCGACCTAAGGAGAGCTTCCATGACGCTGCAGACACAGATAGAGCAGAAGTTATCGGCGCTCGCGCCCGACGTGCTGCAGGTAGAAAATGAAAGCCACATGCACAACGTGCCCGCGAACGCCGAAACGCATTTCAAGGTAACCATGGTGAGCGATAGCTTTGACGGCCTGATGCCGGTCAAGCGCCACCAGAAGATCTATGCGCTGCTGGCCGACGAACTGTCGGGTCCGGTGCACGCGCTGGCGCTTCATCTGTACACCCCCCACGAATGGGAAGTGCGCGGTGGCCAGCGACCGGACTCGCCCAACTGTCGAGGGGGCGGGCAGTGACACCAGAGGTTGCTCGTCGGCATTACCTGGAGGCGATGGGTATCACCGCCTGGGCGTGCCGCTATCAACTGCCCAACGCACGCCCGACCGAAACCTGCGAGTGGGATGATACGCCGGTGGCAACGCCGCCGCCGCGCGAGCGCCTGCAAGCGCTTTTGGATGATGCGCCAACGCCGCCGCCAAAGCCCGCCGCCCCGCCGCCTGTCGCCGACGACGTGCCCGCGTCACCCTCGGCGGTGCGCGCCCTGCTTGACGATCGCGAGAAGGCCTCGGGCAAGCCCACAGCGCCTGCGACGTCAACGCCTGACGAGGCACCCGCTACGTCGCCTCACGCCGCGCCCGCCAAGCCCCTGACGTTTCATGTGTCATGCGCATGTATCGGCGGACGCTGGCTAAGCCTGCACGCTGGGGACCTCAGCGCAGACGCCCAGCGGCTACTCGCCAATATATGTCAGGCGGCCGGGCTTGCAGACGGCGCACTGCCGGAGGTCACACGCTTTAAATGGCCGCCCATGGCCAACGCCTTTGCGTCGGACGACCCGCTGGAAGAAGCCCGCGAAGGCGTCAGTGCCTTTATCAATGGCGCGGCCAGTCGCCGGCATTGGCAGTTGGAAAAGATACTCTGGTGGGGCGCCGATGCCACTGACCCGGATAGCGAGTCGCTGTCAAAGGTATTGGATGTGGATGACGACCGCAGCCGCACCCTGGGTCTGCCGGTCTGGCAGGCGCCGGCATTGACCAGCCTGCTGGAAAGCCCTGCGGCCAAGCGCGCGTTGTGGCCTGAGCTGTGCGCCCTGACGAAAGACTGGCAGGCAGCGTCGTTAGCGCAAGATGCTCGCTGAGCTTTACCGCACCGACGCGCAGGCGCTTCTGGCGCTCGAAGCGCGCGCCCAGAGCGGTGCCAGCGAAGCGCTGCTGACAGAGGCATTGGTCGACGATGCGGCCTGCGTGATGGGATGCTGGCAGGCTGGCGAGCTGATCGGTTATGCGCTGCTGGCACGCTTGCCTTTCGATGCCGAACTGCAGGCCATTGGCGTGCTGCCCGAGCGGCGTGGCGAAGGGATCGGTGGTGAATTGCTCGGTGCTGTGCTGGCGGTGGCAGCCGATTGGCAAAGCGAGCGGGTGCTGCTGGAGGTGCGTGAAAGCAACGCGTCAGCGCGAGCTCTTTACGCAGGCGCTGGCTTTCAACAGGACGGCATGCGGCGGGATTACTACCCGGCGGCGGAGGGCGCCGCCGGACGCGAGAATGCGCTGCTGATGTCGCGGTCTATTTAAGCCGGGTCATCATCGAATTTCGTCAGCAGCGCGCTCAGGCGGCGCTCCCACTCTTCGTGCTCCTGCTTGAGCTGGGTGTTTTCATTGCGCAGGGTCTCGTTTTCCAGCTTCATCATTTCCAGCGCCTCGACGGTATCGGTAACGCGCTGCTCAAGCTGATTGAATAACTCTAGGCTCATGCCCACCTCCAGATAAAAACAAGCGACATGCTTGCCTGAAAAGCCAATAGGTAAAAAACGTGAAGCGAGCGTAACGCCCGTAATGCGATGCCGCAAGCGCTGATTACCGGGCCTGGCGTTGATAGAGCCGGGCCGTGCTTTCACCGGCGTGGGTCTCGCGATGCAGCGCCCAGTGCGCGGGCACCTCAGGGGTCAGGCCGCGTTCGGTTTCCAGGTAGATCAGCGCGTCCGCCGCAAGCCAGCCGCCCGTTTCCAGCGCGAGGCAGCACCCGGCCGCCAGGCCCTGGTGGAACGGCGGGTCGAGGAAGACAACGTCGTAGGTGGCGGCGCGTTGGGCCAGAAAGCTGTCGGCATCGGCAGCCATTACCTGGCCCTTGTCCGCGTTGAGGGTCTCGAGGTTGCGGGAAATGTGCTCGGCCACCTGGCGGTCACGCTCGACAAAGGTGACTTGCGCGGCGCCGCGGGACAGTGCCTCAATGCCCAGCGCGCCGGTGCCGGCAAATAGGTCGAGCACCGCTTTGCCGTAAAGGGCCTGGCCAAGCCAGTTGAACAGGGTTTCACGGACCCGGTCGGGCGTGGGGCGTAAGCCGGGACGGTCGAGGACCGGCAGCTGGCGGCGGCGATAATCTCCGCCGATAATGCGCAGCTTGCCAGGCGGTTTCGTCCCTGTGCGGCGCGATGTCGATGAGCGAGATGAGCGTTGTCGTGTCATAACGCGGATTGTAGCGGGCTACTTATCCAAAGTCTTGGTTGGCGGTGGTAGGATAATCCCATTCTTCACCTTTATCAGTCGGATGACCTCAATGTTTGGTTTTTTCAAGCGTAAACAAAAGCAGGATTCCCAGCAGGAAACGCAGCAGGACGATGCGGCGCAGGAGCAGGCCACTGATGAAGCGCCTGTGCAAGACCCTGATCCGCAAAGCGCCGAGCGCGAGAAAGCCGACGTTGACGAGGGTACGACGGCGTCTGACCCTGTGCCAGAGCCAGAGCCAGAGCCAGAGCCAGAGCCAGAGCCAGAGCCAGAGCCAGAGCCAGAGCCAGAGCCAGAGCCAGAGCCAGAGCCAGAGCCAGAG
>Ga0008837_100241_pt1 | contig 72257 bp, 63 predicted proteins | sample HotLakConsUCCSLE_FD_65500 | JGI IMG/M metagenome (GOLD analysis project Ga0008837, IMG submission 65500) | Hypersaline microbial mat communities from Hot Lake, Washington, USA - Hot Lake Consortium UCC-SLE | ecosystem: Environmental > Aquatic > Non-marine Saline and Alkaline > Hypersaline >...
ATTATTAAAGAGCAGTCGCTTGCGGGCCGAAACAACATGACGTGGCCGCTGCTAAGCGAGGAAGGCGTATTCTACGCACTTCAAAGGGTTTGTCAACGACTGATTGGCAAGTGCGAAACACATCAGCGACTCATTTCACCATCCAACCATTTGCCTAACTAGCTGACAAACCAAGGTTTTTATACCTCAATTACCGCTGGCAACGCCCTGCGTCCCCGGCAGCGGATGCGTACTTTACGGTGTCGCTGCCGGGTTGGCAAGGGGCGTGGCGACAAAAAAGTTAACTTTTCGGTTTTGCCTTGCGCATGACGGCCAGTACAGGCCCAGAGAGCACGTAAGTGCCGAACAGCAGAAGCAGCATAACCGACGGCTCCACGGAGATCATTACGAACCCCAGGACCACCGCAAGCAGTACAACGAAAGGAACCGGCTTTTTAAAATCCAGATCCTTGAAGCTGTAATAGCGAATGTTGCTGACCATCAAAACACCCGCCGCCGCCACAACGACCAGCATCAACAGTTTGAAGCCGAACGCATCGGCGTCGAAGCTGTGAAATGTCCACACGCAGGCAGCCACAAGGGCGGCTGCCGAGGGGCTTGGCAAGCCGATGAACCATTTCTTGTCCACGCTACCGATCTGCACGTTGAAGCGAGCCAGACGAAGCGCCGCGCAGGCAACGTAGAGAAACGCGACCACCCACCCTGTCTTACCGATATCCTGCAAGATCCAGGTGAAGGCGACTAACGCCGGCGCCATGCCAAATGAGATCATATCGGCCAGGCTGTCGTATTCGGCGCCGAAAGCGCTTTGCGTATTGGTCATACGTGCAACACGGCCGTCCAACCCATCGAGCACCATGGCAATAAAGATCGCCACCGCCGCCGAAGTGAATTCGCCGTTGATACCGGCCACCACGGCGAAAAAGCCAGAGAACAGCGCCGAGGTCGTGAACAGGTTTGGCAGCAGATAAATGCCTTTGCGGCGAATTTTCTTACCGTCCTCGACCGCTTCCTCGACCACTTCGGTTTCACGCAGAAAGGCAGCCGCAAGGTCTTCGTTGCTGGCACCATCGTCTTTAGCGTTGCCACTACTTGCCGCATCAGTGCCCTGCGCTTTTGGGTCTTCATGCGCCGCCGAATGCGGTTTTTTTTCGTGCTCTTGATCGCCAGCATCCTGGGTCATAGGTGTCATCCGGTTGAAGTGAAGTCACATGATCGGTGGTCTTTGTTCATTCTACACGGTGAAGCCCACTCAGCCAGCCCAACGCATTGTCTGCCTGCCAAACACAGCAGGGCGCGACAATGCGCGCTCTGCTGACTTCATTGCCGTACTGCTTAGTTTTTGGTTTTGTCCACCAGCTGATTGGCTGCGATCCACGGCATCATGCCACGCATGCTTGGCACCAACCTGTTCGATTTCGAGCTCAGCGTCAAACCAGAGCTGCCCCATTACGATGTCGGGCTGCGCGTGCTTAACCGACGCCTAAAGAACCCTATCATTGACGCTTTCTGGGCCACCGTCAGCGTCCGCTAGCCTTCGCCACCGACAAAAAAGCCGCCCCAATACGGGGCGGCCTTCTTGCAACCAGGTAGCCGGCTTAGAGCGAGAGCACCTTGTCGCCACGGGCGATGCCCGACACCCCGGTACGCGCCACTTCCAGAATACCCACCGGCGCCATGGCCTGAAGGAAGGCATCCAGCTTGGCGGCGTCGCCGGTGATCTGCACCGTGTAGAGACTTGGGGTCACGTCGACGATCTGCGCGCGGAAAATATCCACTGTGCGCTTTACTTCGTCGCGGGCAGCGCCTAGCGCCTTGACCTTCACCAGCATCAGCTCGCGCTCAATATGGTTGCCTTCAGTCAGGTCGACCAGCTTCACCACGTCGATCAGCTTGTTGAGATGTTTGGTGATCTGCTCGATCACCCGGTCGTCGCCCACCGTGGTGACCGTCAGGCGCGAGAGCGACGGGTCTTCCGTGGGAGCCACGTTAAGCGTTTCAATGTTGAAGTTGCGCTGAGAAAACAGCCCGACCACACGTGACAGCGCACCCGGTTCGTTTTCCATCAGAATCGAGATGATATGACGCATCAGGTACGCTCCGTTTTGGACAGCAGCATGTCACGCATGGCACCCAGCGGCACCTGCATCGGATAGACGTGCTCAAAGGGGTCGACCTTCACGTCAAGAAACACCAGCTCATGCTTGTCGGCAAACGCCCGCTCCAGCGCCGGCTCCAGCTCATCAAGCGTGGTCACGGTGATCGCGGTAAATCCGTACGCCTCAATCAGCATATGGAAGTCAGGCAGCGATTCCATATAGGAATGCGCATGGCGTGACTTGTAGTTCAAGTCCTGCCACTGGCGCACCATCCCCAGCGAGGCGTTGTTGAGATTGACGATCTTCACGCCTACCCCGTACTGCTTACAGGTCGACAGCTCCTGCATCATCATCTGAAAGCTGCCCTCGCCGGTGACGCACACCACGTCATCGTCCGGGAAATTCTGCTTGATCCCCATGGCCGCGGGGAAACCAAAGCCCATGGTGCCAAGCCCGCCCGAGGTGATCAGCCGATTGGGCTTATCGAACTTATAGTACTGCGCCGCAAACATCTGGTGCTGGCCGACATCGGTAGTCACATAGGCCTCGCCGCGTGTCACACGGCACAGCGCCTCGATGACTTCCTGGGGCTTGAGAGCCTCGCCAGGCTTGGAAGGCTCATACAGCTTGCCTTCACGGTCGGCGCGCCAGCCGTCAATCTTCTGCCACCACTCGGTCAGCGCTTCAGGGTTCGCAATGCTCTGCCCTTGCACCAGACTGATCATTTCGTTGATCACGCTGGAGGCCGGCCCGACGATTGGCACGTCGGCGCGCACGGTCTTGGACACCGAGCTTGGATCAACGTCGACATGGATAATTTTTGCCGTGGGGCAGAACTTGGAGGTGTTGTTGGTGACACGGTCGTCAAAACGCGCGCCAACGGCGATGATCAAGTCCGCGTGATGCATGGCCATGTTGGACTCGTACGAGCCGTGCATCCCCAGCCAGCCCAGGCATTGCCGGTCACTCTGCGGGTAGGCGCCAATGCCCATCAGCGTGGTGGTAATCGGGAAGCCTAGCTGCTTGACCAGATCGGTCAGGCCTTCGCTAGCCTTGCCCGTCACTACGCCGCCGCCGGTATAAAATACCGGCCGCTTGGCCTTGAGCATCATCTCGACGGCTTTCTTGATCTGGCCGGCATGCCCCCGGGTAACCGGGTTGTACGAGCGCATCTTGACCTTTTTCGGGTAGACGTACTCGTAGCGTTCGGTGGGCGCGGTCATGTCCTTCGGGATATCGACCACCACCGGGCCAGGCCGACCGGTCGCCGCCAGATAGAAAGCTTTCTTGAGCACTTCGGGGATTTCTGACGGGTGACGAATCGAGAAGCTATGCTTCACGATCGGGCGGGTCACGCCGATGATATCGGTTTCCTGGAAGGCATCGTCGCCGATCAGGTGGCTCATCACCTGACCACACAGCACCACCATGGGAATCGAGTCCATGTAGGCGGTGGCAATGCCGGTCACGGCGTTGGTGGCCCCGGGGCCTGAGGTGACCAGCACGCAGCCGGGCTTGCCCGAAGCGCGGGCATAACCATCGGCAGCATGGGTGGCCGCTTGTTCGTGACGCACGAGAATGTGCTTCACCTTGTCCTGGCGGAAGAGCGCGTCATAAATGTGCAGCGCCGCACCGCCTGGATAACCATAAATGTACTCTACGCCCTCATCTTGCAAGAAGCGGGCGATCATATCTGCGCCGGAAAGCAGTTCCACAGTGTTTCTCCCCTGGAGGTCTCGAGTGCGATCCGCAGATGATTCTACGGTGTCGAGTGCGGCGGTATGCCGCTGCCGGCCCATGCCGGCACCTGATGCCAAACCCTGGCATACGGCCCGGTTAGGGCCTGCACTCTCGTCGGGAACAGCGATTCATGGCGAACCAGATCAGCCATTCCCTCTCACGGCGGTTTGCCGTGTCGGGGCGTTGGCCAGGTCGGGCGGTTAGCCCAAGCCCGGAAGTCCTTCGGCGGGTAAAGGCCTTCGCCTACCCTTCGCGCGGGGATAGGGGGTTGCCCATTGGTTCCGCGCCCGCAAATCAGGAACCCACAAGATTCCATTAGCATCCTCAGCCTGTCAACCTCCGATCCCGCGAAAGCCGGCAATTGCCCGGTTCTGGGCAAAAAAATGCCCCGCCGGCAACACCGGGCGGGGCTTTCGGGTAGCGAAGCGACGATTAACCAAATACCAGCTTGCCGTCTTGCGCGCTGATATGAATGGTATCGCCCGGCGAGAACTTGCCAGCCAGCAGGTCCTGGGACAGGGGGTTCTCAATGCGGCTCTGAATGGCCCGCTTGAGCGGCCTTGCGCCATACACCGGATCAAAGCCCACTACCGCCAGCTGGGCCAGGGCGTCGTCGCTGATCTCGAGGCTAAGCTCGTGTTCGGCCAGGCGTGTTCTGAGACGCTCGAGCTGGATGCCGGCAATCGCCTGAATCTGCTCTTGGCCCAACGCGTGGAAGACCACTACTTCATCGATACGGTTGATCAACTCGGGGCGGAAGTGATTGCCGACCACGTCCATCACCGCGTTTTTCATCAGCTCATAATCGCCGTCTGTATCGATACCCGCGTCGCCGCCCATACGCTGAATGATGTCCGATCCCATATTGGAGGTCATCACGATCACGGTATTGCGAAAGTCCACCGTGCGGCCCTGGCCATCGGTCAAGCGGCCATCCTCCAGCACCTGCAACAGGATATTGAAGACGTCAGGGTGGGCTTTTTCCACCTCGTCGAGCAGCAACACCGAATAGGGCTTGCGGCGCACGGCCTCGGTCAAGTAGCCACCCTCTTCATAGCCTACGTACCCGGGGGGCGCACCGATCAAGCGAGCCACGGAGTGCTTCTCCATAAACTCGGACATATCGATGCGCACCATGGCTTCCTCGGTGTCGAACAGGAAGTTTGCCAGCGACTTGCAAAGCTCGGTCTTACCCACTCCGGTCGGGCCGAGGAACAGGAAGGAACCGTTGGGCCGGTTAGGGTCGGCAAGCCCGGCCCGCGAACGGCGAACGGCGTTGGCCACCGCCTCGACCGCTTCGTTCTGACCGATCACCCGCTCGTGCAGCGCCTCTTCCATACGCAGCAACTTATCGCGCTCGCCTTCCAGCATCTTGGCCACCGGAATGCCGGTCCAGCGGGACACCACCTCGGCAATTTCTTCTTCCGTGACGTTGGAGCGCAGCAGTTGATGGCTCGCGGTATCCGCCTCGCTTTCACCACTTTCGGCAATTTTCTTCTCGAGCTCGGGAATTTTGCCGTACTGAATTTCCGACATGCGGCCCAGATCGCCCTGGCGACGCGCCTGCTCAAGGTCGATACGCGCCTGCTCCAGCTCCGCCTTGAACTGGGCGGCGCCCTGAATGCTGGCTTTTTCGGCTTTCCAGATTTCGTCTAGATCGGCGTATTCGCGTTCCAGCTCGTGAATCTGGTTATTGAGCGCTTCCAGGCGTTTTTTGCTCGCCTCGTCGGTCTCTTTCTTGAGCGCTTCGCGCTCCATCTTGAGCTGAATCAGGCGACGGTCGAGTCTGTCCATCTCCTCGGGCTTGGAGTCCAGCTCCATACGGATGCGCGAAGCGGCCTCGTCGATCAGGTCGATGGCCTTGTCGGGCAGCTGACGGTCGGTGATATAGCGCGTGGAAAGCTTGGCGGCAGCGATAATCGCCGAGTCGGTGATATCCACGCCGTGGTGGACTTCGTAACGCTCTTTCAGGCCGCGCAGGATGGCCACGGTATCTTCTTCGGTGGGCTCGTCGACCAACACTTTCTGGAAACGCCGCTCGAGTGCCGCGTCTTTCTCGATATACTTGCGGTATTCATCCAGCGTGGTGGCCCCAACACAGTGCAGCTCGCCCCGCGCCAGCGCCGGTTTGAGCATGTTACCCGCGTCCATGGCGCCGTCTGCCTTACCGGCACCGACCATGGTATGCAGCTCATCAATGAACAGGATAACCCGGCCTTCTTCCTGGGAAAGCTCTTTAAGCACCGCCTTGAGTCGTTCCTCGAACTCGCCGCGGAATTTGGCACCCGCCAGCAGCGAGCCCATATCCAGCGAGAGCACGCGCTTATCCTTGAGTCCTTCCGGCACTTCACCGTCGACAATGCGCTGCGCCAGGCCTTCGACGATAGCGGTTTTACCCACGCCCGGCTCGCCGATCAGCACCGGGTTATTTTTGGTGCGCCGCTGCAGTACCTGAATGGTGCGACGTATTTCGTCGTCGCGGCCGATCACCGGATCAAGCTTGCCGTCCAGGGCGCGCTGGGTAAGGTCCAGCGTGTACTTGTTTAGCGCCTCACGCTGATCTTCCGCGTTGGGATCGTCCACCTTGGCCCCGCCGCGCAGGCTGTCAATTGCCGACTCCAGCGCCTTGCGGGTCAATCCGACCTCTTTCATCAGCTTGGTGATGGCGCTGTTCATTTCCAGCGCTGCCAATACCACCAGCTCACTGGCGATGAACTGGTCGCCGCGCTTTTGCGCTTCACGGTCGGTCAGGTTGAATAGCTTGATAAGCTCACGCGACGGCTGCACCTCACCGTCGAACTGACCTACCTTGGGCAAATCGTCCAGTTGCTGGACCAGCCCATCACGCAGCCGCGAGCTGCTCCCCTCGGCTTTCTCGATGAGCGCCTTGATACCGGTATCCCGGGTATCGAGCAGCGCCAGCATCAAGTGAGCAGGCTCAAGCTGATTATGCCCACGGCCTACCGCAAGCGACTGCGCCTCGGCAATGCCGGCCTGGAGCTTGGCGGTAAATTTATCGAATCTCATGCAGTTCCTCCTGGGGGTGGCCGCGCGTTTGGACGCGCGGCATATCCCGACAACCTGTCTGTTAAACGTGCTAATCACGATTAGCTTGACAAGTTAAATGGCGTCGGTTCCAGGAGGTTTCAAGGGGGAGGCGTGGCCGTCTGCGGATTTACTTGATCCAGATCACGGTTGCCATTCTGCCCGTTTGCCCGCCGTCGCGCCGGTAAGAATAAAAGCGTGATTCGCAGGCAGTACAGAAATGGCCGCCGCTGACCTGGTGAATACCCAGCGCCTCTAGGCGAAAGCGCGCCAGACGGTAAAGGTCGGCCATGTGGTGGCCCAAGCGATAAGGGCTGTGATCAAAGGCATCGGCGGTTTCCGGCTGAACGGCCACAAAGGCGCCGTACACCTCGGGCCCGACCTCGAACTGGGCGTTGGAAATCGCCGGACCCAGCCACACCATGATGTCATCCGGCTCGCTGTTCATGGCCGCCACGGTGGCTTCCAGCACGCCGGTCGCCAACCCCCGCCAGCCCGCGTGGGCAACGGCCACCTGAGTACCGTCGCGGTTGCAAAACAGCACCGGCAGGCAGTCAGCGGATAGCACTACGCAAGCATACTCATTGCCTTGGGCAATCGCGGCGTCGGCGTCAGGCGCGTCCGGCTGATAGGTCTGCTGAACGCGCGCCCCATGAACCTGATTGAGCCACAGCAACGGGCGCTCGTCACCGATCTCTTTTTGCAACAGCCGTCGGCTCAGCGCCACATGATCGGAGTTGTCGCCCACATGCGATGCCGGGTTGAAGGCCGCAAACTCATCCTGGCTGGGCCCCGTCTCCCGGGTGGTTACAAATGCCCCCACATTGGCAGGCGCCGGCCAGTCGGGTATCAACAGCGTTGGCTTTAGGTCAATGGCATCGCTCATTGCATGATCTCGCTATCGTCGCGCAGGTAATCCAACAACAATAGTAAATCATCGGGCAGGCTCGCGTGGAAAGTCATTGTTTCGCCGCTGACAGGGTGGACGAAACTCAACTTGCGGGCGTGCAGTGCCTGACGCGGAAACTCCCGCAGGATCTCTTTCAGCGGCCCCGCCGCGCCGGGCGGTAGCTTGGCGCGGCCACCGTAGAGCGGGTCACCGATCAGCGGATAGCGGGCATGCGCCATGTGCACACGAATCTGATGGGTACGGCCGGTTTCGAGCTGGCAGCGAACGTGGGTATGAGCCCGGAAACGCTCGACCACCCGGAAATGCGTCACGGCTGGCTTGCCCGACGCATTGACGGCTTGCCGCTTGCGGTCTTTGGGGTGACGACCAATCGGTGCATCGATCGTGCTCCCGGCGATCGGTTTACCTATCACCACCGCGTCGTACTGGCGAGACACACTGCGCGCCTGCAGCTGCTCGACCAGGGTGGTTTGCGCAGGTAATGTCTTGGCGACCATCATCAGGCCGGTCGTGTCTTTATCCAGCCGGTGCACGATACCCGCGCGAGGCACTTCCGCCAATGCCGGATGATGATGCAGCAAGGCATTCAGCAGGGTGCCATCCGGGTTTCCCGCCGCCGGGTGAACCACCATGCCGGCGGGCTTGTTGACTACCATGACCGCGTCGTCCTCAAAGACGATATCCAGCGGGATATCCTGGGGCTCAAAACGGGTGTCTTCCTCAAGCGTTGCCCGTAATGCCAGCGTCTCGTGGCCGTGGAGCTTGGCTTTCGGCTTGGCCTGCGCGCCGTCTACCGTCAACTCGCCAGAGTGAATCCAGGCTTTCAAACGTTCACGGGAGTAATCGCTGAACAACTCGGCAGCCGCCTGGTCCAATCGGGCACCTGCCAGTGACGTGGGCACGCGTTGCGTCGCTTTAACACTGCGAGGCATGGGATAATTTCCTTTGACGACACCCCGACAACGTAATTCGAAACCTGCGTTTTGCGCCGAGGTGATTTATAGTGGGCGGACTGCGACCTATTCTACCATTTCTACTTATGGCCATCGTCGCTTTTCGGTGATTGAGGCTTGTTTGCAACGAGGATGATGATGCGCGTTATTTCCGCTGCCAATCGCTTTGGCGTACTCGCCCTGAGCTTTGCCATACTGGCTGGCTGCGCCAGCAATGATACGACCTCCGAAGAGGATGAATACGCCGATGTGACCGAGCGCGAGCTTTATGATCGAGCTCGCGACGCTTTGGATGACAATCGCTTCAATATCGCGGTCGAACGTCTGGAGGCACTGGACACCCGCCACCCCTTCGGCGAGCACGCTGAGCAGGCTCAGCTGGAGCTGGTTTACGCCTACTACGAAAATGGCGATTGGGAAGAAGCCCGGGCGGCCGCCAGCCGCTTTATTCGCCTTCACCCCGATCACGATCAGGTCGATTACGCCTATTACCTGCGCGGCTTATCCGCCTGGCAGGCAGGGCGCTTCAGCCTGGAGCGCCTGCGTCTGATCGACATATCAAAGCGTGATCTTGGCGCTACCCGCGATGCATACGGCGACTTCCGCGAGCTCATTCAGCGCTATCCGCAAAGCGAGTACGCCCCGGATGCACAGCAACGTATCGTCTATCTGCGTGAACTGCTCGCACGTCATGAGCTGCACGTAGCCGATTATTACCTGCGCCGCGGTGCCTACCTTGCCGCCGTGGAGCGCGGTCGCTGGGTGATCGAAAACTTCCCCGAGTCCAACGCTACCCACGACGCCCTGGCTACCATGGTAGAAGGCTATCAGGGACTCGAGATGGACGACCGTGCCGATGAGGTGTTGGCCGTGCTGCGTGAAAACGCCCCTGACCATGACCAACTGGACGGCAATCGCTTTAGTCCAAAACACCTTGATTAATCTTGCTGTCTGCTGCGGGAGTACTCGTTCGACGAACGACCTCCCGCTGTACAAGTTTTCTCAAAGAGTCGCTATTTGAAAAAGCCACGCTATGCGTGGCTTTTTTATTTTTAAACTATAAAAATTTAAATTTCAGAAGGTTAGAGAAGAATTCTGACAACGACTCAAAATAAAATTGTACAAAAGCTGTACCTATAATTAAGATTCTAATATCAACATAATCAAGCACCTTAACGGTGCCTTAGGGGGAAACGTAATGTTCATGTCCAAGACGCGGTTCAATGGGACCAAAATAAGCACCCGCCTGGCGCTGGGCTTCTCGGCCCTGTTGGCCCTTCTCGTACTTCTGACAGCCATTGGTATCTACCAGGTCAATCAGATCGATCGCAGCCTTGCGTCCATCAACGACGTTAACGGCGAAAAGCAGCGTCACGCCATCAACTGGCGCGGCAGCGTCCACGACCGGGCCATTGCGCTTCGCGACATCGTGTTGACCGGTGATGGTGACATTACCTCTCTCCAAGACACCATGCAGCAACTACAGGATAACTACGCAAGCGCCTCGGAAGGCATGCAAACGGTGATCGCTGATAACGCCGACGCCACGCAAGGTCAAAATACCAGCGAAGAGCAATCAATACTCAGCCAGATCGAAGAGCAGGCGGAAGCAACCCTCGCCCTTACTGACGAAGTTCTAAACGCCCATTCAGAAGGCGATTATCAGGCGGCACAGCAGTTGCTGCTAGCGGAGGCCGGCCCCGCTTATGCCGAGTGGCTCAACCGCATCAATCAATTCATCGATCTTCAGGAAGAATTGAACAATGCGACTACCGCTTTTGCACGCGACACAACGTCGGGCTTTCAGATGCAGATGCTGGGTCTGACCCTGTTTGCTCTACTGGTGGGCGGCGTGATTGCGGTATTCCTGACCCGTCAATTGTTGCGTGAACTCGGCGCAGAACCTCATGAAGTCAAGGCATTTGCCGAAGCCATTGGTCGTGGTGACCTGGCAATCCAGGGGCGTTTGAAGAAGGGCGACAAGCGCAGCATCATGGCATCTCAGGTGGAAATGGCCCGCCAGTTGCAGAGCATCGTCGCCGAAGTGCGGGCATCGGCCCAGGCGGTTGCCAGCAACAGCGAACAGATTGCCGAAGGCAATAACGACCTGTCGTCACGCACCGAACAGCAGGCCAGCGCCCTGGCAGAAACCGCTTCGGCCATGGAGCAGCTCAACAGTACGGTAAAACTCAACGCCGACAACTCGGAACAGGCCAGTCAGGAGGCATCCAGCGCTTCCGGCACCGCGGTACAAGGGGGTGAGGCTGTTCACCAGGTGGTCGACACCATGAATGACCTCAACAAAAGCTCCCAGGAGATCGCGGGCATCATCTCCACGATCGACTCTATCGCCTTCCAGACCAACATTCTGGCCCTGAACGCCTCGGTCGAAGCCGCCCGCGCCGGTGAGCATGGCCGCGGCTTCGCGGTGGTGGCCGAGGAAGTTCGCAAACTTGCCCAACGCAGCGCTGATGCCGCCCGTGAAATCAACAACCTGATTTCTAGCAACCTGGAACGCGTCAAGCACGGCAACGAGCGCGCCGCCGACGCCAGCAAGTCGACCGAAGAAATCGTCGCCGCCATTGGTCGGGTCACTGATATCATGAAAGAAATCAGCTACGCCAGCGCCGAACAGAGCAAAGGCGTGGAAGAAGTCGGTAAAGCGGTGACCGAGATGGACCAGGTGACTCAGCAGAACGCGGGGCTGGTACAGGAGAGCGCCCGCTCGGCCAATAACCTGCGCGAGAACGCGCACAAGCTGATCGACTCCATGTCGGCCTTCAAACTGCCTCACAGCGGGCGTGAGGATGCCCTCGCCCTGGCAGGCTTGCCTACCCCCTCCTCCAAGGCACCCGCCAAACCTCGGCCGACCTCAACGCAACAGCAGCAAGAACCTGAGTGGGAAAGCTTCTAAGCCGCACAACGCTGCTCTTCATCGCCAAGGAATAGGCACTCACCAAAAGGAAGGCTCCCGAATGGAAGGGAGCCACTATTTCAGACCCTCTGTATTGAGGCGACTATGAAGCCCACTCAAAGTCTTATCATGTTTTTTTTGCTGCCGGTGCTCATGATCATTGTCCCGGCACTGATACTCGGCGGCTTGGCGCTGACCCTTGCCAGGGAAAAGGCGCTTGAAAGCCACCGCATACAATCGGCCGACCTTGCCACGCTGGTGGAAATGGCCAATTTTGAACGTCGTCTCGGCGGCCTGCACGAAAGCCTTGTCCAAGCCCTTGACGAGTCAAGGGACAACCAGCTGAGCAAGCTGGATCGCTACAGCGAGTACAGCTATATCGATCAGCAGCTCGACGAAATTGGCGAACGTATCGAACACCTGTCTACTTCCGGCCTGATTGATGATTTGCATGCCGACAACGCTGAAACATTGCTTCTCTCCTTTCAGGAATACCGGCGCTTTATTGATATGGCGAACGAGGCGGCAACGCTGAACCAGAACAACGTCGGTGACTTCCTGCAAGAAGCGGAGGCCAACTTCAACCGTTTCATTATATTTACCCAGCGCACCTTTGAAGCGCTCACCGAACGCGCCAATCAACGTCATCAACAATCCTTTCATTCCTTGAGCCAGTCCATCGCGACGCTGGTGCTGTTGGGCGTGGGGTTGTTAAGCATTCTGGCCATCGCCGCGGTGTTTGCCTCATGGCGTATCAATCGACGGCTGGTGACCGTGGGGGATGCCATTCTGGCACTGTCCAACACCCGTCAAGAATTGCCCGAGTTTGCCGACATTCAACGCCTCAGCCAACGTCGCGATGGGCAACTGAAGCGTATTGCATCCGCGTTGCTATCGTTTCGTAAAACCGAGCAGCAACGTCGCGAGGCGGAATTCAAGGTTCACCGACTGGCCTACTATGACACCCTGACGCAGCTGCCCAACTGGCGTCTGATGAAGGAGCACTTGCAGCATTCCATCGATAGCAACCAACAGACCAACACCTTTGGCGCGTTGATCTATCTGGATGTCGATGATTTCAAACGCATCAATGACAGCTGCGGCCACCCCGCTGGCGACAGCCTGCTACAGGATATCTCCCGACGTCTTTCCGCCCTTGATATGGATGGCACAACGCTTGGCCGTGTCGGCGGTGATGAGTTTGTGTTGATTGCCGATGGCTTATCCTCAGATGAATTGAAAGCCGCCGACAAGGCCGAAGTGGTTGCCGAACGGATACAGCGGTCCTTTAGCGAACCTTACCTGTTCAACGACAAGGCTCACAGCCTCAGCGTCAGCATCGGTGTGACTCTTTTTAACGGCACAGGCGAAAACGTCGACAGTCTCTTTCAATATTCCAATGCCGCCGCCAACCTCGCCAAGCTGTCGTCGCCCAACGGGCTACGCTTTTACGACCCGGCGGTGCAAGCCGAACTTGAAGCCAAGACCGAGCTGGAGCGCGACCTGCGCCTGGCCATCGATCAACAGCAATTCGTGCTCGTCTACCAAACACAGGTAGATAGCACGGGGAAAGCGGTTGGCGCGGAGGCCTTGATCCGCTGGCAACATCCACAACGCGGCTTTGTCTCGCCGGGCACCTTTATCCCTCTCGCCGAGGAAACCGGTCTGATCGTGCCGATTGGCCAGTGGGTACTTGAAGCCGCTTGCGACCAGCTTGTCGCCTGGGCCGACGATGAGACCACAGCGCACCTGACCCTCGCGGTCAACGTCAGCGCCAAACAGTTTCAGCAGCCGGATTTTGTCGATAGTGTACGTTGCGCACTCGCCAAGAGTGGCGCTCTGCCTCACCTGTTAAAGCTGGAACTGACCGAGAGTACGGTCATCGGCAATGTGGACGACACCATCGCCCGCATGCATCAGCTCAAAGCACTGGGGATTACCTTTGCCATGGATGACTTTGGCACGGGCTATTCATCGCTTCAGTACCTCAAGCGACTGCCGCTGGATCAGATCAAGATCGATCAATCCTTTGTCCGCGACCTTCACCAAAATCCCGACGATATGGCCATTGTTCAGACCATTATCGCCATGGGGCACGCGTTAGGGTTGAACGTCATAGCGGAAGGCGTCGAAACCCAGGCACATTGGCGCTACCTGAATGACCACCAGTGCCATGCCTACCAGGGATATTATTTCTGCAAGCCGGTGCCTGCCATCGAGATGGTCAAACGCAGCCTGGAACCACCTCCCATGCCCGCCTAGGTCATAAAACGCCCGGCTATTCGCCGGGCTGCCAGCCGTTGACAATCGGGTAGCGTCGATCACGCCCAAAGCCACGCGGGGTTACCCGCACGCCCACCGGCGCCTGACGGCGCTTGTACTCGCAGCGATCGACCAGCTTGACGACCTGATAGACATCGTCGCGGGCAAAGCCTGCCTCAATAATTGCCTCGGCGCTCATATCGCCTTCAATATAGCGCGCCAGAATGGCGTCCAGGACGTCATAGTCGGGCAAGGAGTCGCTATCCTGCTGATCGGGCGCCAGTTCGGCACTGGGCGGGCGCTCGATGACACGCTCAGGGATCGCCGGCGACTGGGTGTTGCGCCAGCGCGCCAATCGGTACACCCAGGTTTTATACACGTCCTTGATGGCGTTGTAGCCTCCCACCATATCGCCGTAAAGCGTCGCGTAACCCACCGCCATTTCGCTCTTGTTGCCGGTGGTCAGCACCATCAGGCCTTTCTTGTTGGAGATAGCCATCAGCAGCACGCCGCGGCAGCGAGACTGAAGGTTTTCTTCGGTGGTATCGCGCTCGGTGCCGGCAAAGCTCTCCGCCAGCGTGGCCATGAACGCCTCGACCATCGGCTCAATGGGCATGATGTCGTAATGCACGCCCAGCAGCTCGGCCTGCTCGGCGGCGTCCTGTTTGGAAATATCGGCGGTATAGTGATAGGGCATCATCACCGCCTGTACACGCTGCGGCCCCAACGCGTCCACGGCGATCGCCAACGACAGGGCCGAATCAATGCCGCCGGAAAGCCCCAGCACCACCCCGTCAAAGCCGCTTTTGTTGACGTAATCGCGTACGCCGGTCACCAGGGCGCAGTACAGACTCTCCTCCGGCTCAACCTCGGGCTCGATCTCTCCGGCCTGGGGCACCCAGGTCGCTGCATCGGTCTGCAGTAGCTGGACCGGCATCAGGCCCACCTGCCAGTAAGGCGCCAGCACCTGAATCTGTCCCTGGGCATCGACGCAGCAGGAACCGCCGTCGAATACCAGCTCATCCTGCCCGCCAATGGTGTTGACGTAGAAGATGGGCCGCTGGACGTCCTGCGCGCGCTGCTCCAGCAGGCGCAGACGCTCGCTGGGCTTGTCCTGATGATAGGGCGAGGCATTCAGGCTGATCAGCACCTCGGCCCCCGCCGCGGCGGCTGCCTTCACCGGCGCGCCTTCCCATAGATCCTCGCAGATCAACAGGCCAAGCTTGGCACCCTTGTGTTCATAGACCAACGGCTCGCTGCCCGGCGTAAAATAACGTTGCTCGTCGAATACCTGGTAATTGGGCAGCGCCTGCTTGGCATACTCGGCTTCCCACTGACCGTTGTACAGCACCCCGGCCAGGTTATAACAGCGGCCTTCGCGCATGCCGGGGTAGCCAATAATCACCAGTACGTCCCGCGACATTTTCTCGGCCATGCGGGCCCGCGCCTCGCGCAGCCGGGTTTCCATCGACGGGCGCAGCAAAAGGTCTTCCGGCGGATACCCCGACAGAAACAGCTCGGGAAATACCACGATATCGGCGCCATGCTCGATGCGCGCTTCCCGCACGGCCTCAATGGCGCGTGCGGCATTGCCGGGAATATCCCCCACCAAGGGGTCGAGTTGGGCCATGACCAGCGTTAAGTCTTGCATGGGCGATCAAATCTCTTGAGAATCTTTTAGAATAGGTACTCATCATCAACACGCATTGTCCCGCAAGGGCCGCTCGCAGGCAAAGGCCGCGCTTGCAAATTGCATGAGGGCGACGACAGGATGAATCTTTTGATTATTCGGCTACTCATTTTCGCGGTGCTGTTCTACGCTGGTTTAAAACTGTTTGGCATGTACCGGCAGTGGCAACGCGACCGGCTTACGCAGGAACGCCAGGACCAGCAGCAGGACGGCGGCCACATGGTGCGCTGCCGTTGGTGCGAGGTACATCTTCCGGAAAACGAGGCGCTGCGCAACGAGGGGCAGTGGTTTTGCTCCAGCGCCCACCGCGACCGTTTCCTTCAGGAACAAAAACAAGACCCGCGCGATAACGATACCGACACCTAGGAGTCTGTCTGGCTTGGCCGATCGTCGCGAGAAGCACGGATTCGCAGTAGATCAGTGTTAAGTCAGACAGGCTCCTGGCCTAGCCGCTCCGGAGTCAGTTGATAGGGCGTCGGGTCGATCAATGGCTGACGCCCCAGCACCAGGTCCGCCAGCAGATGCGTCGACGCCGGGGCGAGCACCAGCCCGTTACGGTAATGACCCGCGTTGACTGATATCTGCTGCCAGCCCGGCAGCTCGCCGATAAACGGCACGCCGTCCGGCGAGCCTGGCCTCAGCCCCGCCCAATGGTACGCCACCGGATAATCGGCAAGCGCAGGCACGATGTTCTCGGCACTCTGACGCAGCGAAGCCAGCGCCTCCTGGTCGGTGGTTTTGTCAAACCCGCTCTCCTCAAGCGTCGAGCCCACCAGTAACAGCCCATCGGCGCGCGGAATCACGTAGCGGCCATCTTTGAGCACCACGCGGCGCACAAGCCCCGGCGGGGTTTGGTAGGCAATCATCTGGCCTTTCACCGGCCGCACCGGCAGCGCAACCCCAAGGGTTGCCACCAGCTCCCCGGCCCACGCGCCACCGCATACGATCGTATGCCCGGCTGTGATGACACGCTGAGCGGTGCGCACGCCCTCAACGCGCTCCCCGTGGCACTCAAATCCCGTCACTTCACACTGTTCGTGCAGCGTCACATTGGGCATGGCCGACAGCCTAGCGCGCAGCGCCTTGCCCAGGCGTGGGTTGCGCACGCTGCCAAGCGTCGGCATCCACAGCGCGCCCTCGGTTGGGGGCAGGCAATGCTCCTTGGCACGCACCATATCGGCGCTCACGCGCTCCAGCGGCTTGCCCATCTCCCGCGCCCAGGCAAGTGCGGCCTCGGGATCATCGACGCTTAAGTACAGAAGTCCCTTCTGGCGATATTCCGGGTCAATGCCGGTCTCTTCAAACAGGCGCAGCGCCAGGCTGGGGTAGGCGCCTTCCGACCAGCGCGACAGCTGCGAAACCGCCGGCGCATAGCGCCATGGATACAGCGGGGAGACAATGCCGCCACCTGCCCAGGAGGCTTCCTGGCCGCATATGCCGCGCTCCACCAGACTGACCTGCTGACCCGCGTCGGCTAGCTGCAGCGCTGTCATCATGCCGATGACGCCGCCGCCCAAAATTAAGAAATCGCTCACACGTTGTGTCCATTATGGCTTACATCAAAAAGCATCATCAGCGCCTAGGATAAAGACGTTAACGACGGCTATGCACGTCATGAGCATAACGATGGACGTGAAGGGGTCAAGCGCAGGGAGGCAGTGATGTCAACGTCGGGACGCCGGATCGGCGGCAACTACGCACAGGGATTTACCCTTCTGGAGCTGCTGGTGACGCTACTGATCATGGGCGTTGTCGCTGCCTGGGGCATTCCCAGCTTTCAGGCGCTGGGCGAACGCAACGCGCGCACCGGGGAAGCCAATCGGCTACAAACGGCCCTGGGATTTGCCCGCCAGGCAGCGATTAATCAGCACCAGCCGATCACGCTGTGCCCTACCGTCGAGCGGAAAAGCAAGCTGCGCTGTGACGACAACTGGAGTCAGGCGCTGGCGGTGGTTCGAGGGGATCAAACAGAGGATATTGCGCCCGCCGACGTGCTGCGCACCTTTCCCGCTACGCAAGGGGTCGACGTGCGATACAGCCGCGGCTGGCGGCGCATCCGTTACGATGCGCTAGGCCATAGCAGCGGGTATAACGGCCGTTTCACCCTCTGCCCTCAGCGCAACAAGCGACCCGCTGAGGGCAACACGCTGGTGCTCAGCCAGCTTGGCCGCTGGCGAATGGCGCAGGCTCCCACCAACTGCCAGCAGCCCTGAACAAAGCAGTATTAGCCGGCAATGCCGTCCAGATAACGCTCGGCGTCCAAGGCCGCCATGCAGCCGCTGCCCGCCGAGGTAATAGCCTGACGATAGACATGGTCCATGACATCGCCACAGGCAAATACGCCGGGCACGCTGGTAGCCGTGGCATTGCCCTGCAAGCCGGAGATCACCTTGATATAGCCGCCGTTCATCTCCAACTGGCCGTCAAAGATGCCGGTGTTCGGGCTATGCCCAATGGCCACGAACAGCCCTGGCGCCTGGATATCCTTAAGGGAGCCGTCCTTGGTCGATTTAAGCCGCACGCCAGTCACGCCGGTGTTGTCACCCAGCACCTCTTCCACCTGCTGGAACCATTCGAGTTCGATCTTGCCTGCTTCGACTTTTTCGAACAGCTTGTCCTGAAGGATTTTCTCGGCGCGCAGGGTATCGCGGCGGTGTACCAGGGTCACCTTGGAGGCAATATTCGACAGGTACAGGGCTTCCTCGACCGCGGTGTTGCCACCGCCCACCACAACGACGTCCTGATTGCGATAGAAAAACCCATCGCAGGTGGCGCAGGCGGAAACCCCCTGACCCATGAACTGCTGCTCGCTGGGCAGCCCCAGGTAACGCGCGCTGGCACCGGTGGCGACAATCAGGGCGTCACAGGTATATACACCATTGTCGCCTTTCAAGGTGAAGGGTTTATCGCCTACGCTAACCTCGTGAATATGGTCGAAAAGCACTTCGGTATTGAAACGCTCGGCGTGCTGCTTCATGCGTTCCATCAGTTCGGGACCCTGCACGCCTTGCGCATCACCAGGCCAGTTATCCACGTCGGTCGTGGTGGTTAACTGGCCGCCCGCTTGCATCCCGGTAATCAGCAGCGGCTTCAAATTGGCGCGTGCCGCGTAGACAGCCGCCGTGTAGCCCGCAGGGCCAGATCCCAGGATGATTAAGCGTTCGTGACGTGTTTGCATGACACCACCTTGTAAAGAGTCGGCTGATAATTTTGCACAGAGTCTGCCTGAAATGGCGTCAAGTACAAGTGATTGCAAGGTCGACATGGCTCAAAAACGCCCGTCCAGCTTGAAACAGGGCCCTCGCACACCCATCTCACACACTAGGCGTGGTGATGGAGGACGAGTGTAACGACCAAGATGAGCCATACTAGAGGAAGACAGTGACCGGCGCGCACCGCGCAATGCCAAGCAATAGAGGAGAATCGCATGAGCAAGCTTCCCGACACGGAAAGGACATTAACGGTTGGCAATTCGCAGTATCACTACTTCAGCCTGCCCGACGCTGCCGAGACGCTCGGGTCCATTGACCGACTGCCCAAGACACTCAAAATTCTGCTCGAAAACCAACTGCGTTTTGCCAGTGACGAAAGCGTTTCCCAGGACGATATGCAGGCCCTGGTCGACTGGCAAAAGGAAGGCAAGTCCAGCCGTGAGATCGGCTACCGCCCTGCCCGCGTACTGATGCAGGATTTTACCGGCGTGCCGGGGGTGGTCGATCTTGCCTCCATGCGCGCCGCCGTTGAAAAACTCGGCGAAGACCCCGCCAAGATCAACCCGCTATCCCCCGTCGACCTGGTCATCGACCACTCGGTCATGGTCGACAAGTTCGGCAACGCCGCCGCATTTCAGGAAAACGTCGACATTGAAATGCAGCGCAACCGCGAGCGCTACGAGTTCCTGCGCTGGGGCCAGCAGGCGTTCGACAACTTCCGTGTGGTCCCACCGGGCACCGGCATTTGCCACCAGGTCAACCTGGAATACCTAGGCAAAGCCGTGTGGACCAAGCAAGAAGACGGCCGCACCTTCGCCTATCCGGACACCCTGGTGGGTACCGACTCCCACACCACCATGATCAACGGCCTGGGCGTCCTCGGCTGGGGCGTCGGCGGCATCGAAGCCGAAGCGGCCATGCTGGGCCAGCCGGTTTCCATGCTGATTCCCGAGGTCATTGGCTTCAAGCTGACCGGCAAGCTTCGCGAAGGCATCACGGCCACCGACCTGGTGCTGACCGTTACCGAAATGCTGCGCAAGAAAGGCGTGGTCGGCAAGTTTGTCGAGTTCTACGGCGACGGCCTGAAGGACCTGCCGCTGGCCGACCGGGCGACCATCGCCAACATGGCCCCCGAATACGGCGCCACCTGCGGCTTCTTCCCGGTTGATGACGAAACACTTACCTACATGCGCCTGACCGGCCGGGACGATGAGCAAATCGACCTCGTTGAGGCGTATTCGAAGACCCAGGGCCTGTGGCGCGAGCCGGGCGACGAGCCAGTCTTCACCGACATGTTGCACCTCGACATGACCGAGGTGGAAGCCAGCCTCGCAGGGCCCAAGCGCCCTCAGGACCGTGTTGCCCTCAAGGATATGGCCGCCGCCTTTGATAAGTTCCTGCAGGAAGACACCAACGCGGACCCGGCTGCCAAGGGAAAACTGTCTTCTGAGGGCGGCCAAACCGCTGTGGGGATTGCGCGCAGCTTTCAACATGACACCAGCCAGGCCGTGAAGCTTGATGACCACGACTTCAGTCTAGACCCAGGCGCGGTGGTGATTGCCGCGATTACCTCGTGTACCAACACGTCCAACCCCAGCGTGATGATGGCGGCCGGTCTGCTCGCCCGCAAAGCGCGTGAAAAAGGCCTCACCACCAAGCCCTGGGTCAAGACATCCCTCGCTCCGGGCTCCAAGGTCGTCACCGATTACCTGGAGGCGGCCGATCTGAATTATGACCTGGACGCTCTGGGCTTCAATCTGGTGGGTTACGGCTGCACCACCTGTATCGGCAACTCCGGTCCGCTGCCCGACGAGATTGAAAAAGCCATCGCCGACGGCGATATGGCCGTCGCCTCGGTGCTGTCGGGCAACCGTAACTTTGAAGGGCGCGTGCACCCGCTGGTGAAGACCAACTGGCTGGCCTCGCCCCCCCTGGTCGTGGCCTACGCCCTGGCCGGCAACGTGCAGTGCGACCTGAGCAACGACCCGCTCGGCGAGGACAATAACGGCAACCCGGTCTACCTCAAGGATATCTGGCCAAGCCAGGCGGAAATTGCCACCGCCGTCGAGCAGGTCAACACCGCGATGTTCCACAAGGAGTACGGGGCCGTCTTTGAAGGCGACGATGTTTGGAAAGCCATCAAGGTGCCGGAAAGCAAGGTTTACCAGTGGCCCGAGTCGACCTACATCCAGCATCCGCCGTTTTTCGAGGGCATGGGCCGCGAGCCGGACGCCATCGAGGACGTACACAACGCCCGTGTGCTGGCCATGCTGGGCGACTCGGTGACCACCGACCATATCTCGCCGGCCGGTGCCATTAAGCCGGCCAGCCCCGCCGGGCGTTACCTTCAGGAGAAAGGCGTCAAGCCGGTGGACTTCAACTCCTACGGCTCGCGCCGCGGTAACCACGAAGTGATGATGCGCGGCACCTTTGCCAACGTGCGGATCAAAAACGAAATGCTCGACGGCGTGGTCGGCGGCGAAACCCGCCACGTGCCCAGCGGCGAGCAGATGGCCATCTACGACGCGGCGATGAAGTACAAGGAAGAAGGCAAGCCGCTCGTCGTAATCGCCGGCAAAGAGTACGGCACCGGCTCCTCGCGGGACTGGGCCGCCAAAGGCACGCGCCTGCTGGGCGTGCGCGCGGTGCTCGCCGAGTCCTTCGAGCGCATCCACCGCTCCAACCTGATCGGCATGGGGGTGGTGCCGTTGCAGTTCCCGGAGGGCGAGAGCCGCAAGACGCTGGGACTCACTGGCGATGAAGAAGTGTCGATTGCCGGGCTCAGCGATTTAACCCCGGGCGGCAGCGTCAAGGTAACCATCAAAAATGCCGATGGCGAAAGAACCGTTGATGCCAAGTGCCGCATCGATACCGAGAATGAACTGGCGTACTTCCGTCATGGTGGTATCCTTCATTACGTGCTGCGCAATATGATTGGCGCAGCCTAATCGGGAAACCGACCAATGCTTGCAGGCCCCCACTTGGTGGGGGCTTTTTTTTGCGCATGACCCGCTAGAAAGCCCGACGCCGATAGGTGCGGTATTCCGGATTCCATGAAGCACGCTCAATGGCGGCGCGCAGCTCGGTGCCGCCGGTCTTGAGCGCGACGCCGTTCTGCTGCGCCTGGGCGGCCACCTCGAAGGCGATCGAGTGGCTGATATCGCGAATACGCGACAGCGGCGGCAGCAAGGCGCCCTTGCCATTCTTGACCAGCGGCGCCTCCCGCGCCAGCGCCCGCGAGGCGCTCATCAGCATTTCATCGGTCACCCGCGACGCCTTGGCGGCCACGACGCCCAACCCGATACCGGGGAAGATATAGGCATTGTTGCACTGGGCAATGGGGTAGGTGCGGCCGTTGAAAACCACCGGTGCAAACGGACTGCCGGTGGCCACCAGCGCCTGGCCCTCCGTCCAGCGAATGACGTCTTCCGGGGTCGCTTCCGCCTGGGAGGTCGGGTTGGAGAGCGGCATGATCACCGGATGCTCGCAGCCTGCGTGCATCGTGCGTACTACCTGCTCGGTAAAAATGCCCCGCTGGCCGCATACGCCAATCAGCACCGTGGGCTTAATCTGCGCAATGGTCTCCTCGAGCCCCTGCCCGTTCCAACCGGCAACCAAACTAGCATCGTGGGCCAGACGACGCTGAAAATCGCGCTGCCACGGCTGGTCGTTGGTCATCAGGCCGTCGCGGTCCACCATGTAGATCCGCCCGCGGGCTTCGCTTTCGCTCAACCCCTCGGTCTGCATGGCGACCACGACCTGTTCGGCAATGCCGCAGCCTGCAGAGCCACCGCCCACGAACACCACCCGCTGGTCGGCGATGGTCTGCTCGCGGGCCTGACAGCCCGCCATAAGCGTCCCCACCACGACCGAGGCCGTACCCTGTACGTCGTCGTTGAAGCAGCACAGCTCGTCGCGGTACTTATCGAGCAGCGGCATCGCATTGGCCTGGGCAAAGTCCTCGAACTGCAGCAGCACATTGGGCCAGCGACGTTTTACAGCGGCAATGAACGTCGCCATGAACGCATCGTATTCTTCCTGACTGACCCGCTCGTGCCGCCAGCCCATGTACATCGGGTCATCCAGCAAGGCTTTATTATTCGTCCCCACATCGAGCATGATCGGCAGGGTATACGCCGGGCTGATGCCACCACAGGCCGTATACAGCGCCAGCTTGCCAATCGGGATACCCATCCCGCCGATGCCCTGATCGCCCAAGCCTAAAATCCGCTCGCCGTCGGTCACCACGATCACCTTGACGTTATCCTTGGTGGCACTGCGCAGGATGTCGTCCATGTGCTCGCGGTCGGGGTAGCTGATAAACAGCCCCCGGTGGTTACGATAGATATTGGAAAATTCCTGGCACGCCTTGCCGACCGTCGGCGTGTAGATGATCGGCAGCATTTCCTCCAGATGTTCGGAGACCAGGCGGAAATACAGCGTTTCGTTGTCGTCCTGGATGGCGCGTAAATGAATATGCCGCTCCAGGTCGCTGTGGCACTGCTGGTATTGACGATAGACGCGCTCAAGCTGGTCATCGATGGTCTCGACTTTTTGGGGCAACAGACCGATCAGATTGAAAGCCAGCCGCTCCTGCTGAGTAAACGCACTGCCTTTATTCAATAGCGGCATTTCAAGGAGGGAAGGACCGGCGTAAGGAAGGTATAGGGGGCGTTTGCTCGCGGTGGTCATAAGCACTCTCTTTTTTCGCAAATTTCTATTGCAATGCAGCAACATAGCGCGTCTGCAGTGTTTGGGCGTAATGTAACATGCCCTTTCGACAAAGGTAGCGAGCACGCGCATTAAAGCGACAAAAACGCCCCAACCGAAGTTGGGGCGTAACGAGAAATGGAGATCGAAAATCGCGCTAACTAAACGCGTGCTAACAGGTTTTGGCGGGCGGCTGTCGGGCGGCTTCGCCGGTAAAAAATAACGGGCGCAGCTTGACGCCCAGCATGTTGCCCGCAAAGGCAGCCACCAGCCATACCCAGCCGTGAAGGCTGCCGGACGCAATGCCGCTGAAGTAAGCGCCGATATTGCAGCCAAACGCCAAGCGTGCGCCATAGCCCAGTAACAAGCCGCCAATGATCGCGGCCAGCACCGAACGCAGCGGAATTCTGAAATTCGGTGCAAAGCGGCCCGCTAGGCTGGCCGCGGCAAGGGCGCCCAGCATGATGCCCACATTCATCACCGTGGTGACATCGCTCCATACGCTGGAGGTGAGCGCGGCGGCATTGCCCGAGGACTGCCAATAGCCCCACTGGGACACATCGCCGCCTACTAGCTCAAAGCCTTTCGCCCCCCAGAGTGCAAACGCCGAGGTAATCCCCCACGGCCGGCCGGCCAGCGCCAGGGTCACAAAATTCAATATCGCGAGGGCCACCGCTCCAGCCACCAGCGGCCACGGGCCGGTCAACCAGCGCTGGTAGCCGTGTTTGTCCACCTGCGGGGCTTTCTCCAACTGGCCATGGCGGCCCTTTTCCATCACCACGGTAAACGCGGCAATGGCAGCAAACAGCACAAAGCTGATGGCAATCCCGCCACCGGGACCTGCTACATTGACCAACGATACAGGCTGAAAAGCGGGCAGGCTTTGCCACCAGGCAAAGTGCGCGCTGCCGATCACCGACCCGACGATGAAAAATATCAGCGTAATCACCATGCGCGCATTGCCGCCGCCGGCGGTGAACAGGGTGCCCGACGCGCAGCCGCCTCCCAGCTGCATACCCAGACCGAAGATAAACGCGCCCACCAGCACCGAGATACCGATCGGCGCGACAAAGCCGTAGACCTCGCGGCCAAATAAGGTACCCGCTCCCAACGCGGGGAAAAACAGCACCACGGCTAGCGCCAGCATCACCATCTGCGCGCGCAAGCCGCGCCCGCGGCGCTCTGTGATAAACACCCGCCAGGCCGAGGTGAAGCCAAAGGCCGCGTGATACAGCACCACACCAAACAGGCCGCCGACAATCATCAACAGGCCGGTATTGGCTTCAAACACCACGCCGATCATCAGCGCTCCCAGCACAATCGCCGCCGCCACGATGAGTGGCACACGATACGTGGCAGAGGGAGCTTCAGTCGTTGTAGACATACGATCACCTTAAGCAACGCCAAAAGCGCCTGCTGAAAAACAGGCGCTTTTGATCGAGATGGATAGTGCGCTAAGCCTACCGGGGGAGAAAGTTAGCGTGAAATGTTTTATTCATCGCCATCTATATCGTTATGGAATATATAAACAACCGCCGCCTGGAAGCTTTTTTAGCCGACTTGCCTTGAATCCTCGCGGATTAGGCAGCATATCAATAGCTAAATTTCCTCATTCGCGAGCATGTTTATGTCGTCCATCATCGATCCTCGAACCGGTGAAGCGCTGACCACCCCTGACGCAGGCAACGACGGGCAGACTCAAGCCGACCGGCCGCCGGTTCGCCCCGAAGACGTTATCATTGATCTCAATGCGGGCAATATCCAACAGGTGCTAGAAGCCTCCTCGCAGGTTCCGGTACTCATGGACTGCTGGTCGCCGGACTCTGAGGCCTCCAAGCAGCTGACGCCGCTACTCGAAAAGCTGGCGCTCGAATACAGCGGCGCCTTCCTGCTGGCCAAATTGGATACCCAGGCCAACCCGCAGATCGCCAGCCAGCTCGGCGTGCAGTCGGTCCCCGATGTCAAACTGATCAGCCAGGGCGGCCTGGTCGACGGCTTCCAGGGCGCGCTGCCTGAAAAACAGGTCCGCGAGTGGCTTAACCGCTACTTCCCCGCCCCGCAAGATGCGCCTCCCAGCCCCGAAGAGCAGGCCGAGGCGGCGCTCGAAGCCGGCGATATCGCCAGCGCGCGGGACATTTATCAGTCCCTGGTCAGCCAGTACCCTGACCACTACCCCTACCAAGTTTCTCTCGCCAGGACGCTGGTGGCCGAAGGGCGCCACGACGAGGCGCGCAGCCTGCTGGACAACCTGCCGCCGGAAGAGCGCGACGCGCCACCTGCCAGAGGCGTTCGGGCCAGCATTGAATTCGGCGAGCAGGCGCTGTCCAGCGAGGAGATCGCCGCCCTGGGCGACCGCACCGACAGTGAAGCCCAGTACCAGCGTGCGCTTCGTCAGGTAGCAGACGGCCAGTACGAAGCCGGGCTCGAGGCGCTGCTCACGCTGATGAAGCAGGACCGCGCCTACAATGACGACGCCGCTCGCAAGACGCTATTGCAGGTGTTCGACGCCCTGGGCGCCGACCACCCGCTCACCGTCGCCTATCGCCGCAAGCTGTTCGCCCTGCTGTACTGATCGCTCAGCGGGCCAGCAACGCGTCCATTCGGGTTAGCGCCGCCTCCAGTTGCGAGGCGGTGGTGCCGAAATTGAGGCGCACATAGCCGGGATGGCCAAAGGCTGCGCCATCGGACAAGGCGACGCCCGCCCGTTCGAGAAGCGCCGCCTGGGGAGCATCGCCAAGGTTTGCGTTGCGCATATCCAGCCAGGCGAGATAGGTCGAGGCGGGCGAACTCATTTCGACCCCGGGCCACGTCGCCACGCGCACCTTGAGCGCGGCACGATTCTCGCGCAGCACCTGCAGCAGGGCCTGGCGCCACGGCTCGCCATCGCGATAGGCGGCCTCTGCCGCCACCAAGCCCAGCACATTGCCATCGGGCAACAGACCTTTGGTTGCCTGGGCAAAGCGCTTGCGCAGGTCAGGATCGGGGATCACCGCGCAGGCGGTGGTCAGCCCTGCCAGATTGAAGGTTTTCGACGGCGCCCAGAGCGTAATGGTGCGCTTGGCAAGCGCCGGAAAAGCCGCCACCAGTGGTTGATGGCGCGCGTCGTCGTCAAGCAGCAGATCGCAATGCAATTCGTCCGATACCACCCAGAGATCATGCCGCTCGACAAACGCAGCCAGTGCCGCCAGCTCCCCGCGTGACCACACCCGGCCGGTGGGATTGTGCGGATGGCACCACAGCAGCAGGCGGGTCTCGGGCGTCACCGCCGCCTCTAGCGCGCCGATATCCAGCCGCCAGCTATCGTCACGACTCACCGGGGTCGCAAGCGCCGCCTGCTGGGGTAGCCGGCCGGTTCGCTCAGCCACCGCCAGGAAGGGCGGATAAATCGGCGTGACCGTCAACACGCCATCGCCCGGTGCGGTCAGCGCCAGGGCGGCCAGATGCAGCGCCGGCACCACGCCCGGCAACCACTGCTGCCAGTCGGCATGGATGGGCCAGTCGTAATGGTGATCGCTCCACTGGCACAAGGTTTCTGTTAACGTGGCAGGCACTTCGCCGTAGCCGTAAACGCCGTGCGCTACCCGCGCGTGCAAGGCGTCGATCACCGCAGGCGGCGAGCGAAAGTCCATATCCGCCACCCACAGGGGCAGCACGTCGTCAGCGTAACGGTGCCATTTCTGCGATGCCCAGCCCTCAGCGGGGTGGCGCCGCTCAACGGGCGTGGCAAAATCAAACGCCATCATTCGTCTCACTTTTGTTAACCGGGGGTGCAGCTGAGCATGCCGCAAGATGACTTTTATACCAAGGTGCGCGCCGGATTGCCCGCGCTGTTGCGCCAGTGGCGCGCGTTGGGCCAGGCCGACGCCGACCGGCTGGCGCTGATTCTGGCCGAAACGGCGCGGGTCGCCAAGCTGGGCGAACCCAGCGAAACGCCCGACGGCGCCACGCTGGATGCCTGGAGCCAGTCGCAGGACGGCGACATCCCGCTGTGGGCACCGCGTACGGCGGTATTTCTGCTAAACCAGATGCCCGCCAGACCACTGCCGGATAGCGAAGCCGAAGCCTGCGCCTGGGCCTACTGCTGGCTGCGCAACCGGACGTTCGACAACCAGGAAGACGCACAACTGGCGCTGCCCGCGCATTTGCAAACGCCCCTGGAAAGCGCCCTCGCCGCCGCCTGGCGCGATCAGCAGGGGCTTCGCCTGGTGTGACGTGGCCACGCACAGGCTTGACCAAGCGCTTGCTTGGGGTAATCTTGAAGCTTCAACCCACCTTAGGCTTATCCCTACAGCAGATAATAAGATGATAAGGATGGCGTTATGTTCACCCGCACCATTGAACCGGCGTTTTACGACACCGATGCTCTCGGGCATATCAACAATACCCGTCTGCCCGCCTGGTTCGAGCTGGCGCGTAACGATCTGTTCAAATTATTCACCCCCGATCTGAACCCGCAGGCGTGGCGCTTTATCATGGCGCGGATGGAGGTCGACTACCGCGCTGAACTGTTTTACGGTCATGATATCGAATTACGTACCTACCTGACGCGCCTGGGCAAAAGCTCCTTTACCGTCACTCAGGAAGCGCGTCAGCACGGTAAATTAACCAATGTCGGGCATACCGTTCTGGTGCAGTATGACCACCAGGCCAAATGCACCGTGCCCATCGAAGGCGAGTTACGGGAAGCGCTCAAGGCCCATCTGCAAGAGGCGCCAGCCCCCGCCTGAACCGCTATCGCCCCGACAACGGGGCGGCCAGGAGTTGCCCCATGGCGATCCGCTATAATCTTTGGCTAGACCCGGACAACACTGCCCAGCACCGCGCCGTCGAGGCGGATCTCGAGCGCTACTTCATGGAGCGCTTCGCTGACTATCCGCATATACGCTTGTTCGGTGCCGACCCCTACGATTATGATGCGCCGTTCAACCGACTTTACGATGTGCTGATGGCCCGCGCCGCTGAATACTGCGAGCGCACGTGGCATTACGTGGCATCGCCGGAACAGCTCAACCGCTGCTTTTTCCGCGCCGTCGGCCGCTCCACCAAGTTTGTCCAGGATAACCCTGCACACGACGACCGCCCGTAAGAGATACGCCCATGGTGATTCGCACCAATCAAGCCCCCGACGAACGCCAACTGGCGATCATTACCCAACAGCTCGGCCGCCCGCCCAAAGGCATCGAGGCCGTGGCCGCGGTGGATGGCGACGGCACTCCGCTGGTGCTGCGCATGGCGCCAATTGTTGATGGCAAGCCCTTTCCGACGCTCTACTGGCTGTGCTCCGACGTGCTCAAGGTGGAAATTTCGCGCATTGAAGCCGTAGGCGTTATCAAGTCGCTGGAGCAGCAGCTTCAGGACGACCCCGATTTCCTGGCCACCTACCAGCAAAGCCACCGCGACTACGTTGAAACACGCTGGTCGCTGATGAGCGACGCGCAGCGCGCCGAGGTCGACCAACTCGGCTACCGCGACGTGCTCACCGAGCGCGGCATTGGCGGCATCAGCAACTGGCAGCAGATACGCTGCCTGCATACCCAGTACGCGCATCATCTGTGCGGCCACAATGTTATCGGCCAGTGGCTGGACGCCCACTATCAGGTCGATGCGTTCCTGCCCTGACCGGCACGCCACTGCTGAGTAAACGGCCCACCTATTTATCTCTATCTTGCACTTTAAGGAACCGGTGTCATGTCCCGAATCTGCGTTTATCTTGGCTCACGTGAAGGCAATAGCTCCGCCTTTCGTCACGCCGCCCAGGAACTCGGCCACACCCTTGCCGCGCGCGGCGACACGCTGGTCTATGGCGGTGCTCGGGTCGGGTTGATGGGCGTGTTGGCCAATGCGGCGCTGGACGCCGGCGGCGAGGTGATTGGCGTGATGCCGGATCATCTGGTCGAGCGCGAACAGGCCCATTTCGGCCTGACCGAGCTGATCCGTGTGCCCAACATGCACGAACGCAAAGCCAGCATGGCCGCCAATGCAGACGCCTTCATCGCCCTGCCAGGCGGCATCGGAACCTTTGAAGAGCTGTTTGAAATCTGGACCTGGGGATATCTGGGGCTGCACGACAAGCCGCTCGGGCTGCTCAACGTTGACGGCTTTTACGCGCCCTTGCTGACATTTTTAAACAGCACCGTGGAGCAGGGCTTTATGGCGCAGGCCACCCGGGATATGTTACTCGACGCCGACACCCCCACCGCCCTGCTGGACGCACTTACCGCCAAGCGATAGCTTTCGAGGGGCCAAGCAAACGGGTATGAAACTGGCAGGTATACCGGCCGGCTACTCGCAGAGCCGGAGGGTACGCTGATAGGTCAGCTGAAGTAGCCGCGCGTCTTCACCGGCACGGTGGCGGTGGATACCACGCTCCGCGATGACTGCTTCCTTGGTATCGCTCCACACCGCCTGCTGCGCTTCGTTGAGCAGAATGCGCAGCGCTTCCAGGCGAAAGCGCGCCAGCATGCCGGCGTGGTGAAAAAGCAGCGAGAGCCAGGTGTTGTCGTACCCCCAGCTGTCGCTGTAGGCCTTGCCAATCTCGCCAAGCTCGTCGTTAAGCCAGTGAGCCACCTGACGCACCGGGTAGCCTTCGCGGATCAGGCGCTCGCGGGAAATCCCATGCAGCAACTCGGCCTTGGGGTCCCAGTGCGTCCACTCGTCGAGCGGCTGAATCAGAAACGCACAGCTAGTGCCGTCGGCACGGGCGATCCCCACCTCGATCGGGTAGCTACCGCGCCCGAAACCGGACGCTTCAATATCCAACACAGTCGGGAGCGTCTCGGACACAGACGGCCTCACTTACTCAAATAGGGCGGCCGTCAGGCCGCAACGTGTTCAGAGGATTGATCCACCAAGGCCTGCCAATAGGCGGCTTGGTCGGCATCGACGGTTAAACCCAGCTCGCCCACCCGGTAAGCAATCGCCAGACGCTCAGCCGCTAACACATAGCCGGATTGCGCCGCACGCGCGTACCAGGTGACCGCATAGTCATCACGGCGCGGGTACTGCGCACAGCCGTTCTCATAAATGGTTGCCGCCTGATACTGCGATTTCACATCGCCAGCATGGGCCGCTTCCATCACATAGCGGGCGCCGCGAGCTTTATCGTGGGGCGACAGGCTGCGCTGCAGGAGCATATGGCCGTACACGGAAAGCGCGTCGGGGTGGCCCGCCTCTGCGCAGCGCTTGAACAAGCGCAGCGTAAGCCGCTGGGTACGCGGCGAGCGTGGCAACAGCCAACGATTCTGAAACAGTCGTTCGGCGAGCCGAAACTCCAGCCGAGTAAACAAAGATGATGCCTGCGACATGGCAAACCACCCTGTCTGTCTGTTGAAACCTTGGGCCAGCCGTCATCTCTATAAGACAACCAACCACGCGATAAACCGCAGCAGCCTGTCGGGCTTGACCGATCGTCACGAGAAGCACAGGTTTCGAGCCAAATTCATCGATCGTTTGAGGCGAATAGCCCGCTATTTAACGAAATCGATCAAATGAAGTTGGCCGAAAGACTGGGATTCGCAGTCGATCAGCGTTAAGTCCGACAGGCTGCCAGCCGGTCGATGGGCTGGCAAGCATACGCCTGCCTTCGCAGGGACTCAACCCCTCTGATTTGCTGCCTGGCGAAGGCCTCGCTAACATGCCCCTCACCCCACGACGCGATGCGCTATATTAGCCGTGCATCCCGCTCGTTATCGTGCTCAACCAAGGAGAAAGCCATGCAAACGCGACCATTGGGCAGAACCGGTATGGAAGTCAGCCGACTTTGCCTGGGCACCATGACGTTTGGCGAACAAAACAGCGAAGCCGAGGCCCACGAACAGCTCGACCGCGCCGTGGCCTTTGGCATCAATTTTATCGATACCGCCGAAATGTACCCCGTCCCGCCCAAGGCGGAGACCCAAGGACTGACCGAGCGCTATATAGGCAGCTGGCTCAAGCAGCGTGGCGCACGCGACGACGTGATCATCGCCACGAAAGCGGCTGGTCCCGGGCTGGACCATATACGGGGTGGGCCGCGCCTGACGCGCGAGCATCTTTTCAAGGCGGTCGATACCAGCCTCGAACGTCTGCAAACCGACTACATCGACCTTTACCAGCTTCACTGGCCCGACCGCAGCACCAACTTTTTCGGCAAGCTCGGTTACGTGCACAACGAGGAAGAAGACGCCACGCCGCTGGACGAGACCCTGAGCGCACTCAAGGAACTCGTCGACGCGGGTAAAATTCGCTCCATTGGGCTTTCAAACGACACCCCCTGGGGCACCATGCGCGCCCTGCAGCTCGCCGATCAGCTCGACGTGCCGCGGGTGGCCTCGATCCAGAACCCCTATAACCTGCTCAACCGCTCCTTCGAGGTGGGCCTTGCTGAAATCTCTCACCGCGAAGACGTCGGGCTGCTGGCCTACTCGCCGCTGGGCTTTGGCGTACTCTCGGGCAAATACCTGAATGGCGCGCAGCCGCCGACCGGCCGCTTGACCCTGTTCGAGCGTTTCAAGCGCTATACCTCTTCGGAAGCCGAAGCGGCGACCAAGGCCTATGTGTCGCTGGCGCGCGACTACGGCCTCGACCCCGCGCAAATGGCCCTGGCATTCGTCAATTCACGCAGCTTCCTGACCAGCAACATCATTGGCGCCACCACCATGGAGCAGTTGGAAAGCAACCTGGCCAGCGAAAGCCTCAAGCTTGACGACGACCTGCTGGAAGCCATCGACGATATTCATCGCCGCATGCCCAACCCCTGCCCCTGATCGTGCCTCGCGCCTCACGAGCGGGAGACGCTATCGGGCCTATAGCCTCGGCCATCGCCGAGGCTTGATATAATGCCTTTCATTACTTCAGGACGTGCCAAGGAATCTGCCATGTTGAGCGTCATTTCACCGGCTAAAACACTGGACTTTGAAACCCCGCCGACCACCCAGGACGTCACCCAGCCTGACTTCCTGGACGACAGCCAGGCGCTGATCGACATCCTGCGTGACTACTCGCCCCAGCAGATCAGCGACCTGATGGGCATCAGCGATAAGCTCGCGGGCCTGAACGCGGCGCGCTTCGCCGACTGGCAGCCGCCGTTTTCGCTTGCGAACGCCAAGCCCGCCGCCCAGGCCTTCCAGGGCGATGTCTACACGGGGCTCGAAGCCGATACCTTCAGCGACAAAGACAACCGCTATGCCCAGCAGCATCTGCGTATCCTGTCCGGGCTTTATGGCCTGCTGCGCCCGCTGGATCTGATTCAACCTTATCGGCTTGAGATGGGCACCAAACTCGCCAATCCGGCGGGCAAGGACCTGTACGCCTACTGGAAGCCCACGCTGACCTCGGCGCTCAATGACGCCATTGCCGCCAGTGGTTCAAAGGTGCTGGTCAACCTGGCGTCCAACGAATACTTCAAAGCCGTCGACGCCAAGCAGCTCGATGCCCGCATCATCACGCCGGTGTTCAAGGACGAGAAAAACGGTACTTTCAAGATCATTAGCTTCTACGCCAAAAAGGCGCGCGGGCTGATGAGCGCCTGGATCATTCGCCAGCAGGTCAACGACCCCGAGGCGCTGAAAGACTTTGATGTCGCCGGCTACCGGTTTGACCCGGCAGCCTCCCAGGGCGACACCTTGGTGTTTACCCGCCGCGAGGCAGACCGTTAAGGGCTCAGTTAACCGTCAAAAAAACCGCACCGCCTTTGCCGCGCGAGGCTTCAGGAACTGGCGGTGCACGTCGCCAAACGCTGGGGTATCGCAGCGATGCAGCCACTCGTAGGCGACCATATCCGCCGTGACCGCCTGCGCCCCCAGCGCGCAGACCCGTTCCCGGGCCAGCGCGGCTTCGCCAGCGCGTCGGCTGGCCGTGGCCTCGCTCAGCCAATACACCGCATAGCCTGCGGCTAACAGCCCGAGTGCGGTTTGCAACACGCAAATATGCGCCTCGGTCCCGCACAGCACGATCTGCTGCCGGCCGGTGGCACTCAACGCCTCCCGAAACGCGGCCTCTTCGGTGGCGGCAAAATGGCGCTTTTGCCATATCGTTGGCGCGGTTCGATCCGCCAACAATGCCGCCGCGGTGCCGCCGAGCTTCTCCGGCATCTGCTCGGTCAGCCAAACGGGCACTTCCAGCGCGTTCGCCACCCCGTAAAGCCAATGGGCCTCGGCAATCGCTTCGTCACCCCCGTCGATCACCGGCAGCAGACCCGCCTGAAAATCGACCATCAAAAGCACACTTTTTTCGCGTTGCAAGCGCACGTTATCACCTCATTATTGTCTTTATGGTAACCCTAATAGAAACAGACGACGCCCGCGCTCAATAGGCGGTAAACTAGCGACCGTCTTCAACCATCTTGTATTCCCCATTGTATCCCCTTTGCGCCCAGCGGCGCTTGATAACCCGGAGAAACACAATGCTGCGACAGCTTTTTGTCATGTTATTGGTAAGCGTGATGGGCTTTGGCCTGGCGGTCGAATCCGCCGATGCCCGCCGCCTGGGCGGCGGCGCTAGCAGCGGCAGCTTTTCGCGCTCGGCCGACCGCCCGGCTGCTACCCAGCAACAGCAGGCACAGCGCAACGACCAAGGCCAAGCAGGTGCAGCGGCACGCCGCGGCGGCATGGGCGGCATGTTCGGCGGTTTGCTGGCCGGCGGGCTGCTGGCGGCGCTGTTCTTTGGCGGCGCCTTCGACGAACTCCGTCTGATGGATCTGCTGGTCATGGCCGGTGTCGCCTTGCTAGCGGTCATGGCGTTTCGCGCCATGCGCCAGCCCGCTTCCGCGCCCTCGGGGCAGGCACGCTCAACAAGTTCATCCACTGCATCTTTCGAAGCGCAAGGCGGCGCGACTTCCAGCGGCCTAGCCGCCTCCGCCACGCCAGCGTGGTTCGACAAGGAACGTTTCCTGAGCGGTGCCAAGGAACATTTTATGACCCTGCAGCGCGCCTGGGATAACAACGACTTCAGCCGCCTGCAGGAATACGTCACGCCCGAATACTATAACGTGCTGCGCGCCGAGCGTGCCCAGCAGCCGGCCAATAATCAGACCGAGATCGTGCGTCTGTTTGCCGAACTGGGCAACGTGACGGAAGTGGGCGACCATGCCGAGGCGACGGTGATCTTCCATGGCCTGCTGGAAGAAAACGGCGAGCAGACCGAGTTCAACGAAACCTGGCACCTGACCCGCGCCATGCGCGATGACGCTCCCTGGTACCTGCAAGGCATCGAGCAGAATCCAGGCGCTTAACCACGCAGGACATCGCTGAACGCCTTAATAGAAACGCCCCGCGAAAGCGGGGCGTTGGCGTTCATGAGACGACCGCTGACAATCAGCTAAAACGCCCCAGGCCGACCGTGGCGCGTAACGTGTCCATGGTCACGGCGGTTTCCTCACGGGCGCGCTCGGCACCGCGCTGCAGCACCGCTTCGATGTGGCCCGGGTCTTCCATCAGCGCGTTGTAGCGCTCACGGGGAGCTTCCAGGTGGGCGTTGAGGTACCCGAACACCTGGTTTTTCGCATCGCCCCAGCCAATCCCCTCGGCATACTGCCGACGCATGGCGGCGGTTTCCTCGTCGGAGGCAAAGGCCGCATAAATCTGAAACAGCGTGCAGGTATCAGGGTCTTTCGGCTCGCCGGGCTCCAGCGAGTTGGTCTTGATCTTGCGCACCAGTTTTTGCAGCTTTTTCTCAGCCACAAACAGCGGAATGGTGTTGTTGTAGCTCTTGGACATCTTGCGGCCGTCCAGCCCGCCCAGCACCTGGCTTTTCTCGTCCACCACCGCGGTGGGCAGGGTGAAATACTCGCCTTTGTACAGATGGTTGAAACGGCCGGCGATATCCCGCGCCATTTCGATGTGCTGAATCTGATCGCGGCCTACCGGTACCTTGTGGGCGTTGAACATCAGGATATCCGCCGCCATCAGCACGGGGTAGCCAAACAGCCCCATGGTGATGCCCTTGTCCGGGTCCTGGTTGCCCGCTTCCTCGTTTTCCGCCACTGCCGCCTTGTAGGCGTGGGCCCGGTTCATCAGCCCCTTGGCGCACACGCAGGACAGCAGCCAGGTCAGCTCGGGGATTTCCGGAATATCCGACTGGCGATAGAAAATGGCGTTATCGGTGTCCAGCCCCAGCGCCAGCCAGGTCGCAGCGATTTCCAGACGCGACTGCTGCACGCGCTTGGGATCCTGACACTTGATCAGCGCGTGGAAGTCGGCCAGAAAGTAGAACGACTGAACGCTGGGATCCTGGCTCGCCTCAATGGCGGGTTTGATCGCCCCCACGTAGTTCCCCAGATGGGGTGTGCCCGTCGTGGTAATACCGGTAAGAACACGGGTCTGACTCATTGGAAGTTAGCCTATCACTGGAATAATGCGGAACGGACCGAGCATTTGAGTCTACCATGCTGGATATTGCAAGTAGAGGCTCAGGAAGCTCTATAGTCACTTAATATCCTTCAGTTAAATGGCGCCCAACTGCCACCGCTAGTTCCTGTACCTGTACTTTCATTACTAGAGCTATCAACAAAACTCCCCTCCCCGATAATACGACCAGCACCACTCACATTGACGCGTTCTCCCCATACAACGCCTCTCAATCCCCCACTGCCCAAAATATCAATTGTGGCGAAGGGGGCATAAATCATGGCCATCACTTGGGCGCTCCCACCGATTGTGACCTGATCACCTAATGAGTAAATTGCGAACCGTGGGTTTCCGCTCTCAGTTTTCACAGATAAATTTTGCATTTGTAACGAGCTGCTTAGCTGGACATCGCCGGTTACCAGCACCGTTAATGAACTATCCCCCTCAAAGTTGAGACCTTCGCCTCCACCGCCTCCAAGGGTTAAGTCTCCATCAACAAGAAGAACGGCATCCCCCACCACCGTTAAGCTGCCATTCGTCTGGTTAAAATCTCGCGTCCTCAGCACTGGAAAAGTACCTGCTATTTCCGGCACCTCGGATACATCGTAATCAGCAGCCTCTACCATGACTTGATTGTCTCTGACATCATAAGCTTCATTAAAACCAACGAGGCCACTACCACTTATCGTGGCGGTAACAATTGGCCATTGACCGATACGAACATTGCCATAATCGTACGGACGCTCCGTCAAAGCTCTTGTTTTATTGTCTATCGATACATAAACGTCATCGATACCTAGCGGATCTTCTTCGACTGATTCAAAAGTGACATTTTCCCGAAAGTTTTGCGTTTGCTCTTCGTCCCAATAACTAGGAGAGTCAATCGACCCAGCCGCATCAATTGAGTCTGGTGTCGAGGCACCGCCTTTTATTTCCACATCTCCGCTAGTAGTAAGCCCGCCGCTCACCTGTGCGCTGCCCGTTAGCCTAACCCCCCCTTTGCCTGCGACAACCGCTCCGCTACCGAAGCTATTATTACCCCCATCTCCCTCGTCAGGAGAAGAACCGGGACCTCCACTAGTGTTGGGGTAAAGCACATAATAATCGACGGCTATGAAATCATTCACCGAGCTTTCTGCACTGTTTTTTACTTGACCGACTATGAGTTCAGCATTTTGCTCATCATCTTGGCATTCAGCGTAATAATACCCTGCTGTAACATCGCTGCTTTCTCCGATCGACTCGACTAAAATAAATTCTGAAAAATCTCCTGGCGTGGCCGCATTTTTTTTGATTGATTCTTTTAGCTCTTCACAGCTCGAACCGCCTCCTCCTGCTGGACTTTGCTCAGATCTTGTTATCGCACCTGACTCTGCGGCCATTTGCGCTAATATTGAAGCACGATAGTTTCCCGCCAGCCGCTCATCGACCAGGGCCGTTTGCATACCAGAGAGACCGAGCGTCATGGAACCAGCAAGCAACGCCATGACAATCACTAATGCGGCACCTTGTTGTTTCATGGAGCATTACAGCCATTACGGTTGGTGTTGAACATTCCATTTCCTGGGACGTAACACCGGTCGTTGTAAATTTGGTCACCATTCATGTAATAACCAGGGTTATCAGGGTCAGGTGTCGTGGAGTCATTAGCGTTGTCTTCGCCGTTTTGTGTTGATTCGTCTGTCTCCAGCACTGCAGATCGTTGAGCGACATGAAAAATGATCGGCTCGCCGTTGTTTTCGATCGGAAGTGACACTCGGAAAAGGGCGTCATTGCCAGACACGGGCTCGCCGAGTTCGTGTTCTTCTTCTGTACACTGGTTGCCGTCACCGGGCACATCCTTGGGAAAACTGACCAGCGGCTGATTACCCTCTTCGGTATCGGCCACGGTGCAGGTGCACTGCTGATTTTCCTGCACGTCCTCTGCACTGCATTCAAGCGTAAAGCGCCCTGGCCCGTTCTGGCGAATCTCACTTGTCACGCGCTGGGCGATAAACACCAGGTTTTCCTGCTTGCGGCTGACCTCATCGACCTGCTGAAAGGTTTGAAAGGTGGTCAGAAACAGCTGACCGGCGCCCAGAATGATGATGGTGCCGATCACCATCGCCACCATAAGCTCTACCAGGGTAAACCCGCGCTGAGCGTGCCTCATCACAGGTCCTCCAGGTTGGGTAGGCGAAAGCGGTAGTCGAGTGAGTCATTATCATCACTATCCAGCATCAGCGTGACGGTGAACTGGCAGCTATCATCTCCACTCCCTTGCGCAATATCGCTTTGCGCCTCAACGGCGTTGCGCAGCGGTGAATAATCTTCATCCTGGAACCATTGATCTCGCCAAGCCGCTTGAACCGCCCCAATGTCGATGGCATCACAGCCGTCTTCTGGCTCAAGCGTTGCCCACAGCCGTTCCTGAGCGTCTACCGCCGCCACGCTCGCCACCGAACGCTGGTAGCCCAGAGAGGCGCTTTGCAACGCCTTGAGCTGCATGGCCGCCACGCCTACGAGGCCAAGCGATAACACCAGCAGCGCAATCAGCGCTTCGACAAGGCTGAATCCGCGCTGCGACATCATGAGGTCACCTTGCGCAAACTGCCGGTTTCACGCACCCGGATCGTCACTGGATCAATAGCGTCTTCCGGGTCAGCAGGCGAGAGTGTCACCTCGCATTGGCCAGCACCTTCACCGCAGTCGCTGACATTGGCATCGCCCAGACTTTCAAACACCAGCGAGAACGCGGCTTCGGGTTGGGTAATATTGGCCGCTTGCCCCACACGCATGATGGCAGGATCGCCTTCGCTTACCGGGCTTTCCGCCCAGTAACACCAGGTCGCGTATGCGTAGCGCGGGCCATCATCGCCACTATCATCGACTTGCTCATCGTCGCGGCACTCATTGGGTCGGCGAGTCGAGGTTAACGTATTGGGCGGCGAGAAGTTGACGGTGATCGACTGGCGCTGTTTGATCGCTTCGCTGCGGGCAAAGGTCAGCACCGATTGAAGCTGATTAACGTCACCCGCGAGCTGTTGGCGAGCCAGAAAGGTAGAAAAGGCCGGCGCGGCGACCAGCATCAGCAACGCCGCGATAACCAGTACCAGCATGAGTTCGATAAGCGTAAAACCGCGCTGATGCATAGGCTTACCAACACGCCTCAGGCGCTTGCGTTCCACGCGCATCGAGCGTGAGCGCACCGTCGCAGCCATCGTCACGGTCGGTTTCGGCGGTCAGCGTGTAACCACCGTTGTCATCACCAGTCGATACATCAATGGCGTAATGCCCCTCTGGTGAAGTGGTCGGCACGTCATCGCAATCGGCGTAGGTGTAGGATTGGGTGTTGCAGCGTTCAAGCGCCGATGCCGCCTGCATCAACGCGGCGTGGGCATCGGTGCGCAGCGATTTCTGGGCGTAGCGGGTATAGCTGGGGTAGGCAATGGATGCCACGATACCGACGATAACCAGCACGATCATCAGTTCGATCAGCGTAAAGCCGCGCTGCCTGGTGGGGGCTGCATGGTCAGTCGAGGGCTGAGAAACATAGGGCACGCGGCTTTGCTCCTGTATTAGTTTGCTCATAACAAATCAGTATGTCGCAAACCTCTACACATTGCATCAGCCGCTGGCAATCACCCGCTCACGCAACTCACGCGGCATGGAGAACGTAATCGTCTCCTCGCGGCCGAGCAGTTCCTGGGGGGCGGTCGCGCCCATGCTTTGCAGGCGCTCGATGACGCCCTTGACCAGCACTTCGGGGGCACTGGCACCGGCGGTAACGCCTACGCAGCTGACACCGTCCAGCCACTCGGGAACGATCTGCTCGGCGTTATCGATCAGATAAGCGGGCGTGCCCATGCGCTCGGAAAGCTCGCGTAGACGATTCGAGTTGGAGCTGTTGGGGCTGCCCACCACCAACAGCAGATCGCTGTCGGCGGCGAGTTCACGCACTGCATCCTGACGGTTTTGCGTGGCGTAACAGATGTCATCCTTACGCGGCCCCTGGATCTCGGGGAATTTATCGCGCAGCGCGTCGATCACCTTGGCGGTATCGTCCATCGACAGCGTTGTCTGGGTGACAAAGGCCAGTTGGGAAGGGTCTTTCACATCCAGATTGGCGGCGTCGTGCTCGTCTTCGACCAGATAGATGCGCCCGCCGTGGGAGGTGTCGTAACGGCCCATGGTGCCTTCGACTTCCGGGTGGCCCTGATGACCGATCAGAATGCATTCCTGACCGCGCTTGGCGTAGCGCAGCACTTCGATATGCACCTTGGTAACCAGCGGACAGGTGGCATCGAACACTTTCAGGCCGCGCTGCTCGGCTTCCTGCTGCACCGCGCGGGACACGCCGTGGGCGGAGAAAATCACGATCACGTCGTCGGGCACTTCGTGCAGCTCTTCGACGAACACCGCGCCGCGCTCGCGCAGGGTCTCCACCACAAAGCGGTTATGTACCACTTCGTGACGGACGTAGATCGGCGGCCCAAACACATCCAGCGCCCGGTTGACGATATCGATGGCACGGTCGACCCCCGCGCAAAAGCCGCGCGGGTTGGCCAGCTTGATCTCGATGGGGTGTGTTTGCTGCTCTGGTTGCATAAGTCGCGCCTTGGTGCAGAGCACCGTTGGATGAATTCAGCCGCCGAAAAGGTAAGTCGTTACCGGGTACGTTGTGACCAGTCTAGTGCGTGGTGACCGGTTTTACATCGAGCACTTCCACCTCAAACGTCAGGGTACGCCCCGCCAGCGGATGATTGAAGTCGACCTCGATCCGGTCACCTTCAATCGTTTTGACCACGCCAGGCAATTCCGTTCCCGCTTTGTCGGCAAACGACATCACCATACCGATTTCGGGCGTTTCGTCACCGAAGTCGTCGCGCTTCAACGTCTGGATATTCTGCGGATTATGCTGGCCAAAGGCGTGCTCGGGGGTAATCTCAAAGCTGCCTTGCTGGCCCATTTTCAGCCCCTTGATCAGATGCTCGAAGCCCGGCGGCAGGTTGCCGTCGCCGTATTGGAAAGTGGCCGGTGTTTTTTCCTTGGTGGAGTCCACCACCGTGCCGTCTTCCAGCTTGAGCGTGAAGTGCAGGGTCACTTCCATGCCGTCGTCGATCAGATAATCGCTCATTGCGTTACTCACTGTTGGAGGGAGACGAGGAGCGCTGGGCTTTCTTGCGTCGCCGCTCGCCCATCACCGACTCCCAGATTAGCGCGGCCGCCCCCAGGGTAATGCCTATGTCCGCCACGTTAAATGCCGGGTAGTACCAGCCCGCCGCGTGAAAGGACAGAAAATCGACCACATAGCCGTGCACCAGGCGGTCGTAGAGGTTACCCAGGGCGCCGCCGATGATAAGCGGCAGCGCCACGGCCAGCAGTTTTTCATCGGCCTTGATACGCGATAGCCAGATGCTCAGGCCGATACTTGCGCCAATCGCGACAATCGCAAAGAACCAGCGCTGCCAACCGGGATGGTCAGCCAAAAAGCTGAATGCCGCCCCGGGGTTGTGTAACAGCGTTAAGTTGAAAAACGGCAGCACTTCTACCGGCTGGGCGTAGTTCAACATACTGCTAGCCAGGTATTTGGTGGCTAGGTCCAGCACGATCACCGCCGCCGCCAGCCACAGCCAGCGCAGCGGCCGGTGCATCGGCGGCCGCGAGTGTTGATCGTTTTCAGTAGTAGCAGGGTTAGGCATAGTGACGCGTCTCACCGGGGCCGTCGGGAAGGTTACTCACGCAGCGACCGCACAGATCGTCGTGGCCCGTGTGCTGGCCAACGTCCGGGCGGTGATGCCAGCAGCGCTCGCACTTCTGATACTCGCTGGCAAATACGGCTACGTTCAGGCCGTCGAGTTCAGTGCTTTCGGCATTGGCGGCGTCCGCCAGCGGCTTCAAATGCACCTCGCTGGTCAGCATCACAAAGCGTAGCTCGTCGCCAAGCTTTTCGAGCATGGTTTGCAATGCATCGTTGACGTACAGCGTGACTTCCGCCGCCAGGCTGCCCTTAATCACCTTGGCGTTGCGTGCGTCTTCCAGGCACTTGTTGACCGCGTGCTTGACCTCCAACACCTGCTCCCAGAAGTCGCGGCCCATGCTGGCCTCGCCGTCCAGCGTCTCGAGCCCGGTGTAGTAGGTTTCAAGCAGAATGCTGTCGCCGCGTTCACCAGGGATGTGCTCGTAGATCTCTTCGGCGGTGAACGAAAGAATCGGCGCGACCCAGCGGGAGAGCGCTTCCACCACGTGGTACAGCGCGGTTTGCGCGCTGCGCCGGGCTAGCGAATCGGCTTGCGTGGTGTACTGGCGGTCCTTGATCACATCCAGGTAGAAGCCACCCAGCTCGCGGGCACAGAAACCATGCACCTGCTGGTAGACATCCAGGAAACGGTATTCGTCATAGGCTGTTTCGATGCGCCCTTGCAGCTGCGCGGCGCGGTCGACTACCCACTGATCCAGCGCCAGCATGTCGCCAAACGCTACCCGGTCTTTCTCGGGGTCGAAGCCGTTGAGGTTGGAGAGCAGGAAGCGCGCGGTGTTGCGAATACGCCGATAGACATCCGCGGTACGCTTGAGGATCTCGTCCGAGACCGCCATTTCCCCGGAGTAATCGGTCGAGGCCACCCACAGACGCAGAATATCGGCACCCAGTTTGTCCATCACCGTTTGCGGTACGACCACGTTGCCGATCGACTTGGACATCTTGCGGCCCTGGGCATCCACGGTGAAGCCGTGAGTCAGCAGCTGACGATACGGCGCGTGGCCGTCGATGGCCGAGCCGGTCAGCAGCGACGAGTGGAACCAGCCACGGTGCTGGTCAGAGCCTTCCAGATACAGATCCGCCCGCGGGCCGCTTTCGTGACCGTGGGGATGCGAGCCGCGCAGCACGTGGCGATGGGTGGTGCCGGAGTCGAACCACACGTCCAGGGTATCGGTGACCTTGTCATAATCCGCCGCTTCCGCGCCCAGCAACTCCGCCGGGTCGAGCTTGAACCAGGCGTCAATGCCTTCCTTCTCGACGCGCTTGGCAGCCTCTTCCATCAGCGCCACCGTGTTCGGGTGCAGCTCGCCGGTCTGCTTGTGCAGGAAGAACGGGATCGGCACGCCCCAGTTACGCTGGCGGGAAATACACCAGTCCGGGCGATTGGCAATCATGCTATGCAGGCGCGCCTGCCCCCAGGCGGGGGTAAACTCGGTGGCTTCAATGCCTTCGAGCGCGCGCTCGCGCAGGGTCTTGCCGTCCTTGCCCTGCACGTCCATGCCCACGAACCACTGGGCGGTGGCGCGGTAAATTACCGGCGTTTTATGCCGCCAGCAGTGCATGTAGCTGTGTTTGATGGGCGTGTGGGCCATCAGCGCACCTACCTCGCGTAGCTTGTCGACGATCTGTGGATTGGCTTTCCAGATCATCTGGCCGCCGAAGAACGGCAGGTCGTCGGCGTACACGCCGTTGCCCTGCACCGGGTTAAGCATGTCGTCGAACTCCATGCCATGCTCGCGGCAGGTAATAAAGTCATCCATACCGTAGGACGGTGCCGAGTGCACGATGCCGGTGCTGCCGACTTCGCACTCCACGTAATCAGCCAAGTATACCGGCGACAGGCGGTCGTAAAACGGATGGCGGAAGTTGATGAGATCCAGCGCCGCGCCTTTGGTGGTAGCGATCACCTCACCGGTGAGCTCATAGCGCTCCAGGCAGCTTTCGACCAGTTCTTCGGCCACCAGCAACAGCCGCTCGCCGGTATCCACCAGCGCGTAGGTGAACTCAGGATGAACGTTGAGCGCCTGGTTGGCGGGAATGGTCCAGGGCGTGGTGGTCCAGATCACTATCGCTGCGGGCTTAGGCAATTCGCTTAAACCAAAGGCGGCGGCGAGCTTGCCTGAGTCTTCCACCGGGAAGGCGACGTCGATGGCGTCAGACTTCTTATCGGCGTACTCGACCTCGGCTTCGGCCAGCGCCGAGCCACAGTCGAAACACCAGTTCACCGGCTTCAGGCCCTTGAACACGTAGCCCGCGTCGACCATCTCAGCCAGCGCGCGAATCTCGCCCGCCTCGTTGGCGAAATCCATCGAGCGATAGGGGTGGTCCCAGTCGCCAACGATGCCCAAGCGCACAAAATCCGCCAGCTGGGTTTCAATCTGCGCAGCGGCGTATTCACGGCACAGCTCCCGGGCGGTATCCGGCGCCAGATGCTTGCCGTGGGTGGTTTCCACCTTGTGCTCGATGGGCAGGCCATGACAGTCCCAGCCCGGCACATAGGGCGCGTCAAAGCCCGCCAGGCTCTTGGACTTGACGATGATGTCTTTGAGAATCTTGTTGACGGCGTGACCGATATGAATGCTGCCGTTGGCGTAGGGAGGGCCATCGTGCAGCACGAACAGCGGCGCCCCTGCGCGCGCGTCGCGCAGGCGCTGGTAGAGGTTCATATCCTGCCAGGTCGACACCCGCCCCGGCTCCTGCTTGGGCAGCATGCCGCGCATGGGAAAGTCGGTTTCTGGCAAATTGAGCGTGTGCTTGTAATCCATAGTCCGGTCAGCCGTCGTTATCATCGGCGGAATGGCCCGCCAAGGAAGAATCAGAAGAAGCGGTCTCTCGCCCGAGCGGGGCCGAGGCCAGCGGAAATGCTGCGTTTTTGCCAGCGGCGGCGGTCGCAAAATAGCGCCGCGCCTGACGCTGATCGCGCGCTATCTGCGCTTTCAGTGCCTCGATATCGTCAAACTTGACCTCGCCCCGCAGCCGCGCGCAGGGCACCACCGTCATACGCTGACCATAAAGGTCACCTGAAAAATCAAACAGGTGCACCTCCAGGGTCGGCCGCTTGGCGCCTACCGTGGGCCGAAAGCCGACGTTGGCCACGCCCAGGTGGCGCTCGCCGTTCTCCAGCTCGACCACCGCCGCGTAGACCCCGCGCAGCGTAAGCGGCTGGGGCAGCATGGGCAGGTTGGCGGTAGGTACGCCAATGGTGCGGCCCAACTGCTGGTCGCGCACCACCCGGCCATCCACCGAATAAGGCCGCCCCAGTAACCGCGCGGCGGCGGAAAAGTTGCCGCAGGCCAGCAAGGTGCGCACCCGCGAGCTGGAAACCCGCTCGTCGTCCACCGTGAAGGTGCGCGTGTGCTCCACGTCAAAGCCCTGCTCGCGGCCCACCGCTTCCAGCAGGGTAAAATCGCCGCGCCGGTCGCAGCCAAAGCGGAAGTCATCACCCACCACCAGATGCTTGACCCCCAGCCCGTCGATCAACACCTGGTCGATAAACTCACGGCCGGTCAGGCTGCGCAGCGCATCGTTGAACGGCAGGCACAGCACCTGCTCGGCGCCGTGCTGGCCGAGCAGGCGCACTTTTTCGCGTAGCCGGGTAAGTCGCGGCGGCGCCTGGTCGCCGGCGAAAAACTCACGCGGCTGGGGTTCAAACACCACCACGGTGACCGGCCCGCCAACGCGTGAGGCGTGCTCACGGCACTGCTGCAGAATCGCCTGATGACCGCGGTGCACGCCATCAAAATTACCGATGGTTGCGACGCCGCCCCGCGAAGACGCGGTTAAATTGTGCAAACCTCGAATGACCCGCATGGCACCTCAGCCGTTTAACCCGCTCGCCGCTCAACACGCGGTCAGCAAAGCCATTGATTATAACGAACCTGACCGCCGCAGTGCAGCGTTAGGCGCGCATTTTCAAATGCCGCACCCGCAACCCGAACACACCCAGCCAGGCAAAATACAGCCCGGCACCCAGCGCTACCAGGCCCGACACCCACGCGACCCGCTGCCACAGGCCCATGGCCAGCCACTGGGTCCATTCGGGCGCGATGACGTAAAGCGCAACACTCATCAGCGCGCTGCCACCCAGTAGCTGCACCGCAAAGCGGCCCCAGCCAGGTTGAAACACCATTACGCCTTCCTTACGCAGCAAGTAACCCAGCAGGCCCGCGTTCAAAAACGCCGACAGCGCCGTGGCCAACGCAAGCCCAGCATGAGCAAGCGGCCAAATCAGGATCAGGTTGAACACCATATTGGCGACCATGGCAAAAATCCCCACCTTGACCGGCGTCTTGGTGTTCTGGCGGGCAAAAAAGCCCGGCGCGAGCACCTTGATCAGCATAAAGGCGACCAGCCCCACCGCGTAAGCGCGCAAGCTCATGGCCGCCATCTGGATATCGGTGTCGGTCATCGCGCCATAATGAAACAGCGTGATCAACAGCGGCTCGGCCAGCACCACCAGCGCCAGGGCGGCAGGCAGGCCAAGCAGCAGCACCATGCGAATCGCCCAGTCGAGCATGACCGCAAAGTGCGCGCTGGACTGGTCGGCATGCCGCTTGGATAGCGCCGGCAGGATCACCGTGCCGATTGCCACGCCAAACACGCCCAGCGGCAGCTCGACCAGCCTGTCCGAGTAATACAGCCACGACACGCTACCCGCCGCCAGCAGCGACGCCAGCACGGTATCCAGCAGCAGGTTAATCTGCGATACCGAGACGCCAAACAGCGCCGGGCCCATCAGCCTGAGAATCCGCCTTACGCCCTCGTGGGCCAGGTTGGGCCACGGCGTTGGCATCAGGCCCAGGCGTAGCAAGAACGGCACCTGGAACACCAACTGCGCCACCCCGGCAATCAACACCCCCCAGGCCAGCGCCATGGCGGGCTCCTTCATCAGCGGGGTGAGCAACAAGGCTGCGCCGATCAGCGACAGGTTGAGCAGCACCGGTGTAAACGCCGGGACCGCAAAGCGGTTCCATGTATTCAGCACGCTGCCGGCAAAGGCGGTAAGCGAAATCAGCAGCAAATACGGGAAGGTCAACCGCAGCATGTCGGCGGTCATCGCCAGCTTTTCCGGGTCGCGACCAAATCCCGGCGCAAACAGCCAGATCAGCCAGGGCGCACCCAGCATGGCAAGGGCGGTAATCAACGCCAGAATGGCGGTTAAGCTACCCGCCACGGCGTTGAGCAGCTCGCGGATTTCCTGCCGGTTGCGCTGGGTCGAGTACTCGGAGAGCACCGGCACGAAGGCCTGATTGAACGCGCCTTCGGCGAATAGCCGACGCAGAAAGTTGGGGATCTTAAAGGCCACAAAAAACGCATCGGCCCCGTCCCCTGCGCCCAATAGCGCCGCCACCACCACATCGCGCGCAAGCCCCATCACCCGTGAAAGCATGGTCATGGCGCTGACGATCAGTCCCGAGCGCATCAAGCCACTACGCGGGATCAGCTCGCGGTCTTCTGGCTGCGAATTCGTGGTCATCGCCTTATGTCATCCTTGCCCAATCACCCATCGACACCCCTCTCAACTCGAACCACAGACACAAAAAAACCGGCCGTAGCCGGTTTTTTAAGGCGCCTGCCGGCTTACGCCGCCAGTGCTTTAATGCGCTTGTTCAAGCGGCTTTTCAGGCGCGCGGCTTTCTTCTTGGAAAGCACGTCCTTATCAGCGATGCGGTCGATGACCGGCTGTGCTGTCTTGAACTCTTGCATGGCCTGGCCATGGTCGCCGGTGTTGATCGCTTTGATCACACGCTTGATGTAGGTGCGGACCATGCTGCGTTGGCTAGCTTTCAGGACGCGACGGTTCTCGGCCTGACGGGCGCGCTTGCGAGCTTGCTTGCTGTTCGCCACTGGTATCTCCTTGGAGAATAAAGGTTGCCGCAATGGGCAACGGATTCACTATGTGTTCGTCGCAAGCCGACACGGCCAATGCGACGCTTCCGTAACAACCAATTGTTTTGGAGGCTAATTTTGTGCAATAAGCCGACCAAAATAGTGTAGCGAGCAGTTAAATTCAGCTGCCCGCTCACGGGTCTTGTCTGAGAGGATGGCATAGTCTATCACGCAGAATGCGGGCTTGCTAGCGGAAGTCCTTACACAAAAGGACGCCGGTCAGCTTACGGCACTGTCTGCCCCATGGGCGCCAAAATCTTGCGCAGGAAGTGGCGCGTGCGCTCATCCTTGGGTGCCGTGAACAGTTCCTCGGGCGGGCCGTGCTCGACGATGCCGCCTTCGTCCATGAAGACAACCCGGTCCGCTACTTCCCGGGCGAACTGCATTTCATGGGTGACCACGATCATCGTCTGGCGCTCAACCGCCAGCTGCTTCATCAGGCTCAGCACTTCCTCGACCCACTGAGGGTCAAGCGACGACGTAGGCTCATCAAACAAAATTACGTCAGCGTTGGCGGCCATGGCGCGACCAATGCCCACGCGCTGCTGCTGACCGCCCGAGAGCGATGCTGGGTAAGCGTCCGCCTTATCGGCCAGGCCGATGCGCGCCAGAATCTCTCTGGCCCGCGCATGGGCCTTGGCTTTCGGTAGCTTGTCCACCACGATCATCCCTTCGCTGATATTGTCCAGCGCTGTTTTATTGGCGAACAGGCCATAATTCTGAAACACAAAGGCCGTGCGCCGCCGCAGCGCCAGGATATCGGCCCGGTTGGCACGCTGGGTGTCGATCTTCAAATCGCCCACCTGCAAATGCCCGGCATCCGGCTTTTCGAGGAAGTTGATACAGCGCAGTAGCGTCGACTTACCCGTCCCAGAAGGCCCGATAATCACGATGATCTCGCCCCGCTCGAGGCTCAAATCAATGTTGTTGAACACCGTGTGGGCGCCAAAGCGCTTGGTAATGCCCTGCAGCGAGATCATCGTTGATAAGCCCTGTTAAGATACGTTTCCAAACGACGCTGCCCCCAGGAAAGCATTTCCACGATGACCCAGTAGATGATCGCCACCAGCAGGAAGGCTTCTAAATAGAGAAAGCTGCCCGCCGCTTCCTTTTGCGTCGCGCCCATCAATTCGGTGACGCCCAGCGTAAAGGCCAGCGAGGTCGCCTTGATCATGTCGATGAAGTAATTCATCAGCGTCGGCGTCGCCACGCGGGTGGCCTGGGGCAGGATGATCCGGCGCATCAGCTGCGACTGGGTCATACCGATGGAAAGCGCGGCTTCGGTCTGGCTGCGGTCGATCCCCACAATGGCCGCTCTGATCGACTCCGCCATATAGGCAGAAAAATGCAGCGTCAGCCCCAGCACGGCGGCGGTAACGCCGGTAATCGAGATCAATGAATCAATCAGCTGCGGCAAGCCATAGTAGAAAAGGAACAGCTGAACCAGCAGTGGTGTACCGCGGAAAAACGAGATAAACAGCAGCGCGAGCCCGTTTAAACCCGGCACCCGTGACACGCGAACCACCGCCAGCAGGCACGCCAATACCAGCGCAAACAACATGGCAATGGTCGCCATTTGGAGCGTGAGCGGCAAATAGCGCAGCAAAACCGGCAACAGCCCCCACATATATTCAAGGTTGAGCATAGCAGCATCGCTTATAAGCAAACGGCCGTGGCAATGCCACGGCCGCAATTAACAGATAGAGACGCGATTATAGCTGAGTGATATCGGTATCAAACCACTTTTCGGATATCTCACGCAGCTCGCCGCTCTCGCGCAGCTCATCCAGGGCGTCGCCTACCCGGTCGCGCTGCGCTCGCCCCGCCTCGTCATCACGAAACGGCATTGCGTTTTCAATGGTCGAGAAGGGCTGACCCGCTAACTCAAGCGGCAGGCCTTTTTCTTTGATGACCTGAGTTGCACTCACACGATCCATCACGAACGCGTCTACCCGCCCCAAGGCCACATCCTGTTCGATGTTGGACTCGTAGGTGCGGATGTCGATTTCATCGGCATTGGGCTGCTCGCGCAGCAGCTGCTCGTAGTTGGACCCAAGGTTCACCGCGACGCTTTTGCCTGGTAAATCTTCGACACCCTCGATAGAGTCATTGCCCTCTCGTACCACGACCTGCGCGCCGTCATACACGTAGGGTTCCGTGAAAGCGTACTTGGCTTCGCGCTCCGGCGTCATAGTGATCTGGTTGGCAATGGTGTCGATACGCCCTGACTCGAGCATGCCGGCCAGGCCCGAAAAGCTCGCGGTAACGAACTCGATCTCATCACCGGTAATCTCCCCCACGGCGTTCATGACATCCACCTCAAAGCCCTTCAGCTCGTCCTGCTCCACAAAGGTGAACGGAAAGTAACCGCCGGACATGCCGACGCGAAGCGTCTCGGCGTGGGCAGCGGCGGCAAATACGCCGCTGGCAGCGCTCAAGGCAAGCGCGCCCAGGGACAATGTGAGTTTGCGTGTTAGGAGCATGAGTCTGTTACCTCGCAAGTCGACATACCGACGATTAGGATAGCCGCACGAAACGTCATGTGGCTGATGGTCGGTATTTTACCCTCACGACAAAAGCTAATAAAAGAATAGTTAAAATACTTTTTATTCTTTTAATGAATATTGAGGCTGAAAATTGATTCTAATTTAACTTTGGTATGGAAAATCAGCATAGCTGCTTAATCGTATTGTTCCGCTTTTAACGACCAGCCCAGTAAGAGCCAGACTTGTCGGGCGATGGTTTACTTCACCACATTCCTTTCAATGAGCAGCTGGATTACTTGCTCAGCCGCTTCCTCTGGACTGATAGTCGCCGTATTCAGGGTAAGCTCAGGGGCCTGAGGCGCCTCGTATACCGAGTCAATGCCGGTGAAGTTTTTCAAGTCGCCACGGCGGGCTTTTTTGTAAAGACCCTTAGGACCGCGATGCTCAGCGACCTCAAGCGGCGCATCAACAAACACCTCGAGAAACTCTCCTTCTTCAAGTAGGTCTCGGGCAAGTTGCCGCTCACTACGAAACGGCGAGATAAAGGCCGACATCACAACCAACCCCGCATCGAGCATCAACTTTGCTACTTCCGCTACGCGGCGAATATTTTCCACCCGATCCACATCGGTGAAGCCAAGGTCGCGATTTAGTCCATGGCGCACGTTGTCGCCATCCAGCAAATAGGTATGGTGACCAAGCGCATACAGCTTCTTTTCAACCAGATTCGCAATGGTCGATTTACCCGCGCCAGAAAGCCCAGTAAACCAGATCACTGTCGGTTTTTGTCGTTTTGCGTCAGCTCGAGCGGCCTTATTTACATCGACATGCTGACGATGGATATTTTGGCTGCGGCGCAAAGCAAAGTTGAGCATTCCCGTTCCGACAGTGTGGCCGGTAGTCCGGTCAAGCAAAGTAAAGCACCCGGTCCGCGGAGACTCGTGAAAGGGGTCAAACGCCACTTCCCGGTTGAGGCTCAAATTGCATACGCCCACCCCATCGCGCGGTAGTTGTTTTGCTGCCATGTGCTCAAGGGTATCGGTGTTAATTTGATGCTTGATACTGGTGGCGGTGGCGACAGCGGTTTGTTCGCCCAGCCTGATGTCATAGGGCCGCCCAGGCAACAAAGGACGGTCATCACACCAAATCAAGCTCACGTCAAACTGGTCCGCCGTTTGGGCAGGCTGACCGATACTGGAAATGATATCGCCACAAGAAATAGCCACGTCACCTTCCAACAGCAGTGTCACCGACTGACCTACGACAGCCTCATCAACGCTGTCCCCATCAGCCACTAAAACCCGAGATACCTTACCGGTGCTGCCAGATGGCTGTACGCGGATATCATCGCCTGGGCGGATTTTTCCGTTGACTATATTGCCTGAAAAGCCTCGCCTGCCAGCCTCAATGCCATCAATGCGCTGCACTGGCAAGCGGAAAGGCGAATGCATAACACACGCATTATCTACCAACCACGATTTCAAAAAACCGAGCACCGAAGCACCGCTATACCAAGGTGTGCTATCACTTAGCGCCAGTACATTATCGCCCTGTAACGCAGAAACAGGAATAAAGGTGGTCTCAGGCAAAGTTAGTGATGCCGAAAACTCCCGAAACTCCCTGACAATGGTCTCAAAACGTACCTGGGAATAACCCACTGCATCCATTTTGTTGATCACCACCGCAAGGGGACGCGCCCCCATTAACGACAGCAACAGACAATGGCGGCGAACCGTGGCCGTCATCCCTTGCGGTGCATCCACCACCAACATCGCCGCTGGCATAGAGGCTAACGGCTCCTGATTCTCTAATGTTTGCAGGGTGGGGTCATCCATCAGTAGATCATTCAGCGCGCTTTTGCCAGCCCCTTGGTTACCATCGACGATGAAATACGGCAGCTCATCGCTGAACATCGCTGAACTGAGCAGCTAGGTAACTCTCAATATCATTGATAAGCAACGTATAGATATGGGCCATTGTGCACCCCCTGGGTTGCTTATAGTAACCTGGCAGATGATGAGTAGCACCTGTATTGAACATGCACCTAATCCACTATGCTGTGATTTGATGTAACGTAATGGCATCTAAAATACCCGTATTTAAGAAAGCCTTGCTCACAAACACACACAATAACTAAATCATGTTATAAGAAAATTTATCGAACTCTTTTTTATAAAAATCATTGACAATTTCAATTTCATTTTTACTAAAAAAATCAACTGGGTCTTTTTGGTCAGACATCACACCTTTCTTTAAATGCGGCAAAAGAGGAGGAACACGTACTCCGATTTCATTCATACAAAAATCGTAAAACTCTTTCTCAATATCTTCATATCTAATAAAGTAATACTTAAAGAGTTCACACCCTTCATAAATCGGAAGATTATATACAGACTTAAACCCACCATATTCAAAAGAATTATGTATAAAATCTCTAACCTCATCTTCACCGGATAACATTTCATCCCCCTTCTGATAAGAATCAAACTTCAGCTGCATATTAGCCCAAGAGATTATTTTGCTATATGGATTACGCTCAATAAATAATACTTTATAACCTTTTATATCCTTTTTAGCTTTGGCCAGAACCTCTTTGAGCGGCATATGATTATAAAAAAGGCTCTTGGGCTGCTTAGGCTTCAACCCCTTCAATATGTTATCTATATATACTTCCTCTCCTTTTTTATCTAGTGAGTAGTTTTGGCATGGCACTCCCCCTCTCTGAATCCTTACCTTTTCGTCAATTAAAGTGATCGGTGTTATTATATCTTCTTCACCACAAATATCAGACAAAGCAGTTTCAATACTAGTACTACCTACCTTGCGCCCTTTCAAAAAAATAAACTTATGCTTATGAGAAAGTATCATTTTATTCAACCTCATGCTAACAATGAAAATCCCGGATAGCTTCAATTCTAAGATAGCTACTTTTAAGGTCAGAGTGAGCGCAAATCAAGCGATACACATCATCAGTCGACACTTTTTTTATCTTTTCTTTAACACGTGAGTTCTTAGTCTCTATAAATTTACCAAGCGCTAACCCCATAAAATTTTCAAGCCGAGAAACATCACTCCTTTCAATATCAAAAAACAATATCTCATTTTCTACCTTAGAGAGTTTCATAAAAGCCATATCGTTCCACCTCATACAGTATGCAGCTGCGTTATAAAGCTCATCATCGGTACATATTTCAGGCAATATTGACTGGGCATATCTTATACTAGGCGAATATGATGGATATTTCATTGCACCAAACTCGTAAAATGACTTAATAACCTTAAGCGGATCTCGTAGCATAAATATAATTTTGGTTTCTTCGCAAAAAAAATCAATGAACGGCACTGTCATCCAAGATGACTCACCTAAGGTGCTATCCTGCATTCCTAAGTTCATAAAATCAAAATCTGACTTCCTATTAAGCAAATTACCTCCATTAAATACAGCTTCATGCTTCACACTATAACCAACTGCGGATAAAAATTCCGAAACAGCCTTGGTACCACTTCTACCACAGCCGGAAATAATTAGATCAAAGTCTTTAACTTTTCTTCTATTTTTCTTAGACCCCTCAGACTTTCTGAATATATAAAAATCAGCAAAAGAAGTATTATTAGGATCGCTTTCAGGTGTCATGGGATATTTATTTGGAATGACTTTTTCTATAACCCAATCGTTAGCGTACTTTTCCACCCAATCCGTAAATTTTCTTTTCCTGACATGAATGGAAGGCGTAAATTCATCTACGTTAGCCGAATAAATCACACAGTACCTTGCAGCAGAAGAAAAAAGCCTATTCATATAGTCATGAAAAATATCATCATCTACCAAATGGTAAATGACATCTAATGACATTGTAAGCTCTGCAATACTTGGGTGTTTCTTAAAACACTCAAGCGTCAAGAATTTTTTATCGCATTGACTAGAAAACTTCTCTTGGCAAATTTTTACGGCAGTAGGTGATATATCGACACCTAAATAATTTACTGGAGCCATCAAACCAAGCTGGTTGCCGTCACCACACCCAAATTCAATAACACTATTTACATTTTTCTCTTCTAAAAATTCATTAATTACATCAGCTTTAAACTTTGCGAGTCGGCCATAAGAACCCGCCCCAGAATTACCTCCTTGCTTATATCTTTGATCCCAATACTTTGGAACTGAGAATACAGGGTTTTTATTTTTACCTGCAGTTAATTTTGGCCAATTAATAGGATAGGCTCTTAACATATTCCTTATTTGTTTATCATTACCACCACCTTGGATATTATATCGCCACAAAGGAGAATCATTTTCTTTTGGCCACTCAACCAACCTAAAATTATAGGTTGATCGATTGACTTTAGCTCCATTAAGTGACGCCATCCAATAAAGCCAAATATCATCAGCTTTTGGTGATAACCTCATGAAACTTTCAGTATTTGTAACGTCTTCATGAAATACATGCGGAGGATAAAGAATTCCACCGGATCCGGTAGGGAAGATAAGACCATCCGCGGCCTCATCTGCCCCCACTTCCCACTTCCATTGCCTATAGGGTAATGGATTACCTTTTTTATCAATTCTAATTTTATGAGCCCGATGTGCAACTATTTTTTTATTATCACCATCCCAACTCATTAAAAGTTTTTTGAGCCAATTAGGCTCATAATAGATATCATCATCTGCGGTAACAATAAAGCTATCAGGGAACTCAACTAGAGCAGGAATAATTTTTTTATAAGAGCGAATATCTTCACAAAAGCGAATACTCAAACCAAAATTTCGAAGCTGAAGGACTGAGTCAGGCACTTCTTCCTCTTCATCTTTTGAAAGCCAAAGTATCAACAAATCCGGCGTAACACTTTGCAACAAAAGACTACACAGAGTATAATAAAGGTTATCAAACCTCTCCTTATAAGATGTAAGCGAAACCACCAAATGTCCAGGAAGTTTATGATTAGCTTGATTTCTTTTTAACTTAGCCTTTTCAAGATAAGCCATTAAATCTCTAACGCTTGATAAAACAGGCCTCTTTTTAGTTTTTTCATTAATAGCCTCTCCATTAATATAGCCAGCATACTGCAAACTTAACTCTGGTGAGATATTGTTTAGTATTTTACATGCGTCTTCATTAGATTCAAGTATAGTCGCCATAAGGTAAGCAAGCTTTTTCTTTTCGCTGCTATTTAGTTTTTCAACTCTTCTTATAGAAGGAATAAAAATTACTTGGGCACTTAATAATTCGTTTAAATCAGACGAAGAAGGCGGAAAAATATTCTGCTTACGTAATAGATCACATAAAGTATAAAAGCGAAATTCATGCTTTTTAGCCCATTTTTCCAAAAATGAAAAATTAGGCTGTTGACAATGTGTCGGCTGAAATACAACACTGGCTTTTATCATTAAAGTATGCTGCAAATAATCACCACCATTCTCCAAAATTGGAGTAGCATTATTCAAGCCATCTAATACAAGCACATCCACCCCAGAGAGGCCTTCTATAGCATTCAATGGTACTGTACTCATAGGAAGAGATGACAATAATCGAATAGGATCGTTTTGCTCTACAGTTTGTTGTTCTGGTAATGGCTGTAGTGTACCTGTTAACTCTGGATCCAAAGTTGCATAAAGTGTAGTATCTTTACCATCCCCCAAGGTAGCATGTGGGTAGTGGTGCCATTCGCCAAGCTGTTTTAACTCCTCGGCCTGTTTAGTAAGCAAGCTGGCAGGATCAAAAGTTATGACGGCAAAGTTACCTGTTTGCATCCATTCTGCAAATCTGGGATGACGTGCAAACAATGCGCCGTTGTCGATTACGGTGATTGGGGTCTCAAGATTCCATTCGAAGGCTGCATTTTCAGGCTCAACTTCAACCTCCACTAGCTCAACGAGTTTATCTTCGTCTGCAAACCATGCTTCACTGTCTTTATTCAGGGTAAGTGCTTCGGGTACTTTACCTTCACAGTGTCGTTGCCAAATAGCGCGAAGGGCTACAGCAAGATTCTTGGCGAACCGTGGGCCATCACAGACAGGAGACTCACTGAGTATGGTGCGCAGCGCGGCGCGAATAACTGCAAGATTAGGCAGATCACCTGCTAGTTCTTTTGCTCTGCGCCTGAAGTCATTCCAGTTGTCGGTAATTAACTCTGGCAGCCCAGCGTTAGCAAGGTGAGTGGCCGTGTGCCTCCCCGCAAAGGTTGGGCCTGTATGGGTCACCACCGGCACGCCCATCAGTAACGCTTCACAGGTGGTCAGCCCGCCTGAATAGGGCCAAGTATCCAAGGCAATATCGATACGCTGATAGGTTGCCATGAAGTTATGATGGTCGGCAGGCCCCTCCAATATTAATCGGTTACTTTCAATGCCGTGGCTGGCGAATATATTGGTAATTTTTTCGCAGAATGCTTCACCTTCGAACTGCACTCCACGAAGTAAGAGTTTACTGCCAGGCACCTCTTTTAATAGAACGGACCATTCTTCCAACAGCGGTGGGGACAGTTTAGCCGGATTATTCAAGCACCCAAAGGTGATATAGCCGTTTTTCAGCGCGGGTAGCGCTGTAACTTTTGGAGCATATTCAGGTATATGATAGCAAATGTAATCATCGGGCATGCGAATGAGCTTTTCTGTGTATAGCTCGTCCACTCCTGCAGGTGTTTCGATACTATCGCTAATCAGGTAATCCATACAGCTAAGGCCAGTGGTATTGATCAAGCTACCGACCCATTTGACTATAAGCGATGCGGGCTCTCTCGAAATAGCGAGATAGCGCGACCCATCCCCTGCCCCATTCATATCAATCAAAATATCGACTTGGTCGTCGCGTATTTTTTGGTCTAGTTCTTCTGGATTAAGTCCAGCAATGTTGTACCAACGGTGCGTTGCGGCTTTTATTTGGTCCGTCAGCTTATCGCTTGCTTGGTGGGTACTGTAGACCAATAGTTCAAATTGTTTTGCTTCAAGATGCTGCAACGCGGGCAAGATCATTTGGCCGACAGGATGCATACGGAAGCCCCCTGACAGAAGCCCGACCTTTAAACGCTTGCTTGGCAATGACTGTGTTTTAGCACGACCTAACGGGGAGCTTTTGGCATGTTGTTGCTGCCATTCCGTTGCCAACTGTGAGAGATCTTGCTGGCTATAGGAAGGATTGTAATGCCGTGCGACGTACACATTGGAAAGTACTTGGCTATTACTAGGATCAATCGATAGCTCTTCTTTAAAATACGCTTCGGCCGTTTCATAGTCACCTTCGCGCAGGGAAATATCTGCCAAATGGTTACTTACACCTACGCGCTTAGGCTCTAAGCGCTTGATTTGTTTTAAGGTGGCAGCCGCTTCACTGGGTCGTTTTAGTTTGTCTTGTGCCCGACTTTTCCAAACCAGTGCTTCAACAAAATTTTCGTCAATATCTAAAGCTTGTTCACTATTTTCCAGTGCTTCCTTATTTTTACCTACTGCATAATAGGCACGGCTTAGCCACGTTAGCGCCACTTTATGGTTTGGGTCTTGATCGATAATGTTCTTCAGGCTATGAGCGGCTTGCTCAGTACGGCCAGCCAGCAGAGCATATTGGGCGAATTTTAGTATGGCCTTTGGGTCTTCCACTGGCATCCTTTGAATCGCCTTTTCCATTGCATCAGCTGCTTCCACCAAGCGGTCAAGCCGCCCTAATACATTGGCAAGCGCCTCCCAGTTTGCTGGGTCATTTGGCTTGGCTTCCACCAATTGCTCAGCAATGTTTAACGCTTCCTGATAGCGTTTCTTGTTGAATGCTTTGTCGAACGCTGTGGGATGTATTTTCGCACCACTCTGCTTAGTAGCCAGACGACTGGATTTATTTTGACGTTTTTGAGAAGACTTTTTAGCTGACATACGATGCTGGCTACCATGTTGCTGCGAAGATGACGAAGCTTGCCAAGTGGCTATTAGCTATTTTACGGTATATCAACACACAAAAAAGGCTGGCCAACGGCCAGCCTTTGCTGCTATTTCTTGCTTTAGACTGGAATTAACCCAGCAGTGACAGTACGCTCTGCGGCGTCTGATTCGCCTGGGCCAGCATCGACGTACCAGCCTGCTGCAGAATCTGCGAGCGGGTCAAGTTCGATACTTCATCCGCGTAATCAGCATCTTCGATACGCGAGCGAGCTTCGGTCAGGTTGGTAGAATTAGTACTCAGATTTTCCAGCACTGAATCAAAGCGGTTCAGCGTGGCACCCAAGGTGGCGCGTTCATCATCAATAGTCTGCAAGGCAGCATCAACAGCACTAATAGCTGACTGAGCGTTTTCGAACGTATCAACCTCAAGGCCGTCAACTCCCATGCCTGAAGCATCTGAAGTCACGTCAATAGTAGCAATTTCAATTGAATCTTCATCCTCAGTATTCGCACCCACTTGAACATTAAGTGTATCCTCATTGCTCAGCAAGTCGATATCATTGAATTTTGTTGCGTCCGCAATACGATCAATTTCTTCGACGCGCTCATTGATTTCCAACTGGATAGAAGAACGGTCTTCTGCAGAGTTGGTATCGTTCGCTGCCTGAGTTGCCAGCTCACGGATACGCTGCAGGTTGTCGCTGATCTGATTCAAGCCGCCTTCCATGGTTTGTGCCATGGAGATGCCGTCGTTGGTGTTTCGCTCGGCCTGGCCCATACCGGTGATTTGCGAGCTCATGCGGTTGGCAATCGCCTGACCAGCAGCATCATCAGCAGCGCTGTTAATACGCAGGCCTGAAGAAAGGCGCTCTTGTGCTTTCGCTAGCATGCCTTGTGACTGGCTGAGGTTATTCTGGCCGATAAGGGCAGTAATGTTTGTGTTGATCACTGACATGAGATAACTCCTTTAGGATTGCTTGGCCAATCAGGCCTGCTTTGCGGCGCCGTTGTCGCCGTTATATTAACTAACGGCTTATCAGGGAAATTCTTTAGGTATCAGCCTGCTTTTTTTGTAAAATAAAGTAACCGCTTCTTTACTGCGTATTCATAACCATTAATTGCTGGGCCAAGTAGGAGCTCATTTGGTTCATCTGCGCCACCATGCCGTCCAGTTGGCCAAACTGCTTGCGGTAGCGCTCCACTGTTCGTTCGATACTGGTTTCCATACGCATAAGCCGGTTATCTAGATTCTCAACGCGCTGTTCGGCACTCTCGATGGAATTTTGCACAATGCCATCACCAGAGAGCATGGTATCCAAAGTGGCGTTGAGCCTCCCTGCCCAGCCAGCTTCTTCAGAATCCCCAGCAAAGAACTCGGTAAGCCCTTGAGGGTTATTGGCGATTGCTTCATCCAGCTTGCTATCGTCGACATCCAGCCTGCCGCGCTCGTTGAGCGTAATACCAAACTGTGAAAGCAACTCGAACTCACCACCGGCGACGCTGTCGCTCATGTCGCGTCGCAGCCGCTGTTCGATGGTACGAACCGTTCGGTCACCAATCAGTTCGCCCGAGCTTTCTTCCTCTCCGTTGTAGGCGGTCATACGCCCTACGGTCGATTTCATCTCGTTGTAGGTTGCAACGAAATTATCAACTGCTTCACGAAGAGCGTCTTTGTCCCGATCGATAGTTAAAGAGATTGGCTCGTCTGAGATCGACACCAGATCAATGGTGACTCCCTGAATAGCTTCTTCTACTTGGTTGGTTCGACTGGTAATCGCAATGCCATTTACATTGAGTTCGGCATCTTTGCCTGCTCGGAGTGTGGCGTCATCCATGCTGAGTTGATCCAGCCCCTCGAACCCAATAATGGAGGCGTCTTTCCCGGTATCTTTTGTACTGAGTGCCAAACGATAACCTGAACCATCATTCACGATGGACGCGGTCACGCCAGCCTCTGCATCATCGTTAATTTGGTCTCGCACATCTTCGAGCGTGCTGCCCGCCGCAACGTTGAGCGTATAGGTGCTCAATGGTGCAGCGGCATCATCAAATTCACCGTTGGTATAAGTCGCTCCGAAGTTAAGCGTCAAGGTGGAATCAGCGGTTGCCACCACGGTACCTTGCGCTACGCTGTCTGAAGCAACGCTACCCGAACTTGCAAGCTGGTTTACGGTGACTTCATAGCGGCCAGCGTTGGCAGTTTCATCTGCTGTGGCCGTGAAATTATCACCGCTCACTTCACTTTTTTGCTGTTGAAAAACAGCAGGGTCATTAATCCCTGCCACTGCCTCTTGTAGACGCCCTAGCGTCGACTGAAGCCGTCCATAAGCAGAAATTTTGCTTTGCTCATCGCTTTTTCGCTCGGTTACTGGCGCAAGCTTTTGCCGCTCTGCCGATTGGAGCTGTTCCAACAGGCCGTTGAGATCAAGCCCAGAACCAACGCCAAGTGAGGTAATGGTTGCCATGATGGACAGCTCCTAGTGAATTTATGTTGAAGTAGATGGCTTAATTAATCGGCACCAACCACGAAAACTTTAGAAAAAATTCCCAAACGAATAAAAAAACCCGACATTCCATGCCGGGCTTTTAAGAAGATAGATATATATTAATGTGTTACCAGTGTCAGTTCCCACTTAAAGCTGTTCGGTAAGATAAGCACTTGTCTGGTTCATGTCACCTACCATGCTGTCCAGAGCAGAAAACTCTGCACGGTAACGTTCGACATTCTCGTTGATACGCTGCTCGGTGATTGAGAAGCGGTCACTCAGTCTATCGAGCTGGTTTTCAGACGTTGTAATGGCGCCGTTTAGTCGGCCATTGGTGCCAATTTGCTGATCGATGGCAGCACTTACCTGCCCTGCTAAACCGCTGTTTTCACTATCGCCTGCGAAAAAGCTGGCAAGCTCATCAGGCTGATTGGCAATGGCGCTATCGAGCTCGTCTTCGTCTATGGCCAGCGTACCGTCAAGCTGTAACGAGATACCTGCATCGGATAACACATTAAAGCCATCACCTTCTACTACACTGCTAAGCGCTGTGCGAAGTGAGGACTCAACGGCACGGGTAGCGCTGTCGCCGCTTAATTCAGCGGCTTCACCCGACTCGGCATCAAACGCAGTCTGTTCTCCAATAGTTCCTTTGAGGGTATTATAATCGTCAACAAAAGCCGCGACTTGATCACGAATCGATTCGCTGTCCTGCTCAACGGTGACTGTGCTTGATGTACCCGCTTCAGTAAGATTCAGCGTAACACCCTGGATCGCGTCTTCTACCTGGTTGGTAGGGCTCGTGATATCGATACCGTTAACATTAAACGCTGCATCCTCACCGGCCTGCACGACTTGTTCGTCGCTGGTTTGCGCATCGGCTGAAAGAATATCTGAGAAGTTCGTGCTCTCGATGCTGGCATCCGCACCGGTCTCAGTAGAATTCACTGCCAGGCGGTAGCCTTCACCATCGTTGATAATGGAAGCATTCAAACGACCATCGCTTTGGGCGTTAACAGCATCGCGCATGTCTTCCAGCGAGCTACCATCGGCAATGCTGATAGGGTCGATGTCGCCTTCGGCCAGGCTAAAAGATAGCGATTGGTCACCATCGATAATGCTTTCATCGGAGGTTTCCAGACGCTCGGTGACAATGCTGCTGGCAGACGCAAGGCGATCAACCTGAACGTCATATTGACCTGGCTGGGCATCATCGCTGCTGACAGCACTGACCCCGCTGCCTTCGACATTGGTTGACAGGCTTTCAAATGTAGCCGGGTCGTTCAGTTTCTCTGCCGAGCTTTGAAACTGCGAGAGATCGCTCTTTATTTTGCCGTAAGCAGAAATTTGTGCATCTTCCGATTCAGCCTGCTGCTGAATCGGTTCAAGCTTCGCTTGCTCGCTCTGCTGGATCTGTTCTAAAAGACTGTTGAGTTCGAGTCCTGAGCCAACACCTAATGATGTGATAGAAGACATAACAACATGCGCCTTGTCCGATGCATTTTGCTGCGCTAATTAATGCCAATGCTTCTATTACACCTTGAAGCCCGCGCAGCACTTATTTCTCGTATTACTTTTACCCGTCGGCTTATTTGTATGTAACTTGAACCACAATAGCCTTTTTTTCGTAACGGTGTGTTTCCGCACCGTGTATGTTTGCTATTCCCCGACGTTAACCACGCCGCCCAACCCCAAGATACGTCAGCCCCGCTTCCCTCACGGCCTCGGGGGCAAATAAGTTGCGCCCATCCACGATCACGCGGTCGTTGAGTTGGCCGGCCAGCCATTCCAGGTCGACGCTGCGAAACGCTTTCCATTCGGTGCAGATCACCAGGGCATCGGCGCCTTTGACCGCCTGGATCCGGTCACCGGCGAGCATCAGGTCGTCGCGTTCGCCGTAAATGCGGCGGCATTCGGCCATGGCTTCCGGGTCGAACGCCTGCACCTTGGCGCCTGCCTGCCAGAGCGCTTCCATCAAGGTGCGGCTGGGGGCTTCGCGCATGTCATCGGTGTTGGGCTTGAACGCCAGCCCCCATACCGCAATGGTCTTACCTTCCAGGTTACCCAGCGCTGTTTGCAGTTTGGTGAACAGCGTGAGTTTTTGCTGCTGGTTGACCGTTTCCACCGCGCTTAACAGCGCAGGCGTGTACCCCAACTGGCGGGCGGCGCGCTCAAGCGCCTGCACATCCTTGGGGAAACACGAGCCGCCATAGCCGCAACCGGGATAAATGAAGTGGTAGCCAATGCGCGGGTCGCTGCCGATACCGCGGCGCACGTCTTCAATATCTACATCGAGCCGCTCGGCGAGGTTGGCCATTTCGTTCATGAAGCTGATCTTGGTGGCCAGCATGGCGTTGGCGGCGTATTTGGTGAGTTCTGCCGCGCGGACGCTCATGAACATCAGCTTGTCGTGGTTACGGTTATACGGCGCGTAGCACTCGTGCATGCGCGCCTTGACGTGCTCGCTGTCGGTGCCGACGACAATCCGCGCGCCGCGGGTGAAGTCTTCGATCGCCGCCCCTTCCTTCATGAATTCCGGGTTGGAGCACACATCAAAAGGGATCTCCGCGCCGCGCGCGGCCAGGGTTTCGGCCATGGCGGCATGGACTTTCTCGGCGGTCCCCACCGGCACGGTCGATTTGTCTATAACCAGCTTGTAATCGTTCATGTGCTCGGCAATGGTGCGCGCGACATTCAGCACGTAGCGCAAATCGGCGCTGCCGTCTTCATCCGGCGGCGTGCCCACGGCGATGAACAGCAATTCGCCCTCGTGGACGGCTTGCTCGGCGTCGGTGGTAAAGCTCAGCCGACCGGCGTCGACGTTATGGGCAACGATAGTGCTGAGACCCGGCTCGAAGATCGGGATTTCACCGGCGTTCAGTCGAGCGATCCGCTCGGCGTTAACGTCCATGCAGGTGACTTGATGGCCGACGTCGGCCAGGCAAGCGCCTGCGACCAACCCTACGTAACCGGTTCCAAAAACACTGATATGCATGCCGTGTTAACTCACTCATCAATACGGGTGGTGAAAGTACAAGCGAGCTTATCACGTCGCTGAGGATTTGATGACGGGCCGCCGGGGGAAAATAAAGCCTAGACGTTGGTCTAATATCGACTTTCGTTTATAATGCACTGCAATACAGGTGCTGATTTAGCAATGTCAAGCATCTGTGCGTGCCGAGCTAACGTATCAGGAGAAAGAAATGCCCAGCGATATGTCCACTGCCAGTCACGTTCAGCGCAGCTTACGCCAGTGTTTGGCCGTCGTGGCCGAGATGCTTTACGACAACGGTCATGTGCTGGAGACGATTACGTTGGCTCAGCGCGGCCTCACCCATAAGGACTTGCAGTTACTCAGTCAAAACGCTCCGGCCTGGGCAACCTGCCAGCAGGTGCTGGAAACCAGTAACGCTGCAACTCGTAACGAACAAGGGCGTTTCGTGCTGACCCCTATGGGCCGCGAGCTGATGTTTGATATGTTTGGCGAAGGCGCAGCGGACTGCGCCTAGCCTAAGCCCCAAAAGAATTAACGCAGGCCGAGAAACGAAAGAATAAATAGAACGACCACGATCAGCCCGACGATATAGATAATATTGTTCATGACAGCACTCCTTGCGTGTTGTGCGATTGAGAGGCAATTGCCTGTTTGTGTTTCAAGCCTAGCAGCCCTTTGCCGGCTTTGCGTACCTCATCGGTTGCATATTCAAGCTGTTACCTGTTGTTTACCTATTACCCGCCGCGCCAGGAACCCCAGGAGCCCAATGCGCTCAAAGAGGTTCCCAACCGCTGAGGGTTTGCCATGCGCTCGCTGTTTTCTGTCGCCTGCATTAGTGTTCTCGCTGTCTCGCCGTTCTCCTCCACCCTGTTTGCCCAGGAAACATCCGACGCCCCAAGCGCTGCTGCGCTGCAGTCCCTGAGCGATGAGGCGCGGGGCTACTCACGCCTACACAGCATTGTGGTGGCTCATCAGGGCGAGATTGTGCACGAGCACCACCAGGGCGGGCCCGGCGTTGCTACACCGGCCAATATCAAGTCGCTTTCCAAAACCGTGCTCGCAGCGCTGGTGGGCGCTGCTATCGAGGCCGAGATTGTCGCGTCAGCCGATCAGCCGCTGGTCTCCCTGCTGGGGGCTCGCGTACCCCAGACAGCGGCCCCTGAAGTTGACGAGATTACCGTCAGCCACCTGCTGTCGCTGCAGGCGGGGCTCGAACGCACCTCCGGGCAGAACTACAGCGCCTGGGTGGCAAGCCCCAACTGGGTCGAATACGCCCTGACCCGGCCCTTTGTCGACGAGCCTGGCGGGCGCATGCTGTACTCCACCGGCTCCAGCCATCTGCTCTCCGCCGCGCTGACCGAAGCCAGCGGCGAATCGACCTATGCCCTTGCCCAGCGCCTGCTGGCCGAGCCACTGGGCATCGCGATACCGCCTTGGCTACAAGACCCCCAGGGCATCTATTTTGGCGGAAACGACATGCAGATGTCGCCACGGGCGCTGGTGGAAATAGGCGAACTGTATCGCAACGATGGCATCGTGGAGGATGATAACGGCAACGCTGAGCGCGTGCTGCCGGAGAGCTGGGTCGAGCAGTCATGGACGCCGCGCGGGACATCGCGCTGGACGGGCGACGGCTATGGCTACGGCTGGTTTATTACCCAGCTAGGCGGTGAGGATGCTTACTATGGGCGGGGGTTCGGCGGCCAGGCACTGTTTGTTGTCCCGGAGCGCGCGCTGACCGTCGTGATCACTGCAGACCCCAACCCGCCCTCACCCGGCGGGCAGTTCCAGGAGAATCTGAATGCGCTGGTCGCGGCGCTGCTCACTCATGATGCCTCCTGAGGTTCATGACGCTCGCCCAAGCTATTCCTTTTTGTGGCCGAGGCTCATCAGGTAGAGGGCCGCGGCCAGCGCGAGTACCGACAGCGCCAGGTAGATCGCCTCAAGCGGGGTGGCAAAGCGGATATCCACCACCGCACGGAAAAACTCGATAATCACCGCCAGAATCACCACCCGGGCGATTTTATCCTTGAGCTGATCCAATGATGCGACGTTAAAGGGGTGGCGCAGGGTGCTCTCTTCGGCTTGATCAATGCGGGAGACAAACAGCCGGTAAACACCCAAGCTAAAAATCAGCATTACGATAGCAATCAGATAGATATCCACCGCAATGATAATATCGGGCACCAAGCTTTCATGAATATCCTGGGTACCGCCCAATAAGTAATAGCCCATCACGTCAGCCACTATTTTTAAAATATCCACGGTACCGACGATAAACAGCATCAAAGAACCCAGCAGGCTTGGCACCACGGCCAGCATGACCAGAAACCGCGAGTTCCAGAGCGCGCTTTCCACTCGCCGTTCCCAGCGGCCCTGCTCTTCGGGTGGCTTGGGCGGTGTATCGGTCATATCAGACTCCTTATAAAGGACGGCATTAGAGCACGTTCACTAAAATCAGCGCGCAGGTTGCACCCAGTAGTGCAAAGCCGAGCAGCAGCACGACGCCATCCCGCGCGACCAAACCGAGCCCCAGCAGCGCCAGCGCCAGGCCGGCCCCGTTGGCCGAAAAAGGGATAAACTCCATTGGCGGCATGGCCAGCGCAATCAACAGGCACACCACCGCCGTGACCCGGATGCCAATATAGCCGGTTAGCCACGGCAAGCGCACCCGCAATAGCCCATCCACCCAGCGGGCAGGCTTTTTCAAAAAGCGGATGCCTTTATCAAATTTACTTCGGGAAATCGATCGCTTGAGCATCCAGCCGGGCAGCCAGAAGGTGTTTCGCCCCGCCAGCAGCTGGACGGACACCAGCAGCACCAGGGCCGCCATCAACGTGGGCATGCCGGGGATATCGCCGATGATCGGCGCCAGGGTGATAAGCCCGGCGACCAACAGCAACGGGCCGAACGAGCGCCGCCCGATGGCATGGACCACATCGTCAACGCTGACTCGCTGAGCTTCCTGCTCCATGCGCTCCAATGACGCAATTAAATCCATTAACGTTGAGCCTTCGTTACGATCATCCATCTTGATTAATGCGCTCCTCGGTGATGAGTTTGGTACGAATAAAGTCGCTGTGACTGACATGCAGCAAATCGGCCAGGCGACGAATGCGATGCTCTTCAAGCGCATCGACGCTACCGTCCGCCCAGGCCAGTTGCCACATCAGCGCGACCAATTCACAGCGTTGGTCGTAGCCGTAGTGTTCCTTGATAAGACTGACGAACTGGTAGTGGTCGACCGCGTCTTCCACTTCGTCCCGCGCCAGCGTCATCAGCTCGTCAACGTCGCTTTCGCTGAGGTGGTAGCGATTGAGCAGCATGCGGCGCAGGGTCTCAAGCTCGGCGTCGCTGGTCTCGTGGTCGGCGCGGGCGATTTCAAACAGCAATGCCGCCGAGGCCAGCTCAAGCGTCAGGGTCTGATTGTCGCGCTGCTCGGGCTGCGCAAGCGTGTTTTGAAAGAATTGGCTAATCGCCTGCAGCATGGCGGCTCTCCTGATGGTAGATGTCGGATGTGACCCCTTGCTTACGCATCCCGGGTCAACTGGTCTTTGAGCTGCTTGGGCACCTGCTTGATGATCAGACGATCCTGGGTGGCGTCGTACTCGATGCTGGACCCCAGCAGGTGTGAATCAAAGCTGATCGACACGCCTCCCGCACGCCCGGTAAAGCGCCGAAACTGGTTCAGGGTGCGCTTGTCAGGGGGAATTTCCGGTGACAGACCGTAATCGGCGTTGCGAATATGCTCGTAAAACGCCTTGGGCTGCTGCTCGTCGACCAGCTCTGAGAGTGCTTCGAGCGTCATGGGTTCCCCACGGCGCAGCTGGTCGTTGGCGTAATCCACTAGGCTATCGGTTTTTTCACGGCTTGCATCGTCGTCAAAGTCTTCTTTCTCGACGTAATCGCTGAATGCCTTGAGCAGCGTGCGGGTTTCCGTCGGCGCGTCGATACCTTCTTCCATGCCCAGCAACGCCACCATCCCCTCGCCCAACTTCTTGCCGCCGCGATCTTTCAGGAAGGACACGTACTGGGCATCAGCCGAATCGCTCTGCCATTGACTGAGATTGATCCGCGCGGCCAGGGTGAGCTGGCGGGTATTGAGCTGAGCGGCGGGCACGGCCTGGTGGTCGGCATTGATACCGATACCCTCGCGCTGGTGAACCAGCGCCATGAACAGCGTTTCGGTATCGCCCTGGCGCTGGTGACTGATCACTAAGTAACCACTCACTGACAGCTGCGCCTGCAGTTGGCTGACAAGCCGTTCAGCCAGAGCGGTGGCAAGCTCGGCAAAGCTTTGCTCACCGGCCAGATAGTCGCGCAACCACACCGACAGCGGCCCGGCCTGCTCGCCCTGGTCGGCAAACCGGCCCCAGCCCTTGGGCTTGGTGTTGTAGGTGTCGTTTAAGGCGCTGACGAGTTCTTCCATCGCCGGCTCGGCGCTATCGGCCTCGGCCGGGGCGGCGGTCAGCGTAAGGCGCTCGCCGTCAAGGGTAGGCGCCAGGTGATGAACGATACTGTGCAGTAGCGGCATAAAACGTACGGCGCTCTCTTAGTTAGGGTGTAAGATTCGTTAAGGTTTAAGACGGTAACCGGTGCGGAAGATCCAGCCGATAGTCGCTAGGCAGGCGGCAAGGAACAGGCAGATCATGGCGACGCTGGCCCCCAGGCTGACGTCGCTGATGCCGTAGAAGCTCCAGCGAAAGCCGCTGACCAGATACACCACCGGGTTAAGTAGCGTAACGCCCTGCCAGAACGGCGGCAGCATGTCGATGGAATAGAAACTGCCGCCAAGGAAGGTCAGCGGGGTAATCACCAGCAGCGGCACTAACTGCAGGCGATCAAAGCCCTCGGCCCAGATGCCGATGATAAAGCCCAGCAGGCTGAAGGTAATCGCGGTCAGCACTAGAAAGGTCAGCATCCAGAACGGGTGCGCAACTTCCAGGGGCACGAAAAACCCGGAGGTGGCGAGGATGATCAGCCCCAGCAGAATCGACTTTGACGCCGCCGCGCCCACATAGCCCATGACAATTTCCAGGTGCGAGATGGGCGCCGAGAGCAGTTCATAAATGCTGCCGGAAAACTTGGGAAAGAAAATCCCGAAGGAGGCGTTTGACACGCTCTGGGTGAGCAGCATCAGCATGATCAGCCCAGGCACGATAAAGGCCCCATAGCTGATCCCGTCAATCTCGCTTATCCGCGAGCCAATCGCCGCGCCAAACACGACAAAGTAGAGCGACGTGGAAATCACCGGCGAGACAATGCTTTGCAGCAGGGTGCGGCGGGTGCGCGCCATTTCGGCCATGTAAATGGCGCGAACAGGGTAGAGGTTCATGCGCGTTCCTTGACTAGATCGACAAAAATATCTTCGAGCGAACTTTGCCGTGTGTGCAGGTCCTTGAAGGTGATGCCTTCACGCTCGAGGGCGGTAAGCAGCGCGGGAATACCGTGCCCGTCTTCTTCCTGGTGACCGTCGTAGGTGTAGACCAGCGCGGCGCCGTCGGCGGAGAGACTGAGCGCAGGGTGGTCAAGCGAGGGCGGCAGGGTGTCCCGCGGCTCGTTGAGATAGAGCGTCAGCTGCTTGCTGCCCAGCTTGCTCATCAGCGCGTCCTTGTCCTCGACCAGCACGATTTCGCCGTTGTTGATCACCCCGATACGGTCGGCCATTTCCTCGGCTTCCTCGATATAGTGCGTGGTCAGGATAATCGTCACGCCGTTATCGCGCAGCTCGCGTACCACCTGCCACATTTCCCGGCGCAGCTCGACGTCAACGCCGGCCGTCGGCTCGTCGAGGAACAGGATGCGCGGCTCATGGGAGAGCGCCTTGGCGATCAGAACGCGGCGTTTCATGCCGCCGGAGAGCGTGATCAGCCGGTTGTTGCGCTTGTCCCACAGCGCCAGCGATTTGAGCACGCTTTCGATATGCGCGGGGTTCGGCGCCTTGCCAAACAGGCCCCGGCTGAAACTGACCGTATTCCATACCGTCTCGAACGCCTCGTTGGTCAATTCCTGGGGCACCAGGCCGATACGCTCGCGGGCCTGGCGGTAGTCGACGACGTTATCGAAACCATCGACCAGGACGGTGCCTTCGCTGGGCGTTACCAGGCCGCACACCACGCTGATCAGCGTGGTTTTACCGGCGCCGTTGGGACCCAGCAAGGCAAAGATCTCGCCACGTTGGATCTGCAAATCCACCCGGCTCAGCGCTTGAAAACCGCCTCGGTAGGTTTTATTCAAACCACGAATATCGATAATGGGGTCGTTCAAGGTAGGCTCCTGACAGCGCGGCCTTGGAGACCGCTGGTGGCGATTAACGCGCAGCTAGTTTAGCACGCGGGGCCGAGAAACGACGGGTTACCAGGGTGCTCCCAGGGCTCCGCTGCGTCGCAGGGCCATCCCCACCTCCGCCAGCGCCTGCTCGTGTTCGCTGACCGCATCCGGCCCCTGGGTGCAGACCACTACCGCCCAGGCAGTAGTGGGCAGGGCGTCACGCTCGGCAAGCCCCGCATCGCAGCTTCGCCGGTCCTGGGTGCCGGTCTTATGGGCGAAGCGGATTGTCTCGCCCAGCCCCTTTTTAAGGCGCGCGTCACCAGAGGTGGTATGGGCCATCAGGGCAAGCAGTTCATCACGGGGGGCACCATCAAGACCGGGCAACGCGCCGCGGTGAAGGGTCGCCAGCAAATCGCCAAACGCCCGCAGCGTGCCCACGTTCTCGCCCGAGGCCTGGTAGGCGTCAAAGGCATGATGGTAATCGGGCTGGTTGAGCGCCTCGGGCGAGACATTCAGCCGCGCCGCCAGCGCCCGGGGACGTTCGCCTACCGAGGATTGGCGCAGGGCAATGAAATCCATCCCGCTAAGCGAGCGCGCGTCGGGATGTAACGCGCCATACACGCCCTTGCGGACGTCGACCAGCTTGGAAATTGGCCCCAACGCATTGGGGTCGCCGCCGTTGGCCGCCACCATTTCCCTGGCGCGCTGATTGACGTTATCCAGCCCAACCCGATCGATCAGCATATCCGTGGCGGTGTTATCGCTGATGGTGATCATGTGTTCGAGCAAATATCCAACGGAGACCGGCGTGCCGGGGTCGTGCCAGTTGGTCGGGCCGGCGCCATCCACAAAATCGCTCTGCTTAAGCGTCAGGCGTTCGCGGGTCGGCACACCCGCGCCCAGCACCTCCGCCGCCACCGGCACCTTGATCAGCGAGGCGAGATACCAGGGCCGGTCGGCCTGCCAGGCGTACGCCTCGCCGCTGGCCAGGTTTTGCACGTACACTCCGATGTCGCCGGCAAAGCGCGCTTCCACCTCATTAAGGCGAGCATCGAGGTCGCTATGCCAGGCGCTGCGCTTATCCACTTCGTGATACCAATGGGCGTCATAGCCGTAAGCGGCGACTTGGGCGGACAGTGCCACCAACCCCATAAGGCCGACTAACAACCCCTTCCATCCATGTCGCAAAATATCGGTCTCCTCCCTTTATAATGGTCGGCAATCGGGGCCGCGATTAACGATACGCAGCCATGGTGCGGGTCAGCCATATCCATGCGGCGGCCCCCAGAATCAACACGCCGCCCACGCCCAGTGCCTCAGGGTAGCTGTAGGCGCCCTCGCCCTGCCACAGAAAGCGCAGCATCAAAAAAATCACCACGATATGAAAGATAAACGCCTTGAGCGCATCCGAGCCCACCAGGGTGAGCGGCATCAGCGCCTTGGCCGCAGGGCTACCACCAGCCAGGGCAAGGGCGAATAACACCAGCGCACCGCCCAGGCTGAATAGCATGAAAGCAAGCCCCGGCGGGTGTTTACCCTCGTTGTTGGCCACCGCCAGCATGGCGGCATGAACGTCGCCGCCGATGGCTGACAGCGCATAAAAGCCGCCGATCATCAACGCGCCAATACCCAGCAGCGTAAGCGCAAGGCGTTTTTTCAGCGCCGGTGTCCCTATGCAACGCAGCACCGCTTCGCCCAGTAGCAGGCCAAGCAGGATGAGCGGGGCACGGCTGAGCTGGCCCCAGGCATAGTGATCCTGATGGTCGACCAGCAGCGCCTTGAGGATGTCATTGCCGCCAAACGACAGCCCCTGCAGCCAGGCGGCCAGGGCGGTAAGCAGCGCAATGATGACCAGCCGACTCCACAGCGGGGCGCGTGCCCAGAGCGGCAGGATCAACGGCGCCCAGAGCAAGGCGATGGCATAGAAGCCAAGAATTTCCACCCAGATCCCAAATCGGCCATAAAGCAGCGCATCGACGATTTCGCTGGGCGTATTGAAGGGCAGCATTTCCACGATCAGCAGCGCCTTGTACCAGAACCAGACTTCCACGGCGCGCAGCCAGAGCTTCAGCCGGCGCCTTGGCCAGTCGTCCCGATCCACGTGGGCAAGAAATGCCACCGCCAGGGCGACGCCAAACACCAGAATAAACAGCGATGAAGAAAACTTGGTGAGCAGGTGAATCGGCACCATGCCCCACGCCGGCACATTGCCAATCCCTACCAAGCCGCTCACCGAATGGCTGACAATCATCAAACCAATGGCAATACCACGGGCTAAGTCAATCGCCTCAATGCGGCTTTCCGCCTTGGGGAGTTGGGGCGTTTCTTTCCAGGCAATCGCCATTGGCATGTCCTTATTTCCAGTGATGTCCCAGCTGCTTACCTATCGTCTTACCTTATTTGGCAACGATTATGAACCCAGAGCGGCTGAGACGGTTCAACGCTGCGAGCCCCGATCAACCCCACGCCCCTTTATGACCGCCCACGCAAAATGCCCCGCAAGCGGCGGGGCATTCGAGACGCATCTCTTCGTCAGAAGGGTTAAGTGTCCTTCAGAGGAGTTATTACCAGTCGGAATCTTCCTCAGAGTCGTCCTCTTCAGTTTCCCACTCTTCTTCCTCTTCGTCTTCATCTTCCTCGTAAGAGAATTCTTTCTCTTCTTCCTCTTC